>Ga0256405_10000694_pt1 | contig 106679 bp, 145 predicted proteins | sample RumenRJG_02DNA_FD_189096 | JGI IMG/M metagenome (GOLD analysis project Ga0256405, IMG submission 189096) | Bovine rumen microbial communities from Lethbridge, Alberta, Canada - RJG_02 | ecosystem: Host-associated > Mammals > Digestive system > Stomach > Rumen | place: Canada: Alberta...
ACCTGGGGAAGAAGTACAGAAGCTTTTACACTGCTTGTAGAAGAAGCCTTAAAGGACAAAGTACTACTTACTTATAATCCCCAGTTTCAGTACGGGTTCTTGAGCAACCTGCTTCAAGACCCCTCTTTAGTGCTTTATGATTTATCTGTGATAGAACAGGCGCTGAGGAAAGGATTGAAGTTCGATGAGGAAGAAATAGCCACTCCGGGCAAGTTCTACAGCGCCTGCAGTACTGTTTATTATCCTTTAGCTGTAAATACTATCTGCAAGAATCTCAAGATGACGAAGCAGCCTTCCCCAGGGCAGCTTCCATTGGAGAGGTCTTTGGAGATTTTGCAGCGGCTTTACAACGAAGCTTCTTCTAAAGAATTGCAGTTGCTTCAGAGTTGAAGATCGGAGTTACAAACCCTTTACCAAGTGAAGTCATCTCTAACTTCACGTTATTCTACTGTGTGATTACAGGCTAGCACTTCTAGGTTACCTGAAGCAGCATAGGTTTCTTTTTGTTTACAGATCTTAGATAAGTTCCCCCTACAGGACAGAAAAGGAGAATGAAACTCTAAGAGACATCCAATAGAATGGACTTGTCTTTGTTTGTATTCAGGGGAAGCCACTGTGAAGAGTCTATCTGCAGGATGATGCCCTGCTTGGACTTCGCATTTGTATCTTTAGCCTGTATCACATAGGAGAGTGAAATCGGGAGCATTGTCTAGGCCTTACTTGAAAATTCCTTCTAGGGATATAGAGGATAGGCCGCGATGTCTCCAGTCAAGCAGTTGCCGGAGCTGATAGTTGAGTCGTACCGGCTCAGATCTATTCCGGCTTCAAATGATTGTTCATGTATAGTGAACAGCTTAAATGATTCCATAAGGAGTTAAATGATTGATTTAAATTACAGACCAAAAATAGCCTGGCGAGCCAGTGCCATACCAAAGAAGAGCGGGGGGTTAAGGTACTTGCTGATCCCCAGTGACGAACTCAAAAAGGCGCAGCACGATGTGCTCGATGAGCTTTATCACACGAAGGGACTTAAGATCCATAACTGTGCCACAGGGTTTATCCCCTTTAGGAACACTATGACGAGTGCTCTTAAGCATGCGAGGGACAGTAAACTTATTCTGCAGCTCGACGTACATAATTTCTTCCCGACTTTTCCTGTACAGACAGTTATGGATGCGCTGAAGGAATCCGGTATGTCGGCAGCCAAGCGAGATTATATCTACGAGTTCTGTGTGTTTCACGGTAAGCACGGCGATCAGTTCCCGCAAGGTTCTCCGACAAGTCCCTATTTGACTAATATAGGGATGTTCGAAACCGACTGTATGTTGAAGGCATGTGCTAAGCACTTCGGCTACACATACACCAGGTATGCCGATGATATGTCTTTTGCATCTATTCCAGATCTGTATGAGAATAATGCGGTAACAGACAGGAAGTGCCTTGTAGCCTGTGTAGCAAGAGTTCTGGATAAGAAGCTGGATATGTCTCTATCTTGGGAAAAGACCCTATATGCCTTTGAGAACTCTCCTAAAGTCCCTAGAAGGATTTTAGGAGTTACTATTCGAAAAGATCATCTCGGATATAATGCCCCTAAGAAGCTTAGAAAGAGGGCAAGAGCTTGTGTACATAATTTATATAAAGCCCTGCAGGAAGGGGTGCCCAAGGAAGAGTTGTGGCCGCAGTACAGACAAATGCAGGGACTTGTAGGATATGCTAATTATATCCGCAAACACAGCGATTGGATCGTGTCCTACTTCGATCCCTGTATCAAGAAACACGAATATGACTTCGTGAGAAAGGAGTTTGAGGCAAATGCTTGTTGATCCTCGGCAAAATAAAAGCGAGGCCTTGACTATTCTATATGAAGCAGATGCTACCAGCGGGTATGCTACAGCCTTCAATATAGAAAGTTATCGTACGCTTACTATGGAACAATTCAAAGAAGAAGTTGTTCCCACTTTGAAGAGCAGTGAAGCGGAAGGCAAGTTCTCGTATTATGTATTGAGAGATCTTTCACAGAACCGGTATATTACATTATATCCTGATGGTGCAGTGGAATATAAGGTAAGCAATGTAAACGAGATCCCTACAGATAAGCTTATAGAATTTATCCAAAGAGAAAGAGACGACGAAGACAGATATCTCACCGCACAGATCATCAATAGTCCATTCCCTGTATATTCCTATGTGGAAAAAGGTAATATCTGGCAGATTACAGTGAAAACACCTGAAACGAGATTTCGATATAAGCATCCACAGCTGCTGGGCAGTGACGATCCCCCATATATTTATATGCCTCCCCTTTTGTTTACTGTAAAGTATTCCGGACAGGTGTATAAAGGAAGCTCTGTGTTTGTCCTTAAAGAGGATTCTGTGGACCCGGCCAGGATCGTAAAAGCGAGACTGCCGTTTCCGAACATCTTTGCAGACGGCTCCATTTGTATGGGTAATACGCATGTTCTTGTAGCACCTGAGAAGGAGCTTTCAAAAGCGCAGCTTCTGCTGCAAAGCTGGGATCTCTGGCTAAACGGGGAGCATAACAATGACTTGCTCAATAACGCTGTTTATCCTAGGAACTTGAATGAAGTATATGAAAGTATTTACGGAGAGGAATCTCCTTGGGCACGGCAGCTCAGAACGCTTATTGAAGTTCTGAAAGTACAAGGTAAATGGGAAGAGCTGGAATGGTCAATTATATAAAGTGCAGTTCTCGTACACATTCGGAGCGAGAGTATAACTTTGAACGCATGTGGCAGCATATTACATATCATTCCAGAGAATGTTGCAGGCTCTCCAGGGAACAGACAAGAGCCCTCCTGGAAAGACCGGTAAATACAAATGATTTAACAATTTACAGAAATGAGGATTTGAATGAATCAAAAACTGTTTGATGATGCCGCTTTTCTTGAAGTCGATGGTCCCACTGTGAAAGGGTGGCATAAAGCCCAGCTTCAGGAGATCTTAGGAAATCAGGAAGAGTCCTATGATGGACGCTTTGACAAGGATCTGTTAAAGTGGATCGGGAAGCCTCTGCCTAAAGAGCAGATGGCAAATGTACTTGCCCTGGTGTCTCATTATCCACATACGGAAGTGAGTGTTTTGCTGTATTATAATACGGATAAGCAGGACTGGCATTTCCATGTTCCCAAGCAGAAAGGCTCTCCGGCAAGTGTTGAGTATAACGATGACGACTATACTCCCCCTAAAGGATACTACTTCACAGGAACTATCCACACACATCCTAATCTTGGAGCTTTCTGGTCAGGCATCGACAGAGCCGATCAAGCTAAGAAAACAGGACTGCATGTGGTACTTGGTTTAAGAGAAGGTAAACTGGAAGATTATCTGGTGTGTCTTGCTTATAACGGGGCACGGTATGATCAGGAAAAGTCCGTTGTGGAGATGCCTGAGGGGGATCTTCCGGAAGCCCCGCAAGAGTGGCTTGATGCGGTTACAGCAGACTTCAGCCCTGCAGTCCATGATAAGAAGGAGGAGGAGAAAGATACTTCTTGGCGGAGCAGATTCAACTTCTTTGAAGACGACTGCTATCCAGTTTCTACTTATCGGCACGATTACAGATCTTATGAAAGTTCCTTTCGCGGAGATTACCCGAGCCCCTTTGCAGAGTTTGAAGGAGCCCCGGATCCAACCTATGTCAAAGATGTCGTCGACAGCATCAAAGAAGACTGTTCTGCTGAAGAAGCATATCTGGTGGTTCAGCAGCTTCTGGAAGAGCTTGGCGAACTTCAGTTGGCTGAGGAGGTAGGAGCAGCAAATTCTACTTTCATAGAGGAGTCTGACAGTACATGTCCTACCAAGTGATTGTAATAGGGTGTGGCGGTATCGGCAGCTATGTCTTGGAGATGCTCCCGCAAGTAATGGCATGCTTGAATCTGGACCTGGCCAATGAAGCCTCTAGAAATACAGTTCTTGCTTCTGAGGGCCTTGAAGGATATGTTAGCAATCTGTTTTCATGTCTGAAGTTGGTTGATGGTGATAGCTTTACAGGACATAATGCTCTTAGACAAGCAGGAACTACAGGGAGTAAAGTAGCCTTGCAAATGGAAAAAATCCGCAGAAAGGATGCCTTCTCTACCTGGCTGAATACAACTTGTTTGGTTGGCTATGAAGCATATGTCACTCCTGAGAATATCAAGGATATAATTCTCGGACACGAGCAGTATGGTGCTACACCAGTGATCTTTTTGTGTGTGGATAATCACCGCACTAGATATGAGGTTTCTAGGTTTATGGAGGATTGGGGCAGTCCCTGCCTGCTTATCAACGGAGGAAACGGGAAGATCACCGGCAATGTTACTATCTATCAGCGAGATTACGGAGATGCTTATGATCCTCCGCTTTACAAAGTGTATCCGGAAGTAACTGAAGATGCTGACAGAAGACCCGATGAGATCCACTGTGATGAAGTACATGTTTCAAATGACCAGACAGCAATTATTAACAATATGATTGCGACTGTAATGTTGAACATGTTCCGCAAATATGTTATGGTAGGAGGTTCTGCCAAAGCATTTAACCAGAAACTAAGACAGAAAGGAAAAGACGGACAGACACTTTACCAGAGAAAGAATGAGGTAATCATAGACCTCGAGAACAACACTATGATGACTTTGAGCCACGCAAAGGATCTTGATAACCGTAGGGTACCGGTTACAGAAGTGGCAGATGTACCTGAAAACGCAAAATTTAATTGAAAAGGAAAATTGTATATGAAACTTGTTGCACTGAAAAATGAAAACACCAACACCAACACCCTCACCCTCAACGTCGAAACCCCTATCACCATTAATGCGCTGCTGAGCAAGGAAGAAGTTCAGCGGTTCTCACAGGACATTTCGGCGGAAGATATTATCACCATGGATGGGGCAGACCTCTCCGCTGTCTCTACTATTGGAGACTTGATGGTCACCGATGATACTGTTCTGGAAGCGGATGTCGAAGGTTCCTATGAACCTCGCCAGGCAGCTGTTCCTGTGCAGGGCAAAGTTGAAGTTCTGACCGGAGGCGGCAGCGTCCGCAAGAAAGTTATTATCGTGGACGGAGTGTCTACCGTTCGTCAGGCGCTCACTGACGGAGTGGCAGCTGCTTTCGGCAAAACCAAGGCTGAGCTGCAGAATATGAAAGCCCATCTTAACGACACCGAATGCACACTGGAGGCGGTGCTGCATGACGGTGATAAGATCGTTCTGGAGGAACGCAAGGCAGGCACTGACGGTGCCGATCCTTATTTGCGCGTCGTTGATGCAAGTGGGACTGTTCGTGAGTATCCTGTTGAGGATCTGGTCACCACGTTGCGTGATTTCTTACTCGATGAGGTTATGGGTGACTTTGGAATCGAAGAAGATGAGCTCATTGACGATATCGAGTATATCGATGACGAAGATTTCAGCAATATGAGTGAACGCGTGCAGTGTCTGATGCTCGACCAGTCAGTGGGAGACTTTGCCGAAGTAACCTTCCAGCACTACATGTTCGATGTACCTGAAGAAGAGGAATCCGAGGAAGAAGCAGCTGAAGTTGCGGACGGAGTTTCGGCTTCGCAGGTTACTCCTGCAACTGGCTTTGCAACTGCAGGGTCCATTACGGTCTCTCAGGGCGGAGCGCACACGGTGAAGATGGTGGTTGTCTCCGGACAGACCACGGTTCGGGATGTTGTTCTTTCGAACAAGATCCTCAATACTTTTGCCATGACGGAATCCCAGATGCGCCAAATGATCTTCAATGTGAACGATGTCCGCAGCGAACTTGATCAGGTGCTTCGCGCAGGGGACTCCTTGGTCATTGAAGCTCCCAAATGCGGGACCGACGGTAACTGCTAAGAGGTAACGCAGATGGAACCGCGTACATTTACGTTCGTGGTTCCTCTGCGGCCTAAAGCAGTACAATCAACAAGATTCACAGGGAACTACAGCTATGTAGATCCTAAAGTGAAGAAGTGGAAGGCCGCTGTTACACCCTATGTGAAGCATTATGCTCCGGAAGTTCCGAGCAATATGCCTTTCGAGGTTGTGGAGGCTGTGTACACTTTCAAGATCCCTAAGAGCATTACTAAGAAAGCCCTTAAAAAGATCGAGGAGGCCTGGGGGAAAGGAGAGGACGTTCCTTACCTCAGTCCTCCTGATTTAACCGATAATATTCATAAGGGACTTAGTGATGTAATTTCCGCCTGTGGAATCTGGGCGGATGATAAACTGCTTTGGCGTGTCGCAGAAGGAGCCATTATTAAGAAAGTCTATGGAAAGACTGATTCGATAAGAATTACTATCAGGGAAACTCCCGGTGTGCTTCTTATTTCAGGAAAGACAGCCGAGGAGGAACTGGGTGACTGATTTGTTAAGAGTCAGGGAAAGCTTCCATAAATTTTTTGATCCTATTTGGCAAAATGCCATAGTTCCCAGACAAGAGATATATCAGCTCTTCTCCGATACACTGGGGAGGGAAGCACATGTATCTGAAATGTCTCTGCAGGAAATAGAGAAATGTTCCGACAAGTTGTTGGAAACTTATAAGATACCTTGTAAGAGATGTAAGCATTTTGTAACTATGCGGCATTTTGTACCTATTTGTGACAGTCCACCGGAAAGGAGTGTTTTGGCGTGTGGAAAGTTTATTGAAAAAAGCATTTGATTTTTGTTCGCAGCAGAATACACGATTTGCTGTACATTGGGTGGAACACCACCAGCACTGGTATGTATGTCCCACAGCTATTTATGTACAGCCCGAAAAAGATATAGAACACAGCCTTGTTGAAGCTTATCAAGGTAATCCTGTTTCTGCAAAGCTTGTGGAGAATCCTTCTTTAGCTTATCCTGAGAATTTATTTGTTCCTCTGAGCGGAGCACTGCCCAATACTTTCAGCAACTTCTTTATGGCAGATAAGTGCTTGTATTCCTTGGTGTCAGGTGATACAGTTCCTATTACTGCGGAGCTGCCCCATAAGCACTATACCATTACACAGGAAATGATCAAGGATAACTGGGACAAGTTTGATGAAGTGCAGCTGGGTATGTATAAAGGTACCAGTATGGTAATGATGCATATTACAGCTGGTATTGAGCAGCTTTGGTTTGCCCCTCCGCATGAGGACCACCCTGAAATGTTGAAATTGAATATAGCCGGAGAAACCATTACGCCTTCCGGCTGGAACGATACTGAAAAATGTTATAAGAATTTGAGAAAGGAAAAGAAGAATATGCCTCTGAAAAATATGAATGATATTGTTAAGAGTACCCTTGGAGTCGATGCAAAGGATCTTAAATTTGATCCGGAAAAGACAGGAGCACAGAATGATGGTACTGCCGGGACTACTCTAAAAGAAGCAGTTGCTGCACAAGCTCCCGTTGAAGCTCCAAAGGAAGCTGCGAAAGAGCCTGCTAAAGAAGAATCGGTCAAAGCTCCTGTAGAAGAGTCCGCTAAGGAACCTGTAAAACGCACACGGAAGAAAGCCGAAGCTACTCCTGTTACGGATCTGACCAAAGTTATTGAGCAGCTCAGCGGCGCAGTTCCAGAGAACCTTTCTTCCGAAGATGCCCTTAAAGCTCTTCGTCAGCTCAGAGACCTGCAGCTGGCAGCTTCTCGAAGGGCAGCTAATATTGCTGTTAATTATATCGAGAGCACCGAAGGAGCAGTCGCTAAGCTCAATGCTATCAAGGCAGCCCTCTGATGTTCATTCCTCAGGTAATGAAAAAGAGCCTGGTAGCGAGGAATCAGATAGCGGACGAAGTGACCAGTACTGCGTGGCAGATGTCACAGGCAGGTATATTGGTCGGAGAGGGGTCCGTTGTGAGTTTGCCTGACGCAGGGGTTAGATTGCCATTAAGAGGGGAAGGTTCGGAATCCCTTAGTACAGTTGAAGCTGGTACAGGTAGTAGAATTACTGTGCTTAATATAAATCCCTCGTTTTTATATTGTAAATTAGGTGACTTTTCGAACGTCGAGCTGTCCTGCATGTACGGAAGGCCTCATCCCGCCCCGGCTAGATGTCTGTATATACAAGGCAAAGATTTTTGTAGTGTAAAGGTAGGCTATGAAACTTACTATGCGCGGGGCGTAGAAACGGATTCAGATGTGTTTGCTTGGGCTGACAACAGTAGTAACAGAAGCTTTACAGCAGATAAGCCAAACAGGTATGCTATAATTGGCGACAGCTTTACTTTTGAATGTACCTATACAAATTTTGATATTAACTTCTTTGATATAAAAGTTTTACAGGGTACTGTACAGGTATATAAAAATGGTGAGATGTTCTTAGATCTTCCTACAGGGTTCTGCTATAGCGGAGGGCTTGTAGTAGGTTGGATTAAGCGCAGATTGAGGGACTTCAAACTTAACAATAGAAAGAAAAAACAAGATGCCCCAAGTTATAGAGAAATCACAGCTTAAGTTTACTGTGGATGACATCGAAGGGCTGGAAGTTGCACAGGGAAGTTTCAAGACTCCTGCAGGCACTATCAGAGTACCTCAGTCGAAGCTGAGAGGAAAAAAGCAGCCTTCTCCGGTAATATCTACAGAGAAACCGCATGAAACTCCCAGGCAGGAAGTTCCCAGATGTACAGGACTTGTAACGGCTCCCGAACAGGTTTCCTTTGTAACTCCAATGGGAACTATGCAGGCTATGTACAGTCCAGTAATAGATCAGGGAAACTTTCTTGTGCTGGGTATGCTCCCCCAGTCCTTTACACCGGTATCGTATTCCGAGAACAAGGATCTGGTACTAACTGTAAAAGGAACATCGTTTAAGGACTGTAAAGTTGTATTTACAGGCTGCAAGTTTACAGATCCTTTATACAGAACAACTTATATGATTTTGATGAAGGTGTGACATGATCAAGAATGGAAAACATCTGCAATGTACGTATTGCGAAAAGACAGCTCTGCAGGATACGGATCCTCCTGTTTGTGAAGAGCATCAGAAACTCAAAAAGAAAGCTTCCAAAAAAGAACCGAAAACTTTAAGGGAACTTGATTCAGAGAAATCTGAATGATTGAGTGGATCCTTTTTTGGGGCGCAATATGGCTGTTATTGGTCATCTGCGCCCCTGCTGTCACTTATTTTGAGACAGCTAGAGATTGCAATAAAAAGTATGCTTGGAGGAGAGAACAGGATGCCAAAAGGTTGGAAGAGCTTGAAAGAGGTTATTCCAGCTGTATGGAACACATCGATCCTCCCAAGCAGAAAAGTAAACGACAATTAAAAAGAGAAAGGATGAGGTTACGTGAAAAAGAAAGAAAAGCGCTCAAAGCAGGAAAATGAATTTATCTGTTATGGTACAATGACCAGACTGGAAACTGTGCTAGGAGTAGATGAGTTGGGTTATGCAGTTAACTTTACCCTGGATAACGGTGGGGATGCTACACCCTTTCAGTGCTATGTTCCTATTCTGAGAGATGGGTATAGTGTGAAGAATGCCTTGAAGAGTATCATGAAAGCTTTTGCCGAGGGGTATGTGGTAGCTGCTTATGCCAACAGCGAAGATCATAATCTGTTGCTAACCACAGTGGAAGGTGAGACTCTGGTTCTTATCAGAGGTGACTGGATGGTAGTGCAATGACAGAAGGGATGCGTTTAGTAAAACCGACTGCCAAGCTCTACTGGAACAAGGACAGCTTGAAACATATAGAATATTGCGGCAGAGTCTGTTACAATTCCTATGATAAGATGACTGAAGATTCCGCAGAGAAGTTCATCGATGGACTTATAAAGCGAGGGCACTACTCGGTGCTCGAGCACGCCGCTGTGAATATCAATGCAGAAGGGTTCCAGTTGAGTCTGGATAAAGTAAAGGAAACAGATCCGGAGTTCGGGTTGCTTATGGCAAGAGCCAATCTGGGAAGTCTCCGCTGTGCAGATCTTGTAAGATTCGATAGCAGGTTCTCCACAGCAGCTTCGTTAAAGGATCTCCCAAGAGCGACAGATGTGTTGACTTTTGAGATTACAGCCAGCAGAAGCTGCACGCACCAGTTTGTTCGACACCGTAATATGAGCTTCTGTGAAAGAAGTCTCAGATTCGTAAGTGTTGAACAGCCGGAAGTCGTGCTTCCCGAAAGTCCGTTCTTAAGTGAGATCGAAGTTCTCAACAGATGTTTTGATCTGTACAAAGAATTGTGCAAAGGAGGAACTTCTAAGGACGAGGCGAGAGCTTTTCTGCCAATGTGTACAGCTACAAAGTTGATAGCAACAGCACAGGCAACATGGTGGCTTGAGTTTCTCAGACTTCGGCTGCACCCGGCAGCTTCTAAGGAAATGATCTATATCGCAGCACAGATATATGATTTGTGCCCTGCTCCTATCAAGGAAAAAGCCAAGGAGCTGGGATTGGAAAAGCAGTTCAAGGAGGTAAAGGCTGATGTGGAAAAAGAACGACTTTTTGAAATCGGAAGAGATTCCTAACATCAGGGCCAGGGTTGCAGGGGAGCGTGTAACAGTACAAGCTACAGCTAAGGAAGTGAAAGCAGCTCCCAGGCCGAAGGCTGATGAAAAAGCGGTGCTTGAAGCAGTTATCAGAGGGGTGCTTAAGGAGGCTTCCATTCCGGAAATGCCTTCTGGTTGTGATAAGCTTCCTTATGAAGAAGCTAAGAAGTTAGCTGCTCTACAGGCAATAGAAACTTATCTGAGTGCCCAGCTGCTTCAGGTAAGAAAAGAAATTGAGAAGATCAAGAATACAGAGATGTACAAAGGAGACACAGAATGAAAGATTATTATAAGGGTTACGTAGTTCCCTGCATCCCGGAGAAGGAGTGGGGAGAATGGATGTCCAATACACATGAGGCATGCCCTACTGGATCCAAAATGAACTGTGTGGGAGTCCGCTGTGACGATTGTATATACAGTATTAATAACGCAGACGTTCGTAAAGAGTTTTACGAGCACTGGTACGGAAAGTGGAAAGAAGAAGAGCTTCCCGAGCTGTCAGAAAAGGTATCCCATTGTCCAGACTGTCCTGTTAAAGCAGAATATCTGTTCTCTGACGAAGAGGGCAATGTATGGGCCTTGAAAAGTCCGACATGGGTATTTGGTAGCCGTCTGCGTAGTTGTGACATGGTAAAGCTGGAAATTCGATGCAAGCCTCTTAGTATTATCAAGAGGGAACACAAGGAAGCTCCCAAAGAGAAACCTTCTTGCGAGAATTGTGCTAATTATGAGCCGAAAGAGAAACCTACCAAGCCCAAGCTCACTCAGGCAATCTTTGATAGCGAAGATTGCCCGGCCTGGGCTAAGTGGGCAGCTGTAGACGAGGACGGCAGAGCGGCATGGTACAGTGAAAGGCCAGAAATAGATCGTTTCGCGTGGTTCCTTAAGGATAAAAGTGACAGGTTTGAATGGATTAAGACACCTTCGCATCTTGCTTTCCGATACTACGACTCGTCAGAGTGGATGCTTTCCCTTATAGAGCGCCCCGGGAGGCTTCCGAAGCTTACCCAAGCAGTCTTCGATAGAGAGGATTGTCCTGAGTGGGCTAATTGGGCAGCTGTGGACGCAGACGGAAGAGCTTTTTGGTACGAAGTTAAGCCGGATAGGATGGTTAGAGCATACGTAACAGAAGATTATAAAGGAGAACTTATTACCAAACCTGGGAGGTTTGATGCCTCTGACTGGGAACATTCTCTTATAGAACGCCCCAAGAAGCCTTCTTGTGAAGACTGTAAGAACTTCGAACCAAAGCAGGAAAAGGCAGGAACCATTGAAGTCTCTATGCTTAACTGGCCTACTGGATGGAAGTACAGTGCCAGCGAAGATCATTACTATCATAAGTATGATCAGAGACACGCACAGTGGATCAACTTTGCAACAGACATGTCTATGGTCACCGGAGGAACCCATACAAGAGTTCCCAGTGACGTGCTTGACATGCCGTGCCCTTTGAAGTAAGTTAAAGAAAACCCCTATGGTGTAAGCAATACACTGGATGTGATTCCAGAGATCCTATTAGCTAGATAGGCAGAGCACCATTATACGAGGGTAACGGTCTCGGCTTATACCCGAGGGATCATAACTGCCGTAACTGGTCCATGTGGGTTCAAATCCCACCCCTCGTACCAGCTATTATAGCTCCGTGCTTATTAGAGCTTGATATGGCTTAGCCCAGCGGAGCTTTTCTTTGTCCCTTAATTGTCAGCTGTAAGACTCTCCGAAGTTTCTTCGGAACTCCAAAATAGTTACAAGGACTATTACAGCCTTGCTGACCGGCGAACCGCTGCGATTCAGTTTATCTACACCAAAGAGTAAACTCTTCAATGTAGAAAACCGAACTCGCAGCTAAACGCCCGGCAGCAAATCAAGTTTACCTGACAGTTAAGGGACATCTTTTATTGAAAGGAGGCAAAGATGTCTTAGAAGAAGTAACTTCTCACAGGAACCAAGAACTTAAAATGAGGAAGCTAAAATGAAGAAAAATGAAATGAGGTGCCCTGAGTGTGGGCGTGTTGTACAGACAGATGATATTATCTGTCCTGAGTGCGGTAACTACATCGATGATACCGAAATCGCAGAACTTGATGATCTTGATCAAGAGTATTCTGATTCTTTTGAAGAGGAATATCAGAGAGGTTTTGATGAAGAACCTGAAGAAGCCGCTGACAACGAAGTCAGAACCTTCCGCAACCTTCATACCGATGAAGAGATGCAGAAGCTCGACACTATCCTTGAGAACTTGAGAGATGCTTGCAGAGACCTTGAGCAGAAGCATAACGAGCTCAAGCACCTTTACAGACAGCGCAAGAAACTTGAAGGCAATCCGATGCAGTCCTTTGCAGGTACTATTTATGTGAAGCATTGCAAGAAAGCCAGAGGCATCCACTGGCTCAGAAATATTATGAATGAGCTTAACCGGGGTATTCCCGTGGACTGGCTCGCAGATTGGGATGCGAATTACTTTAAACGAGTCCTCGGCTGGCTTGGTATTGCCGAAGAGGACAAAGATGAAATTCTACAGGCAGTGGAAGCCTGGTGATCAAAAACAATTCAAATGAAGGAAAAAATGAAAATGACAAGAAATGACAAGAACCTCGAAATCGAAATGGCCTCAACCGTGCATGGTACCAAAGTGCACTTTGTGCTGCTTAAGGGCGGACAGATGTACTATCGGATGAAAGACATTTGCAAACATACTGAAAGGTATCCCGGAGAATACAGAGATTCGGTTTCAGTTTTCAGTTATGTCGACCTGTATAACACAGGAAATATTAGTAATAAGAAAAATCATATAGACGTTGTTTTCCGGTATGCAAGGATCTGGTATGAGGGTTGTGCTTATGTGCATGAAACAGATCTGCGCAACTACATCCTTGAGAGACAGGGTAAGTTGGAGAACAGACTGCGTTTGAGAACCAAAGGTTGTGGAGCTTGCGGCTGGAGCGTCGAAGCGGCTGCAACCATCAATAAGCTGTTTCATATCAAAGTTATCTGCAGCGGCAAACACGAGAGAATCAATTGCCCGAAGGAAATTGCGGAGCAGTATGCCAAGAATCCTAAGCTGCGCGCAGCCTTTGTTGCCTACAATGGTATTATTAAAGGTCTTCAAATCCAGAAGCGGCTGGCTCCTTATTGGGCCAAGTGCGTGGAACTGGATGAGCAGCTGCAGTCCTGGAAAACTGAACAGGGAGATGCTGAATGACAGCGTATATTATCAGTATCGGAGAGGGAAAAGCCAAGGAAGCCACCAGAGACATTTATAAAAGAGATGTCAACGGGGTTTGCAGAGAACTGGCTTCTCTTGCTGAGACCTTTGGAAAAGGTGTTTTCAAGACTCCTACCAAAGTCTCTGCCAAGAGAACATTCTACAAGGAGTGTGAAGTGTCCGCGAAGTTTATCAAGGATAGACTGAAGGAGGATACTTTGCATCTGGTATATGCAATGAAAGGCAATGCACCCTTCTGGGTCAACATCAATACAGTGGAGATTTCGTGATCCTCTGAATGGTGTAAAAGAAGGCGCCTCGTACAGTTCTTGACGGGGCGCTTTCTTTTTGCCTGCCATAGGCAAAAAACATAGGAGTTTTAATGGCAAGAACAATCAAAAAGCGGGACGGTAGAACCGTCGAGTTCGAGAAGGAAAAAATCACTAACGCAGTGAGAAAGGCACTGCAGAAAGTACATGAAGATGAAGGACTTGCAGAAGAAATTGCAGGTCTGGTCGAAGCGGAATGTTCCGACTCCGAAGAGACTGTAGAGAGTGTACAGGACAAAGTCGAAAAAGCGCTTATTGACAAGCACTTAGCAGATGCTGCCAAAGAGTACATTCTGTATAGGAATAAGAGGACGGAGATCCGGGAACAGGAAACTTCTCTGATGAAGACTATTGATGGGTTCTTTCAGGAGAAAGGCACTGCACTAAAAGAGAATGCCAATATTAATGGGGCATCTGTAGGAGGAACCTTTTATAGGATTGGAAGCGAGGCGTCTAAGACGTATTACAGAGCACATATGATGTCTCCCGATGTCAGGAAGGAAATCGAGGAGAACCGAATTCATCCGCACGATGAAGATTTTTATGGTCTTTCTATAAACTGCATGCAACACTCCCTTTTAGACATGTTCAAAAAGGGATTTTATTCAGGTAATTGTTTTATTTCCGAGCCTCAGAGTATTACCACAGCGATGATGCTCACCTGCGTTATATTGCAGAGCGGGCAGACGGATCTTTTTGGAGGAGAGTCTACTCCTACATGGGACTATTGTATGGAACCTTATGTGCAAAAGTCCTTTGAAAAGTACTTCAGTAAGTATTTGCAAAGATTTGCATTCGCCCCTGTTGAAACGCAGAAGAAGTGGGTCAAAGAGTATCTTTATCAAGAGCATACTCCGGTGTTTGAGAATGATGATCTCTATAGGTGCTATTCCTGGGCAAAGAAAGATACGGAAGCGGAAACTTATCAAGCAGCACAGTCTATGTTGTTCAATCTCAATGGGTTGTGCAGTAGAGTAGGTTGATTTAATCGTTTGCCTACTTAAAATCGGGTAAAATCGGTGAACCCTTAAATGGCAACACCGAGGTAACTTCAGAGATTGCGAAAGGCTCTGAAGCACCGTAGAGCGTAGAGGGTGAATAAATATAATCCCTCCAAGAGTGCCCGACACTCTAAAGTGAAAATGTACGCCGAACTTAAGGGAAACCTTAAGAAGCAGAGATAAAAAGCTCTGCGATAACATAATTGGGACAGACTGTGTTCTCCTCTTTGAACTTTGGTACTTGTACCAAGCCGGGAGGGAGACTCGCAACAAAAGCCTTATTGGATGCTATGGATAAAGGTATCGGTAAAGGCATTACAGCTATTTATCCTATTCCGGTCTTCAAGTTTAAGAGCGGAGTGACTTTCAACCCAGGAGACCCGAATTATGATCTGCGTTTGATGTCTGAGAAGGTGACAGCTAAAAGACAGTTCCCGAACTACTCCAATTTGGATGCCCCTTATAATTTGAAGTACTATAAGGAAGGGCACCCGGAGACAGAGGCTGCTTATATGGGTATGGCAGCCTATGGCAAAGTATCTATAGAGCTGAAAGACAGAGAAACTACCAGCCTCTGTGAGATGGATATTGACATTGAGAACACGTGGGATTTCCTTACCAGGTTTATGAAGCTTTCTCCGAAGATATTTGATGATACTACGGAATGGATAGACCTGGAGGATCCTAACTGGGATTATATGCTGTATCTCTGGGACAGCCACACCAGTGATTATGTCAGAGCAAAGAAGTATATGCGTTGCTCAGCTCCTGCAAAAGGAGAATCCTGGAAGCGCATATCTACTATAGGTGACAGAGAGGGGGATAAACACGAGTTTCTTCTCACCACAGATCATCCTTTAAGTGTGGAAGATCTTCAAGGTAACTGTAAACGAATACAGGTGAAAAACCTGAAAGTTGGATACAAGTTGGAAGCTTGTATAGAGACTCATAATGTAGCCTATACAGTATATGACATTGCAGATGTTAAATACAATCCTGACTATGGTTATGACTTTGAAACAGAATCAGATAGGTTCGATCTGGACACCATTGTTTCTCATAACTGTCGTACTCGTGTGATCGCTAATGTGAATGGTCCTGAAGTTGTAACTGGCAGAGGCAACCTCAGCTTCACTTCCATTAATCTTCCTAGACTGGCTATCGAAGCCTCCAAGGAAGCCATGGAGCCAGAACTTCGTGAGGGTATCTTCTTCCAGAAGCTCGATAAAGCTCTGGAAGTTGCCGCCAAACAACTCCAGGAACGTTTCGAGATTCAGTGTAAACGGAAAGTATATAACTTCCCATATGTAATGCAGCAAGGTGCTTATATGGGCTCTGAGTATCTGTCGCCCACAGATGAGGTCAGAAAGGCACTTCTTAACGGAACCCTCTCGTTTGGCTTTGTAGGACTTGCAGAGTGCCTAAGAGCTCTCACAGGACATGACCACACAGAGGGCGACCAATATCAACAGCTCGGATTGAAGATCGTCAAGTACATGCGGGATTACGCAGACAAGCTTACAGAAGAACGCCACATGAATTGGACTCTTATTGCTACTCCTGCAGAATCCCTTGCCGGTAAGTTCCTGAGAAAGGATCGTGAAGAATTTGGTATTATTCCGGGTATCACGGATAAAGATTATTATACCAACAGTAATCATGTGCCTGTTGGAACTAAAGTGACAGCTTCCGAGAAGATCCGTATCGAAGCTCCTTATCACGCACTTTGTAATGCCGGAGCAATTTTGTACATCGAGATCGAAGGCGATCCTCGTAACAATCCGGAAGTTATCCATACTCTGAACAACCAGATGCACGATGCAGGAGTTGGCTACTTCTCGTATAATATTAAAATGGACACTTGTACGGCTTGCGGTTTTGTAGGCCTTATTGGAGACACCTGCCCTAGTTGCGGTCAAAAGGGAACTCCGAGTACGCCCATTATGCGTCCGAGAAGACTCACAGGCTATTTGGGGTATGAAGACCGCTTCAACTCTGCTAAACTTGCAGAATTACACGATAGGGTTACTCACACATGAACTTGAAAGTTTTTGGGGTCTTAGAAGAAGACTCGGTAAATGCCCCTGGGTTCTCTCTTACAGTGTTCCTGCAGGGGTGCTGGCATCCGGAAGGGACTCCTGAGATGGATGCTAATGGACATTGTCACGGGTGTCATAATCCACAGTCTCATCCAATGGAAGGCGGAGATATCTTTACAGAGGATCAAATCATCGAGCGCCTGCAATCCAGTAAGCTGCATAAGACACTGGTACTGTCCGGAGGAGAGCCCATTTGTCAGATAGAGGCTCTTATACCTCTCTGCCAGAAGGTAAAGGAACTGGGGTATAATATCTGGCTCTACTCAGGGTATACCTTTGAACAGCTCCAATTGCAGGTACCTAAGTGGAAAGAACTGGCTCAATATCTTGATGTGCTTGTGGATGGTCCCTTTATTCCAAGTCTTAAAAGCTATAGATTAAAATTCAGAGGAAGTAAGAATCAACGTATTCTTGACGTGCAGAAGTCAATTGCAAAAGGGAAGCCGGTGAAAAAGTAAAAAGGCAGGGTGCTGCTTGCAGCTCGATATGATTTGCTCGGCCCTGTACTATTCGATCTCCAGGTGAATACTCAGCTGCAGTGTCTGAGTTAGTAACCTGGAGGCATTAACACCCCTCCGAGGACCTTTAAGATCCTCGGAGGGTTCTTTTTTGAAAGGAGATGGGATGCGGAAAAAGCTAGGCGCCTTAGGCTCTAAAGAAAGACATACATTTATAGGAACTTTTGAGAAGTTCGGTTTTAAAAATGCCTATAAAGGACCTCCCTTGCAGACTGTATTATTATTGGAGGTGATAGAAGTTTCTACAGGAAAAGTAGTCACGGATCATTTGTGGTTTACACTAACGAAAGGCTTTGAAAAATTAAGTCTCGCCAAAGGAGATAAGGTACAGTTTGATGCTCGTGTAGCCCATTATACAAAGGGATATAAAAGGGGCTGGGATAGCTGGCCTGAAAATGACTATAAGCTTTCCTATCCTACTAAGCTCATAAAGATTCGGGTGCAAGATGAAACTCAGAGCAGGTAAGCATGTATATAAAAAGTACGATGGTCATCATCGACGAATAATTTATACCATAGCGGGTTGGAATAGTTGTGGTGTCCTGCTTTATTATATAGATGATCAAGGGTAGCAACAGGAAGCTTATAGTACCATAGATAATCTTGTAGAAGCCGATTCTTTTGAAGAACCTTTTGCTTGTGCCCTTGATGAGCTGGTTGACGGCCCTTTCATTCCCTCATTGAAGAGCTATAGATTGAAGTTCAGAGGAAATAAGAACCAGAGGATTTTGGACGTGCAAAAGAGCATTGTGAAAGGGAAGACTACTAAGAAATAAAAGAATGCCCTCCGGAAATTTTTAAGGTCCCGGAGGGCCTTCTTTTTAATTTAAATCTTAAAGGAGGTAAAATGATGGAAAATGACACCAGTATCGGAGTCGTGGTTGCGCGATTTCAAGTAGCCGAGCTTACTGAGGGACATAAGGAGTTCCTTCAGTTTGTTCTTGATAAAGGACATAATCAAAATGTTATCTTTCTCGGTGTTGCTCCTACAAAGGCCACCAAGAATAATCCTCTTGACTATGATTCCCGTCGGAGGATGATCGAAGAAGCTTATCCAGGTAAGTTTACAATTCTTTTTCAAGAGGATTGTTATAGCGATCAGGACTGGTCCAAGGAGCTGGATGATTCCATTGCGGTGATTGCCAACGGAAGAGGCGTCGTTCTGTACGGCAGCCGGGATTCTTTTGGTAAACATTATTTCGGAAGGTATGACTTTGTAGAGGTACCGCAGCATGTTTACTGTAGCGGCACTAATCAAAGGTTCCTTACAGGCAAAACGGTAAGCTCCTCAAGCGACTGGAGAAAAGGCTGCATATATGCGACACAGAATAGATATCCCACGGTATATCCTACTGTGGACTGTGCTATTTTCGATGAAGATATGCAGCATGTTTTTCTTGCCAGAAAACAAAACGAGAAACTGCTCCGGTTTGTCGGAGGTTTCGCAGATCCTAAAGACAGTTCTTTTGAAGAGGCTGCCAGAAGAGAAGCTTTGGAAGAAACTGGACTTGAAGCGAGTATAGTCGGTTATATCGGATCTATTAAGATCGATGACTGGCGCTATAGAGGTGAACAAGATAAAATCATCACCAACTTCTTTGCATTGAAGAAGGTATATGGTAAGCCTGAAGCGAAGGACGATATCTGTGAGTTGAGAAGAGTGGAACTTAAGATCACTAATGACACGGATATTATCCCAGAGCATAGAGTACTCTTTAATATGCTCAAGAGCTGGTTAAGAGGGTATGAGGAGGAAATGAAGAATATAAGAAAGGGTGACTTGCTCTAAAACCTTACGTGAAAGGAGGCACACATGGAAAGCGACTTTAATATTTGTCTAGCGACAGATAGCTACAAGATTTGGCACTGGAAGGGCTATCTTCCCAATACAGAAAACAATTACGGGTATCTTGAAGCCCGCAATGGCGCACTGTTCAATAAGACAGTTTGTTTCGGTCTGCAGTATATTCTAAAGAAGTACTTAGTCGGACAGGTTGTTACCCAGGAGAAGATTGATGAGGCTGAGAAAGAAATGGAGCAGCATCTTGGTAAAGGTTTCTTTAACCGGGAAGGCTGGGAATACATTCTCAAAAACTATGGCGGCAAGCTGCCGGTCACTATCAGAGGTGTAGCTGAAGGGACCCCGGTAGATGTCAGCAATGTTCTTATGTCGGTAGAACTCACAAAGAATGATCCCAAGCTTTGTTGGCTCACCAATTTCCTGGAGAGTCTCTTGCTGCATGTCTGGTATCCGATGACAGTGGCTACTCTTAGCAGAGAGCTTAAGATCCTCATTAGGGATTATATGCTGGCTACATGCGATGATACTAGCACACTCGATTTCAAGATGCAGGATTTTGGATTCCGCGGGGTTTCTTCTTATGAGAGTGCACAAATCGGAGGTGCCGCTTATATGACTTCCTTTAAGGGGAGTGACACGGTACCTGCTCTGGTTATTCCAAAGAAGTACTATAACATGCAGGAGATGCCAGCATTTAGTGTAGCTGCTACGGAACACTCAATTATGACTGCTAGGGGAGAAGAAGGAGAATGGGATGTTGTCCAATATATTTTGGATAAGACTCCTGATGGTATTCTCAGTCTGGTTATCGACAGCTATGATTATGAGCGGTTTATAGAGAAGTGCGGGACTCGGTTTAAGGATCAGATCCTGGCAAGAGGTGGCACAACTGTATTCCGTCCTGATAGCGGAGATCCAGTGACAGGAACTCTTCGCTGTCTTGAACTGCTGGATAAGCACTTTGGCAGCTATATCAACCATAAAGGATTTAAAGTACTTAACGATAAAGTACGAGTCCTTTGGGGAGATGGCATTGAATATCAAGGTATTCGTAACATCCTGTTTGCTATGAAGAATCATGGCTGGAGTACGGAGTGTATGGCCTGCTTTGGTATGGGCGGGGGTCTGCTGCAGAAAGTCAACAGAGATACGCAGAGAATGGCGTTCAAGTCCTCCGCACAATTCTATGATGGCTCATGGCATGACGTGTGGAAGAAACCTAAAGACATTACTAAAGCAAGTAAGCGCGGTAGACTTGCTCTGGTTAAGGTTGGAGGGAAGTTCCGGACAATTAAGGAGGAAGATCTCGGAAACCAGCATAACTATCTTGAAGTAGTATTTAGAGATGGGGAGTTGGTAAAGGAATTTTCTTTCGAAGAAGTGAGAAACAATGTCCTTGCTTCTATTGGCGGATGATTCTGAAAACATTAAGGAGGTAGGATTTGACGTAACAGCATATAAGATGTATAATAGTATTATCGCAAACCAACACATTAACAACTAACAAAAGGAAAAGAATTATGATGAAAGTTTGTGTTGCACTGTGTCTGATTGGAATGACTGTAGTCTTTACTGGCTGTGGTAAGCAGGAAAAAGAAGTTAAAGCTGTGGCTACTGCTGAGCAGGCCTATACGCAGGACGCCCAGCCTGTGAAGGCTGAAGTCAAGGAAGCTGCAAAGACGGAAGCCGTTAAAGCTGCTCCTCAGAAAGCGGAAGTTAAGAAGGGAGAGGCAGCCAAAGGTGCTGCGCAGAAAGCAGATAAGAAAGCTGCTAAAAAGGGAGCAAAAGCAGATCAGAAGAAAGAAGCTGCAAAGCCCGCAGAAGCTTCTAAGAAATAAGATTTGAAAGAGTCTTAGTAACAAGGCCCCGGAAGATTTCTCTTCCGGGGTTTTTCTTTTTTGAAGTAAGAATCTTATAGCGTATCGCTATAATTACAGACTGTAGGTTTCTACTTGCAGTATCTTCGAAGGTAACGATCCGTCGTCTTCTTAGCAGAGAGACGACGGCTCTCTAACCTGCGAAGTTAAAGTTACGAAAGAGAGGAGATACAATGATATATTCTGTAGACTTCGATGGCACGATAGTAGAGCATCGATTTCCGGCTATCGGTAAGCTTAAAGAGGAAGCTCTTAAGTTTCTTCAGAAGGTGCAAGAGAGCCAGAACGATGTATGGATCCTGAACACTATGCGGGAAGGTAAGAAGCTCGAAGAAGCCGTTTCTTTTCTGCATAGTGTCGGGCTTTTTCCCGATGCTGTAAACGATAATCTGGAAGAGGTAAAAGCAGAATGGGGAAATAATCCCAGGAAGATTTATGCAGATGTTTACATCGACGACCGGAACGCAGGAGGCCTGCAGTTCCCGAACTTTTTGATGGAAGTATAATTATGCCTTTTGAAAGATCGGTAAAAACAGCAGACAAAGGGTCCGCTGAAATAGTACCATGCTGTGCAGCTTGTATACATTTGACTCTGGAAGGAGAGTGTGATTGGCGCTTTGAGCAGATACCGGAGGAAGAGGTATATGATTCCTATTGTGATATGTTCGAGGAAATTAAAGAGGAATATTGAGCGCAATTCTTGATTAAACTTTTTAGCAGGAAAGAGGTGTTATGAACATCTTTGTAGTTGATGAAGATCCCTTCAAGGCGGCACAAAGCCTTTGTGATGCCCATGTAGTAAAGATGATCTTGGAATCTTGTCAGCTTCTCAGCACCCAAGATCGTCTGGAAGGTTATACAGAAGGTCGTTATAAGCTGACCCATGTAAATCATCCGTGTAGGAAGTGCTTGGAAAATTATTTTAACAGTGCTTGGCTTAGCTTACATCTGGAAGGCTTGCTTAAGGAATATACATATAGGTACGGTAAGGAACATAAGTGCCAGCCTTTGTTCGATGCTTTGTGGAAGGTAAAGTCGGTATTGGTTCCTCCTTTATGTATACTGATAGAAGGTCCGAGTATTGATCACCTAGTCAGGTGTAAAGTAGCCTATTGGACCAACTTTCCGCAGTGCATGCCTGATGAGTATAAAGTAGCACCTTCTATAGCTACATGCATAAGCGGACGCATCCGCGATACTGTTATAGCCTATAGGAACTACTACAGATACAAAGCGCGAACTTTGAAAAGGTTTAAATATACAAAAAGGGAAGAACCGGAGTGGTTGAAATGAAGTGGAGTAAAGTTCGTATGAGCGATGATTTATTCGCAGTTATCTGTGTAGCAACAGGAACAATTCTGTTCAGCTTAACGATGTTGGCTCTGGCGTTTATTGCTAAAGTAAAAGGGTAAGGAGGAGATATGGAACTGAGATGTGAGAACTGTAAATTCTGTGAAGTGAGATGCGACAGCTGGGACTACGAGGAAATAGATTGGAGCGAAGCTTATTATTGTAAGTTCTTTCCACAAGAAATAGCTACCAGTAAAGAGAATTGGTGCGGACAGTTTAAAACGAGAGGAAAATGAGATGAAAGCGCAAAAAGAAAAAGTGTATGCAAAAGGCTTCAAAGGATTTAATCCCGGGATGACCTGTAGAGGCAAACAGTACAAGGAAGATACTGTTTTTACAGAAAAGGAAGCAAAAATGTGTGAGAAAGGCATGCATTTTTGTGAGAGCCCTTTGGCAGTTCTTGGTTATTATCCTTTATTGAACGATAACGGGGAGTTAAGCGAGTTCGCGAAGGTTGAAGCGCTTGCTCCTGTTGAAACTGAAGAAAATAAGAGTGTTACAACTAAGCTTAAAGTGGGAAAGAAGCTGAGTCTTGGGGAGTTTATTAGAGAGGCTGTTAAATTCTTACTTGGGAAAGGTACAACCGAGCGTACGAAGGCATCTTCAGGGAGCTACTCCAAATTGGCAGCTTCAGGAGATGACTCCAAACTGGCAGCTTCAGGAGCTGGTTCCAGCCTGGCAGCTTCAGGGAGCTACTCCAAATTGGCAGCTTCAGGAGATGCCTCTATAGTTGTGTCTGCTGGGCGGTTCTGTTCTGTTCAAGTAGGAAAGGCTCACTGTATAGCAGCCTCAATGGGTGAAGGTGGAAGAGTTAAAGGCGCTCTGGGTGCCTCTCTTGTGTGTGCTGAATGGGACTCCCGGACGTTATTGTGTGTTAAGCACGCTAAAGTAGACGGCAAGAGAATTAAGGCGGACACATGGTACACCGTCAAGAACGGTAAGTGGGTAAAGGAGGAATAATCAAAGAGGAAAGGAAAATGAGATGAAAATGAAGTACTTTGTGTGTCCCTCTTGTAAGGGAAGACACAATCTGGAAGAGGTCATTGTGGATGCGACTGTCTACAATGAAGTTAAGTGGCTGGATAAAGAGGGTCTTTGTTACGGGCCTGTTGGAAATATCAAGGGTGGGACTATTCTTCAATACCAGTGTGCAGGCTGCGGATATGTTCTTCGCGGGATTAACACCCCTGAAGACCTGCAGAAGTACCTTGAAGAGAACGGAAAGGGTTGAGATATGTCGCATGCAACATGTTTAGTAATTATGCAGGAAGAGGATTCCCTGGATGAGATCATGGCTCCTTATGACGAAAACAGCGACGATCCTCGTTATGTAAAATTCATAGATAGAACCGCTAGCCTTAAGCAGAGTGCGAAGGAACAAAATAAAAGCTTGAGACAAGTAGCTGAAGAATGGAGTTACATAGAGAAGGCTCCCGGTACAAATAAATGGGGTTATATCGGGAATCCAAATGGTTACTGGGATTGGTGGACAGTCGGAGGCAGATGGAATGGGTATCTCAAATTGAAAGATACTATAAAATATGGAAATATGGTTATTCCCCCGTATGCTCTTTCAGGCCCACCAGACGAGGCAAATCCTTATCCTTATCCTTACCCCGGCTGTAATAGTTGTATTTTGGAGGATTTTGATTACGAAGGACAGAAGGCAGCGCTGGGAGTGGAACATCTGTTCTTTTCTGTTATAAAGAACGGCAAATGGTATTCCGGGGGGCTGATGGGCTGGTTTGGCTACGCCGATATTCGTGGGCCGCGCTGGGATGAGAAGGAAGCAAAACTTATTGCTAGCGCCTCTAAAAAGTCCAAGGCAGTCCTTGTGGATTTTCATATTTGAGGAGAACATATGGCAGTGAGGGAAGTTATTCTACCTGCAGAGGCTGCTCTGTATTGCCCTAAATGTAAACAGATACAGCCTGTGCAGGCAAATATGTATAACATGGAATATGCAAAATCCGGTATCCTTGTATATTCTGATCATTGTGAGATAGATTGGAATACTATGGATATCTCCGGCGATTTTGAGTATGTCTGCGATATGTGCGGTAATAAGCTCGCAGCAGACCTAGAAGATTTGCACAAAAAGATAAAGGAGGAAAAATGAGTAGTTTGAAGTTTGAGTTTGAGGGCACTACTTATAATGTGCCTTGTATGCCTAAGAAGGATTGGAGCGAATGGATGTTAGGTACCGTTAAGTGCGAAGGTTACGGTTGTAAAGCTATATGTACAGGCCGCTGTATTTATTCTAATGTTAATACAGAAGCCCGTAAAGCCTTCTATTATCAGTGCTTCCCAGAAGAAGCTCCCAAAGAGAAACCTTCTTGTGAGAATTGTAAGAACTACAGCCCCGAAGAAGAGCCTAAGAAGGAACTCCCCAAGCTCACTAAAGCAGTCTTTGATAGAGAAGACTGCCCTGAGTGGGCTAACTATGCTGCTGTAGATAGAGATGGCAAAACTTTTTGGCATATGGATAACCCTAAGGCGCACAGAGTTTATGGGATCTGGATAGCAGGTAGTAAAAAGTCTGCTCGAATCACAGGCAGGTTTGACAGTTCTGACTGGGAGCACTCTCTTATAGAGCGGGACAGGACTGTTTCCTGTAGTTCCTTGAAATGGCCTACCTGGTTCAAGTACAGCAAAACAGCTGGAAAGTATTATGTCATGCGTTCTGCTGAGAAGTATTTTATAGTAGGAACTGTGCTTGCAGTAGAGGAGGTACCTTATGATGTAGTTGATGTTAATCCCTTCTTTAAGTATCCTGCTGCACTGGTTGGAGAGAAAGTGAGGGCGCTTTGGTCAGAGAACCATGAGGTATCTATGGTAATAGCGGCCAGTAATAGGGGTGTCACACTGGGAGGAGAACTAGAGGAACGCTCTATTGGAAGCTTTATTATGTCTTTTGCTTCGTGTGCAGATATTCCTCTCTGTTCATTCAAGGAGGTAAAATGAGTAGTGGAAGTACGTTTACAATTCTTCAAAAAAGGGCTGACTATGAGCTTGCATCTTCAAAGATGCTTCAAGATGCCACCGAAGGGTATAGAAAGGATATAGAGTCCGGAGGTCCTTACAAGGATAAGAAGCTTCCTTCTTTGGTGAGCTGGAAGGATAAGTTCATAGAGACGGATACCAAGATCCTTTGGCAGGAGGTCGCTGAGACTACGTTCATCAGTGACTTCACAGTCCTTAAGGACGAGTGGCACATGAACCCATACGACTGGGACCTCAACAGACACGTCGTTTCCCCTGAAGAAGCTTTTCAGCTGAATCAGGCAGCTCAATATATCATTGACAGAGAGTGGTCACCAAAAGTAGAAGATCTGCTCGGTAATCCGTTTATATCTGTCTTCAGAGAAGAAGGGTACTTTATCCAGAATCTTAAGAAGGCGGATGTAATGGAAACGGGAATGCTGTATGATATCAAGCGTCTTAAGGAAGTTACAGGGGCCTATCTATATCTTATACACTCGGATACCTGCGATCCATACAGACAAGATAAAAGTGAATTCAAGCTGGTTTATACAGCTTGGTAAAGGAGGAAAAAATGGATAATTTGAAGTTTGAGTTCGAGGGTACTTCTTATGATGTGCCTTGTATGCCTGAGAGAGATTGGAAGTGGATGCTCGATGAATTTGGTTACTGTAAGCGAGCTTTTGTTTTTTGTTTCGGAAAGGACTGTTGTAGCTGTATTTATTCCCGCGGGGATTTACAGAGTGCCCGTGCACGCAAAGCCTTCTATTATCAGTGCTTCCCAGAAGAAGCTCCCAAAGAGAAGCCTTCTTGCGAGAATTGCAAGAACTACAGCTCTAAAGAAGCGCCTAAGAAGGAACTCCCTAAGTTAACCAAAGAAGTCTTTAACAGAAAAGAGTGCCCTAAATGGGCCCGCTGGGCAGCTGTAGATATGTATGGAAATGCCTGTTGGTATAGAATTTGCCCTGTACTTAGCAAGAACGTCGGGGAGTCTTGGACAGGCTCTGTGTATGAACTTATAGATGGAAAATGGGATGCCACTAATTGGAAACACTCTGCTATAGAGAAACCCGTTTATTCCGGATATAGAGTGATCGCTGCAAACGAGCTGGTTATTTTAGAGGAAAAGGTTGAAAAATATCTGGAGAAGGGTTGGCGTCCCTTAGGCGGGGTTACACAGGCAGATCGTTCCTATTTACAAGCTCTAGTAAAAGACTGAGGAGAAAGAAATGAGAGAAGTAAACTTCAGAGAGCTATATGCTAAGCAGACCTGGGAAGAGAGAGCCAAGGTGCTTGATGTTAGAGCCAGAATTTTCCGTGTTCTTGATTATATGGAAAAGGTCACAGAGAGTTATAAGGAGGCCAAGAAGAAGCATAAGAAAGGTGTCAAGGAGTACAAGCAGACTTTGAAAGATCTCGCAGCATCTTTGGAAGAAGCTGAAAATGATCTTCAGAGAGCCTGGGGGCTTGAGGCAGATCCGAACTGGCATACCTATTGGTTAGCACCCTCTGCATGTACTTGTCCGAGGCTGGATAACTATGATCGTTTAGGCTTCGGTAGGATTTTCTCTGCTGACTGTCCTATTCACGGTAAGTAATATATGATCTGCTGTTGCTGATTTAAGACTCTATGAAGGTTCTTCATAATAGCGTTGTGTTAATATCACATTGCACAAGCCAATTCTCTTACCACGAGTTACACAAATTTATTATTTAATTTAGTGCGGTATGGCCTTCAAATAAGACTATAAATAGGGCATTAAATGAAATAATAAATTAGTTCCACCGTTGTAAGAGAATAGTAAAGTTTAGTCAGCAACAGCAGGTCTTTTCTTTGAAAGGAGAAGACATGATTACTATAAGATCCCTTGTTCTTTTATTGTTGGTTCACTGGTTGGCAGATTTTGCCCTGCAGACCCAAGAACAAGCTAATAACAAATACAAAGATATACTAGCCTTGGGAATGCACGCTCTTACTTACGGAGCAGCAATGACACTAGCTATTTTCTGTATCTATAAGACTCTGGCAGGCTGTATAGTCGTAGGCTGTATAATTTTTGTGTTCAGCCATTTTCTGATAGATATGTTTACATCAAAGGTTACCCATGAATTGTATGAGCAGAAACGATATCACGACTTCTTTGTGGTAATTGGTTTTGATCAGTTACTGCATATGCTCACAATTATTTGGGTTTGTTGTGGGAACACAATATGAGTGACAGTAAAGGAGACAAAGATGGAAGATAATGTAAACCATCCGAAGCACTATGCACCGTGCTTTAAAACTAAAGAAATTGAATGTATCGACATTACCAGGCACATGTCCTTTAGTTTGGGTAATGCATTCAAGTATGTATGGAGGGCAGGCAGCAAAGGTGACCCTTGGAAAGCCGTGGAAGATCTTTCCAAAGCCGAATGGTATCTGCATGACTACCAATATAGTACTGCACAGCTTAAAGAAGATTTGACTGTAGCTAAAGAGCTGTTTATTCTACTCGAGAGAGAAGATACGCTTAAATGGCGTGTCTTAAGAGATATCGTAACTGGTAAGATAAGAGAAGCTTTGATAGGCGTAGATTCGCTTAAAAAGGAAATGACTCCTGACTTTGTCTGGGAGAACGATCTGGTAGCAGGCGACTTCAGTGCCCGTAAGGTAGTCGAACCTGTATACTGTGATGATATTCCTTTTGAATTGCTTGAAGGAAGGAACAACAGTCCTATCGATCCGCACCTCATTCTGGATGATCCAGATCTTGCAAATAAAGTTGAGGATGCACTTAAGACTGTCAGGGAATATAAACAATTCCTGGAAACGGTGGTGCAGAGTTGAAAGAGAGATCTCTGGAAGAAATGATGTGGGAGCTTATTAGCCTGTATCCGGGTCACCATTGGGAGCTTTCTATGCGCAGAGAGTTAGACGGAGGGCACGGAGATCCTGTCTTTTGTATATATGCAGGTCTTGGAGATTATGACTATGAATCCGAGGAGTTCATACCAGTGTATATCAATAGTAAGGGTGATAAGTGTGACGAAAACGATCCTGATGCTTTTGAGTTGGCCTACTGGAGTCTTGACTGGACATACTATGATCTTGTAAAAGGGATCTATGATGAAGTAATGAAAAGGAGGAAGGAATGAGCGGAGGAGCTTTAGATTACGCTTACAGCAGGCTTGAGATGGACGTAGCAGGTAAAATGTATGATCCTGAAATGGAGGATTTACTGCGGGATTTTACCAAGGTACTTCATGATCTTGAGTGGTGGCTTTCTGCAGATATTGCTGAAGATGACTACAGAAAGACTCTGAATCACTTTAAAAAGAAGTGGCTCAGAGGCAACCCTGTAGACCGCTTGAAACCTCTTATTGAAGAGCGCACGGAGCAAGTAAAGAAGGAACTTATTGACATGCTGGGAGTGTTGAAATGAACGGTGATTATTACTATGCAAATATTTACAAAGAGGATATGCGGAAGATCGCTGAGATGCTTTCCCAGCTGTCGGACATGAAAGACCGCTGGGAGGCCTATATGGAAGATACTTCTGATAATGGAGATCCTTACTTCGACTCCCAAGCTGTAATTGAGAGTATGGGGAAACTGCTGTCCTCTTTAGTAATCTACCAGCAAGAGTATGAAGTGGATCTTTCAGCCATTCCTGCAGAAGAACCCAAGAAAGGAGAACGAAAATGAATATGAATCCGGTTATTGAAAGAGTAATTGAAAAGGCCATCAATAAGGAAAGAGAGGAGCTCAAACTCTCTGTTCAGTATCTTTCAGATAACAATGTTTTTTTCGGACCCTTGCTTAAGCTCGGCGAAGCGCAGGAAAAAGAGTATGAGGATCTGTTCAACGTGCCCGGGCATCTGCCCAAGCACTTTGGAAAGATCTTTGCTGCTCTTTTCGAGAATTATGACACTGAGCCGCCTCCTTCTTCATTTGTATGGAACGTAAAGACTGTACAGGACTGTATCGATCTAGCTGCGGTTCTTGATAGGGATCTCAATAACAACCCTGTTGTTCTGGTGAGAGCAAAAGTTACCGGAGATCTGTTTTCTAAAGAAGAACGACAATACAGAATCTGCCATATCAATACCATCTGGAATTCCCAGGAAGGATTTAAACCCAGGGATGGTATTAATTTCTCGATCACCCAGATCCCGAAGAGTACCACAATAACTACACATACGGACAGAGTGCTTCTTACTAAGGAGCTTTTTGTGAAGATCATCGACGAGATCCTTAATATCGATAACTGGGATATTGTGGAAACAGATCCTACAGAGCATTGGCAGGAGCAGTCCTTTAACTGGGCCAAAGCTTTTGACAAGTTCTTTGAAGAGCAGTCAAATGCTTAATCCCGCTTTGTACGAGAAGTGCAAGCACACCTTCGGGAGAGTTGAAGTCCTTGAAGAGAACGAGAAACCCAAGCTTCGCTGCAAGTTCGATAGATGGAGCTTCGACGAAGTAAGGGGCTCCTTCGGGGAGACTTACAGAGTCAACTGCCCGGTCTGCGGCGACAAAAAGGGGCACTGCTATATCAGCTCCCTTTCGTTTACCAATCCCGTAGTGGCCGGGCAGGTCTTCCCTCCCGCACCTCTTATCGTACATTGTTTCAGAAGAAACTGCTTCAAGAACAATCCGGAGGCTGTACAGGAGCTGTCCAATATACTGCAGACAGGGCAGCAGCTTTCATTGGAATGCGCTGAAGTGGAAGAGACTATCTTCGGAGAAACTCAGCAGGAGAATCTCAGAGGGACTGATATAGATACGCTGCTGAAATGGCAACCGGATTATCATCCTATTGAGAAAGACGCTCCTGCTGAAGTGCTTGACTATGTTGCTCGGAGAGGTATCAGAGATGTAGACATCAAGGAGCTGAAGATAGGCTGGGGCAAAGTCTGGAACTTCAAGAAGGAATCCTTTATAGGTACATCCAACTGGCTCCAATTTCCCATCATAGATCAGACAGGTCTCAGAGGTTTTCAAAGCAGGCAGCTCAGAGAAGCTTCCAATATGAAATACTTCTTCGATGCAAGGACACCCAAGAAGATGTGTCTCTATAACAGGGAAAGAGCTTCGAAGTTTCTTGTCGGAGCTATCGCAGAAGGTATCATAGATGCTCTCCATATAGGAAGATGCGGAATGGCTTTTTTTGGTTATGAACCTTCCAAGGCGCAGCAGAAGCTTCTTGTGCAAGATGGCTATAAGATGCTCCTGTATGTTCCTGACCAGAAGAAGCACTATACTGATGGTGTCTGTGATCTGGATCCACCTGCAATAGCTGATACATATATTCGCAGGTGGAATGACGAACAGTTGTTCGAGTGGGGAGCCTATAGGGTAGATGTGCCTAAGGGAGATGCCGGTGAGTGCACCATGACAGAGGTGTGGAGCGCTGCCTTGGAACAGCTAAGCAATAACAGTAAGGTGCCCGAAGTAGCTTTAGAGTACCTTATAAGAAAGTTGGAGGAAATGTGAAAAAGAATAAGTGTTACAAAGATAAAGTACCCTGTAGGTCCCTCTGTGAGAAATTGCCGAGGGACCTTTTTTCAGACACTGAATATGTGTGGGCTTATGGTAATACTTATAAGCGCACAAAAGACTGGCGGCCTATTAGCAGAGCTGCTGCAAAAGCTTTTGAAGTAGAGCCCAAAGAGGGATTTGTTCCAGCGCCCACGGTGGATGAGCTGCTGGAAAAGTTTCCTGAGGATAGCCAGGTACACATCCATAGAGAAGGTTGTGGTACTTGGTGTGTCTGCCTGGGGTTTCCTTTTAGTCAGAACCTTGATCTTCATGTGGTTGGCAGTTCAGAGAAGCTTCCAGGAGCTTTTTGTTCCTGTTATTTACAATATAGGAAGAAACTATGTACAAAGTAATTATCGGGAGCACTCTGCTGGTATTATTGGCAGGGTGCTCTTCTTTTTCAGAGAAGGAGTTGTCTGCAAGACATGCAGGAATCGTGGATGCTTGCTATACAACTATCGAATATGCTCCGCAGGATAAGGTTCGTATTGAGCAGTATCTTGTGAAGCAGCAGCAGAATAAAGTCCTTACAGTAAGGGAGAGTAATCTTATCAAGCTCTGCCTGAAGAGAACAGAAGGGAGTCCTAAATGGGAAAAAGAAAAATAAAGTCAACATACGATAAAGTCCCTTGCAGGTCCCTCTGCGAGAAGCTGCCGATGGACCTTTTTTCGGATACGGAGTATGTGTGGATTAGAGATCCTCTTTGTAAAAAAAGAAAAGGATGGGGTCTAGCTTACAGAGATTTCACTGAAGGCTCTTATGGATGTGAGCCGGAAGAACTGGTCCCGGCTCCTACTCTGGACGAGTTATTAGATAAATTACCAGAACAGTGGATATTACATATCGGAGATAACCCTGGGAAAATATATTGGGCACATTTATATTCAAGAAGTGTTTTTAAAGCGGTCCAAGAGGGTAAGAACTGGCTTACTATGGTTTGTAGATGTTATCTTCAGTATAAAAAGTATTATGAAAAGTATCGTCAATATGAGACAGAAGGGAGTCCTAAATGGAAGAAGTAAAATATATTGTTATTTTTGAACCTTATGGTGACATGTGGCAATATTACGGACCTTTTGATACTGAGGAAGGCGCACGAAAATCTATTATGGATAAGGCTAATGAATTTTGTCTAGGCCTTAAGCACGGAACAGTTGAAGTCGTTTCAGACAACAATCCGTTTCAAGTTGAAGTGCTTGATGAGGATGAAGAGGAGGCTCATCAGTGGCATATAGAAGTTTTGCTTCCTGTAGACAAGGAGTCCTAAATGGGTTCTATATCTGACCTTGTTCCTAACAGAACTCTCTGCAGGAAGCTTCCAAAGAAGGACTTCAAGAACAGCACCTTTGTTTGGTTCCGTATAAATGGGGATATCTTTAAAGATCCATACTGGGTATTGGAGACAAGAGAGAGGTTGAATTCTCTTCAAGTAAAATTGGAGTATGAAATCTGGTTTCCAGCACCTTCTGCAGAAGACTTTTGGGAGAAATTGCCTGAGGGAACTTATGTTTTTATTGATAAGAGTAAGAGGCCATATACTGCGGCATATACAGACGTGATTGCTACAGGTAAAACTTGTGCTGAAGCACTAGCAAAGCTTTATATTAAACTTAAGAAGGAGAAGATGCTATGAGACTGCGTGATATCGTACCGTCAGTGGAGCTTTGTCAGAAGCTTCCGGAAGGAGTTTTTACAGACAGTGCATTTTACTGGTGTAAACCGAATACCAGTGAATGGTGTGTTATTCATAATCCTGGAAAGGAATATATTGAACACGCAGGAAAGAATTGCTGTCCTGCGCCGACTGTAGAAGAGCTTTTAGTTAAGATGGACTGGAGGAATGCAAATACTTTTCGAGTTGAGAAAGATATTGAGGAGTGGTTTGTTTCTCAAATGAGTACAGCTCAGGTAGGTACAGTTGATGTTGGTGCAAAATCATTTACAGATGCTATTGCAAACGTGTATTTAATCAAGCATAAAGGGAGATCGGAGGGTACCGATTAATGATCCTTGGGAATATTCACAGGAGGAGTAATGACAACTGAAGAGAAGTATTATTCAGCTAAGATGGCTTTGAAGATGATTGCTGCAGTTGAACCGAAGCAGCAATGGGTGGAGCCTCATTACAATAATGGTTACAGCGAGCCGTGCAGTCAATGTACTAAGATGCTTCAAACGGCAAAGATTGCTTTGAAGGAACTGGAGGAAAACAATAAGGATGTTTAAACCGGTAACTGATCTTTCAGACGAGGAGTTTCTTACTAACTATCATTCTAATAGACTTGATAGTGTGGCAGGAGACAGAAAGAATAAATGTTCTTTAGTGCCCCTTGCAGAGCTGATACCTTTGTTAGAGGCCGAGAAAGAGAATCTAGAGAATAAAATTCGATTGGTAGAGACCATCTCTATGGCATATCCAGATATTATGCTGGATCCATTTGAGCTGTTACATTCTACAGTGATGCTTGAACGTCCGGCAACAGAATGGCTCTCACTTATATTGGAAGAGGCATCCAGGTTCAAGGCTGCTGTTCTGTATAGAGGTTACAAACTAGAAAAGTCTAAGCTGACTAGAAAAGCCAAGAAGCAGCTGGAGGAGCGTTTTAAGCTGTCTGAAAAGGATGCGAAGACATTCTTGGATGAGATCGAAAGGAAATATGGAGAATGAAACTGGAAGACTTAGTTCCTTCGTTGGAGTTGTGCAAGCAGATACCTAAGGGGAGTTTGAGTACACGGCGTTAGTGTGGTGGGGGGCATGTGTATATCAAAGATTGTATCCCGACGGAGTACGCTTTAATACTCTGTGGCATAAAAAAGGTACAACCCCTGCACCGACTTTGCACGAGATACTCGAGGATCTGGCTCAGGATGAGAGGTGTCCGGAGGTGAAAGCCCTTCTAGTTGCCAACGGGAAGGTTATCTATACTCTTCAGGCAGACGGAAAGGTTAGTCAAGGAACTTCGGTAGATGACGCTATGAAGCTGTGGCTGAAGTTAAATAAGGAGGAATCTGAAAATGACAAATGAGGAGCGGCTTAAGCGCTTGTCAACTGAGCAGCTAGCCAGAGTTCTTTCGCGTCTCACACGATATTACGACGGACTGATTGGCTGTACTTTCTGGCAGAGTCCTTTTTCTGGTAGAGACAGATGTGATGCAGCAGATTCTCAAGAGGATTTCATCAAATGGCTGAAGGAGGATGCCAAATGACAAATAAAGAGAAATTACAAACAGCCGCTGAAGACGAGCTTGCAGAGATGCTTGTAAGAATTACCGAGTATATTGATGACTTCGGGCATACACACTATGCAAGTCCTAATGGATTTTGTCTGTCAGTGGAAGAAGCCAAGGAAGAAATTATTAAGTGGCTAAAGGAGGAAGCAAAGTGAATACTGAGAAACTTTTATCCTCACATCAAGGTCCCTCGATATACACTGATGAGTGGTACAGGGAACAGGCACAAAGGGCAGAGAAAGCATGGTGTGAATATATTGATTATTTGTGGGACTTAGCCGACAAGAAAAAGCCCCTCATTCAGAGGAAACTAGACAGAATAAAAGAAATGCAGAGGAGGGTTGTTGTAAATGACTAACGAAGATAGAATCCGAAGTATGCCCACGGAGGAGCTTGCTGAAAGACTTATCTGGATGACCAAAAGTCATTCGCAAGGAAGCGACGATATATTTTGGCATTCACCATCAGGTTTCCTCAGCTGGTTCAAGGAAAAAGCTATTAAGGACTGTATCAAATGGCTTAAGGAGGAAGTAAAATGAGTTCTTCTTTGTCGATCCTCGCTCTACCTTTGGAGGATTGTAAAAGAATCCCGGAAGGTTACTTTAGTGAGTCAGTATTAGTCTGGACCAAAGTATTTCATCCAAAGGATTTAGTTGAGCTGCCGCCTGCTGTAGTACCTCGTAAAGATGTTATACTTAGCAGGTTCTTATGTCCAGCGCCTACACTGGAAGAGATTTTAGAGAACTTAAAGTTATATAAGTATTTGCCCGCTTGTCTTGCGGATGAGGACGGGAGTTATTTTACAACGGTCAAATGGCCTCCATATGCAGAGGAGCGTATGCATAGATGTGGCGGTACAGCTGTAGAATCCGCCTGGAATACCTGGTTGGCAATGTATAAACTAAGAGAATCTGAAAAAGAAATGAAAGAAAGGGAGCGTTTGAACAGTGACAGATAAATATAAAGCAGTAGTGTTTACAGGCGGTGGTTACTTCGGGGTAACTATTGCTTCCTTTTTGTCCTTCCTTGGTAAGGACTATGATGTGCCCAATCATGTGGACTGCTTAGCAGGTACTTCTATCGGAGGTATCATTGCATGTGCCCTTATGGGAGGATGCTCAACGCAGGACCTTCTCGATGGTTTTATTAAGAATGGTGAAAAGATCTTCACCAAGAGATGGCAGAACAGGATCAATCCTTTAAACCTTCCTTTTTATAGCAATAAGGCCTTGAAGGAGACTATTGAGGAGTTTGTGGGAGAGCAAACCCTGGAGGATGTAAGAAGGGCCTATCCATGCACAGCTATGTTTGTCCCTGCGACGAATATGACAAAGAACCGTCTGAAAGTCTTTGATACTGTAGATCCTGCTGATGCTCATTATAAGCTCTCAGATGTAGCGCTCTATACAAGCGCCGCGGAATTCTATTTTCCTGTGTTGGAAGATGAAGGAGATGCGATCACAGATGGAGGCATCAGAGAGTGCTGCCCAGTGGTGACTACAGCTTGTGCTATCAAGGACAAAGTCGGTGTGGACTTTAAGGATATTGACATGTTCGTATTCGGAGTCGGCACATCCATTGATGGTATTGACAAGGGCTGCGGTACTTATGAAGAGATCAAGAAATGGGGAGCTCTTGATTGGGTCAGGAAGTTTGTAGTTCCCGATGTTACTAACAGTAATATCTCCATGAGTATCTTTTGGGGAGAACATCTTGGGTTCAACAGCTTCACGTTCTTCAATCCAATCCAGATTTATGGTGGTATGGATGATGTCTCAGTGACTGATCATATTCTTACAGAGAGTATTATGTACAAGGAGAAGTTCCTGGAAGAGTGGGAGAAGTTCCTTGAGCGCTGATAGATTCAAAACCACAATAACCATTGAGTGTTTTCCCAATACTTTTCAGGAGCTTTATAAGAAGTTGAAGGCTGTAAGGGAATTTGTCTTCAGCCCTTCTGTAAAGCTTTCTGTACATAGTGTGGACAAACAAGATCCCAATGAACTTGGACAGTACTATGTAATACTTGAAGGAGAAAGTGTGAGGTTAAGTCATACTGATTTTGATTTAATAGAGCGTTTCTTTGCAAAGCTGCATAGATACTGGTCCATGAGTATAACACAGGATGTGTTTACCGGGGATAAAGCACAGGAGGCCTTCTTAAGTGTGTGGCCTCCAAAGAAAACATAAGGAGGTTCAAATGAACGAGCGGGATATAGCTGCTATTGAGTTATTTGCAGCTTTTAGGAAGGATGCTTATGCAACACTTAAGAAGCAGCCTCAAGAACTGGGAGAAGAAGTATGAGTGAGTTTGAGCTGGGAGAAACAGTCTATGTGCTGTATTCACAAGGTGTGTGGACGGTTGAGGATCCTGTAACATTTGATTTACTCGAGGTAGAGGGGAGTATCATGTCGTCCAGCTCGGTGTTTCATCCGCAGGTTACTTCAAAAGATGCCTGGGTAGAGGCGACTTTTGGCGTTCTACCGATTCGTTGTAGGCATAAAGTCGATAACAGGTGGAGCGAATGGTATGAAAGTTCTTTGTACAGTACTGTATCTCGTTCTTCTGACTATATGTACAGAACTCTAAAGGAAGTCAACGAAGCTTTTAATAGAAGATGTGAGGAAAGAGAAGAGCAGCAGATAAAAGTGCTGAAGAACATACAGAAACACCTCGACAAACAAGGAGAATGAGATGGAGGGAACGAAACCGAAATTCAAGTTGGGACAGCTTGTATATGGCAGGATTACACCTACTGCCTGGGCGCCTGTCTTTAAGGGCCGTATTCGTGCTGTTATAACTACAAGTAGAGCACATCAGACAGATTACTATACTTATGATATTAAGATCCAAGCAAGACAGGAGACCCCTGTAGACGCTTGGGTAAAGCCGGATAGGTATAGTGAATATATAAATTTAAGTGCTTCCAGCCTCTTCTCTTCATATGAGGAGATATTGTCCACTTGGAATAATCATGCAGGAATCCAAGTTTGTGAAAATAATATTGGTTACCTAGAAGGCGACATATATGATAAGAAGCGCCAGATTAAAGAGCAGCAGCGAGAGCTTACTGTTATGAAAAATAAGCTTAAGAAGTTGCAGCAGAGACTCAAGAAACTTAAAGAGCTTGAAGGAGGAAAATGAAACTTCAAACAAAGTATAATATTGGTTCCACTCTATTCCTGCCGGTGCAGGAATGGGATAACGAGTGGTATGTCAGTTGTGTCAGAGTCGAGAGAATTGAACTCAGAATCACATCTACTACTAATATAGAGGAGTATTATGTTGTCAGTCAGGTAAAGTCTGCAAAGATTCCTAAGAAGTTAGGCAGTGCAGTAGTATTTTCGAGAAAGAAACTGCAAACTGTGCCGGATTTTGTTCTTAGAGATGCTTTGATCCAGGATCTCTGGAAGGCACATGCAAAGGTTATTGCAGCCCGGGAACAGGAAGAGCGGGAGATCCTGCATAGAAAAATAGACGATACGGTGAAGGCTATTAAGTATTGTCAGGAGGACTATGAAGAACTTCCGGGTAAGATAGAGAAGCTCAAGCAGCAACTGAAGAGGGAAGAAGCTAAGCTGAAGAAGCTTGTAAAGGAGAAGGAAAATGAACATTAAAACGAAGTTCGGTATCGAAGATATCGTATATTGGTTCGGCATTTGGAGAGACCAGCCAGCCCTGTACACAGGTACTGTAGTTAGTATTGAGATGGATAGAGAAGAAGAACTTACGTATGAAGTTCTTATTACTCATGTAGCTCATCCCAATACAGAATGGCAATGCTGGTACGGCGAAGATTGTGTTAGACATTTCTATGAGAATGAATTGTTTACTTCTGAAGAATCCCTTAAGAAGAAGGGCGAACGGAGTTTCCTTGAAACAAAGGTAGCAGTAGCTATGAAAACTCTGGATACTCTAGAGACAGCGCTCTTGGAAAACGAGAAGAAATTTGAGGAGCTTCCGCATGCTATTGATGGTTTGCATAGGGCCATTGAAGCACAAAGAAAGGAGCTTAAAGAACTTAGGGCTAGAATTGCCGAGCTGGATAAGAAAGCAGCTAAGAAGAAGCGTGAATGAAAGGAGAGAAAAATGCTGGATGAAAACGGAAAAATCAAATGTATTTATACCAAAAGAACCCCTGAAACTTTTCCACGGTTTCATATAGTTCGTCCTACATGGGAATTTGAATTGAATCATAAAATTTATGATATGTTTGAAAATAAAGAGGGTATCATAATCGAGAATATTTTGGATATTCCGACTGATGCACAATGTATTTGTGTTAATGATACCATTAACAAAGTCAGGAAATTTTTGATTCTTTTGTATAAGAAAGACCTTGAATTGTCTGCCGAAGATTTATGGCAATTTTTTGATGTTAATTCAAATCAATTCCCGGATTTCAAAATCAAACATCAGATTTTTAAAGTGGATGATGATATGGAATCTGCCGTTCAATTTTTTCTCAAAAAATTGAAATCTTGACTTAACTTTTGAAAAATGTGCTATATTACTTGCGAGGAGGTTTGAAATGGAGGATTGGAACTACTTAGTTTTCCAAGCTTTTGACTATCCTATACTTATTCGCTATAAATGTGCAGATAGGCACGTTTCGGCGGAGGAGATAGAAGAGGCTATCTGCAATTATTTGGATGAGGATTCCGACGCAGAGTATGAACAGGTGGCGAAGGATGTAATGGCCTCTTTTGAGAATGTTACATTTGAGTTCCTGCCTTGTAGAGAAATCAATTACTGAGGAGGTTTGAATGTCTTATCTCTTAAAGTTCTCCCTGCCGCCTCTTACACAGGAGCAGGAAAGGGAACTCATAAAGAAGGCCCACGAGGATACCGCAGAAAGCGACTCTGCTGTAGACACCTTGCTGAGAAGCAACATCAAGCTGCTTTATAAGCTTGCAAGGGAATTCATGCCGTGCAACCTTACACTGGATGATCTTGCAGCTGAAGGAGCTACAGGACTTGTATATGCCATAGGCAAGTTCGATCTTAACCAGGATGTGCGCTTCATCACTTATGCCTGCTGGTGGATGCGCCAGAAGATGCGCATAGCTATTGCCAATCAGGGTTCCACTGTAAGAGTGCCTGCAAAAGCAAATGTCACCAGAGCCAAGATCCTTCACAGCAAAGCAGAGCTGGAGGAACTTCTGGGACATGAGCCTTCTTTACAGGAACTTTCACATTACCTGGAAATGCCTGAGCTGCAGATAAGGCAGCTTCTGTACAGTCTTGGTTATGATGTGCGTGTAGGAACAGCAGACGAAGAAGATGCTGTTGATATCGAAGATATTCTTGGAGATCTTCCAATGGAGGGTTTCCTGGAAGCAACAGATAGAAAGGAGCAGAAACAAAAACTGGAAAGAGCATGGAGAAGCCTTCCCAAAAGAGACAGATACATCCTGTCCTTAAGGTTCGGCTTTGACAGAGGAACTCCCCGTACACTTGAGCAGGTTGCCCAGGAAGTAGGGAGATGCAAGGAAAGAGTCAGACAGCTGCAGGATGAAGCGCTGTCGAAGCTCAAACAAAAGATGCAATAAAATGAAGTGCCCGAAAGGGCCAGGAAAATGAGGAGAAAACGAGATGAGTATGCAAGGAAGAATTATTAACTACACCGAAATCAGCTTTAACTGCGATGAAGCCACTTTCAAGAAGATCGAAGAAGTCTTCAAGGAGACTCGTCTGGAAAGACTGAACTACTATGATCTTTGCATTGATTACTCAGAAGAGGATCATGCAGGGATCGTTACTGTTCAGGACAGTGAAGTCGGCAATGACTGGGACATTCAGCTGGAAGACTTTGATGTTTTGCTGATGACCTATGATACACACTTGGAAGGATACTATATCGAAGATATTGTATCTGATATTGTCCGTGTGGATATTCTCAGGTCCGTGGAAGCAGAAGGACATACGGAGCTGCAGACGAGATCCAATGGTCTCATGTGGCTTGCGGACTATACGGCAGAGCAGATCCAGGCTATCCATGAAGCTGCCAAGGAAATGTTTCCTGAGCAGCCTGCGGAAAGGAGCGACAGCTATGGAGAATAATATGTGGATTATCCTTGCGCTCCTGTTGCTGCTCTTTGGAGTGACTTGTTTCTTCCTGGGATTTTCATATGGAAGACCTAATGGATATGCAGAGGCATGTAAAGATTTCCACTCAGGTTCTTTGCGTATGGAACTGAAAGAATACCCTGGCGGAGAACGCTGCTGGGTTTGGAAGAAGTAACAATAAGCACTTGATCAGTTAAGACTCTTCATCGTTTCGATGAAATAGTAAAACGCGAGGAAGTCGTTTCTTTTCTCGCAGCAGGTGCCAGAAGCTCAGGATACTGGGCTGAAACCCCAGTATCCAAGAGCTCGGGCCACTGCTGCGCTAAAGTTGACTGGTCAAGTGCTGTTTTAAAATGAAAATATAGGAGGAGTGAAAATGAACAGAACACAGATTAAGTACTTTGAACACCGCATGGAAGAAATCAAGCAGCTGAAAAGGTGTGAGATATACAACGCTTCAAGTAGTAAAGCCGATAAAGTTGTCAGGATTAAGTCAAGAGTGCTGGCGTATATGCAAAAGCATAAAAGGGCTGTTATGCAACAATTATATGATAAGGCGCTGGAGATTTTAAACAGCGATATGTGGAATTCTGGTGTAGACCTTACTTCTGACGGAAGTAGAGGTGTGGCATACAAGCCTGAATTTGTATTAGATGCTATTAAGGCGTATGACAATGATATGGATGTGCTAGCCAAAGAGCGCGAGGTCAAGTGCGAAGAGCTCAATAAGAAGTTTACAGAATTGATGGATAAGTTTTATCTTTCAGATTGTCCGGACTGTACTGCTCTTATGGAAGAGTTGCGCAGTTTCTAATTAGAACAAATAGAGGGACCGTCAGGCCCCTCTCAAATGAAAGGAAAATGAATATGAATCTTTTCAGATGGTTCAAGAAAGAAGGAGAGTTAAAGTGAATCAAGCACAGAGAAAGTATTTTATTAAGCGTTTGAATGATATTGCGCATCAGCAAAGAGTTGTTCTAGGAAATGAATATGATAAAAAGTATGCAGCTTTTATCGGACAAAACCAACGTACACTGGCATATGTAAAGAAACATAAGAGACAGGTTTCCGAACAGTTATATGCTATGGCCCTTCGGCTTCTAGAGAGTGAAGAGTACAACAAGAGTATTGTACTTGATAGCGCGACAAGTAGCCATGCTCCGCAGTTTGTTGCAGATTGTTATAAAGAAGCAGAAGAAGAAAGGAAGCAGACTCAAAAGGAACAGTTTTCCAGATTGGAGCTTTTGGACAGGAAAGTAGAAGAGCTGATGGACAAGTTTTACTTCAGTGAGATGCCTTCTGCCTGTGAAGAACTTCTTAAAGAACTTAAGGAGTTTGCAGTTTAAGTTATTAACCATGGGGGCCTCCGGGCCTCTCTCAAATGAAAGGAAAATGAATATGAATCTTTTTGGATGGTTCAAGAAAGAGAAAGAAGACTGCGTTGTTGAGACAATAAGGGCACACGCAGGGTTGCACGAAGCAATAACTCAAGCAATGCTTTCTCTGGGCGACAGAGTCCACAAGCTGGAAGCTTCTTTAAAAGAATTAAAGGAGAAGCAGGATAAAACACCTAAACTCCTGCAGAAACTTAGAGGTAAGCTCAATAATCTTCGCTGGAGGCTTGGCAATATTGAAGGAAAGCTCGAAGAGAACCCGCCCGAGGTTGTCACAGAGGAAGTCGTTGAGCTCCATCCTTCCGATAGAGAACTTGACTGGGGCTCTGAAGAAGAACCTAAATGCTTCCAATCCGGTAAATCTTATCTTGCTTCAGATACTAATGAAGCAGTTGCAGACGGAATTACTTTGCAGGGAGCTTCTGGTATTCAGTACTTTGTGCAGCTTCTCAAGAAGCAGGAAGAAGCGGAGAAGCTTCTTGAAGCCCAGCAGAGGATGATCAACAGGCTGTTCAGGATCGCAAACACTACTGTAATAGATCCCTATAAATCCATTACAGACGATCTCAGAAAAGCTGAGAAATGGAAGAAAACTTTGAAGAAGAAACTTAAAGAGTTTAAGGAGGAGAGAGTATGATATTCTTTTTAGCTTCAGCTTGTTTCATTACGGGCGTCTTTACAGGAATGATTATGTTTATGATGATGTTCTCGAGTCCGTCAAGGAAGAAAAAATAAGGATGTACTATGAATATTACACCTAATGATGTTTATTGGGTGCTTCAATTGGATCAAATTCATGAAGCTATAGTAGGAGTTATATTGTTCATGATATTGGCTTTTATCGGCCTGTTTGTCTGTATTATGAGCGCTATCTCAGACGAAGTTGTCAGTAGGTTTGTCGGAAGTACTGTATTGTTTATTCATTTCCTTGTAGTTCTCTTGTTGTTCGGAGTGATGGTTTTCCTTCCAACAACAAGAACTGCATTAGCTATGTATGTGGTCCCGAAGATTGCTGATAGTGAAGTTGTGGAGAAGCTGCAAGGGGATGCAAAGGAGTTATATACACTGGGGGTTGAGAGATTGAAAGTAGAACTGAAGGGTAGGAATGTCAAGTAAGCTTAAGATAACGGACAAGATCGACATTGAATATTCGGCGGACAATGAGTTAGCACAGGCTATAGAAGAGCACAAAGAGTATATAAAAGCTGAGACGCGCTGTACTTCATTGCGTCGTGTTGAAAAAGCAGGTAAGTTGGTCGATATTAACGGTAAACCTTGCAGAATTACAATTAGAAAAAGTACAACGGAAGGAGCTCTAGATGATCAGAGACATTGCTTTTTGTGATAAGTGCGGAGTTGTCTTAAATGATAAACAGCAGGAGGGTATCAATGTTAGGTTTAGATCTTCCTGGCCAGACTATCATCTTGTATTATGCAGTGAGTGTTTCAAGGAATTCGCTAAGCTAGAAGAAACTTTTACAGCTGCGCAAAGAAAGCTCGAGAACAGCAGTTGCAAAGAGATGGCTCAGCATATTCTGGAAAAAGAGGAATAATGGGAGATGAAAAAAGTCAGAAGTCGTTGAATGGTATGAAGTTACTGATACTCGACATGGATGGTGTAGTAAATCGAGGTGCTGATAATTGTTCCCCTGACAGACATATCTATGATGATAGATTTTCTCATGTAGTACCTATGCAGAACGGTAAGGGTACCTGTGAGCTTACTTATGTGGACCCTGAACTGGCTAAGCGTGTAAGTAAGCTTATATCTGATTATGATCTTTATATAGTATCAAGCTCTACCTGGCGCCTTTATTATAGTCAGGAGGAGTTTAAAGAGCTTCTTACTCTTAGGGGACTGCCGGGAGAACGTCTTGTAGGATATACACCTAATCTTTATAGAGACAGCTCTTTCTTCGGTGGAGGCTGTCCCAGGCGAACTGAGATAAGGGCCTTTATGGAGCATGCTGAAGAAGAATTTGGCTGGGATATTGAATTCTATGTTATCTTAGATGACGATCCTTCGGCAAATTATGATACAGAAAAAGGCAGGCTCTTCTTAACGGACTTCGATAAGGGCTATGATGCGGAGATCGATAAGGAAGTGAGAAAGTACTTGGATGAAAAATAAAAAGGTTTGGTATATTTATTCTACTTATAGAGGGGTTTCTTCTACAGGACCTTTTTATAAATCAAAAAAGAAAGCCAGGGAGCAGCTTGATAAGTATTGTATAGGGCACTTGTGTCGATGGCTAGACAATGGTTATAAGAATAAGTGCCTTGTTGTATGTGATGATAAGGGTGAAATACACTATTATCAGATACTTTCTGCAGAATTGAATTAAAGGAGGTGCTGTTATGGAGATGTAGCTAAGATAAATTGATGCGCGAACGATTGAAAATTCCTTTTAGCCAGGGAGCTTGCAGGGCGCTGTCCACGCCCTGTGGAGCTCTCTTTTTTACATATCAGTCAGATTACTGTATAGAACATCAATCCCTGACTGAGCTATGTGAGTTTGTTCTAAGTCTCTTCTTTAGTATAATAGTTGCTTAGAGATATGGAAAATGAGTTTGACAGCTATGCCAGTTTTTCATCTACCTAAATCTTTGTATAGTAGTCAGAAAACTTTTCTTTGATACTACTTAAAGAGTTAGATATCTCACTTATAATATCGTTTATCTGTTCTATAGTATAATAGTCTTGAAAACGACTCTGTAATTCAGACAGAGAGTTTGAGATATCTGCCAGAAACTGATCTATTTCATTTTTTGTATAATAGTTGCTGAGATCTGTCTGGGGAGGGATCTCTACTACGTTACCGTTGGGCAGCTTTGCTTTCTGCTTTATTGCGCCGTTCTCTATTGTTTTATAAACAAGAACTGTTCCCTGCAATATATTCGAGTTAGCAAAAGAGCTGTCGGATTCTATTTTCTATACTCTGGCCATTTTTAAGTCCTTATCTAGTTCATATAAGGGTACTTGGTAAAGTGTATAAAGACCTTGTAAAAGAGCTAAAAAACAGGCCCTTTTTTGGCATAATAAGTTGAAGGAGATTACAAGGTTGTAATCTTAAAAATTTAATCCTTCCTGGACAACTGTCCAGTTTCTTTAATGCCATAATAAAGGAAGTTAAAATGGCACTTTAGAAAATCAGTTCGGTGAGAGCAGCCGCTCTCCTCGTCGCCACTGCAACCAATGTCTCCGATTTCAAGGACTCGAAAGAGTACCTGTTACAGGAGATATAGAGAGCGATGGTAAAAGGAGATTCTCAACTGGGAGTATATGAGTAGGCTGTAAAAGGCCTGCTCTTGTAGTACCCGGGAGAGGATAAGGAAGCTCTCACTGAACAAGTGATAAACCGTCTGTAGAAGGACTTACCGAAGTTCTATCAGAAGTCCTTGAAAGTCTATAGATGGCTCAAATGGGGGCTGCTCCCCGGAATGGCTTTAGCCTTTGGCTGCGGGATCCTGTGTGGATTCTGCTGCAAAGGGTTGGGGCTGTTCTGAACGCAGTTATACATATTAGAGCTGGATTTCGCTTGCCCCGGGGAATTGGCCCCCGAATGCCGCGAACCAGCTTTATTTGTTTACCGTCTCAGTGTCTCTAGGCCAAAAGAGACGTCGTCCTGAGCAAGACGTTAAAAGGCTCCGCGCTTTTTCCTTAAGAGGGCCTCTTCTATTTTGTTTTTCTTTTTATTTCCTTATTGTTTTGTAGAAGAGACTCTCCTAAGGCGAAAGCTAAAGGCTTCAGTTCACCAGAGCCTGCAATAATAATCTGGCGAACCGGTCCTGCCGAGGCGAGCGAAAGCAGTTTCGGCTTTATAAGGACAGACCGATGCATCCGGTCAGGAATACAAAAGATGCCCTAGTGCTGCAGGTCAAGCACCCCAGACAGAAAGGGTTAAAATCGCAGTTGCTCTGGAAGCCTGATAAGCTTTCCCGTGGATACTTCCATTCGCGGACTGGAAGGAGGGACAGAAGAAAGGAATGTCAATTCTCTCTGAAGTCCAACCCGAAGAGCCGCCTTAAGTGGCATGAGCTGTATCACGCAGCACAAATGTGACGGGACTTCCGGCAGATCCGGAAGGAGCTGAGAGGCGTTGTCCGGTGATGCGGACATCTGGCCAGCCCAATGGGGCGACACATGGAAGATTCGTATTCCATGTTGCGGAGGAACTGACGAGGCAGTGGTTCCTTCTGCAGTCCGAAAGGTTGAGATACCTGTAGGATGTTTGATGTACAGTCTCAGTACATCAACGACAGCAAAGCAAAGGAGATACAGAGGAGCTACACTTCTCTGATGTTGAAAGAAGTTTCGGGAAACATTCTATGAGTACAGGCTTTGACAAGCCAAAAGGCTCCGGATGCCAACTGAAATGTATTTTGACGAATAGCAGCAAGGTTCTATCAAGAGCTAAGCTGTGATGTAGATCAGGGAGCTGCCATATTGGGAAGGAGGTATGGCAGATCCTTTCTTATGGGGCTGAGAAAAGTTTCGACAGCATGGAAAGCCAAAGTGCACCTGTCTGGACCCCCGGGGCAGTACCGGGCAGCTCCACCAATTAAAACACTAAGGAGGAAGAAATGGAACTTAGAATCAGTAAACACGATCTGGGTGGAACTCATATAACTTTGACTAAAGCTAGTATAGGTTGTATTGAGAGAAAAACTCTTAATAGAGTTTTAAAGAGGTTCGGCAAGCACTTACAAGTAGAGGAAGAGCTGTGTGATAGTGTTACATATGCTATACGCGGCTGTGTCCCTACAGTTAACTGGCTTTTTGAAGTTACATGTAAGTTCCCTCATATCAAAGTTGTAAGAGAGCAATAATAAAGGCCTCCCAACTAAGGGAGGCCTTATCTCTTTTTTACATAGCAGCCATTCCAAGCACCTTCTAAAAAGTTCCTTTATTATTGGCATAATAAGATGGTGCTGAGGTAAAGGTGCCATAGGAGAAATCCGAGAGCCGGGTCCGATCCCCGGAGCACACTTAAGCTCCCTTATGGGAGCGCCCTATTTCTTTTTTACACTGTAGGTAGATTATTCAGCGCCCGGGAGTGTCATATTCAAGTTCCCATCCAAGGGACTATATCTTATCTTTTTTAGCTGGGTACCATAGGCTGTTCTGGTCATTTTTAATGTAGACAACACCCGGAGCTATATTTGCAGGAGGAGTTCTGAGTCCCCATGCACCTGCGTTTCTATCATAGAGCCCTCTTTCAGGATTTAATATAGCCACCTGTTGCTTTCCCCTGAGATGTGGATCTACTTGCTTTCCCCTGAGATGCGGATCTACACTGGCAGCAGGGGATTTATATCCTGCTTTTCTTGTATTTTTCCGGCTTGCTTTCTGCTGTGCTTCCCATTTTGCAGCGCCGTTGACTGCTTGTCCCCAGGGCTACCAGATTCTAGTAGTTCCCTTTTCAACCGGAGCGTTCCCAGCTGAATATGTTGCAGCTATCTTCCTGAGTGTCTCTTTGTAAGTATGCATAATAACCTTTCGCGTTACACTTCAAGGGGGGGGGGGGGCACGTAAAAGGCTTATTTTAGAGGCTTGAAAGAAGGTACCTTTTTAATAGTGCGGATCACCTGCTCCCCGTAAATGCCCATTGTACATTCAAACTGCCTGGGAGTGCCTTTGTATTTGGGACACCATAAGTAGTCCTTATGATCGAAGTTGAAGCGCTTGTCATCCCAGCACCCATTGCACACATTGTAATTTATCACTCTGTAAGGAGTATAAAACTCGCAGGAAGGCAAGGAGAATCCTGAAATAAGAACTACAGGCACCCTGCAGCACCATGCCAGCCAGGACATCCCTGATCCAAGTCCTATAAAGAAGTCGGCATCTTTTATAAGGTTTATCCTCTATTGCAAAGGCAAAGCTCCCGTAGCGTCCTCCACTCCCCAGGGAACATGGTTCCATATAAGTCCATTCCCGTAGTTTCTATCTTTGTTTATGCAGTAGACCTTATATCCCTCTTCTTTAAGAAATCTTATGACAGAGTCCCATCCACAGGGATTGTTCCAGTGCTTTGTCTGGGAGCTTGCCTGTGTGGATATGACACAGTACTTCTCTTTTATCTTTCTTTTTGCGGAAAGGTCTACTCTCGGTGGAATATCTTCATCCGATACATCAAGTATATGTGCAGCTGTCTTATGCAGTCCGACTTGTCTGAAGTCAATAGGCTGCCACTAAGTGTTCCCTCCGAAGAACAGCCCCATGTAGTAAGTAGCATAAGGCTTCAAATCAATGTTCTCTTTAACAGAATAAAAATAAATATCGGGATACTGCTTCTACAGAAGCTCCTTTATATGGCCTGGCATAATGCAGTGCAGTCTGCAGTGATGCTTCTGCTGGAATCTCTATACATAAGAGAACCATCCCAGAGTATCTCCTATGGCGCCGTCGGGGAAGTTTATCACAACGTCCTTCTGAGAAGCATCGTAGGTATGGGTAAAGAGGATCTCTTTCCTGTCAGGGGAAAGTATCTGCAGCTTATAGTTGATGAAGTACATTTTGCTGCTGAACACTTTTCCACCTGCTTTTACAAGCCCGTTGTAGAAGACCGTCCCGGTGTCCTGATCTGTAAGGGTGAACCAATGGTCTCCGCTGTCCTTGGGGAAGCTTATTCTAAGTCCCTTGTTGAAGTCATATTTAATGCCCTCTACAGCTTCCATGGTAAACTGGGAAGGTACCTGCCAGTACACCGGAGGTTTTACAATAGGTGCAGGGGAGAGGGAATCGGAAGTCGACATATAAAGGCTCCTGTTTGATGTTTTGCTCTAAGTGATGTATACAAGGAATATACGCATTCGCGTATAAGTATAAAGGAGAAAGGGAAAGTAGGGCTTATGGCTGACAGCAGCTTCTGGAATATAGGAAATATAGAATATCCTGTAATACAAGGACAAGCGGGAAAGCCCTTCTACCATTAGCAAGGTCCTCTCATACAGTTCGGGTAGTAGCTGGTCGATAACAGCTGCCTTTGCAAGTACAGATATGCAAGGTACTTTGCTTACTACTGTGCAGTTCCTTCAGACAGCTCTTCCATAGCCTTTTTCAAGAACTTCGAGCAGGTTCCCTGGGAAGGGGGGCATAATATAAAGTTCCTTGATTATACCCAGGAAACAGCCAAAGGTTACCAATGGGGAATGTTCAAAGGACCTGTATATCTGGGCTGCTATCCAACGGGTCACTTTACTACAGGGAAGTGGCTTCCGGTGGAGCTTCCCTATGAGAATGTTTCATAGGACCTTAATGTAACTTCTCCTTCTCCTTATTATATATATTAGGAAAATGAGGACTACAACTACTCCTTGAAGTGCATGATAGTAAGTTCCTATTAGTGCTGCAATGGGGAGGAGGGCTGTGGAGTAGAAGTACAGAGAGGCTAGTACTTTGAAAGCTCTTTCCCATTCTGCTATGCATAGTTCTTTGTAAGTAACCTTGATGCAAGCGATGCTTCTCAGGTAACAGCTGCTCTTATAGAAGGCTCCCAGGGATGTGTATGCACTCCTCCTTACAGGATGCTTAAGAAGTTCTAGCAGTACGATTGCTCTACAGCTACTATAAGGGTATTCAAGTAGATGGTGCTTCTTCCAGAAGAACTCGACAGATGCTCTTAGTTCTGTCCCTCCTGCCAATAGGAGCTTCCTGCTTTAGCTCCCAATGCTGCTTTTTTAGCTAAGAAGGATTGTGTTTATTGGGTTTTATGGAAGTTCCCCCTTCCATAGGACTGCAGTGATTGTTCCAAGACTTTACATAAGATATAGTGGCAGTTGGTAACGGATTATAAAGATATCCCCGGGGAAGTTGTAGGGAAGGGGCCTGGGTGGAAGCCCCTGAGTTTCCATGATCCTGACGAGACCTTTACATACTGTGAATAGGAAGCTCCTGGAAAAGTCATCTTCCAGTGGCAGTATGTAAGGAATCCTCAGCCTTCCCAGGGAGAGATATAGGGCAGCCGCCCCGCTGTAAAGCCCGATGAAAACCCCTGCAAAGAATACTGCAGGAAGAACCCTCTGGCAAGGCCCTCCATATCAGACTCTTTGTCAGGTGCCTCCGACAGTACTTTGTAGAAGCACTTTCCCTGCAATGAGCCCTAGCCTCCTCCTATGAAGTACAGAGAGTTCCTCCATACTGAGTTTGATGTATATGAGCTGTCACTTCGAGTTACTGTCATTACAAGAGATCAGGTGAAGGAGTGCTATCAGAGCTATAAGATAGATACTCCCTTATAGGACTGGCATTGGAATCTTATTTAGAATGCTGTCTATGATTATCAGCTTACAAGCTACTTATATGGTACTTCCTTTCGGGGGACTGAAGTAAAGAACGGCTTTATCCATAAGTATGTTGTGCAGTTACATGGAGAAGAGCCTCCTGAAGATCCTTCCGGGGAGTATCAGGGAGACGACTTCGACATAGTAGCTGATGGAAGCTCCTACAACTTTGTCGATAAAAGTCAGAACCTTTGTCAGTATGCTTATCAAGTTTATTTAGCAGAGAAGTGTAAATGCTTTGGTGATTGTATTTCAGACTCCCGTTCCTGCAGCACATCAAATCAGAGTGAATATATAAGTGGCTGGGGGTGCTCCAAATGGCAAAGTCTTGGTCAGCATTCTTAGTATTAGATAAGAAAGGAAATGCGGTTCTGCCTGGATAAGTGGAGCCGGAACCCGGAAGAGTCTGTACACAAGTAGTGGGTTTATACTACTTTGTCTGATGATCCTTATTTCTGTGAATAGTATCCCCAGCCACTTAAAAGGGGGATTATCTACGATAACTATGTATTTACACCAAACTGTTCCGATTCTACAAGTATAGTGGTATCTTTCCCTTTTGTTTCTTATCCCTGGTGTGGAAAACAGCCAAAAGCTTATTAGGGATATAAGGCATAGGACAGCCTATCCAGCTCCACTTTACTTCAAGTAGTGGACAATGTAATAGATCTTACCAATACAGATCCTCCGATATGTACCGTATATGGATTTATTGATCCTCACAAGGTGGCGGTTTGGCCAGGGTTTATTTCAGAGCGGCCTGTGCGACCAGCGCCTTGCTGCGGAGAAGAGGCCTTCTATTCCGATAGCTGTCATGCTAAGGGCAAAATTTATTAGCCTCCCATTATAAAGTGGCCCAAGTCCTGTTTGTAGCTTCCAGCGTACGGAGTGAGAGTTTATATAGCTGCTTTTGGACATGCCTGGCCTGGGTTCATTTCCACGTAGAAGACCGTTGATTCCCAGACTAAGTACTATGTAAATGCTTCCAAGTTCCTGCAGTACTTCAACTGTACCAAGCAGTCTTAGCTGTAGTTCTATTAGGAGCTCCCATCGTAGTACCCTGAAGGATGGGATCCGCCTTTCTCAGGCTTCTATCAGACCGATTATCTTCCTGCAAAGGGTAACTGGTGCATGCCTCCCATAGGCTTCTTCAACTAGCTGTCCCCTGTGAACTTCAACCAGGGCTCTATAGCTTAGTGGGCAGGAGGTTCGGGAAAAGTCCTTTTGTATATATTCTCCGGGCATGCTTCCCGCTGCTAGTCACAGTTAGAGGTCGGCATAAGAGCACTTGCAGGGAAGAACATCGGCGGCAGAAAAGCTATAGGCGTCTAGATCCCCCTTAACAAGAAAGGGGCAGGAGATAACGGGACCATAGCATATTCTTATGATTGTGTTGATGTCAATCAGTTTATAGATCCCAATAGTGAGTACTATCATAAAGGTGTCTTATAGAGAGCCTATGAGAATCAGGATATAACAGGGTTCGTTGCCAATGGGTTTGTAGATGGTATAGATGCTTAGCTCTGCAATCGTATAGGAGGAAGCTTCCCCGGAGGAGCCTGCAGCAATGTGGAAAAGTTCCTGAATGAGTAGGAACTTCGTTAGCTGTTTGGTTCTGCTGCTGCAGGAAACTGGAACTCTCATTTCTTCACTTATGCTGATTTGAACTATCCGAAGAGTCCTTTCGGAAAAGCTTGCGCAGACAGTTATATAGGTGTCTCCGGGAGGACTGGGGGCAAAAACGCATCTTCACATGATGTTGCGCTGCTGATGCGGATGCAAAAACTGCCCAAGGCAGCTTCCAGGACAGCCTGGTATATCCAGAACTGCTATGTGACCTTTTATGACTAGGATGATGGATCTGAGATCCTTCCCGGCTGGCCCTACAGGGTGTATGATCAAGCTGTTGACTTTGGCTATTCTTTTTGTGTGGAAGGCTCTCCTTCCCAGATAACTTATCTTATAAATACGACAGAGAGCTTTACACCCTCTGATTAGGATGTATTTGCCGCGCTTATTAATGGCTCAAGAACTACATTCCACATATAGATACCTCCTTATCTGGCAGGAGAAGGGCTCTCTCCAACGGATCTTACTAGAAGTACTTTTCAGCTTGTATCTGTAAGGGACAGCAGGAAGTGGCTGAGCATTTCTGCTTCCACTTGGGATGGACGTTGCTATTTGGATGCTTACGGCGGGCTGCAGGTTACTACTGCAGATAACGGAAGCACTACTTGGAATTGTGAAACGCAGACATGTTATTGGGGATAGCAAACTACAGGAGATTGTGTTATTCCCACATTGGATATACTGCCCCACGGGGATTGCGATACAGAAACAGGTACCGTAGGCAGAAGCGGCTTTGGCAGATACCGCAGCCTGCTTAAAAATGCTTCTGACTCCGGTTATGCTCTAGTAAATACTTCCAGTATGCGTTTCTGTGATCTTCCTTAGGGGGTTTTTGCTGCGTTTCTTATAAGAGCCTTAGACAATTGGTACGACTTTCCAAGCAGCTATGCAAGGGTCTGTGATCAGAATTATTATAGAGCATCCAAAGATTGTATAGTCATACCTGTTCCCGCTAATCTTGAGGAGGGCGACTAGTATACTCTCAGTATAACTCATGATCTTTCAGATAGCACCACTTATGAATAGGAAGGAGATACTAGTTATCGTAAGTGCCATGTATAGATATAGCAGAAGTTCATTTTCCACTTGCCGACATAGTGGTACTGATAAAGGAGAAATAAATGCCCTGTTCTTGTAAACTAAAATCTTCAGATGTCAAATATGTTCCACCTAAGTCCCTTTAGGTTAAGCTCGCAGAAGTAAAATAGGTGCAGCCGGCAAAAGCTGCCTAGCCTTATGACTTCTCAGCTACTACAAAGCCGTCTTAGCTGTGCCTTAACTGTGTTTCCAAGCATCTGGGACTTGCCTATCTGTTCCTTAGATAGCAGCTCCCATACAAGCTGGTTTCCATAGGATAGCTGATGTGTGCTTCTTAGCACCTTTACAATATGCAGCTCCCCGAAGCAAATTATATGCACAGTCTTGCTTTGAAGCTCCTCAGAGATCCTGAAAATAAAGAAGTTCAGTCCCGGATAGAAAAGGTCCTTCAGGATCTGTATGAAACTTCGCAGCTTCCCGGTATATAGTAGAGAGAAGAGGGGACTCCTTTGTAGGAATACCTTCTGACGTTATTGTTGGTATACTCTCTCGTATTTACTTAGATCATGTACTAGAAGAGCAACATTCCCTGGGCAGTCTCCCATCTTGCGCAGGCTTCCATATTCTATTTCGAAGCATCAAGAAACAGAGAACAGTTCCAAAGTACCAGAGAGATCTGGAAGCTTTTACAGGATATAAAAGATTTCAACAAGGAGTATTCTTCTGCCAAGTCCCGCCTGTGGAATTTTATAGAACAGCTCTACAACGAGTATAAGAAACAGAAGCAGCAAAAGGAGTCAATAATATCTCTCTAAAGGAAATACGTAGTATTTCCAATTAGAGATATTATTGGTATATCGAAAAAGTCCCTTATGACGGCTTCTTCTTTATAAACATCAGGAGATCTTATGTTCTACATTAATATAGATACCAGAAAGTTTACAGTCCCTCCGGGAAGCGACTCCCATCCCCCGTATCCCAAGCCTCCCTGCAACTGTAATAAGGAGCGCCCTACTTTCCTTAATTATGGGAGATGCAAGCCCCAGAAAGAGATAGAGAAGCCGGAACTGATCTAGTTCCAGATTTCCGAGATCCCTGTAACGTTCCTTCATGAAGACGGAACTCCCTTCGATCTTACAGGAGCGGAACTTCTACTGGCAGTAGATAATAACTTCAAGCACAGTGACTCTCTCATAGCACTTGATCCGCAGGGTGTAGTTACAGATGCGCTTGCTGGCCAGGCCTCTTTTGCTGTAGTCACCGATTCCATGAAGCTTCATCGTTTGGTACAGGCCAAGATCCCTGCTTCCCAGGTAATGATGTAGATCATCATGTATCCACAGGGAAGCCCCTGGGGGAAGATGCTGCTGCACGACAACGGCATCAATCTTATTCCAAGAATGTATTCCGATAATGAATCTCCAAGGGAAACTCCTTAGAACTATTATACCAAGACACAGATGAGATCCATTCTGAAGAACTATCAGAAAGTGGACTCCGACTCTTCCACAGGTATGATAATCAACGGATAGGGGGTTCCCGGCGATGATATAGGCATGCCTGGAGACTTTTATGTAGATACCCTTTAGAGCAAGCTTTACTTTAAAAAAACTGACGACTGGGTCTTTATAGGCTACCTCTCGACGGGGCTGCCTCAAATAGAATATGATGTAATTTAGTGAAAGGAACCATTATGGCCGACAAAAACATCCAACTTAAAGACAGAAACGAAAATCTTCTTTTTCCACGGGTAAAACTTACCAATGCTGTAAATGACATTGGTTTTATTACTTCGGCGGAAGTCAGCAGCAATTATGCTACCAAATCGGAGATCGCTGACATCATCTCTGCAAAACTCAGCAGAGTCGTTGTCGATGCTCTCCCGACAGAAGACATCCAGACCAACACCATCTACATGGTCCCAAACGGAGGAAGTAACTCCTCCAACGTTTACACCGAATATCTCTACACTAACAACAAGTGGGAGATCATCGGAAGCACCGATACGGACCTGACCGGTTATGCTACCGAGACTTATGTCAGCAATTATGTTGCTTCGCAGGGCTTTGCCACTGAAACTTATGTCAGTGACTATGTTGGCTCTCAGGGCTTTGCTACTCAGTCCTGGGTCACCAGCCAGAATTATGCAACTGAAAGCTATGTGAGCTCCACCTATGCTCCGATCAGCAATGCTGCTCTCGAAGGCACCCCGACCGCTCCGAATATCACCAGCGAGTCCTCCGGAACTCAGATCGCAAACAAGAACTATGTTGAAGGCTATGTCAACGACATGTTCCTTGCGCAGAACCTTGTTTACGTCGTTCTCTCCGACTCTCTGTAATAACTGAGCAGGAAACAGCTAGATGTCCAATATTCAGATACACTCTTATACAGGATAGGATCTATATCCCCGTATCAAGACCAGCAATGTTATAAATGATGCGGGCTTTTTAGCTGTTTCCGATTCAGGCTCATAGGGAGCTATACTGCTGCTTACTTCATAGGGACCCAGGTGGAGTAAGCCGCAGTTTATATCCAACTACATAGAAATAACTTCCGTATCCGATTCAAAGATCTTTTTACAGGGAAGCAATATTCCAGTGGGAGTGGAAACTTCCCTTGGCAATTACTATCCTATTTAGAAGCGATCCCTTGTCATCGACTCCGATTCCATACAGATAAGTATCGATCCTTATCTTGCTTATGACGGGACAGCTTCTTTTGTTCCTCCCTGGAAGGTTTGGTTTTCCAGTGCCCCGGTCATTGTGGAGGGAGGAGCTTCCAATACACAGAAAATAATCAAGTTCCCAGGGGGTGCTTCAGGGTGGGCCTTCAAGCCCCTTCCCAATAGAGTCTATTATTATGATCTTATAGACAGCATTTCCGATTCTCTTGAAATAGACTTTCAGACAGCCGCCTTTTCCGATTCCACTTAGCAGTTCAACTTTGAAATGCAGATCGTACAAGGCGCTGTATATAATAGTAAAAATCTTATATGGAACACTTAGAAGGAGCTTCTGTGGAAAGCAGGAAGCACCTTCTCAAGTTCCAATTCAGCACCTGCTTTGGATTTGAAGGCACTGCACTGTTTTGACTTCAGGTGGGACGGTCAGCGGCTGCTCGGAGAGATGGCATACAAGATCTCCGATGTGGGTGCTTAGCAGAAGCCTCTAAGGCTGACAGCACAGGCTGCAAATTCTTCCGTTACACTCAATTGGGTGGACTCTTCAGGAAGTGTTACTCCTCAGGCAGAGCTTTATTACAGAACAGCAGGAACTTAGTGGACTTCTTATACAATAGGAACTTAGCTGCAGCTTACTTCTACAGGAGACTGGGTGTAGTTCTGGAACAGCGCAAACAAGTTCTCCTATTCCACTGCAGCCTATTATCAGTTTGCCATGCAGGGTGTTATTGCGGCTTCCGGGAACATCATGTCCCTGCTGAATTATGGAAGTATGAAAGGGGCTGCTTTTGCATACTTGTTCAATGGTTGTGATTCTCTTACAACTGCTCCTGAGCTTCCTGCCACTGTCCTAGCGAGCAGCTGCTACTTTGCGATGTTTCGTACCTGCACGTCTCTTATTGTTGCACCTGTGTTGCCGGCATCTGTCTTATATAATAACTGTTATCAGTCAATGTTCCGCGGATGTACTTCTTTGACCGCTGTTCCATTGCTGTTTGCCAAGGCTCTTGTAAAAGGATGCTGTGCTTATATGTGCTATAGCTGTACTTCTCTAAATGCTGTAACAGTTGCGTTTGACACCTGGGAAGACAATACCACTACCAGCTGGTTGTCCACTGTGGCCGCTTCAGGTACCTTCACTTGTCCTTATGGGCTGTCCGATGAAGTGAGAGATACGAGCCATATTCCTTCCGGATGGACCGTTGTAAGAGTTTGACAATATGAGCAATATGTATATACTATCCCAGAAAGATATTCTTCGGGCATTCATTGAATAAGAGAGGCATAGATGTCTAATAACATACAACTACAGTCTATTTTCGGGAAGCCTTTGTATCCCCGTATCAAGACCAGCAATGTTATAAATGATGCGGGCTTTTTAGCTGTTTCCGATTCAGGCTCAGAAGGGCAGTTCCTGATACAGACTGCGGAAGGACCCAAGTGGGTAACTATATAGCAGTCGCAGCTGTAGTCCAATTACAGATACTTCTCTCAAGCCCCTCAAAACCTTGTTACTTTTCAAGGGCTGAGCATTCCGGTTGGGGTAGAGGCACCTTCCGGCAATTATTATCCTGTTGAAAAGAACTCTTTATCTATAGGTTCCAGCAGTGTCACCCTTGACATCACTGCCTATCTTGCTTATTAGGACACGCCTTCTATCAGCGGGCTTTGGAGAGCGTGGTTCTCCTCGGGAGGCACGCTTTCCGACAGCTTCTCTTTGAGTGACTATTATACCAAGTCTCAAGTGGATGAGCTTATTGCAGGGAACATTACGGAACGTACAGCTTTTGTGCCCTTTTCCAGTGTTACCAACAATAAAGTGACCTTTACAGGCTGCGGCATTCCTACCGGGGTGCTTACTCCTTCAGGCAGCTATTACAGCATATAGAAGAGCAGTGTGGAATATAATAAGCAGCTTGGCAGGACTGTATTGGATGTTTCTGCTTATTTAGCTTATTAGGACATGGCTTCTTTTTCAGGTACCTGGACAGCATGCTTCCCTACAGGTATAATAGGAAGCAACAGCAGCGGGTACTATACCAAGCAAGAGGTGGATGACCTCTTTGCACAGCTCTCAGACAGTATCCAGAATACTTATTACACTAAGAGTGAAGTAAACGGCTTTATCGATGCACTGTCGGACTCTATAGACGCAGTGAATACCAAGTTCTCCAGCTATTACACCAAGAGCGAGATGGATGAGAAGCTGCAGCGTAATAATATGCCCATCGGGACTATATTCTACTATCCTTCTTCAGTTCCACCAGAAGGAGCGTTTTTGTTGAATGGGCAGGTAATTTATAATTGCAATACACTATATCCCGATTTTTGGGAGTGGCTTGTTACAAATATTTCTGCAAGTAATATAAGGTCGTTGTCAGCTTCTTCTTATTAGGCATAGTTATCATCTAGAGGATTTTGTGGGGCGTTTACTGTTAACAGCAGTACAGGCGCTGTCAGACTGCCTTGTCTTACAAATGCTTTTATACAAGGAAATGATAGTAATATTGGAGCTTCTATCGCTCCAGGCCTGCCGGATATTCAAGGTGAACTGCAGGCCACTTATTCAGTTTTCCGTGGAAGTGCTTCAGGTGCGCTTACCTACGCAAGTACCTAGACGCAGCTGTCGTCTCCGACTTTCCCGCAGACAGCTGTTACACAACGAGTAAAGTTTAAAGCAAGAAATTATAATACTATCTACGGCAATTCAACTACAGTACAGCCCCCTGCCGTAAAGTACTCTGTCTGTATCCAGGTATTCAATACTGCCCTGTCTCTCTCCAATCAAGTTTCTGCGCAGCTTGCTACAGAGTTGCAAAGCAAGGCCGGGATAAACGCAGAGAATTTCACTGCGACAGGAAAAGATAGCCTAATCAACATTATGTCTGATTTTGCCCCAACTCAGGTCACATCTGTTGCTGCATTGAATACATATTATACAGCCACCAAAGCTGGAATTTTGTATGCTTCTTTTACAAATAGTGTAAATGCTACTACAGATTGTTATATTGTAGCTGCAATAACTGAACCCAATGTTACTACATCTTATTATTACTCTGGAGGATATGTAGCTGCCAGTCACACTCAAAGACATAGCCTGTTTATACCGAAAGGACAGCGATATAGGGTAGACGCAGGCAATGCAAATATAACCTGGTCTGCTTTTTTTATCCCCCTTAGAAACTCCATAGCAACCAGCTGAGGTGACTCATGATTTACATCACATATGACATCGAAACAGGTGCTGTAGATGATACAGCCTATGCCACTATAGATATAATCCCAGAGGGCAAAGCTTATCTGCCTCTTATGGAAGAGACCTGGAACAGCGCCCAGGGAAAGCTTATGAGAGTAGAGGACGGGCAGTTCATTTGCACAGATCCTCCGCCAACTGTGGCAGACTATGACAAAGCTATGGAAGACCATCTTGCAGCAGAAAGAGCAGCAAGGGGCTACACCATAAGAGAGCCTTCAGATTACAAAGACAGTTCCGTAGAGAGATGGAATCAGGATGCAATTGACTGGATCTCCCACAGAGACGCTGTAATGCTTTACGGACTTGAAGTAATGAATCATTATGCAGAGACAGGAGAAGCCCCTTCCCTGCAATAGTTCAAATAGAACCTTCCCGTTATAACTTGGTCATATGAGGTATAAGAATGGAATATATCTTCACAGATTTACCTAGATATGTAAAGGTCACTGACAGAAGCCGTTTCAGCAATGCAGTGATCCACGATGGGTATGTACTTTTGTTCTCTTAGGATGGACAGTCACTTACTGCAAAGCTTCCCAACGGTAGTTTCGTAAATGTGGGAGGAAGCGACTCCTTCTCATTCTCTCAGGTGACTGCAACTGCTTCGGATGTGCTCGCAGGAAAGTTCTTCCACAACTCCTCCGGTATCCTTGTAGAAGGTACTATACAGACAGTCACAGCAGCTGTGAACGCCAATAAGATCGTTATTCCCAGAGGCTTTATAGAATCCGATTCCATTACGATCCCTTAGGCTGATCCTCTTACAGTCTCCGGCAATACCGTTACAGTGCCTGTCGGTTATATAGCTTCCCAGAGAGTCGCCCAGATAGCTTAGGGAGGACCTGTTACTGTATCAGATAACCTGGTGCACATTCCGGCAGGCTGGAGAGCCGCATCAGACTCCGTTACAGTTGGTACACTGCAGGAGTCTTAGAGTTACACTCCGGGGACTTCTGATCAAGTTATTCCGGCAGGCACTTATTTGGCAGGTGCACAGGTGATCCTGGGAGATGCGAATCTTATTTCTGGAAACATTGCTTCTGGGGTTACTATTTTCGGTGTACAGGGAACACATCAGGGAGGCACTTCTCTAAGGGCTGGTGTGCTGGTCTCTGACAGCGGCACACTTAAAGTGCAACCTCTTAGCTTTGACGGCACAATCCCCAGTGACAGTGGAACTTTGGAGAGCCTTTCTGATTCATCTCTATTGATCTTTGAGACAGGACATCCTGAGCCTGCTTATGACGGATAGGGAAGCACATCTGGAGATAACCCATTTTAGCTGGTAGATTATATACAGTCAACCGGAACCCAGTACATAGATACAGGCTATTATCCTAAAGCTAATTCAAAGTTTGAATTGCTTGCAAATGTTGACTCTGATAATACAAGTTATGTATGTCCTTTTGGAACTAGAGAAGGAACTGCTGGATATGCCAAAGAAAAACCCGCTTTGATATTTTTAAAATTTGATAGTGTTAATAAGTTAAATGCTGCATGGGGCAGTGATGATTATCAACTTTATTCCACAGAAAAATTCTTTAATACCAAGTGCGCGTATTCTTTATCTTCCGGATATGTATCCTTAAAAACAGAAAATTTAAGTAACTGTATTGCTTATTCATTTACTGGAGGTTCAGTTACTGACAGTAGACCTATGTATTTGTTTGTTTTATTGAATGGCAGTTCTCCTGATATCGATTGGACTATCTGTAGTATGAAATTATATAGGTTTAGAATCTCTGAAGGGGATGCTTTAGTGCATTAGTTTATTCCATGGACGGATTCTCAAAATATAGTATGTCTGAAAGATACAGTCACCGGGGACTTGAAGTATAATATCGGTTCCGGCTCTTTTACTAGAGGCCGTGATAGTAATTAATAAGGACCCTTTTACATGAACATAACAGATTCTAATTTAGTTCCCGTTACAGCGCAGCCTAAGGCTGGGCAGCGTGTTATATAGATAGCTCCTGGAAAATGGATCCCTGTGGGCCTTGGAGGAAAGTTCCCTCCCGTTGCTGCTTCTTCCGACAGCACACTTTTGGCACTCGAAGCAGGGTACATCGATGAGAATGGCAACTTCCAGCCGCTCTCCTTTAATGGTACTTAGGCAAGCGACTCCGGGAATGCTGTAGAGGGACTATAGCACAAGATCTTCAATACAGGACATGAAGAGCCTGATTATGGTGGCTCTGGTGGTTCTGGTATTCAATTGCCTAGCGATGCTTGTTTCTATCTGCCTCTTTCTACTGATGTGACAACACAAACCGGACAAGCAACAACAGCGACTGGTATAACTTTTAACACTTAGGCAGGTATTACTGCTGCTGTGTTTGATGGCGAAGGGTATATAAGCTTCTCTGACTCAGGCTTACCTGAAGATACTTCAGCTAGATCCTTTTCGTTTTGGTTCAAAAGAACCTCTTCTATTGACGATAATGTTGTTATTAATTACGGTGTGGATGCTATTAGAAAGCGCTTTGGTATTTTTTTAGCCGATACAGGACTCACCGTAGGTATAGGTGGTGGTTACAGTGTAAGTATTACACATGCTTTTGCTGCTAATAGGTGGTACAACATAGTTGTAATATATGCTGATGGTTTTATTAATTTGTGTGTTGATGGTGGATAGATTCGCAGTGTGGAGGCGCCTTATTTTTCCACGGAACTGACAGGAACAGGTTACATAGGTTATCGCAATGGAACCACGTTAAACGGAATGCTGGCAGGTGTCAGAGTATTTAATCGGGCACTTACGGCTGCAGATATATACGCTTTAGCTCGTGAATTTGTTCCCACCGCTTGATAAAGGATCCTTCATATGAACTTAACAGAATCTAATTTAATTACTTTAAATACAGAGCTTAAACAAGGTCAGCGCTGTATCCGCATAGGTAACAGCATAATTCCTGTTGGAGTAGGTGGAAGCTTTGCTCCGGGCAGTGACTCCACTATTCCATAGGCAGCCGATGTCATCCTCGGTGTAGTGGATGCCCAGGGAAAGTTCCAGCCCTTCAAGTTTAATGGTACAGAAGCCTCCGATTCAGGATAGCCTATTACAGTCTCTTAGTACAAGAGCTGGAACAGCACTTTGCCTGCGCCCACACCAAGCCCTTCCGGCGGCATGGACGATCTTTAGTTCTTTGATTGGTATACAATTTTATCTAAATAAGGAGTTTTGAAAATGGATGTTAAAAGATTTGATGTTGTAACGAACGCGAGTGACTCCGCTTCTATCTGCACTGTTCCTTCCGGGAAAGCTTACACAGTGACAGGATTTACTATTGTGGAAACTGAAGGCAACTCAGGGGAAATTACACTGAAAGTAGGAAACCAGATCATCGGGCAGTTCGGAGTGTCCGGACCAGATACTATTTATCCTGTCACCAATGTTAATTTGACTGCTTCTTAGACACTTAAAGTAGATTGCTCTATATCTGGTGTTTATGTCACCGCTTCTGTTGTGGAAAGGGATGTGTAATGAGCGGGACACTGGGAGCGATTCGCCGGGAACGGCAAAGAAGGGAAGAAGTTCTCCGCAAGGCTCAGGCGGAAGCCGATAAGCGGCAGTCTCTTGAGCTGAACCGCGAGGCTGTCATTGCGGAGATTTGCGAGGCTTTCGGCTGGACGGAACTGGATGAGTTCGCCCGGAAGATGATCGATGACGCTTTCGCCGGGCAGCTGGTAGACGTGAAGCAACTAAAAAAAGACCTTGCCAAGTGGAAAGAAGAACAGGAGCATCCGCAGGAGTCTCCGAAGGAGGAATAACATGCCACTGTATCATCACCAGGTTAGCACTTCTGATGTATATGTACCAACAGGGAAAACCATGCCTACAGGGGCAGTGTTCTATGCGCCGTTATCGTCTGCGTCTGCGACGGCAGCGACCGGGCAGACGTTAACGGCAAAAGGGACTGCTACATATCAGAATCAACAAGGCATCAACTGCGTTTATTTTAATGGAAGTTCTTCATATATTTACATCCCTGAAGCCCTTGCCGATACCTTTCCTGGGTTAAGTTCCAAAGATACCTTAGCTTATTGTTGCTGGTTCAACACAAAAAATAAAAATGCCGGCCAGGAGATAATCTCTTGTACAGAGGGTGGGGGGTTTAGTATTGGATTAAATTCGGACGGCAATTCGGGTTATATGCATATTTATGTGATGGCAGGTGGTTCATATTTAAATGAGAATATTTGTCCCATTTCCAAGGTAAAACAGGATCAGTGGATGTTTATATGCGTTAATTATAACGGAAGCACTGTTGATGTATATTTAGATAACGAGAAGGTAAATTCTTTTAATAAAACTGGGAATCTTGGCATGCCGAACAACGCTCCTTTGGCGATAGGAGCAGAAAGCGCGGATCTATCTACGACGTTTTCTTCTGATTGTTTCAATGGTTATATATCTTCCGTGCGCGTCTACGACCGTGCCTTAACCCAATCGGAAATTACCACTCTATCGCAAGAGTTTGCCCTTGCCGTGGAGACTTCCGGCTTCGATGAGCTCGGCCATCCGGTGCAATATGATTCTGCCTTTGATGCTGGGTGTTCACTTTCTTACAGCTGGGTAGACGAGAATACAATATTATATATTCCTATGTATGGTAATTCTCCTTTTACCGATAAAAGTCAGAATCAATATTCAGTAACGAACAATGGTGTAACTGCTGTGACTAATGTCGCACCTCCTTCAGGAGGAACAGGGGCTGGATACTTAAATTCAACAAACCACTATCTATATACAGGAATTAATATCCTCAACGGTCTGACTACTTTTACGCTTGAGTTTGATTTCAGGCTGACACAAATCCCCAGCGGGGGAAATGACTGGGACGACGGCTATTACTTCGCTGCCAACGGGAATAATTACGACAATCCAGGATGCGACATGTATTTTGGAACCTCTCAGATTGTTCTTAATTTTGACAACTATAATAATCGGGTTGGAACTTCTTATACACCCGATACGAATTGGCACAACCTTAAGATAACACGAGATTCATCTAATCTGGTATCCGTTTACATAGACGGCGTATTAATAAACAGCTATACCCGTTCCAATAGTTTTTACTCTGGTTCGTATGGCTTCGCGATCGGCAGAGTAGAGCCGCAGGGAGAAACCGGAGGTGCTGGTTTCCATGGGTATATAGCAAACTACCGAATTTCTAATATTGTGAGGTAAATATCATGATATATCACCACCAATACAGCAACAAAGAAGTTTCGGCTGTTCCAACTACATTTACATCCAATACTTCTATTTCAGGATATGTATGTTCGGCAAGTAATACTAATAGCAGCAATTACCCATGGAAGATATGGAAGCAGGACTACACTACATCCGAGTGGGCATGGTGGCCAGGGAATGTGAGTTTACCACAGTGGGTACAAATTGAAGTTCCAGAAGCATTCGTTCCGACATCATTCATGGTCATGAATGAAATAGCAACTCCAGCGTCAATGAAAGCAGGGATATTTCAGGGATCAAATAACGGTTCAAACTGGACTGACTTATATACGATCTCTGATTGGCCAGCTGATGCTGGATATAGGAACACAATGGAACTCTCTACCAATAATGCTTACAAGTATTACAGGTTGTACGTTACAGATGGATGGGTATCAGGTGATGCTGTATCAATCCAGGCCATGAAGATATTCAAGAGGGATATGCACCCTTCTTCCGGCTTCAACAACTGGGGTAAACCTGTCAAGTATCGCTCAGCTAAACTGGCTAAGTGCAACTGGAACCCGATACCGCAGGAAGGACTGGTCTTCTATGCATCATTGGCTGAGGATTCCGCTACAGCTGAAACAGGGCAGACCTTCACAAAGAACAGTAAGGGGAACGGCATATCCTTCCAAACCTACAAGAATGTTCCTTGCGTTAGATTGCAAGATGGCAGCAACATGAAGGTAACTGCCATGACGGATATTCCAACTGGCAATAATCCTTTTACTATTTCCGCGTGGCACAATCTATTGATTCGCCCTGATGATGATTATGGTGTAGCTGGTTTCGGCTATGGAACGGATGGTGAACGTAGTCTTGTAATAACATGGTTTTCCGCTGCATATGAAGGACCAGAGAATAATATCGCAATTAATATTCGTGTCTCAAGCGGACTGGGCACCGGGGCAAAATATGTCCTTGGCAACTGGTATCATGTAGCATGTACTTTCGATGGGACAACATTCAAGACTTATGCTAACGGCGTTTTTGGAGACTCTGGAACAAGAACACTTAGTATGGGGAATACCGCTATATACATAGGAGCTCTCAATAATAACCAAACAAATCCCTGGCGCGGTTATCTTGCTGGATGCCGCATCTATAATCGTGCATTAGACGAAAGCGAGATAGCCAAGCTCGCCAATGAGTTCCATCCTACCAATGACTGAGGCACTTTAAATGTACATCAAAGACTCTCCTAAGCTATAGAAACTTCTGAAGAAGTGCCAGCTTACAGAATTTGGACGCTGGTTGAGGTGCTTTGACTGGAGCTCCATAAGGCTCTTTAAAGTCCCTTTTAAAAAATAGGGGCTTTTCACAGCCTGCTACATAGCTCCTCTCAATTGCATCCTTGCAGCTCCCGACTAGGATGGCAGAGTCTTTTTCAGTACTATATGCCATTAGCTGTATCATGCTTATCAGAAGCGTGTGAACGGAATGTTCAAATATTTGATACTAAAGACCTTTAGAAGAAATAAATTATAGCTACCCGCTTAGGCAGCTTAGTTGAGTGCTGCTTAGTGGGCCTGCCAGCAACCCAGATAGGAGTTTGATATATGAGTAACTATTCTGATTCTAATTTGATAAGCATCCCTGCTGCGAGTGTCCCTGCAGGCACTTTGGCAATGAAGGTTGGCAATAATATCTTTACTGCGGGGAATGTAGTCATAAGCGGCTCTTCCATGGACTTCTACAAGTGCTCTTATGTAAACTCCAATAGCTGGGGAGGGTATAAGGCAGTACAGGACCCAGACACGAAAATATACAGTTTTGAAAGTAACTCTACTGCGGGGTTATTATATGATCAATCAAGCCCAGAAGTAGGAGGAATTTATTCTCAAGACGCTTTAATCTAGGTAGCTAGGATGTGGAAGGGTATTCCTCAAACAGGTCTGGTTTTTTATGCCCCGTTAACTACAAACTCTGCCACCGCAGAGACAGGGCAGTCACTTTCGTATAAGAATTGCACTTTTACAACATATAAGGGAATATCAGCTGTACGGATGTCGTATGCATGTATTACTACTGGTATACTTGCTCAAAGCGGATTGGACTCTGGCTTTACGCTTTCGATGTGGTTCTGTGATGATAGTTTCAGTAATAACTCAATTATTGCGCACATTGGAGATTGGGGTGGTGAGTCAGGTTACTGGTGTGGTCTCCAGTCCAATAATTATAAGCCTCAGTTATATTATCAGGAAGGAGTTGGAGCAGGAAGCAATAATAGTCTACAGAACAATACCTGGTATCATGTGGCATATGAGCAATATAATGGTACAGCTAAAGCGTGGATAAATGGAGTTGAAGATCTTAATACGTCAACTGCTACGACGCAATGTTCCGGACTTCCTTTGTACATTGGAGATATTGACGGCTATTCTTCTCAATATCCATTTCAGGGATATTTAGCTGCAGTTAGACTTTATAACCGCGCTCTGACCACAGTAGAAATCGCCGCCCTCGCCTCCTAGTTCACCCCTACAGCCTGATAAAGCTTTCCTTTTCTACACTTTCAATGTAATTTGTAGAAAAGGAGCTTTTATGACTGACATTATTATTCCCTTAAGCAAAGAGTCTCCGGATAATAATCTGGAGCTTCGTGTGGCCCTGCGCTCCATCGAGCGCTATGCAAAGAACCTCGGACAGATACACATCTATTCTGCCCTTCCAGTTCCCTTCCTCGAGGATGTGGATGTGGTTATCATGGGGGATCCCTGTCCTAACTGCAAGGATGTGAACCTTATCAATAAAGTAAAAGCCGCTGCGTAGAACCCTAATGTAGCCGACCGCTTCATGTTCTGGAGCGACGACCAGCTCTTAACTTCAGAGCTGGACCTTGATAAAGCCCCTGTAGTAGCCAATGAAAGAGGGCTTGATTGGTTCCTTCAGAACAAGGGAAACAATAAGTGGTATTTCCGCATGCTCAATACTATGGAGTATGTGAAGAAGGAAACTGGTCTGAAGCTTGATTGGAACTACGACAGCCATGTTCCGCAGCCTTATCAGAAAGATGCTGTATTGGATGTTTTCAGCAGGGTGCCTTATGAGACTCTTCCGGGATTCTGCATCAATACTATTTATTATGGTATGCTCAGACAGCCCTATACCAAGCAGCAGAGGGAAGTGAAGGTGAACTTTGAAGGAAGAAGCGTTACTATTCCTACTTCCATGAAGCTTTATGCAGGGCATGATCCTCAGTGCTGGAACATGGGCGCCAAGCTGTTCTTTATCGGGATGTTCTATGAGAAGAGCAGGTGGGAAGTATGATTCGTAAATTATTTCCTATGAGGAGAGGACGGTTTAAAGACGGCCTATTGTAGCTTGTTGATACAATAGAAGGTAGCAACTTACTTACGCTCTAGATAGGCAGCTACGCAGGAGAGTCCGCTTAGATATTTCTTTCTTCAGGTAAATTTGCTAAGATTTATTGTATAGATCCTTGGGAAAACGGTTATGATATACAGGATTAGGCCTCTTTTACTAATGATCTGGCCGAAGAATTCTTCGATAGGCGTTTTAGTAAAGATCCTCGTGTTGTTAAAATAAAAGGATATTCTTTTAACGAAGTGCCTAAGTTAGCGGATGGCTACTTTGATTTTATCTATGTAGATGGAAGTCATAAAAAAGAAGATGTCTATAGAGACCTTTAGATAGTATTTCCAAAATTAAAAGCTACAGGCTTATTAGCTGGACATGACTATGGCCCTCTACACAGATGGTCTGGTGTAATGGAAGCTGTAGATGAGTTTTTGCTGCGTAAGCCGGAACATACTTTCCAAGATTTTAGCTGGTGTTGTAAGAAGGAGAGTATTCAAAGATGAATGATATAACTATTATTACTCCTACTAGGAATCGCCCGGAGCAGCTTCCACTTGTTATAGAGTGTATTAATAATCAAACTGTAAAGCCTGATAAATGGATTATAATAGATGATGGTCCATAGCCGCTCCCCAGAGAGCTTTTGCAGAATAGCGTAGTGCCTGTTGAATACGGTTGGTATAAGCAATTCTTACCAGCTTCTACTCCATATAACTCCGCACAGGCTTTAGCAAGAGTATCTACGAAAAAGTGCATATTTATCGACGATGATGATTACTATCCTCCTACTTATATAGAAGCACTCAGTAAGAAACTTGACAATAAAGAAAATACTCTAGTAGCAGAAGAGAAGTGGATCGATTATAGACTCTCTACAGGTTACTACAGAATAAGACATCTGCACACTGAAAGCTATCGACCTGGATGTACCTTTTTTGAATGGCATAGCGCAGGTATTACAGGACAGGAACTTAGAGAGTACATGCAGAAAATTCTTTTGAAGTTTCCCAATGGCAGATATAACGACAGGACCTGTTACTAGAATATCTTTCTTAAGGGCACATTCAGTTTTTTTACAGTAGACTTTGGAAAGGATTCCTGTATCTCATTAAAAGATTATGGAACAGGAAATCCAGGTGCGATTAAGACACACTTCTCTAATGACGGTATGATAGAAGACAAGGACTTTAAGTTCTTTAAAGAGCGCTTAGGAGAAGACTGGCATAGATATGAAAAGTATTTAGGTAGAAGAAAGGTAAAATAAAATGGATAGATCTTTTACTTTTAATCACAGCGGTTCTATGGGGGATCTTTTCAGTTCTTTATATTTTGTAATTGAGTACCTTGAGTCTAGAGGAGCCTCGGCAAAACAGGCCATTTTTAATATTCCATTAGAAATACCTACAAGAAACTCTCCATATAGGGAAGGAGTTAATTTTCCAACTACAACAGGAGCCTTTATAGCTGAGCTTCTACAATATATGGGATTTTAGGTTACACATAAAAAGAAAACTTAGCTTAGCAATTATATAGATCTGGATACTTTTAGAAGCTTAAATAAAATTAATCTGGATGGAGGAGATCTTAGAGAATGGTATTATCAAACTTATGATAAGCATCTGCCAAGAGATTTTACAAGAAAGTTAATATAGGTTATGCCAGATCCCTCTTTAGGTCTTCAAGATAAACTTATTATATTTAGGACCTCTAGATACATTAATCCTTTTATTAATTGGAAACAATTGGAAGTTTTTAAAGAAAAATTTGTCTTCGTAGGGCTTGATTTTTAGTATAAAAACTTTTGCAGGGATTTTTTCGAAATTCCTTTTATGCCTGTGACAAGTGCCTTAGATACAGCCGTTAAATTTGTTTCTGCAAAGGGTGTTATAGGAAATCCTTGCGGTTTGTATCATATAGCAGAATTGCTGAAAGTGCCTAGAATTTATATATCTACAGAATGGAAATCCAATGGAGTAAAAGGACCTCTCACAACACTGCCTATTGGAGGTTGGAATGAAGTAGTTCGTGTGGATTCACACTTGCTTCCTGCAGTCGAGGCTTTATTAGGCCCTGTTCTTAAGAGTAACTGTAATTCCCACATAGATATATGGCTAAATGATCATATATTTAAAGGTAAACGTAACGGATTTTATATTGAGTGTGGAGCTAATGATGGTAAACGTGACTCTATTTCTTATTTTTATGAGAAATATTTTGACTGGAAAGGATGTCTGATAGAACCGCAGTCTGTACTTATGGATAAATGTAAACAGTGTAGAAGTCCTGAAAATATCTTTATCCAGAAGGGCCTAGGAATCTGTAATAAACAAATGCCTTTTACTATACCTTAGGATAATTTAGATAATGCCTCCTTGAATTTATCCAAAGCGCATTATGATACTCTTAAGCGGCAGGGCTATGGTAAATCCTTTAGGAAAGAACTTATAGAAGTTATCGATTACGAGACACTTATGCAATCTATTCCTCGCGAAATAGATTTGGCTATTTTTGATGTATAGGGAGGTTAGATGGATATCCTGCTGAGTATGTTCCAGACTGTAGCTGATTGGGAAAAGACCTTTCCGAAGATTCTTGTAGTTGAACATGACTGGTCGGATAAACAAGCTCTTATTAATTGTGCTTCTCCTTATTATAAAGTGTTGGAAGTTTTTAAGAGCGATATTGTGTTTCAGCGACATACTCCTTGGGGAGACTGATGGTAATCCTTCACAGAGGTAAATGCGGGGATCTCATTGCTCTTTGTGCCTGGCTCAGAGAACATCATTCTCAATAGAAAGCCCACATATACATCAAGGAGCATAGGAGCTTCCAAAAAAACAGCGTTGACTGGATAGCTCCTCTTCTATTACAGCAACCCTATATAGAGAAAGTGGATATCTGCTAGAAGCTTTCCGATGTAGAGCCTGTAAATGACATTCCATGTGATCTTAAAAAAGCAAGAGAAGAAGCGCTTCTCAACAAGTCCTATACTGCTTGGTGGGTAGATGAACCTAAATGGTGGGAAGAAGTAGGTGCTGTAAGAAATGAGACGGACTTGAGGGACCGCGTTCCTCTGGCTTATGATGAGCTCCTCAAAGATAACTCCCCTTGGCTGCAAGTACCAGAACACTAGAGATACATCAAAGAACCTTATATAGTTGTGTCTGTTACTCCCCGCTACGGCTGTATGGCAGACCTCTCGGCTGTAAAAGCACTTGCGAAGGATTACAGGATAATCTTTCTAGGGCAGCAACATAATTGGCAATACAGCGGAGCTTTTACTTACAGCTCCTTCTGCCAGGCACCTTTATCCATACAGCATGCGCAGCTTATAAAGGACTGTTCTTTATATGTAGGTACCCAGACTTTACAGACCTGGCTTGCTTAGTCCTTAGGAGTTGACAGGATAGTTTCCGCTTCTCCGAGATTCCACGATACTACACTGAGAGTGGAAAAAGGATTTAAAGCGTCTGTAAATAATAAAGAGCAACTAACAGAAGCTTTACAGCAATGGAAGTCCTTAACGCCCTCTTCATAAATGAACTGAAAGGCGTTTATGTCGGATTCTAAAATTACAGATTACTCGGGCTGGGCTTATTCCCTCCCCGCAGAGCCCTCTTAGAAGGACTATGACAAGTTGTCCTCTAAGTTGAAGACCTTTGTATAGTCTTCGAAGTTCCTCAGAGAGGGCAGCACGGTGGATGAATATGATCCTTAGACCGGGAAGCGTATTAAGAGGCCTGTTTCCAATGTGGTATATAAGTCCTCTCCTCAAGATGAAGAAGGGCTTCCTGCAGAGGAACTCAGACAGCTCATACAGAAGGGCGTCCTGGAGAACAACAGAGAAGCCCTTGAAGAAGCTTCCAAGTATCACTTCTACACAGCCGACAGATTTGTCACTTAGAAATAGCGCCAGAAACAGGAAGATAAGAAACGTAGAACTAGAATAATATTAACATCCCTTGCAGTAGGTGCTCCTACAGGTACCGTATTGGGACTGGCTTACCTTGCAAATGCCCGCAAGTACGGAGATCCGATTACTGTGGGTAAAGTAATGGAAGCCGGTAAGCTCGGTCTTTTAGGACTTGGGGCGGGAGTTGCTACTGCGGGAATAATGGAGAGTTTAAGATCATGAGTTATCAGGAAATTTACAGAGGTCTGAATAAGAAAGCCTCTGATGAGCAGCTTAAGAAGCTTGCAGGGATGATAAAGCAGGCTAAGTTGAATAAAGAAGCCGGTAGCTGGCTGACAACAGCGCTGAAGACCGGCTTTAACAGCAGTAAGGATTTCGGGAAGAAGGTTTTATTTACAACAGGAAAGGCCTTTAGAGATCATCCTATTGCTATGACAGGTACTACTGCATTGACACTCGGAGGGATTCCAACAGCATCTTATTTTATGGGCCGTTCCAGTCTGTCAGAACCTCTTGCCAAAGCTAATGAGACTGTTAAAAAGCTGACCGAATAGAAGAAAGCCCTTGAAGATCAGTCCGGTTGGGCCAAACTCTGGGAAGACCTCAAGAAGTGGTGGGCTAAGCTCTGGGAAAGCAAACAAGAAGCACCAAAGGCAGCAGGTAAGTGATATATGAATAAGAACGCTTATTTTAAAATGATGGGGCTGCAGAAGAAGGCCCACTAGGGTATTCCGGATTAGAATACATCTCCATAGGAGTATAGAGAACTCGCAGAGAGAGGAAATGTAATAGGCAGTAAAAGTGCTTAGAAAGCAGTTAATAAACCGCAAAAAACTTTTCTGTAGCTTGTGAGAGAAAATCAGGCATCGCAAAAAGCGCAGGAAACTAAAAGGAATGCTTTTCTTTCTGGTAAGGTAAGTGAAGATGCTATTAAGAGTCCCGAAATACGTACTGCTATCCAGGCTACTACACCGGAAGCTCGGTTTAATCTGCTTACCGGCAGATATAAACCAGATACACTACCTTCTCAATTTAGAGAAGCTCTGAATGCGGCGGCTAAGAAGGATCTGAATATATACAACAACTACAAGAATAAAGGCTGGTGGGAGAGATTCCTTGCCTGGTTCCAGCAAATGTATGCAAGATTCTCCGGAGGGAATGAGGGAGCTACTTTAAGAGGCGGCGCTCAGAACGCAAAGAATAGATTCCTTCAGTACTTTGCCTAGGCACCCACTGCAGCACAGAACAAGCTGATATAATAAATAAGAGAGCTTTTACAAGGACCTTCCACATTACTCAGCTGGAAGGTCCTTTTTATATTCCGCTTTACCTTCCTCCCATAAGAAAAGAGGTATAAGATGACATATAAAGAAGTATTATATAAAAAGGCGCAAGAAATACCTTCTTCTTTTGGGTATGGGGCGCCTGGCTTGCTGCCTTTGCAGTAGCAAGCCGACACTATAAAGCCAGTGACATCCTTTAATACCAGCAATAAAGTCACCCACGGCACTGGGATTCCATCGGATAGGGCATGGTCTGATTATGTTGCAAATATAGCCAAACATACAGGTAAATATTTTATAGATAATCCAGGTAAATCTCTTAGAAACGGAGCTAATGGTGCCGCTAATGCCTTTGCATGGGGGTTACCCAGGTTTCTCGGAAATGCATATAACTTTGGAGCAGATGTTGTAAACCTTCCTGCAAACTTATATGGTCTGGGTAATTATGCTTTAGGCGGAGCGGGAAAGCCTCTTTATCAACTCCCAAAAGTAGATATGGATCAACTCCATAGTACCTGGTTCGGAGCAGATCCTCTGTCAGGATAGGCAGGGGCGGTTGTAGGGTAGTTTGGATTACCCGTAGCTGCCGCAGGGAGTATGAAATGGTTGGATAAAAGCCTAGCATTAGCGGGGGACCGCAAAAGCGTACTGTCTTATCCTGACGCCTGGAAAAAAGATATCACTTCAAATATGTTGGCCAGGGCTAAAAGACTGTAGAGGCACGCAGGACTGCCACATACAGCTGCTGATTTCAAAAATAAAAAAGCATATATAAAGCACTTGTAGCAGTTGCGCGATAGCGGAAAAGACATTTCACATATTTATTGGAATACCGGCGAAAAGCTTGTGCCTAGAGCATATAATAGACTAGCTAAGCAAAGAGGATTCAAGCCAATAAAATCGGACTATACATCTGCTTTTTCCTATGCACACTCAAACCCCTCAATAGAGTTCATTCCCGGTAATAAAAACGCAGATGCTTTGTATAGAGAGCTGTTAAAATAGGCAGACGATTTTGACAGCTTAAATTATATTATTAGTAGGTTTAAATCCGCTCCTAAAAATAAGATGCATGCTCTTCGAGATGTATACAGGCGTGTACCTGTTCCAAATACCTCGGTAGGCGAATAGGTAGCATCCGCTTCTCGTAACGGAGATCTTTTATTATATAAGGGCTGGTAGGGTAATTATAAGCCAGCTACGCTGGAAAATCAACTGTATCATTCTGGTTCGGCTAACTCTAACAGATGGTTAGGTGGGATGCCTGAAACTTCTTTAAGTCCCAGCTATTCTGGCAGAGGTGGTAATCTTGCTATTATACAGATCCCAGAGAAACCTTCGCCTATACCAAGAGTGAGGGAGAGATTTCAGCCACACATAGGATCTAACGTGCAGGCAGGTTCTCCAACGGAAGTTTATGACGCATTTCGTGCTAAGGTAGATCCAAAAGTAAATATAGGTCACTATGATATCGGGATGTCTCCGGAATATGAATTTGTAGCACTGCCTAATTAGTGGAAAAAGTTACCTCAGTTAAAGCATAAGGTATATTCTATAGGAGATTATTCCGGAAACGATGTCAGTAAGTTTCGTCGTTTAAGTGACCCATTACCAGGAAGAGTGGCGAATATTCCCCTTGTAGATTGGAGTAAACCTATAAAATATCAACGTAATCCCAGGTATTGGAACGTACCTCTTTGGAAACACCCACTTAAAGAAGAAGGACTGGCGGCTATACCTTCTATAAGTTCTCAATAGGATAGTGAATTGTAATTTTATTCCTTAAGTGAAGTATATAAAGATCTCCTAGAAGACTCTTTATAAAAGACTTTCTCATTGCCTTTTACTTCTCCCTCTATATGATACTGTGGAGGTTTTAATTGGATAAAAGATATACAAATACACTGGCCAACCCCTTCAGCACCAGGTCTGCCAAGTTCTTCCCCAAGACCATCAAAGAGTGCTTTCAGTGGGCCTAGTATATGCACGACCGCTTTCCCGTGATCGGCAGAGCCATCAACAAAGTGGTCCGTTATTTTGCTGCTGATATTTCTGTAACTGCTTAGGGCTCACCATCTTAGGTAGATACATAGTTCCTTAAGAAGACCTAGGATCTGCTAAAAGACAACTACGGACTTCTCTAGTTCCTTATCAAAGCCGGTTAGGAACTCGCCTCCATGGGGAATGTTTTTATCTATGCAGTCCCTGTTATTCATCGCTCGCTGGCCTGTCCGAAGTGTAAAACTGTAATGTCCCTTAATAAAATGTTTCCCAAGACAGATTATACTTGGGATGGAGAATTCAAGGGGACCTGCAAATGCGGCTACAAAGGGAAGTATCAGGTAATTGACAAGCAGGTAGCAGATAAGAAGGGACGCAAGATCCACTTCAAATGCATCTCTCCCTATGACATGCTGCTGAAGTATAATGAACTTACAGGGAACTACACATATCTTTATAAGATGCCCGCCCACATGAAACAGGCCATTATAGAAGGCGATCCAGTATATCTTAACGATACTCCAATGGTGTTCCTCAAGGGAGCCTTCCAGGGCGATTATATCCAGTTCCCCACAGATAGATTCATGCATGCCCGTATAGATTCCCTCACTTCCATGGACCGTTACTACAAGGGCTGGGGAACTCCTATGTTCCTTAACACCTTTAACGATATTCTAAGATTGGCTTATCTGGATAAGTTCAATGAGGCCGTTGCTACCGACTTTATTGCTCCTGTAAGAATGATAAGTCCTCCTCCGCAGAATCTTATGGCTGGTAATGATACTCTCAGGCAGAATCCCATCAGTGGCTATCAGGTAAAGCAGTTTATCTTTTAGGCAATTAAAGGTGTGCGCTAGAATGCTTCCCAGTGGGTAGTCTCTCCCTTCCCGCTTAATTATCAGATGCTTGGTGGGGAGGCGAAACAGCTTGCTCCTGTAGAGCTGATGAAATGGTATGAAGAGCGTATCTATGAAATGATGTCCATTCCAATGGAACTCCGCCAGACTTCCTTCCAGGCAGTAGCTCCTTCGGCAGGACTTAGAATGTTCTAGCGGCAGTGGATACATTATACCAATATTCTATAGGACATGCTTCTTTGGATGTCTGACATTATCTGTTCTTCCCATCTCATTGAAAAAGTGAATGTAGTACTCGATAAGACCTCCTTCGTCGAAGACGATATGCACAAACAGACAGTACTTCAAATGGCAGGCAGCGGCATGATCTCCAATGATACTGTTCTGAAGACCATTGGGCTGGATCAGAAGGAAGAACAGAAGAAGATCCTCCAGGAACAGCAGGACATGGCGGAAGAGTCCATGAAGACCCAGAATGCACAGCAGGAAATGGAAATGACAGGCTCCGTGCTGCCTCCTCCGGGAAGTGTCGGTGTGGGAGCTGCTCAGTACAATATGGAAATGGTACAGCAGCAGAACATGCCTCAAGATCCTGCAGCAGCCGGTCAGCCTGCACCTCCAGGAGCACCTGCTGGAGCTGGAATGCCTCCGATGCCTTCCGGCTTGTAGAATAGCAGAAGCGCTGGTGTGGAGCAGCTCTTCCAGCAGGCGCAGCAGACAGCTTAGGAGATCTTCAATGTGGGCATTACTCAGGGGCCTGGTGCAAGACGCTCCATGCTGGTGAAGCTGAAAGCCCAGAACCCGGATCTCCATGCTCAGGTTACAGCTATCCTGAAGCAGCGTGATCAGGATACCGCTTCTCAGGCAGTAGCACAGTCCAAGATGCCACAGTGAGGTGAAATACAATGAAGAAGTATGCGGATATCGATTTGCTTCTCAGTTCTGATCCTGGCGACCCTTTTGGAAGGCATAAATAGAAGTTTAATTATCAATAGGCAGGTTCTCCTGAATAGAGGAAAAAGTTCCTGAAGATTATCGGACTGCCTGAAAAAGATATTAACTACAAGTCTCTGACAGGGAAGTCCTTTGCTGATAGAAATAAATAGCGCTAGGAGTACCTTATGGGAACTCCCGCGCAGAGAAACGCCAACTATAAGAACTTTGTAGAGACAGTTGTTTCCAGATATCCATAGCTACAGAAAGCCTACGGTAAAGCAGGTCCTCGCTATCTTCAGCAGTTATATTCCGATATGATGACTTCTGTGGGCAGCTTAAAAGTGCAAGACCCTGATTTACCCAATACAGGAATTAAACCTACTGAGGGTATCTAGTAGGGCGGGAATTGGTGGAAAAATATAATCAAAGCCTGGTTCAATCAGCCAGATCCTAACATGACCTTAGCTCGAGTAGGAGATACAAAGGGTACTATAAAGAAGGTTCAGGATAAGCAGTTAGAGGAACAGAGGAAACATCTCAGTAAAGCCTACTAGCATGCTTAGAAAATAAAAACACTAGACCCGCAGCAGCAAATAGCCGCTTACTCAACAATGGCGCTTCCTGTAGCAGGAGCAGCAGCAACGCCTGTTGCGCTTTCTTCTAAGTTCGCGCTTCCTGTAACTAAGTTTTTGCTTAGCAATGCTGCTTATATGGCTGGTTAGAAGGCACTTAGTCTGGGAGCTGATTAGGTTTTTATGCCCACCTTTAATAATTGGACTACAGATATAAACAGTTTTGCAGACGCTATCTTATCTAAAAATTCAGATAAGATACCTTAGAGATTTAGAGCCGATTTGGCTTCTTAGCTGGGTATTTCTGAAGATAAGCTTGACTTATCTAACCCTGATCAATATAAAGCGGCTAAGCAGCTCTTTACTTCTTCCTAGCAATCGCGTATGAAGAGTTTAGATTGGTATAGAAAAGGTAAAGAACACGCAGCTCTTATAGCTTCTACTGCAACAGGTAATGTAAGTAATCTTGCCAGAAACGGTGGAAAAGCTTTTGGCAAGCAGGTAGTAAAAGATACTTTTCTTCCTTAGTTACTTATAACCGGAAGCCAGCTGCTGGATCCTAAAAGAACAGGTATTACTACAGGAACAGCAGCCTTGTTGATGCAGGCGGCAGAATAGCGAGGAGAAGACCCTGAAGCAGCTCTGGCCCGTTATGGGTTTACAGAAGATGAGCAGAAAACAGCTTGGGACAGGTTTAAACAAGCACAGGCAGAAGGAAAAGGATTCCTGGACTCAGTTAAGTAGAGTGTTTCTCCAGAGGCCCCTCGATCTACAGAAGAAAAGGTTGTACAGTTTAACGCGGGTATAACTCCGAATGATTATTAGAGAATAAAAAGCGGAGAGGTTCTTACAAACTCTCCTGTTATCAAAGCTGCAACACAACCATATGTTCCACAAGTAATAGACTTTTTACAGGGTAAAAGCTAGTTACCAGATCTAACCGCACTGTCAAAAGGTATCGGTAATAATCCTTTGGGTTAGACAGGAGCTATAGCAGCTGTTAATAATCTTATGCAGAATAAATAGGTAGTCGCTGCACTTGCCCAAGCTAAGCCGGAAACCTTGAGTAAATTTCTAACAAAGCTTCAGGAAGTTAGTAAAGGAGGGGGACTGAGAAAATTCCCGACCCTGCAAAAAGTAATGACTTAGCATGGAATCTCTTTAGCAACTTACCATGTAGATGCTTTATAGAACCTTGTTAAAGGTTAGGAAGATAATGATAAAGTGTATAATACACTGAAATCTTATATTCCTTTAGTTAAGATACTCGAAGGGTTTGGAAGCGCTAAAGATCCTAGAGTTAAATAGCTGGAGAAACGTGTAAGATCTCTTATAGGAACGAGAATGACTAAGAATCCCTTATTCGTAAATAAAGCTATGGGACTCTGGGCATAGTTTAATGGACATCCTGATCTGGCTTCTTTCTTATCCAGTAACGGCGCCTTCTACGGAACGCTTGCCACCGTTGGAATAGGGCTGCCTCTTACCATCTCCCTTATGAGCTCCCTTTTCGGGGGATCTAAACAGCAGCAACCTGTACAGCAAGCTCCTATGCAGGGATATCAGCCTATGGCATATGCTCCCAGGGGCATTACCGAGCGGGGCTTAGTAGTGGGGTAAATATGAGAACTGAAAATATCCTTTCAAAGATTTATAGAAAATATCAGGAGAACATTAAGAGTCCTCTTGCACAGAGCCTTCTTCTGGGAGGCCTTACTGTCCCGGCTGTATATCTTACCAATAAGTTCCTCTACAATAGAATGAGAAGGCTTGCGCAGGATCCTAGGGCAGCTATGCTCGCAGGGCTTACTCCTCAACAAGCCCAGGAATCTCTCTACTAGATGTAGAACAGCACTTTCAATAAGCACGTTGCTCCTTGGCTTGCAGGAGCTTTAGTTGCCACTATCAGTGCAGCTCCGCATGTGGACTTCAAGTCTCCTTATTGGGGACTTACAGAGTGGTATCCAAGATCCAGCAAGCTTCCTGAAAAAGAGACTACAGAACAGGTGAAACAGGCAACTCTTAAGAAGTATGCTTCTCTCTGGGGAGATCAGGGTTATCAGCCTACTTTCGACTTCAACTCTCCTGTGACTCAGAGAACCGCTGCTGACCTTTTCGCAAATAATCCGTATATTAGAGACGCTGAGTATGAACGTAATCTTGGAACTTCCATTATTATGGGAGCTCCTGCATACGGAGGAGAAACTACGCTTGGTGGTATTTATGACAGTGCTGTAAATAAGTTTGACAAGAAGCTCAGCTTCTCAGGTCTTGCAGGAAGCGCTGTAAAAGGCGCCATTGCAGGAGGACTTGCAGGGATGTTTACAGATACACTGGGAGCTGTGATCGGAATGCCCGATCCGCTGAGAAGAAGTGTTGCGAACACAGTAGGTTTTGCAAAAGCTATGACTACAATTTTAGCATAAGGATATAAGATGGATAAAAAGACAATGAAAAAGGTTGCGATGCTGCAGAAACTTGCATGGGCTCCAGGAGGAGATTTGGTTCTTGCAGCAGCATCCGCTGTAGTAGCTGCTTCTTTCCTTGGAGGACTTGGAGTAGGTGCCGCTGCAAGCAAACTTACAGAGCCCGGTGAATATGATATGAAGAATCTGGAAAAAGAACAGGAACTTGCCAGACTCCATAGAGACAACCAGACCCAGGAGATCCTTGCTGCACGTGAAGAAGCTGAAAGACGCATGCGTGGACAGCAGCCTAAATCCATGAGGATCGGATAATGAATCCCGTTGGTCCGGATCAGGAATTCAGCTTTACACTTCCCAGGTAGAACTAGGAAGAAGTACAGAAGCCTACTGTAGATATGTCTCAGTAGATGTGGGACTACAAGAACAGAGGTATTTACCAAGGTATTCCTGTAGAGGATGAAGCCAAGGACCTTCTCGTAAACAGCGTTGATTAGCTGCAATAGGTTCTTTAGCCGAAGACCTCTGCTGTTGTCTGGACCGGATATATCTCTCCTTAGGAGGCAGACTAGAAGTATGTTAAATAGTATCAGGAGATTAAATAGAAGTAGGTCTAGGGAAGGATCTCCATATTGCATGAGAATACTCAGTTCTGCCCGTCCTTGAATAAGTTTTTGATTCTAATTACATATATGAACGTATAGCTGGGACTGAATCCCAGATACAAGCACTTGAAAGAAGGTTCCAATGGCTGAAGGAAAAGGATATCTACTGCCGGATAAAACCGTTACAGATAAATTTAGTATTCAGGGATTGCTGAATACCATAAACCCTGCTTCAGGGCTTTACAGCTCCACTCCCGACTATGTTCCCGGGTGGCTTATCAAGTCCTTTAGCTCAGGTGGAAAAGCAGATAGCGAATATGAGCGCAATGCAGGTCCTGCCAAAGTGGCGCATATTCTTGCCAAAGTAATTGCAGGCGGAGCTGTCTTCGGAGGAGCCGCCTGGCTGCTTCGTTCTTTTATGCACTCTCTCGATATTGATAACGTAGAGAACATCAAGGCCAGTGCCAGAGCTTCCCGCAAACTGGAAACTACAAAAGCCCGTCCCACAGATCCTGCTATTGCTTATAAAGCGCCTACCAAACCGAAAGAACAGAAACCAGCAGAAGAACCTCTTGAAAAGAAATAGAGCTACGAGTTTGCTTTAGGAGCCATTCCTCCTCTTACAGCTATTGCGGCTATTCTTGCTTCTTTCAAGCTTGCAGACAAGACCTATGATCTGGCCCTTGGAAATAGACTGGATAAAGAACTCTCTGCAGCCAAGTCTCAGAGCCAGGACCTCGCTCTGAATCGTGTTCTCAGAAACAGAGGCATTGAACAGGCTTCCCAGGAAGATCTTGTGACAGATGCTTACGCCAATGAAATGAAAGCTAAAGCAAAAGCTCGTCCCAAGAAGAAACAGGAACAGGTTAAAGTAGCCAGCATAAACAAGAGCTAGAAAGTTATTCCTCAAGGCCTTGAATCAGCCCTCGGACTTGCTCTTGCAGCTATGTTTGTAACAGGAAGTGTTGTAGGTTTCAATTGGCACAGAGGCAACAGTGCTGCTATGGCTAAATATAAAGCGCAGAAAAGAGGACTTGAAACATACAATAAGGAAAGAGCTCTCAGCGAGAACATTGAAAGCACTCCTCTTGATCCGGAGTTTCTGGAATATCTGGATACCAATCTGCCGCAAGCCAAGAAGAATGCCCCTGCCCAGCCTGCTGAGACTTCTCTCCATGAACTTATGATTTGAGGTTCACATGCCGGAGGCACAGACACAAGGTATCTTTAACAATGTACAGCGCCAGATGCAGGCATTTATTGCTGACATCCTGGACCAGGAAGAGCCTACTATTTACAGCGCTACTGATTACAAGACTATGCGCAAGTTGATCTTTGATAGGGTTAAGCAGTCCGTAGTAAAGCGCTTCCCGCTGTACAACAATAAATATGTACTGACAGTAGAGGATGTCGACTACGCAGATCCTGATACATATTCCTATAAAGAAGAGAAAGAAGCTATCCTTAATGGGAAATCTGTAGGAAGGAGACTTCGCGGGAAGTATGTATTGAAAGATGCCGCTACAGATAAAGTTATCTCAGAGACTCCTGTACAGACCCTGTTGTCCGTGCCCTATATGACCGACAGAGGTACCTTTATTAATTCCGGCCACGAGTACACATTCAATAATATAATGAGACTCGAGCCGGGTGCTTATTCGAAGAAGAACAACGACGACGAGATCACCACACAGTTTAATGTGAAGAAGGGCACCGGAGCAGGTTTCAATATGCGGTTTACTCCCAGCAAGGGACTTTTTTACATTAACAGAGGCACTGCGAATGCCCCTGCTTATACTGTAATGAAGGATCTTGGAGTCACGGACGAGCAGATGAAAGATTCCTGGGGAGAGGAACTGTTTAAAAAGAATAAGGAGTTCGGGACCACGGAGAAGGCCCGTATAGCTGCAAATAAAATTTACAATTATGGAGGTATGCAGTGAGTGTGTATGAAGGAAATGGCCTGACGATCTCTTCGGGAGACATCTATGGATCTTTTGAAGGGAAATACAAGTATGTTGGACATGTAGAAGGCGTTGATATATCTTATACAGTGGATTTTATTCCCTCTGAAGAAGATAAAGAACGGATTGAAAGAGCTGTTAAAGAGTACAATAAAGAGTAACTCTTGCAGTAAACAACTAATAGGAGAATTAAGTATGGCTAAACTCAAACTAGCAGCACCGTGGACTATTTATTATCGGCAGATCCAGGCACTATTCAAAGAAGATCCTGAAGTGGGAGTTATCTTCGACGAAGATGCTGTGGCCCTTAAGATCTATGTCAACAATCAGACTAAGGCAGAAGCAATTGCTCACTTGCTGCCGCCAGTAGTTACTTTTGGTAATGTTAATCTGAAAATTATTGTCATTCCATCCAATACTGATGCAAAAGCAGTGGAGTTCAAGAATGATATTGATATTATCCGAGCTGCACTTGAAGGTAATGGAGCAGTAGTGAAGTTCTATCCGATTGAGTACATTTTCTCGAACAGTATGCTCTATGTTGCTTTCAAGAAGGAAGTTGTCCAGTTCTTCAATGATGATCTTTCGGATATTCGTGGTATGTGTTCTACACTCTATGCAGATATTGCCAAGGAACTCTTTGGTACGCTTAAGGGAGTATTCTTCTGTACAGATTCTGAGAATGCTGCTTTCGGGATGCCTCTGGGTGAATGGCCCTGATATAATTAAATAGTAACTCTTCTTCTCCCCGTTGCTTGACCGGTTCACACTCCGGCTGCACGGGGCCTTTTTATAGTTACTTTACCTTTCCATCAATAGTAGAACACTAACAATAGGAGTGTATATATGAAGTATCAAGAAGTTTATAGGATGGTAAAGGAAGCTTCTATGAAGAAGGAAGCTGCTCCGATGCCAGGTAAGTGGCTACGGGGAGTAATGGGTAATAATCCGGGCAGTGTTATTGGTGCCGCCCCCTTTATGACAGCTGCTTTGGGTCAGTTTCCTGGGGCAAAAAACAGTGAGCCTGTTACTATTAATGATCCTGCTTATCTGAAACTGCTTTCTTAGCAGAATAAAAGGATAAGCGAAGGAGAAGCTAATAGAGCCTTTGTAAAAGATCTTTTCACTAACGGAGCTGCAGGAGTAAGAACAGGAGGGAAGATTGGACCTCTTATCTCCACAGGAAGAAGTCTGCTAAGCCCCTTTGTCGGACGGCAAGGAGCTCTTAAAGGACTTGGTACAAAGTAAGTTCTCCTCAGGCTCTACATGACGCATACATCTCCTAAAAGGACTTGTATGCGTTTTCTTTATATTCTCTTTGTAGTTTGCTCACTTGCAGTAGTACTTTCCTGCTTCACTCCTGCAGAAGTGCCTGTATATGACTTCCCTCCTGTAGTGGATGTCACAACACCTCCTTCTGCATTGGACAAAGCAGCAGATACTGCTGTGAAGTATTAGCAGCTTGTTACACTGATAGTATATTTTCTGTCTCTTGTATTTATTATCCTGCAGACTTATAGAACCGGTAAGAGTGATGCAACTGCTGAGCATATAGCAGATGTAGCTGCATATAAGACTAAAGGACGCTTCAGGATACTGACAAGGTTCTTGAATATGCTTATAAGGGGGAAAAGAAAATGAAGCTGCTTATTTCAGTAATTGCCTGCTTATTACTTGCTGGCTGTGCTTCTTCTGTAAGGAATGTAAAGAAGGTTTAGTATTATGAACCTACAAAGGCTAATGAGAAGTTCTGTAAACAACCCTCTTAGGGAGATACAGGACATGGTCCTATAAAGTCCATTGAATATGAAGTCCGTTAGATGAAGAATTATAATTTGAATATTTACAATAAGGCTATTGGATTATGACCTATACAGAAACATTGGAGATGATAAGGAGGGCTAATCAATGGCCTCCTCAGTAGACACAGGCATATACAGATATCAGTAACGGTATGAATATGATGTCAAATGGCGGGGGACAAGCAGCTGCTTCGGCAGGATCTAATGGAGGACTGCTGGGAGGCTTTGGTGGATTGCTGGGAGGATTGGCTCTGGGAGGTATTTTGCCGTCTTTGTTGGGAGGAATGAAAGGTATTGATGGCAAGCAGATAGGAAATGATGTTTATCAGGGAGTCAAGCAAGGTATTGCTAATGATATAAAGAGCGCGGGACAGACGGTTTGGAATGGAGTGAAGGCTGCATATAATAATTGGGATAATATAAAAGGTACTGCACAAGAGGGAGTGAAGTGGATCGGAGATAAAGCAGTAGACACTGTCTCCAGCGGAGTTCAAAGTGATCTTGCTAAGCCTATAAAGACTTCCTATGATTATGCTCCAAATAATAAAAATCCACAGCCGCTTGCTGAAGCTTATCAAAAGAATCCTAATAGTGATGCCTTAAGGATCGGAAGAAGAAGGTAGCTACAAGATCAAATGGCTGCCGAAAAGAAGAGAGGCTAGTTCTGGGGATCTATAGGTTCTTTTGGTAAGGGTTGGTTCTAATAAAAGAAGGGACCAGTCGCATTTAGCGACCAGTCCCCGATAGGATGGGATCAAAGACCCAGCACAATTCCCTGCGGAATCTGACTTTCTGTCTTTACAACAACATCTATGCTGGTCCCTGCGGGTAGTTCAGCCACTGTAACGGGCTGGAGATCCGAGGCCTTCATTAGAGGCACCAGCCCTCCTCCATTACAGATGAGTGAAGCCGCACTGGAGTCAGAGGAGCCCTAGGATACAATATCACAGGTAACTTGCTCTTTATTGAGCAGATTGCACATTGTGGTATAGATCCTGTAGTACTGAGCTCCCTAAGCTTTTGTAGTTGCATAGACCTGCCATCTTCCACAGTTCTTTACAAACGGGCAGCAAGCCATAGTGCACCTCACATTGTTACAGAGAGGGCCGAAGCCCTCTCAAAGGTTCACTGATTACTGCACCCGCATCCACCGCTGCAGGGAGAACAATTTGAATATGCCCTCACGCCGCAGTTAGTCACAATGGAGTTCAGTCTCTGGCTGATGCTGTCGAGAGCTGCATTGGTAGCAGCCGCGTTCATGCCCACAACGTTCTGAGTTCTCAGAGCAGCGATCTCAGCAGCCTGATCAGCAATCTTCTGATCTTTCAGTGCATTGAATTGCGCTTCGAGAGCAGCTGTCTGATTGGCAACCTGGTTCTGCAGAGTCATGAAGGCCGTGTTGATCTCATTGTGGTTGGCGTTCGCCCGCTCCTTGATATAATCAAGGCTTGCAGCGGTTTGTCCTGATTCAACGCCTTCCTGATAACAGGTCTTGCAGTTCTGAGTTGCGCCGATGGCGGTCATGGCACTGGTGGTAGCATCGGTAGAGGCCTGGTTTACAGCCATACCCGCCATAAAAGGAGAGTAAGGATACCCATAACCGAAGTTAGCACCCGGAGAGGTCGAACGACCTGCCCAGTAACCGAGGGCACCACCGAGAATCGCGGAGAGCCCGACACCCCATCCCATAGGATTGGTAGCAGAATTTTCTGTCATTTTATTTCATCTCCGGCGTTATTGTTATGCATCACAGGGGGCACGCCTGAATTGACCCTTCCCGTGCGCCATGGAGGCTCTTTAGACTTCTGTACCATCTTCACAGCCGGGATCCCTTTTGGCATTGTGGTTTTGGTATCCTAAGGCTTAAAGAGTCCTATTAATCTGCCCTTCTCCATGAACTAGGGCATAATCTTTGAGTGAAGCTATTTTATCTCATCCACAGAACATTCCCATCCTCTGCGCTATGCAAAGGAATTGGCAACATCTATTATAGGATATCCTGCACAATCTGCGGCGGCTATCTAGGCCTACCAGTCTTGAAAGCCCATTCTTAAACCGCTCTGATATACGTGCATGAACCTTTGCTGCTTCAAAGCTTCCTTATCTACAAGCCCTGGACCGCTCTTTATGCCGTCCATGAACTGGGAGATACACTTGCTTACATGTTCCACAGGCTGACCGAAAACAGCTTCCAATTTAGTTTTGAACTAAGGAGAGCTGGAGAGCATGGGAACCAGGAGACCCATGATGTCCATATTATTTCTCCTAATAGTCCTTCATTAGATGGTGTGCGAAGCGGGCAGCTTCAAATTCCATTGCTTCATACATGGCGTCAGCTATATCTGCTGCGGAGCCGTGTTTGACTACCTTTGCCAGGGCGGTTTTTACATCGTCCTAGGTCTAAGGCATGCTTTCGCATTCAGCGATGCGCTTCAGATTTGTGGCTGCCTTATGCTTGTACTAAGCACATTCCTACAGCATGCTTGAGACAGCTTTTGCCATAGATTCAAAAGCTTCCGGATGCATGTTTCTGAAAACTTTTTCAAGTTCCATCTGGGACACTTCGTGCATTGCCCCGTCCATTCCTTTAATCTGCATATATCACCTCATTAGTTTGGGCTGGATGCCCTTGTTCATATGCAGCTTAGTAAGTAGTCACAGTATTGTCCAGTTTTTACGGGAAGTGACTACTTAGACGGAATGCACTAGATAAAAGGAAAATATATGCTTACATATAAAAAAGTGCTGAAAAAGAAGGCTTATGGCTAGCAGGCAGCTGCTTATGAAGCACGTAAAAGGCAGTTCCCTTATATGGATGCCCTTCCATCAGGCAGCTTATTTAAATCTACACCAAGAGAATAGAATCTTGATTATATTGCACACAGCCTCGCCAGCGCACAAGCGGAACATTATCCTGGCATATGGAAGGGTTTGAAGCACGATTATGCCTTCGCTACTTCTCCTTACCATGATATGAAACCTACTCCACGCTCTTTTAATTCTCTTTATAGAGAAGCATACGGAGATTTTGGTCCTTAGTGGTTAAAAAGATTTCAGTAGAGGGTAAAGAATAACAAACAAAGAGCCTCTCAAATATATACACCTGAGTCCGTAGAAGCTTTTTCTAAGTACTTTAATCCTAATAATCTTGTAGATACGTATCCCGCATGGGGACCTACACAAGCTTCTTATCATAGATACTCCGATATGTTGATGCTGCCAGATAAGAACTTTAGAAATTACTGGCATTATGACGAGCAAGCAATGGGTCCGAATAAGCAAGGCCAGCCACAAAAAGGTTATGTCTCCGATATTACTTATACAGGTAACGACCCAGGTACTGTAAATCCATTTTTAAAACAAATCTATAGAAACAGGCCTGAGGCAGCTTAGAATATAAAGCAAATGAAAGCGCATGAAACGAACCATGCCTTAGCTGCAGGTACACATCCTTCTAATAAAGTAAGATTGAATCTTAAACAGGATTATCAATATCAGCTTCCGGGAATAGATCCTTATGCTACTAATACAGCAGAGATAAATCAGGCAGCTATGTCTGCAAATCAAGGAAGGAACTATATGAAATGGAAGCTTAAGAAGGAAGGACCTCAGGCATACCCTCGAATGGACTTCCTTACTTATAACAAGCTTATGATAACTCCTTCTTATTTTGATAAAAATCAGTTAAGGGATTTTCATGGAACTTTAAAGGGCAATCAGCAACTTTTTAAAGATCTTCCTATGGAAGCGAAAAGATTCTATAAAAATTATAATAATGTACAGGAAGGTGCGGCTTGGTAGGCAAATAAGCCAGAGAATATAATAAAAGACAGTCTTAGTTCTCTGGGAGGAGGCTGGTACAGGAATAATATATAGCCGAAAACCGATTTCTTTCACAGGCCATATCGCTATGCTTTGAATCAGTTCTAGAAACACAGCTTACTCTGAGTATAAAGCCCTCCCTTCCCAGAGGGCTTTTTCTTTATATCCTTCCTTACTGACAGTAGACTATTTCTGACGCACTCCTCTAATAGAAAATAAGGGACCTACATAAGGAAGGATTTTTCATGCCCACTATGTCTCCTAATAAGGTTGTATAGAAGAATGCCCAGGACTGGGTACGCGATTTAAGATTCTCCAATCAAGTCAATATGCAGACTATGGGAGTGGACACCGACCGTGTAACTCCATAGCTCCTTTTAGCTTCCAGCAATAAACTTCTCGGTATCTCCAGAGGAACTACTTAGGGAGACATGAAGGACTCCCTTCAGTTCCAGCGCTTTTACGGACCTGTAGAGTACTTTGCTGAAAGGATCCAGAAAGATGGCGGCAGCGTAGCCAGAAGTATGCTCTGGAAAGCAACTAACAGAGGCAACTTGGACTTTATCGGTTCAGGTTCTCTGCAGCCGCATGTAAATGCAGTGTTCCATGAAAGTAATCTTTCCCAGTTCGTAGACAATACAACTCCTTTGGATGGGATAGACAACTCCCAGAAAGTAACCCGCATAGGCGAGGGCGGACTCAGCGATGAAGATTCCGCGCCTATCGAGATGCGTCTTGTGCAGCCCTCTTATTATGGTTATGTAGATCCGGTAAGGTGCTACGATGATAAAACAGAGATCTATACTAAAAAGGGCTGGAAATCAGTAACCGAAATGTCCCTGGAAGATGAGTTTGCTGTACTTATTGATGGTAAACCTGCATGGAGCAAACCCATCTCTCTTCAGAACTTCGATCATGACGGTCTGATGTACTGCTTTGAGAATTGCTATATCAACTTCTCTGTAACTCAGGGTCACCGTATGTATGTCTCTAAGGAAAAAGGCGGTGAGTATGGTATAGAATTTATTGATAGTCTCTTTGGAAACTCCAAGTATGTGCTTTGCGGTGCTAAGAAAGCCTCTGTTGTAGATGAAAAACAGAAATGGTTCTATCTGCCCAAAGTTGATCAGGTGGGAACTGTAAAGAACATAGACAAGCTGGATATAGTTGATTTTGCAAGATTCATGGGCTGGTATCTCAGTGAAGGTTCCTGTGATCTTTCCCACTCCGGTTCAGGCTCCATTGATTACAGAGTCCGTATCACCCAGTCCCCTGTTCTTCATCCGTAGAACTACGAGGAAATAAGAGACCTTGTAGAGAAGCTTCCTTTCGGCGCCCATCCGAAGCATTACTGGGAAGCCAACAGCTCCGATATAACCATCAAGAGAAAGCAGCTCTATTACTATCTGGAACAGTTCGGAGGTTCTCTTGACAAGTTTATTCCTGATTGGATCTTTACAGCTCCCACAGAAGCCAGATGGGCCTTTGTAGATGCTATTTTAAAAGGCGACGGCAGCAACCAGAGAGATCTTAATACTATTTCCAAGAGACTTGCAGAGGATTTTGCCAGACTTATGTTCGAGTTGGGGCAATCTGTAAGAATAATCTCTTCCCAGCAGACTTATATCGGAGTCAATGGAAAGCAGGCAGGTCTTATTTATCAGATTACCTGGCACAAGCGCTATGAACATAAGCTGGAAGCCAGAAAGAGAAAAGACCGCAACAGCGGCAAAGGTTACTACACAGAATACTATAGAGGCAAGGTCTATTGCCCGACAGTCCCTGGCGGCCTTGTATATGTAAGAAGAAAGAACTCCAAAGGTTTCTGGTGCGGGAACACCGCGTAGAAGAGCCCCGGTATTACAGGTTACCTTACCAAGAATGTAATGAAAGGTACCGATGGCAAACTTTATCAGAAGTTCATCAATATGCACACAGGGCAGACCTAGATGCTGGATGCCCAGACAGCCGCCAAGAAGATCATCACCACCAATGAGTATCTGGACTCTAAGGATGATTATGTCTATGCAATTGGAGGACCGAGAGGTCTGAGAGTGGTAAAGCGCAGCGACGTTGATTATATCCTGCCGAATGCGGATGATGCTTTCTCTGCAAACGCTAATGCGGTTCCCATGCTGTCAGGTATCAAAGCTATGCGGCTTCTCATGGGATGCCACCATCCGGAAACTCCTATAGCTGTTATCGACAAGCATGGTTATACCCATATAGTCCCTGCCAAGAGAGTGGGGCACATGGGACCTGTATATGTCTTCGGCTGCGATGAAAAGGGTATCGATCAGGTATATCCTGTAAGAAAAGTCGTTACCAGAGTGCCTGCCAAGAAGAGCAAGTTCAAGAAAGTCATTCTTGGTTCCGGCAGAGTGCTGCTAACTTCTGCTGAACATAAATGGTGGACTTATCAGGAAGGCTTCAAGCTTCTGCAGGCAAAGGACCTTAAGGAAGGCATGCTGGTTCCCAGAAGCCTCTTTACTTCTATGCCCGTGAGACTCACTGAAATAATGGGAGTCCCTGTTACAAGAGAGATCTGTGTCTTTATGGGACGCCTGATAAGAAGCCTTAAAGCCACCAGCTACAGTTATCGAGTCACTTATGTGAAAGACAGAGACAGAGGTATCGACCAGAAAGTAGATATCCTCACAGCTTTGGAGCAGCTCGGCATAAAGAATTATAATGTATTCAGTGCCAGAGGGCTTCATGCAGTATCCATAAAGGATCCTGTTTTCCAGGATTGGGTGGATCAGAATATAGGTGAGCTCCCAGAAGACAGACGCATTCCAAGCGCCATTCTTTCTCTGCCGGAAGGATATACCAGTATCTTCCTGGATTCTTATTATAAAGATCTTGAAACTGTTGGTGAAGATGATCAGGGAGATACCTGGCTTCTCAGCATCGCCAATCCTGCCTTGAGAGACTCTCTGAGTTTTATGCTCAATAAGATCTATACAGACACAAAATATAGAGACGTTACCAAGAAGGATTATATCCACAGGGCCCTGCAGCTGTTCCCTGCAAGCACTTCGCTGGGAGATATCGTATTGGAGAAGATAACTAAGATCCTTGATGTCCAGGCTCCTCCGGTAATGATCGATATAGACTGCGACGATCATGTATATGCTGCTGCCAATGGTATTATTACACATAACAGTAAGTATGTAAGTCAGGCAGTTCCTTTACAGTAGCGGGAAGCTCCCCTTGTGAGAAATCTGGATGCTGCCACAGGTATGGATATGGATACCAAGCTGGGCAAGCTTCTTGGTACACAGTGGGCTCCGAAGGCCGGTATGGTAAAGGCTGTTAGAGAAGATCGTATAGATATGCTCTATGATGACGGTACTACAGGAAGTGTTCCTCTTTATAAGAACTTCCCGGCCAACGCTAAAGGGTGGCTGACCAATTATCCCAAGGTAAAAGCAGGAGATAAAGTTGCTTAGGGGCAGCTTCTGGCTACATCCAATTATACGGATGATAATGGAGTGCTTGCTATGGGAAGAAACCTCAGGATGGCTTATATGAGCTATCATGGAGGTACCTATGAAGATGCTACTACTATTTCCGAGTCTGCTGCCAAGAAGCTTGGTTATACTACCATGTACAAGACAGACATGGATAAGGATAAGAATATAAGAACCGCCAAGCATCTTTATACTACATGGAAGCCCGGACAGTACTCAAAAGAGCAGCTCTAGAATCTGGATGATCAGGGAGTTGTAAAAGTCGGGGCTACTCTGCATAAGGGAGATCCTGTGATTCTTGGCATACGCACTACAGAGCCCTCTCCGGGGACACTTGGCAAAAGGATCCTTTCCGATGTTACTTAGGTGTGGTAGCACGCCAACCCAGGGATAGTTACAGATGTCGTAAACGGAAAGAACGGTATCAAGGTCTTCGCCACAGTAAGCAGTCCTCTCAGAGAAGGAGATAAGCTGACACAGCTCTATGGCGGGAAAGCAACTATCGCACAAATTATTCCTGATGAAAAGATGCCCAGAGATGCTAAGGGAAGGCCGTTAGATCTTTTGTTCGATCCTCTAGGAATTGTAAGTCGCTGTTACGATGTGTAGACGGAATTTCTTACTAGATAGGGATGGAAACTGGGTAAGGATGTAAAGGGTTCCGATGAGCTCCTTAGTTGGGATCTCAAAGCAGAAGGCTTCTCTTATCTGCCACAATAGTAGTCTTTCTATAAAAAGGAATATAAAGGCACCATGTATAAGGCCTCTAATAAGGAGGTTTAGCTGCAGGTGACACCTAAACATAGAGTGGCCTATAAATGGCCCGGCTAGGATACAGTCAGATAGGGCTTTATAGAGGATATCTGCGGAAAGAGCTGCTATCTCCCCAAGAGAGAACTTATTAACGGTAAAGAAGAAACCAGTTGGCAGCTTATCAGAAGTACTGACTGGTCTTAGGTAGATTATGAAGGCACTGTTTATTGTCCTACAGTAAGTACTGGATATGTTCTTACCAGAAGGAACGGCAAGTAGATAGTAGCACATAACACCAATCCTTCCCAAATGATGTAGGCAGGGCTTGGCAAAGTTGCTATGAAGACAGGCACTCCTATTGTAGTTCCTGCTTTTATGCCCAAAGGACAGTCCAGGTTAAAGTATGTAAAAGATCTGATGAAGGCGAATAATGTTCCCTGGAAAGAGGATGTCTATGATCCCGATACTGGAAGGACCATTAAGAATGTCTTCACAGGTGTAATGTATTTCCTTCCCTTAAAGCACATTGCAGATACTAAAATGTCTGCAAGAGGAACTGCACAGTACACCGCTTAGCAGGTTCCCATGGGAGGCGGATAGTAGGGCTGCTTCCCAGCGATGCAAAATATTATAACCTTGCATGGGGAACAGAGTATTGCACATATTTGTGAGAAGAAGATTCCTGAATATGTGATGTCTTGGGACTAGGAACGTAAAGAATGGCGCTGGAAGCAGATCACTGACTGGTTCACTTACAGATCTAAAGTATAGAATATCCTCAATATCTTTACAGAGAACTCTCTCAGTACTTATGGTGGTAGGAATAAAGTAAAGCATACCAACTCTTCTTATCCCACTAAGAACCATAAGATGTATATGGCGGATGGTTCTATAAAGCTTGCAGGAGAGCTTAAAGTAGGGGACTACTTGGCTGGTATTGGTTGCCAGTATACCGAGGATCAGCTGCAGGCTCTTTATGGTACTCTTATGGGAGACTCCAGTAGAGACTCACAGGGTGGTATCCAGTGTATGCATTCTGTAAAGCAGTCTGCTTATATCAATTACAAGAGAGATATCTTTGCGGCTGTTGGTGCCAGTAGAGTAAGTGACCCCAAAGAAGTTAAGGGCGGTGTAATGGGCAGAGATGGGGTTTGGAAGGAGTATAAGCCTACAGCTGCTATCCGTATGCAGGTTCCTAAGAGCTATTATGTATAGAAAGCCCTTTAGCTTACTACAGATAGTGCAGGAAAGAGACATCTCACTGCTCCTGTGTTGGAAGCAATGGGAGAGTTTGGGTTCTGTTTGTGGTTCCTGGATGATGGTAGTATAACCAATCAAAGAAAGCCTACACATCACATAGATCAGCCATAGGCTAGAATAGCTACACACAGCTTCTCTGTAGAGGAAGTAGAAGAAGCTGCTAAATGGTTATAGAAGAATCTACTTCATGTAGAAAATGGTACTCATATAACTATCTATAAAGGAGTATATGATCAGGATCAGCCTTGTTTGAATTTCCATAGGAACGCTAGTTGGTAGATTGCAAGAATAATTGCTAAGCACATTCCTTGGGAAGTTATTCCTGATTCTAAGACATGGTTGAAGCAGTACTGTAAAGGGGTCCAGGAAAAGACTCCCTGTGTAAAACACAACTTTAGGAGTCCTCTTGGTATAGTGCCATTGAAGATCAAAGAGATCAAGCCCTATAAGCACGACAAGCCAAATGTGACTGAAGTCAATGTCTATGATTTTACTGTGGAAGACACTCATAATTATACACTTACAGGCGGTGTAAGAGTGTCTAATTCGAAGCGCATTGGCAATTTAGAGGTCAGTGGTCTTGCAGGCCACAACGCTTTCAACTTCCTCCACGATGCCAAGCTTATAAGAGGACAGGCCAACAGTGACTTCTGGCGCTCCATAAGAACAGGCCAGATCCCTACAGTCCCCGGAGAACCTCTTGCCCATAAGAAGTTCTTTGCACACCTTCAAGGCTCCGGTATGCAGATAAAGAGAGACAATTAGGGCTTCACCATCTTTGCTCTCTCCAATAAGGATGTAAATGAACTCGCAGGCTCCAGGTAGCTTAAATCCACAGATACTTACTAGCAGAAGAACTTCCGCCCCATAGCAGGGGGACTTTTCGGCTAGGACATCTTCGGTCCTTAGGGAGATAAATGGGCTTACATACAGCTCGACAGTCCTCTGCCGAACCCTGTGATGGAGGAGCCTCTTGCAAGACTTCTCGGAGTCTCCGATACTTAGTTCTAGCAGATAGTCCGTGGAAAAGGCACTCAGAAGGGACTTCGCAATGCTTCCGATATGAAGAAGGTTCTCTCCAAGATGGACCTCTAGAGGGAAGCTACCCGTGCCCTCATGGACTTTAAGACCAGTACCAAGTCCCGTAAAGACAAGGCTCTGAAGAAGTATGTAGCTATAGCAAGGATGAGAGACGCCGGGGTACGCCCATAGGAGTACATGCTCGACAGGATCCCGGTGCTTCCTCCAAAGTTCCGCCCGATAACCTCCCATGGAGGTCTTACCATGGTGGCTGACAGCAACTATCTCTATTCCCAGCTTCTTAATGCAAGGGACGATTTGAGGGCTGCAAAGGATCTCCCTTAGGAGTACCAGGAAGAAGGGCAGTCAAATCTCTACCAGAAGTGGAAAGAGCTGGTAGGGCTGTACGATCCAAGCGATGTGAAGTTGAAGGCCAAGAATGTAAAGGGGCTGCTGAAGTGGGCGCTTGGGAAGAGTCCCAAGTATAGCGGATTTATGCAAAAGGTCCTTGGGAGCACAGTGGATACGGTTGGAAGGGGAGTAGTTATTCCCAGTACCAAGATAAAGTTGAATGAGATCGGGATGCCTGTATAGATGGCATGGCATTTATATTCGCCATTTGTAGTAAGGAAGCTGGTACAGCAGGGATACACTCCAGTGGATGCTATGAAGCAGGTCAAAGAGAAGCGCCCAGTGGCGGAGGAAGCTCTTTCTGAGGCTATTAAGGAAAGACCTGTGGTTATGAACAGAGCGCCATCTCTGCACAAGCTGTCTCTTATGGGGTTCAATGTGAAGCTCACTAACGGGCACGCTCTGAAGGTAAATCCTTCAATAGTAAGTCCTTACGGAATGGACTTCGACGGGGATAGCATTAAATCGTTGATTTCCATAGACTTACGACGTGAAAATCTGCCAAATATAGCAAAATGGCAAAACAATGTCGATTAGAATTCGGACTTGACAAATAAAAAAGATGGATATAGATTGTTTATGAAAGAGGAAAAAGGTACCTCGAGTAATAACAAGTAGAGAAAGGAACAATCTATGTTCAGCAAAAACACCAAAATGGAACTTGTACAGACTGTAATGGAACTCTCTGAGCTCCCTGTTGTAGAAGGGTCTGAAGTCAAGAAATCTGAAACAGTAACTGAGTGGGATGTAAAGGAAGGGACCTATACTAGTACCATTGATCCGGTCACTGGAGACATCGTCTATGCACCTATTACTAAGGTCTCCAAGCATGAAAATTTGAAGATGTTTGATATCAAGCTCGCTATCAGCTCCTCCTATGACCACATGGTCACAGCCTCTGAAGACCACAGCCTGATTACCCTTAATCCTATGACACTGGAGCTGGAGAAGACTCGCCCGGAAGACTCTAAAGGGCGCTGCGTTCCTATGACCAGACATAACAAGGGCAACTCTGCTAGAGAAAATGGACAAGGCATTTGCACTGAGCTGCACTTTCCCTCCGGTACTTATCAAATGTCCTACGAAATGGGACTTTTCCTAGGTCTTATGGTAGGAGATGGATGGGTATCCCGTCTCGAAACCTCTCCCATAATTCAAGTTGCTTGCTGCGAACCTTCTTTGCAAGAAAGAATAAAAGAGCTGTCCAAGAGTGCTAATATGCCCTTTACCAAGGAAGCTTCCTTCGGTAGCTATGAAGCAGATGAACAGAGATTCTCCAAGGATAATATGCAGCGACTTACCTTCTTTATGGATCAAGACGACAAGCGCTATATAAATGATCTCATTGGACACGGTGCTGAGAATAAGAGAATCCCGTATCCCAGTTTTATGTCCAGCAGGACACACATGCTAGGCGTGCTCATGGGATTACTGGCCACAGACGGTGTAGTTTCTCACAGGCCTCCAACTAAGGGTAAAAAATCTCCCTGCAAGAGTATTGCCTATCATACTGTCAGTCCTGTTCTTAGAGATGGGGTACAGGAACTTGCTCATAGACTCGGAGTAAAAACTTCTGTCACTAATTATATAGGTACAACATCTGGTAATTTGACCTATATGGTTAACTTCTGTCTTGAGGATATGGTTCGCCTTTATGATAGTAATAAAGCTCGCTTTGTTGTACCAGTATCTTATAAGCAGGAAGCTATGGAAAGAATCGCAAGAGATTTCCACGATAATATGAAAGCAGACTGTAGTAAAACGTGGACATCTTATGATATTGTTCCTTTCCCCAGAGGTGTCTTCTGTGAGTTTAGTTGGGCAAAAATAGAAAGTCTAGCCAAAGACGTTGTAATTAAAGGCAGAGGAAAAGGCTTTATTAAACGGTGCGTTGCGAAGAGGATTGCGGATGCTCTTGAGAGACGTGATTGGAGTATTTATAAAGATCCTACATATATCAAAACTTCAGATCGTACCCACCACACCCCCGAAGAAGCCCTTGCTCTTGTGAACAAATGGATCTCCATGGTCCGCAACGAGGACATTGGCTGGGAAGTTGTGGAGGATGTAACTCCTTCCACTTGCACTGAAGGCTGGGACTGCACTGTGCCAGGGCCCTACACTTTCTCCCTTTCCACAGGAACTGTTGTACAAGACACCGTAAACATCCACGTCCCTGTCTCCAAGAAGGCTGTACAGGATGTACGCTAGAAGATGATGCCCGAAAGGAACCTCATTTCACTCCGCAAGGGCAAGATTCTCTACGGGCCGTAGAAAGCTTATACACAGGGACTTTACGTAGCTACCAGAATGGGGGACGACAAGGATGTAAAAACTTTTGCCTCCACAGCAGACGCCCGCAAGGCCTACCTGAAGGGCTAGATCGATATAGACACTCCAATAGTGATAAAGGAAAAGTAACTTTCCTCCTCAGCACTTTCGCTGTAACTTCCAATAACCGCATTTGGGGCGGCCTGCACTGAGATCCTCTTGGTGCAGGTCTTTATTTAATTTTAAGGAGGTACTGTATGACAGAAGAAAATGTATTTTGCTTCAGAGAGTGTAAAGACGACTTGGTAACTGAACTTGAGCGCTGCAAACATCACTTTGTAACAGCCCTCAGAGACATGTATATCGAAGAAGATACTCACTGTAAAACCGTAGAAAGATATACAACTTTTGGCTCCCGGTATGGAGAAGCTATTAAGTGGGATATTTCTTTGGAAGTATTTAACCAGCTTGTACCCACAGAAGCACTACAAGAACTTTGTACTTGTAAGCTGTTCCCCGCAGTCCCTTATCCTGCTACCAAGAGAGGTAAAGAGGTCGAGAAATCTACTGCAAACTGTTATGTCTCCTTTTCTGAAGATTTTGCAGACCTCTTTGGAGAGGGAGAGTTTCCTGCAATGAGCTTTCATGTAATCAAGCTATTAGATAGATACTACAGTTTCTATACTATCAACCGTTAATCCTATACTTCAAGAAACTATGAGAATATAATACAAGTAGAAAAACAGGATTACAGCTTCTATACTTTTGAAAACTGACGAAAGGAGAAATATGCCTACTTACAATGCTCTTGGATTCGCACCCCTTTACACAGATGAGTACTGGTCTGTAGATGATCTTTACAGAGACTGCGCCAAGCACTTCATCGACAACTTGTTCAGGGACTATGTGGAGCACCCTGAATATTTTGAGAGCGAGAGTATTGACAGACTGATAAGCAATCACTCCCATGCGGTAACTGTCAGAGAGGACACTGAGATCCTCAAATTGTCTTCCAACAGAAATACCTTTAAGGATCATTGCGGGGGATTCCTTCCTTACGTTACTAAAGAGGAGACCAGAAGTGGGTATTACGTGAAGCACGAGGAAGTCCCGTTTAAGGAATTCAAAAAACTTGTCAATAAGTTCGACAAGAAGTTCTTGAGTGACACGCTGGTTTTTCAGCTGCCTGTGATGACATTACATGTAGTACAGATAATAGACAGGTACTACAGCTTCTACACTTTAGAAGACTAATGCAACTTTATAAATTATCTTCTTCCTTGACCTCCTGTTCCCTTAAAGAACGGGAGGTTTTCTTATGCCCTCTAAACCTAGATTCAAGAGCTTTACCAAGTACCTCGATCAGTGGGGTGCCCGAGTGTGTATTTTTATAGGTCCTTGGTAGGACTTCAAATAGTACATTACCAAGAGATGGCATGCATAGATGCCTGAAGCTGAAGAGGATGTGAATTGTGCAGGTCTTTCCTCCAGGATTTGCGACAGCAAGGGTGTCAGAAAGTGTTACTGTATTTACATGCCCTCTATGGAGTTCACTGTAGAGGACTATGTGACACTTTCTCATTAGTGCATCCATATAGCTTCTGACATACTTACCGATAGAGGTGTATATTTATAGGACTAGAGCAAAGAGGCACTTACATATACGCACGATGCTATATATAGAGCTTTTTTGAGGAAGTTACTTTAGAAGTGACTCAGCGCTTACTGAACTATCTGAGTTTCTGCAAAGCATATGCCATAGGATCATAATTAGGATCCTTTTTAGCTCTTTGCGCATCTCCCAGCTACATTAGATGTTGTCTTAGCCATTCTCTTGCTTTTGTTATGGGATGGTCAGTATAAGTAGTAACAGTATCTGGTGTCCACATAGTTCTTCTGCTAAGTCTGTCCAACATTCTCTTGATATTTCCCTAAGAGCTGTAAAGGGATTTTTTAAATCTGTCCTTACCTTCTTTTGCGACCCACTATATGGGTCTGTTTTGTCTTGTAATAAAGCTATCTAACTGGTTCTTAAGCAGATTACTTATCGGAAGCTTATCACCTCTCTAACTTATAAATCTTCCTGCTCGTGTAAATAAGTAATCCCCTCCATGGCCTTTAATGCCATGTATAAAAGCGGCTCTGTTTTTATTTGTTACTGTATTTTTTAAAAGGGCAGGTAATCCTTCTATAATCAACCTCGCTTTACCTATTAGAGCTTGTTTGTTCTGCATGTGTTGTTCCTTTACGTTGTTCTTTATATAGTTATTCAGGTAAATAACAATTGAAGCCCCTTTTACACGCACACCTATAATGATACATAGGAGATTTATTGTGAACAAACAAGCATACTTTAAGATGATGGGCCTCAATAAAAAAGCCTAGAATTAGCGCATACCCAACTATTATTAGACAGGTATTCCTTAGACTGATACACAGTAGAGGAGTTTTTTAAACAGGGGAACGAAAGAGATCCCTCTTCCATTGCTTGCACAACAGCAAATTGCAAACAGAATAGGCAGGAAATGGAGAGACAGAACCTCATTAGGACATCAACTGAAGAGACTTATCGGATTTACAGAAGATAAAGATAAATGGACTTACCATTAGCCATAGACAGCTGGAACTATGTTTAATCCCAGCAGGTATCCTGTATATGATGTTAAATATGGAGTGCCTTTTATGGACGATGCTAGTAACTGGTGGAGATTTCTCACGAAAGGAAAATAATATGAAAAAGAAATCGTATTTCAAAATGTTCGGGCTAAATAAGAAAGCCACTACACCCACAGAAGAGATTATTGCTAGTCATGTCTCATCTGCTATCCCCTATGTTGCTTATGTAAACGGACCTGCTGATCTTGCTGGCAGAATTATAGGAGATAATACTTCAACCAAAGATTATGATGATAGTGCACTGGGTTATGTCCCAGGTATAAGTGCTTACAGAGTCCAGCGCCGTCGCGCAGAAGCTGCCAAATTGCTTGGTGCGGATAAAACGCAGCAGGTTAATTAGTTTCTTGGCGGGCTGACAGGAACACTTCTTGGAGGCGGGATTGGAGGTGGTGCCGGAGCCTTGCTAGGTAAAGCTATCGGGGATGCTTCTAACGTAGAAGATGGTGGCACTGCAGGCGCCTTAATGGGTGCAGGTATCGGTGCCGCAACCGGAGCTATTGCACCGCACCTAATTGCTGCTCTTGCAGCGCTTATTAAACGTCGTCGCACAGCAGCGGAACAGAAAGAATATGAACAGAATGGCGGTGTCGGTAACTATCTTATTCCTGGTATGGCGACATATAATGATTATAAATCTAAAGGCTTCTTAATGGGTGATGAATATAAGCAGCTCAGATAGAAAGCTCACGGGAAGAATAAGAAAGCACCTTCCAAGTGATCCCCGGCCTTCCAGATCTTCGCAACTACGGGAACCTGTCCCTGCTGAAGCCTTAGTAGAAGTACATCCTGCTAAGGCAGCTTCATGATGCAGTGAGGGCTGGAAGACACACGGATGTACGTATCGGAGCCCCTTAGCTGGGGCTCTTTTCTTGGGCAGCCCCTAAGGACTTACCCACAGGTCCTTAGAAGAGACTCCTCATAACTCAGCCTCTACACACTTACGATTATAAGAATTTTTAGGGGCCCATTACTTCCAAGTATGGTATGGGAACCGTAAAGAAGCTCTAGTAGTCTCCTATTATTATTCTCTAGAATACCGGTAATAAGATAAAGTTCACCAGGGCCGACAAGCGAAATGCTCCTATATATACTATGGTGAAGACTCAGAACAACAACTGGATCACTTCCGTACAGACTGACTAGAACGTTCCCCCGGTTATAAAATCCTACTCGAAGTAGCATTTTAAGAGCATCTCTCTGGAAGAAGCCGCTGATATGCTCGACAGAGGAGCCAAGGCATATCCTAAAGTTGATGGCACTGGAGCTAATGCCATTATAAGAAGAAATGGCATTGATGTGTATGGTATAAGGAAAGATAAATAGGGAAATCTTATCCGCTATACAGATCATATAGGCGGACTGAGAAATATGAACATTCCTAAGTAGCTTGTGGGCAAGACTTTCAGGGCCTAGGTATCAGGTACTTAGAATGATAGACCTATAAAGCCCAACACGCTTTCCGGTCTTCTTAACGCTACTTTATAGCATAACATATAGGATCGGAAACAGAAGAACATTAATTTGTATCTGACAGCTCTGGCTATGCTGGGGCAGAAAGATGACTATAATAAACAGTTTATAAATGACCTGGTAAGCAAACTTAAGTCCTAGAAAGTAAAAAATCTTCCCGAGATATCCACCAAGTAGGAACTTGCCAGACATATTAAAGCCATGCGCTAGGGCATACATCCAATTACTCAGTAGGGAGTTGTTGTGCAGGCTCCTGGCAAAAGGCCTATGAAGGCAAAATTGCTGAAGGATTATGATGTGCAAATAAAAGATATCTTTCCTGCTTAGGTTACTACAAGTACTCCCAGAGCAGGCGGCTTTACATACACTTTGCCGGGGCAGGATAAGGAGCTGGGAAGAGTCGGTACGGGTTTCACCCATGAGACTTTAGTGGACATGATGAACAATCCTTAGAAATACAAGGGTAAACTGGCAAGGATCACTGCAATGTTTCAATATCCTTCAGGTGCTTATAGAATGCCTGTATTTCAAGCTATAAGAAGTTAGGGTGACTGATGGACCGCATCATTAAAGTTCCTGGTAATAAGCTGACCAAGAAGCAACTGGACATAGTTAGAGCTATGTATACATTGTTGCACTAGGATCAGCGTCAGTATAACTATATAAAAGAAGATCCATAGGGAACTTAGGCACATATATAGAAGAATATGAAGTGGTTTACAGACCCTAAGAGAACTCTTCATTTTTATACTAAAGATGGTGATGTTGCTGGTATGCTGGCATATCCACCGGATAAGATGTGGTCAGATGCTGCTTATTTAGGTGGTTTTTATGTGGACCCAAAATATAGAAACAGTGGCATTGGAACAAAATTATTATAGAGTGCTTAGAAGGTTGCCCGTAAGGATAGACTGAAGAAACTTGTTCTTATGTACTATGGAGCTAATCCTGCCTCCAATCTATATAATAGATATGGTTTTAGACCTTTTTAGGTGACCGGTGTAAAATAGTTGGGCAATTAGAATGTAGTTAAACCCATTGATCGCAAGCGACAGATGTTGTTATAGATAGCAGAATTGGCTAATAAGTATAAGCAGCCTATCTTTGCTGTTACATAGGGAGCTTCAATAACTAGAAATAATGGTAGTGAAGCTGTTAAGGCTGCTAGATAGGCACATGCTAAGTGGGAAGACTAGCATGGAGGAGATTCTAAATAGGACTGGCTCAATAAAAGCTCTAAAGCTATCTAGTTCCCAAAATAGTAGCTAACAGCTTTGCAGTAGCGTCTTACAAAAGGACTTCCTATCTATACTACAAGAGTCTCTAGTGATTATAATAAGTATAGTAAAGGAGATAGCCTAAATAGTCCGTTAGGCAAGTTAAAGGTAGCAGATTAGACCAAACTAGATACCTTATCTGAACATCCTTTTATATAGTAGCTGACAGCCGACCAGCGTCAGTTACTCGCTAAGTATAAGAAGTTAAAGCTATTAAAGTTAATATCAGAGCAAAGCAGGTAATATGAACAAATACGCAGTAACGTTGGCTTAGCTTAAAAGAGTTGCAAGACCACACTATACCCCAGACAAGTGGCAGCACATTCTTAATGTGCTTCGTATTGCAAAGGAGTATAAAGAAGCCCCCCTTTCAGCTGAATAGAAAGCCGCTATTCTTTGGCATGATTCTGCAAAACGAGATATGGGGGCTAAACTGCACGGACTTCATGGGGCACAGATTGCTAGAAAATAGCTGCCCAAGTGGTATACTCCTTAGCAGGTGCGTCTTATAGCGAAAGCTATTCACCAGCATAATCTTGAGTAGAGGATCTAGAGTTTGTAGACCTTTAAGCCTACTTTAAAGAGATTTTCGTCACCTGAAGCCTAGCTACTGGCGGTTGCAGATGATGACAGAGCATCGTAGACTCCATAGGAGACATGGAGAAGAACTTTGGGTTATCATATTAAAGGCAGACCGGATGATAAAACTGCTAAACAGCTCACTGACTTCTTAAAGCTTCGGCTGACACCTTCACATAGAATGCCTTAGTTACAGTGGTATAAATAGAAATTCTTTACTAGAAATAAACCGTTTGCTAATTGGGTAAAGTCTTTGAATGAAGATTAGACCACGAAGCGTATTGCTGATTATAAAAAGGAGCAGGGTCTATAATGCCTATACATCAAAACGAAGACGGCACCTGGCAGTGGGGTAAGTCAGGTAAGAAATATAAGAAGAAAGAAGACGCCATCAAGCAGATGAAAGCGATCTTCGCTAACGGCTATGTAGAGAAACATGCTTCTTATACTGATACTTTGAATAACTACAGAAAGTTCGGGGATCCCAGTGCTTTTATTTCTACTGTAGCAAGACAAGACCCTAAAAACTTTAGCGCAGTAGTTCCTTCTGTAGAAAACATGTTGGATCCTTCTTACAGGGAAAGAAGTTTCTTGTGGAAAGCACAGGGTATGGACTTTCCCTGGGTAAGAAACAAAATGCTGCGTGACGGATACTTCAAAGCTCTGTATCAAAGAGAGTCCAGTAATAATCCTCATATGCTTATCAGAGATAAAAATGGGTAGATCGTCTCCGCCGGTATAGGGAGTGTGGATAAACCGGGGCTGAAGCAAATGAAACAGATGAAGTTGGTCCCACAGAACTTTAAAATGGTAGACTTCATTAAAGATAAAAACCAGGGACTTGTAGACAAGGCTATTAAGGGTCTCCAGACCAGGTTCTTTAATAAGGAATAGATAGGAAACTCTCCCAATAAGCTAAGAGGTTTGTCTTTCTTCAATCCTGCAGATGTCCGTTAGATGTATATTAGATATAATAACGGTAGAAAGACAACTAGAAAGATACAGAATATAGATAAGAAGATTGCCAGAGGATAGCGGATCTCTCCCTATGAGCAGTCCTTGCAGTACTTTGCACATCGTAAAGATAACCTATATGAAAAGGACTTTAAAAATAAAAATCCTCATTTATATCCTTTAGTGTATCCATAATATTCTGACGATCAGAGCTTATACAAATAGCTATTAATTAAGAAAGGCCTTTCTTATGAGTTTCGAAAACATCTTTAAATCTATTAATAAAAAGGCTGCTGAAATGCTTACCCCTGAAGCACAGCAGGCAGCTGTACAGCCTCCGCAAGATCCCGCTATGGGAGCTATGCCTCCTGGAGCTCCTATGGATCCGGCTATGATGGGAGGTGCCCCTGCAGGCGCTCCTCCGATGGATCCTTCTATGGGTGGAATGCCTCCGCAAGGCGCTCCTATGGGACAGCCTGGTGCCTGGATGCAGGATCAGATGTTCTTGCAGTTCCTCCAGAGCATGGGTGTCCAGGTGCAGCCTGACGGTTCCGCTATCGATCCTAATGGACAGCCTGTTCCTCCTGAAATGATGGAACAGATCTATGCACAGTTCCAGCAGGAAATGGCTATGCAGCAGGGTGGTGGAATGCCTCCTGAAGGAGCTCCTGCAGAAGGGATGCCTCCTGAAGGTGTCCCTATGGGACCGTAGGGAATGCCTCCGGAAGGTGAGATGCCGCCTCCTGGGCTTGATGAAGAGACTCTCAACCAGGTTGCCGGTGTTGTGCAGCAGGTTGTCGATGCTACTGTGGAAGAGAAAATTGCAGCCCTTGACAAGAAGCTTACCGCTTTTACTGACAAAATCGATGCAATCAAGATGCTCCTTGACGACTTCCTTACAGATGCTTCTCATACAGAGAAAAAAGAAGCCGAGGAACAGGCGGCTATCGACGAGGAGCTTGAAAAGGATCTTAAGAGCGCCCAGGAAAGCGCTCCTGTTGATATTCAGCCCACAGAAGCTGCTCTTGCAGCTCCTCAGGCAGCTCCCGCAGGTAACATGCTCGATATTATGAGAGGTAATGTATAATGGATAAGAAGGCGGATTGGAAGGAGAGCTTGAAAGAGGCTCTCAAAGACAAGCGCCTTCTTGGTGCTGGTCTTGCAGGTCTTGCAGGTGCTGCTGTAGGCGGAGGAGTTCTTCCCGGGCTGATTTATAAGAAGCCCACTTGGGGAAGTAGATTCTGGATGGGAGGCGCTTCGGGTATCTCTACATTCCTTATTGCCTTGGCCGCTATGCAAGCTGCTGGAAGCAAGAACTAGGACAAGAGCCTTGCTGGTAAGGGCAAAGATGCTCTAGCTACTGGAAAAGCATTCTTATAGTCCACTTTTGGTACAGATAAGTCTAAAGCCTAGCTTAGAGACATGGGCGAAGGTTAGAAAGCTGTCTGGGGACTTCCCGGAACAGGAGTTCCTGGCTGGCTTGCAAGAAGATGGCATGAAAGTAAACCGAAAGGTTTCTTATCCGCAGCCTCTGGACTGGTTGTTGGCGGGTATACTGGAAGCAAGCTTTAGCGAATGGCTTAGAACTGGAACAGAGCGAGCTCTTTCAGAAATATTATTAATAATATGACTTCAGAGCAGAAGAACCAGCTTATTAAGCAGTTCCCAGATATCGCTAAAGTGCTAGATCACCCAACAGGGGTTATTGATACTACTAAAGATGCTGCAAAAGCACTTTTTGCCAGAGCTAATTCCAGTGTTCTAGATACCAAACTAGGTCAACGTCTTTTGAAGGCTCCTAAATTTAGAGCCTGGTTGCAGAATCAGCGTATGACCAATCCTTTCCTTTTCACAGCTGGAAAGAATAGTGCAGGACAGATTGCTAATAATGTTCTGGGAAATATCGCTAAGGACAACATTATTCATGCTGATGGCATGTAGGCTCTGCGTGGTTTGGCTACACTGCCTAAGAATCGCTATCAGCTTCCTGCTGCTAAAGGATTTGGTAAACTCCTCAGAGGCGGCCGTAGAAGCATTCCTATCCTGCTCGCCCTTGCAGCCAGTTATGGTGTAAACCGCCTTACCGGCGATAATAAATCTTATAATGATCTGATTTCACAGGATCTTCTTTCCGATCTGAATAAATAATGGCAGTAACTACTCTAGGACGTGAACTGGTAAAGCAGGCACTTCCTGCTAAATACAAGAGCTTTGCCGATGAGCCTTTAACAGCTGATCGGCAAAAGAAGCTCTTTACAGCCCTTGCCAAGGAAGACCCTGATGCTTATATAGACATTCTTCAGAACATGAATGCCATTGGAGAGCGCGTAGTATCTACTTATGGAAAAGATACTACTATTACTCTAGATGACCTCGATGCGGGTGCTTAGGTAAAGAATGTCAGAGCGAAGCTCAATGAGATCATAAGGGCTACTATAAACCGTAAAGATCTTACTCCTTAGCAGAAACAGTAGAAGATCATTTAGCTGGGATACAAGTACACAGCTAAGATGAAGGACCTGGGGCTGCAGGATGCTAATAAGAGACGTACAGGGCTTGCCAATCAGATAGCTTCCGGCTCCAGAGGAAATCCTGTCCAGCTTATGCAGCTTATTACAGGTGATATGATGATGAAGGATGCCATGAACAGAGACATTCCGTTCCTGGCTACCATGCCTTATGTGGAAGGCGATTCTCCTTTGGCTTATTGGGCTTCTGCAATGTCAGGCAGAAAATCTACTTACGATGTACAGGCTGCTACGGGCCGTGTAGGATATCTTTCGAAGCAGGCTACCAATACCACTCACAGTACTCCTATAAGTATGCAGGACTGTGGCACAGTAGATACAGGAGTTCCTGTAAAGGCTAATGATTCATAGAACATTGGAAGCGTTTTGCTGTATCCCTGGAAAGGACATAAAGCAGGCTCTGTTGTAGATGAGCAGATGCTTTCTGAGGCGGATGATTAGGACTAGTTTATCATTCGCAGTCCTGTTACTTGTAAGGCACATAATGGAGTTTGTGCCAGATGTGCAGGAATACAGGAAAATGGGAAATTCCCTGCAATAGGTTCTTATGTAGCGCTGAACTCTGT
>Ga0256405_10000695_pt1 | contig 106614 bp, 94 predicted proteins | sample RumenRJG_02DNA_FD_189096 | JGI IMG/M metagenome (GOLD analysis project Ga0256405, IMG submission 189096) | Bovine rumen microbial communities from Lethbridge, Alberta, Canada - RJG_02 | ecosystem: Host-associated > Mammals > Digestive system > Stomach > Rumen | place: Canada: Alberta...
CCCGTCGGACTGCTCGCGGACCAGATGCCGTGCTCCCCGTACGCGCTGACGTGGAGGCAGAGGGTCGCCGCTCCATACCCCTTCCATCCGGAGGTAAACATGTCAAGAGAGGGTTAACAGAGCCTTGAAGTAAAAATTGACCAGCACAATGATCCTCAGTTGACTCAAACAAAGCAGCCACGTCACTGAGATTTGTCAACCGATAGTTTACGCATTGCTCTGAGCGCGCCGATATCATCAGGACGAGGAGAGTTGTTCGTCGCATACGCTGTAAAAGAGGAGGCGTAACGTCATGGGAAACATAATCGGATGGCATTGCGAGGACTGCGGGGCTGGCGAGCGCTTCTACTGCGGCGGCGGGATGATGAGCTTCAATGAGCCGGCTGCTGTCGAGTGCTCCAGGGACGGGTCCTTCGGCCCCGCCATGAAGAAACTGCTCGGTGATGGGATACCCGAGGGGTGGACCGTCTTTACCGAGAACGTCTTCTACAAGTGCCCCGACTGCGATGGAATCATCAGCGGAAGGGTCCTCAGGATCGACGACGGAAGCGGCGGGTGGATCACCTTTCATATCATACCCGATGTGTGCGGGAACTGCGGCGAAGGCCTCGTCTTCTGGACCGACAAGGTTCCCATGAGCGAGACCGAACTCTTTGCCCGATGTGAGGGATACGCCGAGGGCGGGTGCCCGAAATGCGGGAGAACGAACGTGCTTGTCGATGCGGGCAATTGGGACTAGCTAAGGAGCTGTTACATGCTAAAGGAATACGGACGCGTTAGGGTCAGGGCAACCGGTATGTATGGCACCATCGTCGACCTGCAGCCAGGTGAAGACCACTGTGAGATCGAATTGGACGGCTGGCAGCATGATGGGCAAATTGATGGCGATAGGCAGTTTCCGTACTCCTTCGCGGTCTCGGACCTTGAAGAGATGGTTGAGGTCGGCCGATACGAGCGCAAGGCCGTATTCGACTCCTTCGACACTGTAGAGATCTCCTCAAATTGCTTCATCGCGATGACTCTTGCGCCCACCATCGTAATCATGCGCCATGACAGCGGCGTTAAGCTTATCGTGCAAAGCTGGGATTACGAGACGGACGAGACGAAGGAGCTCGACACCGTCGAGGCGTCAAAGCTGTTGTCCGCCGTCTTTGCAATGCACGCCGACCGTTGGACAGAGCCGTTCATGCCTGAGTACGGCGTTCTGGACGGCTACTCATGGACGATGGACGTGCACTCGGGGACCCGTTACTTCACCTGTCGTGGCATGAACGCAGCACCCAATGAGCTTATCGAACTCCTATATGCCGTTGCAGATGAGGGTCTACCTTTGGCCTGGAACGGACACGAGATGCTTTTGCCGAGCAACGGCGATGACGAGGACTAGCAAGGATCGCTAGTTAGCAGTCCGTTCCATGCGCTAGTACATGACAGCCAGTAGCCTCATCCAGGCGGGAGGCACCTCGCCCAATAACGTACATTTTGCGCGCCACATGGTTGCCTCGTTTTGAATAATCGCAGGTAGAGCACCTGCCCCGACTTTTGCTCCTTGCAAAATGTACGTTATTGGGCGCCTGTGAGATGTATGCCATCAACTGAGCCACCGCATCCTTGCCCACATTCAGCTGGCAGCATAAGACGGCCCTTCTCGTTGATAGTAACCTCTGAGCCACGGTCGAGCCCATCGGCATTGGAGGTAAACATGGGACTTGTGTACAGGACAAACTCATGGAGCGGCTACGGAAAGGGCGACTCCAGCCACTACGAGTACTTTGACGACGGGGAAACGGTAACGAAGGTCAAGGTCCACGAGTTCAAGTTCTTCGACGGACGCGAAAACAGCCGGGAGCGCGACGAGAAGGAAGTGGCCTCCTGGTCGCACGACGATCCCGACATGCCCGATTGGCTGAGGGAAAAGCTCGACGACTAGTGAGCCTGATACGAAAGGGTCCCACCCTTTTGCATCGCTCGGCCCTCGAAACATTGAGGCGTCACCTATGACAAGCGGGCCGTTTGAGACAGTTGGAGGTCCAAAACAACCCCATACTGACTCAAACGGCCCACCATACGTGAGAGCTACGACGCACTTGACACATGCGCGGCACGCTCGGCGAGGAACCAGTTCATGAACTCCTGCGTGCACGAGGTCTTGCGCTTGACGGCATAGTCCTCGTAGCCGTACGTGGCGTCGTAGTGGCCCGACTCCACGTCGTACACCATCCTCAGCTCGTGCGGAGCCGCGTGCCCGTACTCCTCGCACACCGCCAGGAGCCTGTCCACGTCATCACGCCCGACCTGCATGAACTCGTCAACGTCCACGTCCGTGGGAATCTCCCCCGCAGACTTGATCGCGCCCCCGACCAAATAGAACGCATTGAACATCCTCACCTGCGGGCTCTGGTACACATACGCGTAGACCTTCTCGACCGAGCCGGCAAACTCCAGGCAGAGCGAGATGTAGTCTGACTGGATGTCCATGAAGGCATCCTCAAAGCCCTCTTTCATAGGTCCTCCTCAGTCGGCAGCGCATGCACCAAAGGTAGCACGAACGATACAAAAGGGGGCACGCCTTCGGTAAAGTGACGCGTGTGCCAAGAGCGACAGTGCGCCTTTGGTATCCCCCCGGAGACAAACAACGGAAATAGCGATATAAACATAAAGTGAGAGTTTCCCTCACGCCAACAGGAGGAGACAGATATGGACATCAAGGACCTTACACCAGAACAGAAGCAGAAGGCTGCGGCCTGCAAGACGCCCGAGGAGCTTCTCGCACTTGCAAAGGCCGAGGGCATGGAGCTAGCCGACACAGACCTGGAGGCCGTCTCGGGCGGCTGGGAATGGCCCTGTGACGACGTCCCCGGATGCGGCAGCTATACTGGCGAGTAACGATCGCGACGTGGTGGACACAACCGTGGCGCAGCTCATGGAGAAGAACCCGGAGTGCGCCACCTGCGAGCACCTGCGGCAGTGCTGTGGCGGGTGCATGGTTGAGGACATCACCGACGACGGCGACTACCTGGTGCCCGATCAGAAGACCTGCTTCTTCCACAAGCACGTCGGCGAGGCCGCCGTGCGCGAGGTCGCCGACGCCGCCGTGCGCGAGGTGCGGGACGAAGGGACGTCGCTTTAGGCGACGGTTCCATGGAATAAAGATCCCGAGGCGCCCACGCTGACGCTTGATTGGCCTGGGCGCCCGTTTGTACCACGTTTCCAAATCAGGGGCACGCTAGGAGGCCCTTTGGCTCGGGCTATGACAACGGCAATGAGAAAAGGCAGGTCAGGAAGTCATTTCAAGACTCACGTCATTCAAAAGGATTCCCGCGACGCGGCCGTCTGCGTAGCCACACAAGGCGCCGGGAGCTTCCTTTCTCGCAGACACGCCCTTAAGGGACGCACCCGACCCGCCCGATGGGAAATGGTAGCACACACCGTCGAACGAGCAGAAGGGGCATACCGTCGGGCGGCACCAATTCGGAACACATCACGCCATCGTCACACATTGAGACGGCGGCACCCACAAATGCGTAGGTGGACACGACTTCTTCCAGCCACTGGCAGACGGCTATATACAGATGACCACCATCATGAAGCGCATGCAGGGGAACTGCGCAACCTACGAGGACTACGTCCACATCGGCATCCCAGCTGAGAAGCTCCAGGCGAAGGGCTACGGCCCGGGGCAGATCGTGCTTACGGACGTTGCGCGCAACCTATAGCCACCACGAGGCAGGGCCGCCCATTGGGGATTGCGGCCTTGCAAAAACCCGATTTAGTGACGTTAATCCAGCACGGAGCCCTACTTGGCCTTGTGCTGGATTTCTTTGAGGTCCTTCTCAGCCTCCTCGTAGGTGCCGCGCCAGTCCGGGCTCATGGGCAGGAACTTGTCCGGATCAAAGTCGTCTTCTGAAAGAATCTGCAGCTCAAGGGTCAGAGCATTTGCAAAAACCGCCCAACGTGCCATTTCATGCTTCCTTTGCAGGTTTGGTTGTAACGAGGTTCGAGTACCTTGTTTCATGAACGCCCGGTTCTTTTATTTGGCCCATCTATTCTAGTCATTTGTGGGAGCAAGGGCTTCATTTTCGACAAGTTGCACAAGCTCTCGCACGCAGCCGGCTCGCACGGGCAATCGGAGTAGAATGGCAAAAGCGCATCCACCGCGCCTAACGGGAAGGGACAAGCCATGGTCGTGCTGTTCGAGGGAATCGTGATGCGCTTTGTGCTGCTCATCGTCTGCGTGGTGGGCATCGCAAACGACGGCCCCGTAGGACTTGTGACCTTCTACGAGAAGGACGTGCAACGGCGCGTGGTCGAGCTTGGATTGGTGAGCGAGGAGCAGATCCGCAGGCAGAACCTTGTCGCGGGCGCTGCCGTGCTCCTCCCCATGCTGGTGCTCATACCGCTCATGGTCTTTGGGGTCAACGGCGTGCATGGCTTCTGGAAGGGCTTTGGGCAGATGACCGCCATCTCGCTCATTGCGGGACTGTTTGACCGACTCTTCATCGACTGGTGGTGGGTCGGCCACACCAAGGCTTGGATCATCCCGGGCACCGAGGACCTCAGGCCCTACATCCACGGTCGGACGCTCGTATTCAAGTGGGTCGGCACGCTGGTCGCCTTTCCCGCCTTCTTCGCGGTGCTCTCCTGGCTGATCGTCTCCCTGTTCTCGATGTAGCGGCCCCTCGGCGCTACCCGCAAGACCGAGCACGCGCGCGACGAACTGCGATAAGGCAACCAAAAATGGGTACACCCTCTTTGACGAGATCGAAGAACCTTTCAAGGAGGCAACATGGACAAGGCAAAGAAGATCGCCATCGGCGTGGTCATCGCGCTGGTGCTGGCTTTGGTGGGCGTGGTGGTCGTCACGACGCAGGTGCCTGGCTGCACAAGCGTCATCTCCGAGCTGCGCGGCGACCTCGTGGGCAACGCCTTTGTCATCACGACATACGACAACTACGGACAGCAGACCATGCAGACGAGCGGCCGGCGTGTCAACGTGAGCGGCAACAAGGTCAAGACCTCGGGATACACCGAGACGGGCATCGCCTTTGAGTCGTGGGAGCTCTCGAGCGTGATCACCATCACCATCGACGGCAAGGAACTGGAGACCTGCGGCGACACCTGCATCTTTGCCGAGAAGGGCCTGGAGCCCGACCTGGACTTCTCCACACCGGAGTTCATCGAGAGCCACGGCGGATCGCCGCTCACCATCACGTCGCTCTCCTACCAGCTCAACCAGTACAAGAACTACTTTGGCAAGCGCCGCGTGGTGGTCATCAAGAGCCAGACCGGCCAGCCCATCGTGGCGTATTCTGGCAACAACGTGTACTGGGAGGTCCAGACCGACCTGCCCAAGACCACCAAGCTCATGGTGGACGGCAAGGCGCTCTACGTGCACCGCGCCAACTTCCAGATCATCGACAGGAACCTGCTGAGCTAGCGGCGCAAAGGACAAGCGGCACAAACGAAATGCGCCCCTTCGTGAGGTAGTGCACGAAGGGGCGCATCCTTTTTGCGAGGCGGGCTAGTTGCCTGCGCTCGATGCCTGCTCCGAGAAGAAGCCGATGATGGCGACCCCCGCAAAGTAGACGGCCGCACAGCAGGCCACAAACGAGATGGCATACCAGATGTAGGTCCACATGAACGAGCGCAGCGTGAGCTTGGCGCCGTCGGGGTTCTTGTAGCGCCTCCACAGCACGAGCGCGGCGTTGGCTGTCCCCAGGGTGCCTGCGACCATGGCAGCAATGATGAAGGGGAAGGCGGGGCTGGTCACCACCAGCGCCGCAGCCTCAAACGTGAGATAGAAGACCGCCACCACCAGAAATATGGGCCACGCAAAGAGCAGCGTGAGCATGACTATGGAAAAGCCGGCCATGACGTGCCTCCTGTTTGTCTTTCGCCGGGGGATCCCCCTTTGGAAGTCAGTATAGCGCGGGAGTGGCCTTTGCGATAATCCCGCCACCCAGGCAGACCTCGCCGTCGTAGATGACGGCGCTCTGTCCAGGAGCCACCGTGCGCACCTTCTCGGGATAGGTGAGCGTGCAGGAACCATCTTCCCCTGGCCTGAGCGCGACCTCGCGAAGCTGCCCTGTGTGACGCGTCCGCACGAGGTAGGTTCCCGCCACAGGGAGCTCGCCACAGATCCAACGGCAGTCCTCGAGCGCCTGGCTGTCCGTCCAGAGCGCGGGACAGTGGGGGTCAGCCGTCACATACACGACATTTGCCTGCACGTCCGTCGACACCACATAGCGCGCGGGACCACCTCCCAGGTCAAGCCCGCGACGCTGGCCCACGGTAAAGAGGAAGGCGCCGTCGTGGTGGCCGAGCACCACACCCGTCTCCCATTCCACCACATCGCCCGCCCGCCGCTCCAGCGTGTCGAGCAGAAACGTGCGCAGCCCCACGGGGCCGATGAAGCAGATGCCGTCGGAGTCAGGCTTGTTCTCTATGCCCAGGCCGCGCTCGGCGCACATGCGCCGCACCTCTGCCTTGCTGGGAATGTCGCCCACGGGAAAGAGCGCTCGGTTGAGCACCTCCCCTCCCACGCGCCACAAGAAGTAGGTCTGGTCCTTGTGGGCATCCGCCGAACGCAAGAGGCGCGCCGGGGCACCGCCGGCTCCATGCTCCACGCGGGCATAGTGCCCCGTGGCGATGAGGTCCGCGCCATCGGCAAAAGCACGCTCCGCAAAGGTGCCGAACTTCACCGTCTGGTTGCACATCACGTCGGGGTTGGGCGTGTAGCCGCGGGCATAGGAGTCGACGAGGTAGTCGACGACGGTCGCCTTGTACTCCGCCTCGCAGTCCCAAACGGCCAGGTCGATGCCGAGCGTAACGGCCACGCGCTCGGCGTCCGCCAACTCCTCGGCCCAGGGGCATTTGAAGCCGGGCAGGTCACGAGACCAGTTGCGCATGTAGATGCCGCGCACGTCATAGCCCTGCTCAAGCAGAAGGGCCGCAGCCAGCGCTGAGTCCACGCCGCCACTCATGCCCAGATACACCAGCTCGCTCATGCGCGCTCCCCCGTCCGTGCGTCGAGCCCCACGCGTGCGCACTCCTCGCGCACCGCAGACGCGATGGCCTGCGCCGCATAGGCGACGTCATCGTCGGTCGTGGGCCTGCCCAACGTGATGCGCAGGCTTCCCGCGGCGGTCCGCGCGTCCAGGCCTAGGGCGGAAAGCACGTGGCTCACCTGCATGCGGCTGGCCGCACAGGCGCTGCCCGTCCCCACCGACACGCCGCTTCGCTCCAGAAGGACCACGAGACGCCGTGCCTCCAGGCCCGGGAACGATACGCTCAGGAGCCCTGGGAGCCGCTGTGAGGCGCTCCGAGGCCCCGAGACGAGCATCCAGGGGAAGGCGTCGGTCAGAGAGCACTGAAGGCGGTCGCGCAGGCTCGCGAGGCGGCGCGCCTCGGTCGTGCGGAGGTCGCACGCCAGCTGGAAGGCCCGCGCGAACGCGATGGCACCGGCAACGTTTTCCGTGCCGGAGCGCACGCCCGATTCCTGGCCGCCACCGCGCACCAGCGGACGCAGCCGCACGCCATCCGCAGCCCAGAGCAGGCCCATTTGCTTGGGGCCATACACCTTTGCGGCAGAGAGGGTCACCAAGTCCGCGCGCAGTGCGCTCACGTTGACGGAGAGGGTGGCCGCGGCCTGCGAGGCATCCGTGTGCAGGTAGAGCGGACGTGTCTCCCCCGCCTCCAGGCGACGCTGGCGCTCAAGGGCCACCACGTCGGCAATCTTCCTGATGGGCTGCACGGTGCCGATCTCGCCGTTTGCGAGCTCCACCGAGACGAGACCGACCTCGGGCGTGAGGGCATCTGCCACCGCACGCGGATCCACGCGGCCGTCAGGACCCACCCCGACGGTCACGCACCCATGCGCCTCTGCGCAGGCAAGGATGGATTCGTGCTCGATGGCGTCGGTCACGACCAGCCCGTCTGCCGCCGCGATGGCCAGGTTGTTGGCCTCGGTGGCACCCGCCGTGAGCACCACGTTGCCGGGCTTGGCTCCCATGAGGTGCGCGAGGGTCGTACGGGCATCCTCGAGAGCCGCGCGGGCTTCGCGGGCGCGGGCGTACGGGGCCGAGGGGTTCTCGAAGCGCTCGGAGAGGTACGGAAGCATGGCCTCCACGGCCTCGGGAGCCATGGGCGTCGCCGCCGCAAAGTCCAGAAAGACCTCGCGGGTGGCGGAGGTGTGCGGTGCGGATTGGGGCATGTCGTTCCAAACGTCAGATGTCATACCTCTCTAGCATACCCCCGATGTTGAGGGCATGGCGGCGAGGATGCGGAGGGGCTTGTTGGGGTAGCTTCTGTTGGGGCTTCTCGCATGTCCCAAGACGGCGGTGGTCGGGCCGCTTGGGACAAGAACCGGCCCCCACGTGTCCCAAGCTGGCGGCACCTGCACCGTTTGGGACACTTCCCCCTTTCTGAGACGTCCCAAACCAGCATCCATCGGACGGGTTGTGACACTACCACTTAACGCGCTCGGGCTCCGTACTATGGTCATTCAGAAGAAGAGAAGAAGAAAACCCCCGCCGAAGCGGGGGTTGCTTTAGATGGAGGCGACGTCCAGATTCGAACTGGAGATAAAGGCTTTGCAGGCCTCTGCCTTACCACTTGGCCACGTCGCCGTGTATGAAAAAGGCCGATCGAAACCGGCCCGGGTGATGCATGGAGCGGGCTACGGGGTTCGAACCCGCGACCTCCACCTTGGCAAGGTGGCGCGCTACCAACTGCGCTAAGCCCGCGAACGCAAGGAGTATTATGCATCGTATTACCGCATGATGCAAGAGGGTTTTTTGATTTGACGAACTTTTTCTGAAGACCGCAGGTAGCAGGCTTGTCAGACATGAAGAAGCTTCACGATGCGCACAAGGGTGCCCGTTCCGCTTGGCTTGGGCTCGATGGTGACCGAGTCTGCCAAAAGGCGCATGAGCGCGATGCCGCGGCCCCGCTCTGCGCCCGCCCCCACAGGGCCGTCTGCCTTCTCCGCCGAGAAGCCCTCGCCACAGTCGGTCACCACGACGACTGCGCGGTCGGGATACTGCGCCACCTCGACAAGCGAGCAGCCATCTGCGTGGTCCACGGCGTTTCCCATGGCCTCCCCCACCGCAAGCCCCATGTCGAAGGCCTCGTCCTGAGAGAACGGCATCCGGGCGAGCAGCTCTGCCACGTGCTTGCGCGTGGCAGCCAAATTGGCGGGATCGATGCGCAGCACCGTGCGCCAAAGCGGCAGCACGGAGGGATCGAGTTCGGGAACGGAGGGCCGCGCGCCCGCAGCTGACACCGGGAGGAAGTCCACGAGCCGGGCGATGGTGAGGGCCCGCAGCACGTTGGGCGACACGTTGGTCAGCGAAAGCAGGCCACCCTTGCTGCGCATGCGGCGCACGGCGCTCACCACGAGCCCCATGCCTGCGGAATCCATGTACGAGGTTGCCGCGAGGTTGAGCACGATGCGCTTGCACCCGTTCTTGATGAGTGCGTCGAGGGTCCTCCGCAGCGGTGCCACGGACGTGACGTCAAGGTCCCCCTCAACGGGGACAAGCACTATGTTTGACTGACCTGCCATATAGGGTTTGTTCCCCAGAGAGGTGCGGCGTATACCCACCCCGCCGCATGCGGACACGAAAAGGGATGCAACCTCCTCGCATCAACCCATCGCTTCGGCTCTTCGCATCGACTGGCCGAAAGGGATGCGCCCGTGGCCAGTCGCTCACTCGCCGGAGCCGACCTCGTCAAAGCGCAGGGCGACAAGCGCCACGTCATCCTCGAGGTTGCGCTCGGTAAAGGCGTCCAGCTCCGCAAGCAGGCATTCGCAGAGTCCCGGCACGCCTGCCGACGCATGGCGCGCCACCGCGTCACGCAGGCCGTCCTCGCCAAAGAAGCGGCCATCGCGCGCACGCGCCTCGGTGGTGCCGTCGGTATACAGCAGCAGCACGTCGCCTGCGCCGATGGTCACCGTGCCATTGCGGTAGGTCATCTCGCGGAAGGCCCCCACCACGCCCGACTGCACGTCGAGCATCTGGAGCTCGCGGCGGCGCGCGCGCAGGAGTATCGCGGGCGGGTGGCCCGCGGAGCAGTAGGTGAGCGTGCGTTTGGCGAGGTCGACCACGCCCACGAAGAGCGTGGCAAAGGTTTCCAGGCGCGAGAAGCCCAGCAGGAAGTCGTTGAGGAGGCGCACCATGTGGGCGGGGCGCATCCCCTCCCAGGAGTACGCCCCAAGCGCGGTCTTGACCGCCGCCGAAACCGACGCTGCCTCCACGCCCTTGCCCGACACGTCGCCCATGATCACGCACGCACGGCGCCCCGGAAGACGGATCAGGTCATAGAAGTCGCCGCCCACAAAGGCGGCTGCCGTCGCCGAGGAGTAGCTCCCCTCCGCCGTGATGCCCTCCACCTGCTGGAGCTCGTTCTTCATGCCCGTCTGCAACGCCTGCGAGATGCGCCGGTCCTGCGTGCGGGCCTCCTCGCCTCGCGCGGCGCTCACCAGGTCGCGGGCAAGCATCTGCAGAAACGCCATGTCAAGGTCGTCGAAGGGTTCCTCGTCCTTGTCGCGCAGGAAGAGGCATGCGCACCGCTCGCCCGCCACCTTTCCCGCATCGAGCAGCACGGCGATGCTCGGCTCCCCCACCTCGGCAAGCCATCGGGAAAGGCTCGCGTCCTCGGCGAGCGCCACCACCGACACACTGTCCTCAAGGGCTTCTGCAGAAGACGCCAGGGACGACAACTCCACGGGCACCTCGCACGTCCCCGCATGGGGAAGCTCCGCCATGAACGCGTGCGTTCGGGGATTCCCGTGCAGCGGGATCGCGATTGACGCGACTTCCGCGGCGGCGCGACCCAGCGCCGCGTTGACGTCGTCCTCCGTGAGCTTCGCGTGCAGGAGCAGCTCCTCGCGAATCTGCGACGAGACGTCGCGCAGCGTGGCCTCGCGCTGTGTGCGCAAGGCCGAAAACGCCCCCACGAGCTGCACGGACAGGTACTGCGCCACGGCATCGAGCAGGTCGGCGTCCTCCTGCGAGAGGGGGTGGGTCTGCCGCCAGCCCACCTCGATGAGCGATACCACCTGGTTGCCAAACCAAACCGGGATGGCGTAGAAGCTCTGGAAGGGCGGGAGGGCCTCCACGCTGACGCGATGCACCTGACCCGTGGCCTCGTCCAGTACCTCGCGCTCGTCCAGCCGTCCCCTGCGCAGCTCCTCCGCGGCCGGTGCCTTCACGTGCAGCCTGAGCGTGTGGCCCACATGCGTGGCAAGGGAGTCGATGGCACGGTCGAAGGCTATGAAGCGCACGATATGCACGCCGCTCAGGCTCTGGCTCACGCCTCGGAGGTGGTAGCCGTCCTGTTCGGCGAGGTAGACGATGGTGCCCCATGCGTCCATGGCGTCGCAGATCTCTTCCAGCACGCGCGAGAACAGCGTCGCCACGTTGGTGGAGTCAAGCGTGTCGAGCACGATCTTGAGCGTTCCCGACAGGCGCCGGTTGGCACGGCGGAGCTCCTCCACCACGCGCTCATGCTCCTCTCGCGGAACCCACCCCTCCTGAGCAAAACCGGGCATGCCGCCCCCGTCCCCTTGCAAAATGGCTGAACACCTGACGATTCTACTACGAGCGGCAGGCGGCAGGCCCATAGGGCGCGGGGCGAATCCTGGTCAAAGGAGCCTTTGTCCTCCAACCCCAAAAACAGGCTCGACACACAGCAAAAGACCCCCGTCGCTTGGACGAGGGTCTGCTCTTGCGTGGTGTCGGAGGCGGGACTTGAACCCGCACGCCCGTTGATTAGGCACTAGCACCTCAAGCTAGCGCGTCTGCCAATTCCGCCACTCCGACATTGGTTAGCGCAAGGGATATACTACCAGACTCCGTCGCCGATGCAAGCGAGAATTTTGCCGTGAATGCGTCTCCACAAGCTCGCATAGAGGTCCCGCACATAACAGATATCAACTCGTATCTAAGAGATATGTGACATATTAGGCGGCTGTGAAACATTTCAATACAAGTCGATTACAAGTTTCCCCTTCCCCATACCGCCAACTCATAAAAAGCCATATTGTGTACCGCAACCTAATGGGCGTTCCCTCGACCTCGGACGAGGGAGAATGAAAGGACGTGAAGCATCATGGGCACCAACCTTAGCCGTCGCTCCTTCCTCGGGGCCTCTGGCGCAACGCTCTCAAGCCTCTTCCTGGCCGCCTGCGGTGGTGGTTCTGGTTCTGGCGACACCGGCTCTGGTGACACCAGCGCACCCGCTGCAGATGCCGGCAAGGGCATCGGCGTCATGCTTTACACCAACGTGATGTCGCTCGACACCGACCTCGCCACCGACGGCGACTCCTTCGAGGTCATCGCCGACTGCATCGACGGCCTCATGCAGATGGACGCCGACGGCGCGGCCATCCCCGCCCTCGCCGAGACCACCGACATCTCTGAGGACGGCACCACCTGGACCTTCCACCTGCGCGATGCCAACTGGTCCAACGGCACCCCCGTCACCGCCAACGACTTCGTCTTTGCCTGGCGCCGCATCTGCAAGAATGCCGGCGAGTATGCCTACATGATGAGCGACATCGGCCAGATCAAGGGCGCCGCCGCCATCGTCAACGGCGAGCAGGCCGACGAGACCACCCTCGGCGTCACCGCCGTGGACGACAAGACCCTCGAGGTCCAGCTCGAGGTCCCCGTGCCGTACTTTGACTCCCTCATGTACTTCCCCACGTTCTACCCCATCAACGAGGAGTTCTACACGGGCCTTGCCGACGGCACCTACGGCACCAGCCCCGACACGTTCCTCTCCTGCGGCGCCTTCACGCTGACCGACTACACCCCTGGCACCGCCAGCCTCACCGTCACCAAGAACGAGGGCTACTGGAACGCCGACAGCATCAAGCTGCCCAGCATCAACTACCAGGTCGTCGGCTCCTCCGACAACGCGCTCACCGCCTTCAAGAGCAATACCCTCGACGTCGTCATGATCGGCGGCGACCAGGTCGCGGCTGCCGAGGCTGACGCTGACCTCTCCAGCAAGCTCGTCGTCACCGGCGCTGGCTACATGTGGTACCTCACCTTCTCGCAGACCGAGAAGAACGCCCAGGGCGGCATGCTCGCCAACCAGAACCTGCGCCTGGCCTTCACCAACGCCATCGACCGCGAGTTCATCGTCGACAACTACGTGCAGGACGGCTCCATCGCCACCTACACCGCCGTTCCGCCCCAGTTTGCGGCCAGCGCCACCACGGGCGACGACTTCTCTGCCGACCAGACCAAGTTTGCCGACTACATTGGCTACGACATCGAGAAGGCCCAGAAGTTCTTTGAGGACGCCAAGAAGGAGCTGGGCGTGGACACCTTCGAGTTCACGCTGATCTACGGCAACAACGAGGGCGACGAGGTGACCAAGGTCGCCCAGTCCATCAAGGAGCAGATCGAGGCCAACCTCGTGGGTGTCACCCTGAACCTCCAGGGCATGACCAAGGCCGAGCGTCTCGACAAGATGCAGGAGGACAACTACGACGTCGCCCTCACCCGCTGGGGGCCCGACTACGCCGACCCCATGACCTACCTGGGCATGTGGATCACCAACAACTCCAACAACTACGGCTTCTGGAGCAACGCCGAGTACGACAAGATCATCGCCGACTGCACCACCGGCGCCTACGTCTCTGACTATGACGCCCGCTGGGCCGCCCTCTACGACGCCGAGGCCCTCGTCATGCAGGAGGCCGTCATCGCCCCGCTCTACACCAAGGCCAACGCCAACCTCATCAACCCGGCCGTTCAGGGCATCGAGTTCCACCCCGTGGCGCTCAACCGCGTCTACAAGAACACCACGGTCGCGTAACGTCGCAATCCTTGTTGCGACCCATCAGGTCCGTGTAAGGGGCACCGGGTACGCACTGCGTCCCGGTGCCCTCTCTTTAGGAAGAGCCACCTATGAGAAAGTACATACTCAAGCGTGTGGCCATGTCGCTGGCAACGCTTTTGCTCATTACTTTTATCCTGTTCGTGCTCGTGCGCATCATGCCGGGAAACCCCTTCCCCTCCGAGCGCATGAGCGCCGAGCAGATCGCCAACAAGCGCGCCGAAATGGGCCTCGACGACCCCATCCTCGTGCAGTTCGGCCGCTACATGCTCGCCCTTTCGCACGGTGACTTCGGCAAGGGGACCTCGCTCTACTACGGCGCCCCCATCACCACGGTGCTGGGCACCTGCATCAACAACTCCTTCCGCATCGGCGGCCTGGCCATCCTCATCGGAACGACCGTGGGATTGGTCCTGGGGATCACCGCCGCGCTCAACAAGGGCAAGTTCCTCGACGCCTTCTGCACGGTCTTCTCCATCCTGGGGGTCTGCGTGCCTGGCTACGTGTTCTTGATCTTCCTGCAGTACTTCTTCTCGTACAAGATCCCCTTCTTCCCCTACTTCTTTGACAACACACGCTTCCTGTTCTCGTCGATACTGCCGGCGCTGTCGCTTTCTCTCTTCACGATGAGCACGGTCGCCCGCTTCACGCGCAACGAGATGGTCGAGGTCATGGATTCGGACTACGTGCACCTGGCAGAGAGCAAGGGCATGTACGGGAGCCAGCTGGTCGTGAGGCACGTGCTGCGCAACGCGCTCATCCCCATCGTCACGGTGCTCGCGCCCCTCATCGTCGACCTTCTGACAGGTGCCCTGGTCGTCGAGAAGATCTACGGCATCAACGGCATCGGCAAGCTCATGGTTGACGCAATCGCCGGCGAGGGAGTCGACTACAACTACGTGCTTGCCCTGGGCATCCTCTATTCGGCCCTCTACATCGGCATCATGCTCGTGGTCGACATACTCTACGGCGTGCTCGACCCACGCATCCGCGTCGCCGCGACGCGCGGACAGCGAAGGGAGGACGCATAACATGGCAGAGACGCTCTACACGCCCGTTGCGGGAGACTTCGAGCTCCTGGGCGACCGCGACATCACGACCGACAAGAACTTTGCCTCCCAGAGCTATTGGCGCGGCGTTGCCATCTCCTTCCTACGGAACCGCCGTGCCATGATCGGCGCCGGCATCGTGTGCCTCATCATCCTGCTGGCTATCTTCGGGCCGATACTCAGCCCCTATGGCTACCGCGACGTCGTCTCGTACGTGGACAACGCCGGAAAGCAGGTGGCGGCCAAGGGCATCGGGCCGCAGATCGGCCATGCCGGCGAGGGCCCCTTCGACCAGTACACCTTCCTCTTCGGCACCGACGAGATGGGCCGCGACCTGTGGACGCGCACGTGGCAGGGCGCCCGCGTCTCGCTCATCATCGCCTTCGTGACCATCCTCATCGACATGGTCATCGGCATGAGCTACGGCCTCATCTCGGGCTACTTTGGCGGTGCCGTCGATGCGATCATGCAGCGCGTCGTCGAGGTCGCCAACTCGGTTCCGAGGCTGGTCATCGTGAGCGTGCTGGCCATCTTCATGCCCAAGGGCATGGGGCTGGTCATCGTGGCGCTGCTGCTCACCGAATGGATCGGCATGAGCAAGATCGCCCGCGCCGAGATGCTGCGCATCAAGGAGGAGGAGTACGTGCTCGCGAGCCGCACCCTGGGCGCGCACAGCATGCACATCATCTTCAAGCAGATCCTGCCCAACACCATCGGCCCGATCATCACCCAGGTGATGTTCTCGATTCCCACCGCCATCTTCACCGAGGCCTTCCTCTCCTTCGTCGGCGTGGGCATCATGCTGCCGCAGTGCTCCATCGGCTCGCTGATCGAGAGCGGCTTCAACAACATCACGACGCTCCCCCACCAGATCATCCCGCCCATCATCGTGCTGGCGCTGCAGATGCTGGGCTTCAACTTCATCGGCGACGGGTTCCGCGAGGCGCTGGCGCCCAAGCTGGAAGACATGTAAGGAGGTGGGACTGATGGAAATGAACGAGAAGGCCATTCTCCAGTTTGTCGATGTGGACATCTCCTTCCGCACCAACGCGGGTGTGGTCCATGCCATCCGTGGCGTCAACCTCGACCTCCAGAAGGGCGAGACGGTCGCCATCGTGGGCGAGTCCGGTTCTGGCAAGTCAGTCACCGTAAAGGCCGCTGTGGGGCTTCTGGACGCCAACGCAACCATCAACAGCGGCCAGATCCTCTATCGGCTGAAGGAGGACGACGGCACCGAGCGCATCGTCGACCTGCTGCAGCTCTCCAAGCGCGAGCTGCGCCGCACCATCAACGGCAGCCGCATCGCCATGGTCTTCCAGGACCCCATGACGAGCCTGGACCCGACCATGACCATCGGCAAGCAGATCATGGAGGGCATCCTCCTGCACAAGAGCGCCGACAAGGCCGCCGCCCAGGCACGTGCGGTGGAGCTGCTCAAGCTGGTGGGCATCCCGCACGCCGAGGAGCGCATGAAGAACTACCCCCACCAGCTGTCAGGCGGCATGCGCCAGCGCGTTGTCATCGCCATCGCCCTGGCCTCCGACCCCGACATCCTCATCTGCGACGAGCCCACCACGGCCCTCGACGTGACCATCCAGGCACGCATCCTCGAGCTCATCAAGGACGTCCAGGAGCGCATGGGCCTCTCCGTCATCTACATCACCCACGACCTGGGCGTCGTGGCCAAGGTGGCGGACTACGTCAACGTCATGTATGCCGGCAAGATCATAGAGGTGGGCAACGTCAACGAGATCTTCTACGAGCCCAAGCACCCCTACACGTGGGGTCTTTTGGCCGCCATGCCCGACCTCGAGACCGACGATGACCGCCTGGTATCCATCCCGGGAAGCCCTCCCAACCTGCTGCACGAGCCGATGGGTGATGCCTTTGCCCCGCGCAACGCCTACGCGCTGGCCATCGACGAGAAGGCCGACCCACCCATGTTCAAGGTGAGCGAGACGCACTACGCGGCAACCTGGCTGCTGCATCCCGATGCACCCAAGGTCGAGATGCCGCCTGAGCTGCAGGCACGCATCGCGCGCGCAAAGAAGGAGGCGGAGCAGTACCTATGAGCGAACCACTCCTGCAGGTGAGCAATCTCACCCAGCACTTCCACGTGTCCCGCACGTTCACCGTGAAGGCCGTCAACGGCGTCTCGTTTGACATCTACCCAGGCGAGACCTATGGCCTCGTGGGCGAGTCTGGCTCCGGCAAGACGACCATCGGGCGCAGCATCATCCGCCTGTACGACCCCACCGGGGGCAGCATCCTCTTTGAGGGCAAGGAGATCGCCGGCAAGCTCGACGGGCCGACCGAACGCATGCTGCGCGAAGACATGCAGATGATCTTCCAGGACCCCATGAGCAGCCTGAACCCCCGCAAGAAGGTGGGCGACATCATCGGTGAGGGGCTGGACATCCACCACCGCTTTGCGACCACCAAGGAGCGCGACGACGCGGTGGCCGAGATGCTCAACAAGGTGGGCCTTTCGCAGGCGCACGCCGAGCGCTACCCGCATCAGTTCTCGGGCGGCCAGCGGCAGCGCGTGGGCATCGCGCGCGCCCTCATCATGAACCCCAAGCTCATCATTGCCGACGAGTGCATCTCGGCGCTTGACGTGTCCATCCAGGCACAGGTCGTGAACCTCATGAAGGACATCCAGGAGAGCACGGGCTGCGCGTACCTCTTCATTGCGCACGACCTCTCCATGGTCAAGTACATCTCGGACCGCATCGGCGTGCTGCACCTGGGCTACATGGTCGAGACGGGCACCACTGAGGAGATCTTTGCCAACCCGGTGCACCCGTACACCAAGAGCCTGCTCTCTGCCGTGCCGCTGCCCAACCCCGAGGTCGAGAAGCGGCGCGTGAGCATCCCGTATGACCGCAAGGCCGAGGGCGTGGACTACGCGCTTGGCACCGAGCACCAGCTTGAGGGCACGCACCGCGTGCTAGCGACCGACGAGGAGCTTGCCCGCTGGACAAGCTAGGAGATGACCTCTGCAAAGGGTCCTCCCCTCTGGAGGTCCTCGAGAAATGAGAACCCGCCCCGCACCACAACGGTGCGGGGCGGGTTTTGTCATGCCGATTGGCTAGGCGTTACGCCGCTGCCTTATGCCTGGGCAGGAAGGATGTCCCTGGCAACGTTCCAGCAGACGTAGTAGGTTCCGGCATACGGAGCGACGACGTACTGGTCGGCGTACTGCTCCTTGACGCGAGCCATCTCGTTGGTCGGGATCTCGTCGATGAAGTGCCAGTCACCCTTCTCCCAGTTGGCGAGGTTGGTGTTGCTGTCGTCAGACAGGAACCACTTGATCTCGTTCATGGTGACGTTGGCGGCATCCCAGTAGTCCTCGCGCTTGGTGAGGGTGATCACGGAGTTGTGATCCCAGCCGGTGATGCTGTAGGGGCCGTTGCAGATGTAGGTCGACGGATCGGTCGCCCAGCTCTCGTTGGAGACGACGTCCTCGCGCACGGGGTAGAACACGGGGAAGGCCATGAGCTCGTCCCAGTAGGCGATGAGGTTGGTCGTGGTGACCTCGAGGGTCTTGTCGTCAAGAGCGGTCACGGCGAGGTCGTTGGGGTAGCCCACGACGACGGAGTACATCTCGCCGTAGTCGGCGCCGAGCTCCTCGGAGGCAGCGCGCTTCCAGGCGAACTCGAAGTCCTTGGCGGTCAGGGGCTGGCCGTCAGACCAGGTCAGGCCGTCACGCAGGGTGTAGGTGTAGGTGACGGTGCCGTCGTCGTTGGTGACGCCCTGGACCATCTCCTGAGCGCAGGCCGGCTCGATGGAGTAGGTGCCATCGCCGTTGTTCGCCCAGCGGGCGAGGCCCTCGAAGGTGTGGACGAGCGTGGTGGCACCGTCAACGGCGGAGTTCAGCGCGGGGTCGAGCGTGTCGGGCTCGGAGCCGTAGGTGACGGAGATGGAGTCGCCAGCGCCGGCAACCGTGGTCTTGTCAAAGTGGTTGAAGCCCAGCGGGGTCACGTAGAAGCCCTCGACGTCCTTGTTCAGGAGGTAGGGGTTGGTGTAGTAGTACAGCGGGCAGATGGCGCCGGTGGACATGATGAAGTCCTCGGCGAGGTGCATGAGCTGGAAGCGCTTGGTCTGGTCGGACTCCTTGTTGATGGTGTCGATCAGCACGTCGTAGGTCTCGGCCCAGGTGCCCTTCTCGACCTTGACGTCATAGCCAAGGGCGGTGAGGTCGAGGTCGTAGGCGGCGACGGTGGCGTGGTCGCCCTTGCCGAACTGGGCGTCGTTGTTGCCGGAGCCGCTGGTCCACATGTCGAGCATGCAGATCGGGTCAGTGTAGTCCATGATCCAGCCGTTACGGGCGATGGAGTAGTCGCCAGCCTTACGGGTGTTCAGGAAGGTTGCCCACTCCTGGTTCTCGAGGGACATGTCGATGCCGACCTGGGCGAGGGCGGACTGCAGGTACTCACCAATGGCCTTGTGGCTCTCGTTGGTGTTGTAGAGGTAGGTCATCGGCGGGAAGTTGGTGAACTTGCCGGTGCCCTCGTCAAACTCGTAGTACTTCTTCAGGGTCTCGACCGCAGAGGCAAAGTTGGCGGCAAGGGCGTCCTGGCCGGCGTCATAGTAGCCGGTGCCGTTGCCACGGCCAGCGTTCTGCATGAAGTCGGAGCCGTCGGGCTCGCCGACGCCCTGGCACACGAAGGTGCTCGCAGGAATCTGGTCAGCCTGGGCGATGTCGACGCAGATGTGCGTGCGGTCAAAGAGCAGGCCGATGGCGTTGCGGATCTCGGAACGAGCGGCCTCGGCCTCGGCAGAGGCGTCGAACGCAGCGGCTACGGGCTCAGCGGAGCCACCACCGTTGTCGGCATTGCCGCCACCGCAGCCCACGAGGACCATGGCGCCACCTGCGACGCCAAGCGCGCCGAGGAAGCTGCGACGAGAAAGATTGGACATACTGTCTCTCCCTTCAAAAAGCTTTGCATAAAAACACAAGACAGTGAGACATGGTATCACTTGTCTTCGAGATGACTGCACACATGTATAAATGACACGCCATCTGCAAACGCGCTGAAACAAAACGGCACCTTAGCGGCTATGTTTACGCCCTGGGCGGTTGACGTGCCCCGACGTGGCGTCCCTGGCTCGAGAGGGGCGCGGCGTACGTGGGCGGAGCCAGCTTTCTAGCGCACGCAGGCGTAGCTCTTGTCGATGAGCTCACGTAGCTCCTTGCCGTCCACGCTGCCATCGAGCAGGACGGTCACCCACTTGTTGCGATTCATGTGCCAGGCAGGGCGAAATCCCTCCCTGACGCGGAGCGTGGCGACGAGCTTGGGGTCCAGCCGCAGGTTGAGGATGTCCACGCGACCGTCTCCCGCCACGTCAACCGAGCTGCACCGGATGTTCTTTGTGGCCGCGAACCACTTGCCGCTGTCGGGACGCACGAAGACCATGATGCCTGGGTCCTCTTTGAACGCCTTGGTGGCCTCGACGCAATAGCTGCTCCGAATGTAGTCGTGGACGTCGCTCAGCGTCATGGCGCTCCCCCATCAAAAGTCTGCCGACCCTGTCTTCTGCCTGATTATCTCACGGCTCACGTGCCTAGAGCCCCATCTGCCTATGACAGCAGCTGAACGGCATGGCCCACCACTAGGCACACCGGCAGCCCAATCGCCGTGCCGATGCACGATTGTGTGATGTGGAAGAGGTAGTCATGGTATTCGGGCATGTCTTCGGTTCCGGGCAGGCGCACGCGCTTGGAATGGCAGAACCACAGGCAGTCGACCACAAGCGCATCCCACCAGGCAATGACGAGCCAGATGACGAAGGCATCGCGAAACCCCTGCCAGAACGTGGTGGCCCCGTTGAGCCTGATGAGCACAAACGCCAACGCCACCGCGCACACGACCACGGCAAGGCCCTTGCGCACAAGGTCGGCCGTGGTGAAGCGACGCTCGCGAGGCTTGACGAGCCCAAGCTCCTCGCAGCGTTGGCGGATGGCGGGTGGGTAGTCGCCGATCCAGCCGATGGGGTCGCGGGCGGTGGACGGTATTACGAACGCCGTGAACAGGACGACCACCACGACGCACTCGACGAGAAGGGCCATGTCTCTCTCCTTGACAGTCACTTACAATAGTTAGATTTAACTAACTAATAGTAGCGCAAACGGAACACCCAACGGCATTGCCCGTTCCGCTACCCATGCAAAAAGGGGCCAAGCCAGACGGCTCGGCCCCTCATGCTCAAGGGATGCAGCCCGAACGTCCTAGGAGTTGATCTCCTCGGTGCGGTGGCATGCGCAGAAGTGACCGGGGGCCACTTCCTTGAACTCGGGCATGCTTTCGGCGCAGCGCGCCTCGGCATACTGGCAGCGCGTGCGGAACGGGCAGCCAGAGGGGGCGTTCAGCGGGCTTGGGATGTCTCCCTGCAGCGGGATGCGCTTGTTGGCGCGGGCGATCTTGGGGTCAGGGATGGGAACCGCCGAGATGAGCGACTTGGTGTAGGGGTGCAGCGGGTGGTTGTAGACCTCCTCCGCGTCGGCCAGCTCGACCATCTTGCCCAGGTACATGACGGCGATGCGGTCGGAGATGTGGCGCACGACCAGCAGGTCGTGGGCGATGAAGAGGTAGGTCAGGCCCAGCTGGTCCTGCAGCTCGTCAAACATGTTGATGACCTGGGCCTGGATGGACACGTCCAACGCCGAGACCGGCTCGTCGCAGACGATGAACTCGGGGCCGACGGCAAGCGCGCGGGCGATGCCGATGCGCTGGCGCTGGCCGCCCGAGAACTCGTGGGCATAGCGGCTGGCGTGCTCGGAGTTCAGGCCCACGTGGTCCATGAGCTCGAGGATGCGCTCCTCGCGCTCCTCGCGCGTCTTGTAGAGGTGGTGCACGTCGAGGGGCTCGCCAATGATGTCGGAGACCGTCATGCGGGGGTTCAGCGAGGAGTACGGATCCTGGAAGACCATCGTGGACTTGGTGCGGTACTCCTTGAGGTCCTCCTTGGTCTTGATGGGCTTGCCGTCGTAGATGACCTCGCCGTCCGTAGGCTCATAGAGGTGCAGGATGGTGCGGCCGACCGTCGTCTTGCCACAGCCGGACTCCCCCACCAGGCCGAGCGTCTCGCCTCGCTTGATGGTGAAGCTCACGTCATCGACGGCCTTGAGCGGCGTGGTCTTGAAGAAGCCGGTGTTGATGGGGAAGTATTCCTTGAGGTGACGGACGTCGACGAGCGGCGTCTCGGTGCCGGTGTTGTCGGCCATTACTGCTCACCGCCTTCCTCGTCGGTTGCGTCGGTTGCGTCTTGCGTCGCCGCCTCCACGGCAGCCTCGGCATGCTCGAGGGCAGCCTGGGCATCCAGCTGGGCCTTGACGTTCATCCAGCAGGAGGCCTTGTGGGTCTCGGTGATGTCCATGGACTCTGCCGCCTGGCGGATGCAGATCTTCATGGCGTTGTCGCAGCGCGGGGCGAAGGGACAGCCCTTGGGGAGGTTCAGCAGGTCGATGGGGGTGCCGGTGATGGGCTGCAGCTTCTGTCCCATGGTGTCGATCGTGGGGATGGAGCGCAGGAGGCCCTTGGTGTATTCGTGACGCGGATCGTAGAAGATCTCCTCCGCCGTGCCGCGCTCGCAGTAGCTGCCCGCATACATGACCACGATCTCGTCGCAAAGCTGGGCCACGACGCCCAGGTCGTGGGTGATCATGATGATGGCCATGCCCAGCTCCTTCTGGAGCGACTGCATGAGCTCGAGAATCTGGGCCTGGATGGTCACGTCGAGGGCCGTGGTGGGCTCGTCGGCCACGAGGATGTCGGGCTCGCAGGCAAGCGCCATGGCGATCATGATGCGCTGGCGCATGCCGCCGGAGAGCTCGTGGGGATACTGCTTCATGCGGCGCTCGGGCTCGTTGATGTTGACCAGCCGCAGCATCTCGACGGCGCGGTCGTAGGCCTGCTGCTTGTTGCGGTTGGTGTGCAGCATGATGGCCTCGATGATCTGGTGCCCGATGGTGTAGGTCGGGTTGAGCGAGGTCATCGGGTCTTGGAAGATGATCGAGATCTTGTTGCCGCGGACGTCGCGCATGACCTTCTCGCCTGCGCCGACGAGCTCCTGGCCGTCGAGCTTGACCGAGCCGCCCACGATCTTTCCGGCGGGCGCCAGGATCTGCATGATGGAGTAGACCGTCACGGACTTGCCCGAGCCGGACTCGCCCACGATGCCCAGGACCTTGCCACGCTCCAGGTCAAAGGAGACGCCGTTGACAGCCTTGACCTCGCCGGCGTCGGTGAAGAACGACGTGCGCAGGTCACGAACTTCCAGAAGTGCCATGTGGTGCCTCCTTTCCTACTGGTTGAGCTTGGGGTCGAACGCGTCGCGCAGGCCGTCGCCAAAGAGGTTGAGGCCAAGCACGATGAGCGAGATGACGATTGCGGGGATGACGAGGCGGTAGGCGTAGGACGTGACGCCGTTGAGCGCCTCGGAGGCGAGGCTGCCGAGCGAGGGCATGGGCGCGTTGACGCCCAGGCCGAGGAACGACAGGAACGACTCGGTGAAGATGGCCGAGGGGATCTGCAGGGCGGTCGAGATGATGATGACCGAGATGCAGTTGGGGATCAGGTGCTTGGTGATGATCCACTTGGCGCCCGCGCCGGTGGCCTGCGCGGCCAGCACGTACTCCTGCTCGCGCAGCGACAGGATCTGGCCGCGGATGAGGCGCGCCATGGAGCACCAGTACAGCAGGGCGAAGATCACGAAGAGCGAGATGATGTTAGAGCCGATGGCCTGGAAGACCGTGCCGTTGATGACGGTGCCCAGCGTCTCTCGCATGACGCTGGCCAACAGGATGACCATCAGCATGTCGGGCAGCGAGTAGATGATGTCGACGATGCGCATGATGAGCATGTCGATGCGACCGCCCGCAAAGCCCGCGATGGAGCCCATGGTGAGGCCCACCACGAGCACGATGATCGAGGCAAAGAAGCCGACGGCGAGCGAGATGCGCGTGCCGTAGACGACGCGGATGAAGTAGTCACGGCCGTGGTCGTCGGTGCCAAAGACGTGCGGGAAGACCGACTCGCCCGCCTCCTTGCGCGCAAGCTCGGTCTCGGAGTACTCCATGGGATGGAGGTTGTTGTAGGAGGGGTCAACCGGCTGGCCCGGCTGGACGCCCAGCTGCTGCTCGTAGGAGTAGGGCCACACCATGGGCAGGAAGATGGAGCTGAGCGTGATGAGGATGATGACGATCATGCTCACGAACGCGACCTTGTTCTTGTACAGGCGGCGGCATCCGTCCTTGAAGAAGGTGGACGACGGGCGCATCTGCACCATGTAGGCCTTGTCCTCTTCGCTCGCAGGGAGGAAGTCCTCGACATCGAGCTGCATGGAAAGCGGATTCTTAGTCATGGCTGCACCTCCCCTACTCGAGCGTGATGCGCGGGTCGACGATCTTGTACATGATGTCGCTCACCAGGTTCATGATGACGATGAGCGTGGCGAGCACGATGGTCGTGCCCATGATGAGCGTGTAGTCGCGACCCGTGATGGAGTTCACGAAGTAGCGGCCGATGCCCGGCACCGCAAAGATCTGCTCGACGACGAGCGAGCCCGTGACGATGTAGGCAAGCTCGGGGCCGAAGTAGGTGATGACGGGAATGAGCGAGTTCTTGAGCGCGTGGTGCAGGATGACGTTGCGCTCGGACACGCCCTTGGCCTTGGCGGTGCGGATGTAGTCCTGGCCAAGCACGTCAAGCATGGAGGAGCGCGTCAGGCGCGTGATGTACGCCATCGGGTACAGCGACAGCGTGATGATGGGCAGCACGAGGCCGTACTTGGCGGCGCCGTTTGCCGGCAGCCAGCCCAGCTTGATGGCAAACAGGATGAGGAGCAGCGATCCCATGATGAACGAGGGCATCGACACGAACGCCGTCGTGAGCACCATGATGAAGCGGTCGGCAAAGGTGTTTCTCCTCAGCGCTGCGAGCGACCCGAGCAAGACTCCCGATATCGTCGCGATGATGAGGGCGATGATGCCGATCTTTGCCGAGGTGCGCATGCCGTCGAGGATGATGTCGGTGACCATGCGACCACGCTGCTTGATGGAGGGACCAAAGTTTCCGTGCGCAGCATCACCCAGATAGGTGAGGTACTGCTCAAAGAGGGGCTTGTCGAGGCCATACTTCGCCTCGAGCGCCGCCTGCGCCTCGGCCGAAATGGCCTTCTCACGTGTGAATGGTCCGCCTGGTACGGCATGCATCACGAAGAACGTGACCGTGATGACCGCCCAGAGCGTCACGATCGCCAAGAGGATTCTCTTGATGATGTAACGCAAGGTCTTAGAGTCCATCTCCTACCCTGCCTTCTCGAATGGCCTCCCAAGGCACCTCAGCACGACAAAAGGCGGCCAACGACCGCCTCAGTTGGGATTATGGGGCTGATGATGCCAAGGCTTGCTTGAACTAGCTGAATAGGATACCACCGATTGTTTGAACCTCGGATGGCGCAGGCGGTCTGCAGCCATCCTTATTACCCACTTGAAACACGGTGTGCCCTCTTTGGCCGTCATGCAAGAAAAAGGGCGCCCTCAGGCGCCCTCACTACGTTGCATGTAATGTGCTTGGTCTTGGCCTACACGGTCCCAAGCGGGAAGGTCAGCGTCATGATGAGGACGCAGACGCCAAAGGTGACCGAGGTGATGACCGTCAAGCGGTCGAGGTTCTTTTCCCAGACGCCAGAACCGGCCGCGGAGTTGTACATGGACGCGGCGATGAGGTCGGAGACGCCCGTGCCCTTACCGGAGTGCATGAGCACCAAGATGATGGTGAGGATGCCCGAGACGGCCAAGACGATGAGAAGCAGGATGTTGAGAATGCCCACGGAAGGCTCCTTCGTGCGTGCGGATAGATGCCAACAGCTGATTAGCATAGCACAAGCTCAGCCTCTGCACAGCAAATACGTCTAGAGAGAGACGCTGTCCCATTCGGGCGAGGCCGGGATGGCGCGGATGCGCGGGTTGAGGGCCGCGAGCGTCACCGATGTGGCCACGAGGACCAGCATCGCCATGACGAAGCCGTGGAAGCCGATGCGCGGGAGCAGCTCCCCTGCGAGCGCGCCCGACCCGCTGCCAAAGAACATGATGGCCGTCATGACGGCGGCACGCGTGCGTCCCTGGCGGTCAACCGGCGTCTTCGAGAAGACGAAGCCGTTGACCAGGGCGGCAAAGAGCGGCATGGGAAGGCTCGAGACGATGGTGCTCAGGACCACGGTGGCGTAGGAGTTGGAGAAGACCAGGGGGACGTAGCCAAGTGCCGTCAGGGCCAAGATCAGCACCACTCCCCTGCCCACGGGCACCTGGTCACACACGCGGGAAGAGACCATCGACCCCACGAGCGTCGCCATGCCGCTGATCACGTTGATCAGGCTGATGAGCAGCGGGTCGACGCCCGTGGAGACCATCTCGAGGTTGATTGCCTGGCGCATGGCAAAGGCGCCAAACTCAAAGAGCCCCATGATGATGACGGCGCTCACGATGACCTTGCTGGCAAAGACCCATTGCCAGCCCTCGATGAGGTCGTGGAGGAAGGCGCGCACCCCCGGCTTGGCCTCCTTGACCTCGGGACGCTCGGGCAGGCGCAGGCTGAGGGAGCATGCAAACGCCACGGCGTCGCAAAGGGCGCTCGCAAAGAACGGCGCAGCGGTCCACAGGCCATAGAGCGTGGCGCCGAGGGGCGAGCCGGCCATGCGCACCGCCGCGTCGCGGCCCTGGTTGAGGGACTCCGCCTCCGCGTAGCGCTCAGGGCCGACCACCGTGATGAGGGCAGCGTTCGAGGTGCCGTCAAGCAGGCCGAAGATGGCGCTCGAGGAGAGACAGAGCAGCATGAAGCGCATGAAGGTAAGGTTGCCCGTGGCATAGAGGATGCCCATGGTGAGCCAGAGGAGGCCGCAGATGCCCGACTGCGCGAGCAGCAGCGTGCGGTGGTCGTGGCGGTCGACAAAGGCGCCGCCCACCACCTGGGTGACCACGCTCATGATGCCGCGGATGGTGAAGAACCAGCCCGCCATGGTGACCGAACCAGAAAGCTCGTAGGCCATGAGCGAGATGACGATCCAGTGCACGGCAGAGCCCGTGAGCATGGCCGTGTCGGCACCAAACCAGGCCGGGTAGTTGGGTATCTTAAAGAGCGACGTCTTCTTTTCCTCTGCGTTTGCCATGCTCCTCCTTGGGACTAGCGCAGGGGCTTGGTGGCGCGGACGGCAAGGTAGGTGGGAATCCTCAGGTCGTGGAGCCTGCCCTCGCCGTTAGTGTCCTCGTACAGGTCCTCGACGACCATTCCTGCGCGCAGGATGGAGCCAAGCGTCTCGGTGAGGTCGTGGCCAAACTGCATGCCCGCGTCCTCCTCCTCGAGGAATGCGCGAACCTCAGGATCTGCCAGCGGGTCGAAGGGGTGCGCCCAGACAATCCGTTCCTCGGCATCGTCAACGATGAAGTTCACGATCGTGTCGAAGCCCGTGAGGAAGGCGCCTCCCGGCGCCAGCACGCGCGCGACCTCGCGCCATATGGGCTCGACCTCGCGGACGTAGCAGATCGAGACGGGATTGAACACGAGGTCGAAGCTCTCGTCATCAAAGGGAAGGGGCTCGGTCATGTCGGCACGCAGGATGTCGATGGGATACCCCTCGCGCGCCGCGACGATGCGCTCCTGTTCCAGCATGGCGGGCGCAAGGTCAACGATCGTGACCTTCGCCCCTGCGGCAGCGAAGATCGGACCCTGCTGGCCCCCGCCGCACGCCAGTCCCAGCACGCGCCTTCCGCGCAGGTCGCCCAACCAAGGTCGTGGCACCGGCTTCGTCGGCGTGAGCTGGACCTGCCAGTCACCTTCGAGCGCGCGGAGGTAGGTGGCGTGGTCTATGCAGGTGCCCCACTCCCAGCCCTCCTCGACCCAGCGACTGATGGTCTCGGCGTTCGTGTCCTGATAGCGTTGATGCATGGGTCGATTCCTCACGGTGACGGGATGGGGCATGCTGCTGCCTTGCCATTGTACGTCATAGGTCACCCTTGCCGCATAAAAGGGGCCCGGACTGTCGTCCGGGCCCCCGTACCTGCAAGGATCTATGCCTGCAGCTTATGCCATGGCGGAGCGCACCATGTCGGCAAAGCCGTCGGCCTTGAGGGAGGCGCCACCGACGAGGGCACCGTCGACGTCTTCCTTCTCCAGGAAGCCGGCGATGTTGGTCGGGTTGGCGGAGCCACCGTACAGGACGCGGATGCCGGCAGCGGTCTCCTCGCCGAAGATCTCGACGAGGGTCTTGCGGATGGCGCCGCAGACTTCCTGCGCGTCGTCAGCCGTGGCGGTCTTGCCGGTGCCGATGGCCCAGATGGGCTCGTAGGCGATGACGTACTTGCTCGGGTCGGTGATCTCAAGGCCAGCGGTGTCCTTCTTGATCTGGTCGACGACGAACTCGACGTGCTTGCCAGCCTCGCGAATCTCGAGGGACTCGCCGCAGCAGCTGATGGGCACGATGCCGTGGGCCATAAGGGCCTTGGCCTTCTTGTTGATCTCCTCGTCGGTCTCGTGGAAGTAGTCGCGACGCTCGGAGTGGCCGATGATGCAGTGCGTGGCACCAATGGCCTCAAGCATGCCAGGGGCGGTCTCGCCGGTGTAGGCGCCGGCCTCCTCCCAGTACACGTTCTGCGCGGAGAGCGCGAACGGCGCCTGCTCCTGCTCGATGACCTCGGCAACGCCCTTGAGGTCAACCGTCGGCGGGGCCACGACGACGTCGACGTCGCCCGTGCCGCCCGCGAGCTCCTTCGCCAGGCCGGTCGCCAGCTCGACGGCCTCGGAGAAGTTCTTGTTCATCTTCCAGTTGCCAGCAATCATCCTCTTACGCATCGAGAAGCGCCTCCACTCCAGGAAGGGCCTTGCCCTCGACGAGCTCCATGGAAGCGCCACCACCGGTGGAGATCCAGCTCATCTTGTCAGCCAGGCCAAACTTGTTGATAGCCGCGACGGAGTCGCCGCCGCCGATGATGGACGTGCAGTCGCTGTCCGCGATGGCGCGGGCGACGGCCTCAGTGCCCTTGGCAAATTGGTCGATCTCGAAGACGCCCATGGGGCCGTTCCAGAAGACCGTGGCGGCCTTCTGCACTGCGTCGCAGTACAGCTTGATGGTCTCGGGGCCGATGTCCATGCCCATGCGGTCATCGGGAATGGCGTCGGAGGCAACGACCTCGCCCACGGCGTCCTCGCCAAAGTGGTCGGCAACGACATTGTCGATCGGCAGGAGGATCTGGCAGCCCTTCTCCTCAGCCTTCTTGAGCATCTCGCCAGCGCGCTCGATCCAGTCGGGCTCCTGCAGGGAGGTGCCGACCTTGTAGCCCTTGGCAAGGAAGAACGTGTAGGCCATGCCACCACCGATGATGAGGGTGTCGGCGGAGTCGATCAGGTGGTCAAGGACGCCAATCTTGGACGAGACCTTGGAGCCGCCGACGACGGCCACGAACGGACGCTCGGGATCGGCGAAGATGCCGGTCAGGGTGTCGACCTCCTTCTCCAGCAGGAAGCCCGCGACGGCCGGGATGTACGCGGCCGGGCCCACCACGGAGCCCTGGGCGCGGTGCGCGGTGCCGAAGGCGTCGAGCACGAAGATGTCAGCGTAGGAGGCGAGCTTCTTGGCGACCTCGGGGTCGTTCTTCTTTTCGGCCTTGAGGAAGCGGACGTTCTCGAGCACGAGGATGTCGCCCGGCTTGACGGCTGCGCAGGCAGCGGCGGCCTTCTCGCCATAGGTGTCGTCGCAGAACTGGACGTCGTAGCCCGTGAGCTCGGCAAGCTTGTCAGCGGCCGGCTTGAGCGTGAGCTCGGGCTGGGGGCCGGTGCCCTCGGGACGGCCGAGGTGGCTCATGAGGATGATGCCAGCGCCATGCTCCTTGAGGTACTGGATGGTGGGGATAGCCGCACGGATGCGGGTGTCGTCGGTGACGACGCCATCCTTCAGGGGGACGTTGAAGTCCACCCTCATGATGACCTTCTTGCCGGCGACATCGATGTCACGAACGGTCTTCTTGGTAAAGGCCATGGGAATCACTCCTTTTACGTCGATGTCCTATCTTGCAAAAAGGGCGCGGCCCCAGGCCTTGCGAGCCGGTGACCGCGCCCCCTCTACACCAAAGCTAAGCTCGAAACTTAAGCAACGAACTTCTCGAAGTACTTGATGGTGCGGACCATCTGGGAGGTGTAGGAGTTCTCGTTGTCGTACCAGGAGACGACCTGGACGAGGTACTTGCCATCAGCCAGCGGCATAACGCGGGTCTGGGTGGCGTCGAAGATCGAGCCGTGGGTCTCGCCGACGATGTCGGAGGAGACGATCTCGTCCTCGTTGTAGGCGAAGGTCTCGGGGATGGTCTCGGAGTAGGCCTTCATGGCAGCGTTGATGCCCTCGGCGGTGACATCCTCGCCGGAGACGACGGCGTAGAGGATGGTGGTGGAGCCGGTCGGCGTCGGGACGCGCTGAGCGGAGCCATCAAGCTTGCCAGCGAGCTCGGGGAGAACCAGGCCGATGGCCTTGGCAGCGCCGGTGGAGTTGGGGACGATGTTGACGGCGCCAGCACGGGCACGACGGAGGTCGCCCTTGCGCTGCGGGCCATCGAGGATCATCTGGTCGCCGGTGTAGGCGTGGATGGTGGTCATGAGGCCCTTCTCGATGGGGGCGTAGTCGTTGAGGCCCTTGGCCATCGGGGCGAGGCAGTTGGTGGTGCAGGAGGCCGCGGAGATGATGTTGTCATCGGCGGTCAGAATCTCGTGGTTGACGTTGAAGACGACGGTCGGGAGGTCATTGCCCGCGGGAGCGGAGATGACGACCTTCTTGGCGCCAGCGTCGATGTGGGCCTGAGCCTTGGCCTTGGAGGTGTAGAAGCCGGTGCACTCGAGGACGACGTCGACGTCGAGCTCGCCCCAGGGCAACTCAGCGGCGTTGGCCTTGGCGTAGATGGTGATTTCCTTGCCGTCGACGATGATCGAGTTCTCGGTGGCCTCGACCTTGTGGTCGCGAGCGTAGTTGCCCTGCGAGGAGTCATACTTCAGAAGGTGAGCGAGCATCTTCGGGGAGGTGAGGTCGTTGATGGCGACGATCTCGGAGCCCTCGTGACCAAACATCTGACGGAACGCCAGACGGCCGATACGACCAAAGCCGTTGATAGCAACCTTAACTGCCATGCTGTCTCCTTTCGTGAGGCCGCCGAGGGGCCACTCCCCTAGGCTAGCCGACAAAAACAACCTCAGTTAGTGTACTCCGAATCGGAGCCACAAAACCATCTTATCGCCCAGTGGTCGATATTTGTCCTGAGGGACGATATGAGATGACCAGAATAGCAGTTGATCCGGAAGGGCGGGACCCCTGCGTATTGGGCTATTCCTGCGCCTCGTCGACAAAGGCCTGCAGGCGCAACAGCCGGTGGTACATGGCGGACTTTGACACTGGCGGGTCGCAGATCTCGCCCAGCTGCGCAAGCGAAAGCTCCGGGTTCTGGCTTCTGAGCTGACAGAACTCGCGCAGCGCCGGCGAGAGCGACCGGAACGCTGGCATCGCGGCCGCGCGTTCCACGAGCGCAAGCTGGCTGGCCGAGGCCTCGGTCGTGCGCCTGAGGTTGGCCATGTCGGCATTGGTCTGGCGGTTGGCGTTGTTCTTGTCGCGCTTGACGCGGCGCACGTACTCGACCGCCTGGGCCGAGCGCTGGGCGCCCATGACGCGCAGAAGCGACACCACGCCGTCAAAGCTCTTGAGGTAGATGGCATAGGCGCCGCGCCGGTGGTTGAGGCGCGCATGCACGCCAAAGTCGGCCATGAGGTCGGTCACGTCGTGCGCGAGCTCCTCCCCCGTGACCGCGATCTCCAGGTGGAAGTCGCCACGCGGGTCCGCGATGAAGCCCCCTGCCATGAACGCGCCGCGCAGAAACGCGCGCCGGCAGCAATCGTTTCCCAGAAGGTGGGTGGGCACGCCCGCCGCAAGGCCCCGCCCCGGGACGAGGATCCCCAGGCGCACGAGGTCGGCCTCGAGCTCGTCCTGCTCGGGTATCTCGATGAGGTAGTTGCGGGTCTTGTGCAGCACGGAGTGGCGCACCGTGAGCGAGGTCTCGAGGTCAAAGTGCTCGTGCGTGAGCTTGATCATCGTGCGCGCGACCGCGCCCGTCTCGGTGGAGACACGAAGGGCGTATCGCCCGGGACCCCTGAAGGAGAGCGTGCCGCAGACGCGCATGATGGCCGAAAGCTGTGCAAGCGGACATTGGGGACAGCCATCCTCGACGCGGGAGAGCTCGTCTTTGACCTGTGCCGTGAAGGACAACGCTCCCCCCCCTTACCCGTGCGACTCGGCGCGGTAGAGGTCGCGGTGGCTCGACACCACGTGATATCCGGCGCAGGAGAGGTAGTCGGCCGTCGCCTCGGCTAGCGCGACGGAGCGATGCTGCCCGCCCGAGCATCCCACGCCAATGGACAGGCGGCTCTTGCCCTCCGCCACGTAGCCTGGCATGACGGTGTCGAGCAATAGCTGCCACGTCTTGAGGAAGGCCTGCGTCTGCGGATGGCCGAGGACGAAGTCGCGCACGAGCTCGTCCTTGCCCGTGAGGTGGCGCATCTCGGGGTCCCAGTAGGGATTGGGAAGGAAGCGCACGTCGATGATGAGGTCGGCCTCCTCCGGCATGCCGTACTTGAAGCCGAACGAGAACACGTGGACTTCCATGAGCTGCTGCTCGGAGAGCTGCGAGAACGCGTTGCGCAGCCTCGTGCGGAGCTCCTTGGGGGTGATGTCAGTCGTGTCGATGACAAGGGTCGCACGCTCGCGGATGTCGTGCAGCAGCACGCGCTCGCGACGGACGGCGTCAAGGGTGGTCTCCCCCTCCCTGGCGATGGGATGCGGGCGGCGCGCGAGCGCATAGCGGCGGCGCAGGGTCTCGTCAGAGGCCTCCAGGTACACGACGCCATAGGAGAACTCGTGGGCCGCCAGCTCGTCGAGGGCGTCCTCGAGCTCGCCAAAGCGCTGGCCCTGCGTCCGCAGGTCGCAGACGACGGCCAGGTGGCGCCCCACGCCGTCGCGCAGGCCGCTCATGTGGGCGACCGACAGGATGAGGCTCGGCGGGAGGTTGTCGATGACGTAGTAGCCGAGATCCTCAAAGGTGTGCATGGCCTCGGTGCGGCCCGCACCCGACATGCCCGTGATGACGATGACGTCTGGCGCCTCGGGCAGGCCGTCGTGCACGTGCCCGGTGTGGTTGTCGTCTGCCATGCTCGCTCCCCTCACAGCTACCTCTCCTTATGATACACGTGACTCCACAAAAGGGGACACGCCCCCGCGGAAGCAAGAGAAGAATCTCCCCTCACTTCCACGGGGGCGTGCCCTTTGGAAAGGCTTGCGGAGCCCTGGCCTAGCCCTCGATGGCCGCGCAGAACCAGCTGGTGAGGCTCGTGGGATGCGTGATGGCCGTGCCCACGACCACGGCCCAGGCGCCGGCATCGATCGCCGCCTTGGCGTCTGCCGGCGTGTGCACGTGCCCCTCGCAGATGATGGGCACGTCAGGGAACTCTGAGGTAGCCTGGGCGAGCAGCGCCACGTCGGGACCCTCGTCGAGCGTCGTCTCGATGGCGGGCTTGTTGTGGCTGAGCGTCGTGGAGACGAGGTCGCAGCCGCACGCCACGGCGTTCCTGATGTCCTCGATGGTCATGCAGTCGGCCATGATGAGGGTCTCGGCACGCGCACGGATGGCCTCGACGGTCTCGGCAAAGGTGCGCCCATCGGGACGGGGGCGGTCGGTGGCGTCAAGCGCCACCACGTCGGCGCCGGCATTGACCACGGCAAGGGCATGGCGCAGCGTCGGGGTGATGTAGACGCCCTCGTGGCCCTCCTTCCAGAGGCCGATGACGGGGATGTCGACGCGACCCTTGATGGCGGAGATGTCCGAGAGGCCCTGGCAGCGGATGGCCGCGGCGCCACCCAGCTCGCAGGCACGCGACATGAGCGCCATGACCTCGGGCGTGCGCAGGGGCTCGCCGGGATAGGCCTGCACGGACACGATGAGCTTGCCCTTGATGGATTCGATGACGGGATGCATGTGGGTGTACTCCAATCTCAGGTCCGGCCGCCAGCCCCTTGGCGGCGGTCGGACGCGGTCTTTACCTCAGTTCGCGATAGGCCGAGACGAGCAGGTTCTCGACCGCGCCGATGAGCGGCGCGTCGTCTCCGAGCGTTCCGTCGACGAGCGGCGTGTCCTGCACGGGCGGCATCGCCTGGCCAAGGAAGCCCTCGCCGAGCGCCTCCGACCAGTCGGGCCCGCACTTGACGACGGAGCCCGAGAGGATGATGGCCGCCGGGTCGAACATGTTGCACATGGACCCCAGCACCTCGCCCAGGGCAAGTCCCGCACGGCGCTCCGCGGCCTTCGCCGCGACGTCGCCCGCGGCGGCGCGGCGGTCGATCTCCGCCCCATGCATGGGGGTGCCGTCGGGAAGGACGGCCTGCCCACCAAGGCGGATGTACTCGCGGATGATGCCGGGACCTGCGGCGATGGGCTCGAGGTGGCCCGTCGCGCCACAGCTGCAGGGAACGCCCGCGGCCGCGATGCAGGCCACATGGCCGATGTGCCCCGCCTCGTTGTGGCTCCCCAGCATGATGGCCCCGTCCTCGACGTAGGCGCCACCGATGCCCGTGCCGACCGCCACGACAAGCACGCTCGCCAAGCCCTTGCCGCCTCCCCAACGCGCCTCGCCCAGCGCATGGGCGTGCACGTCGTTGAGCACCTTGCAGGGAAGGCCCGTGGCAGCGCTCACCTCGGAGCCCAGACGCGTTCCGCCCCAGCCGGGCATGAGCTCGTTGGCAAAGGTGATGTCGCCCGTCGCGGGGTCGACGACGCCCGCAGACGAGATCCCCACCCCGAGCGGCGGCTCGGGGCTGCGCTCGATGGCAGCCTTCACCTGGTCAATCACGGTCGCCAGGACCTTCGCGCCACCACGCTGGGCGTCCGTCGGGACCTTCGTCACCGAGCTGACCGACGGGACGGCGTCGGCGTCCATGCTCACCAGGCCGCAGGCGATCTTGGTGCCCCCGATGTCAACTCCTATGTAAATGGCCATACCGTGCCCCCTCTTCTTGTCATGGTCGATACGGAGGGGTCCCACCCCCTCGTATCGATACGGAGGGGTCCCACCCCTTCGTATCTTCTTGTCATAGTCGATACGGAGGGGTCCCACCCCTCCGTATCGCGGTGACCGTTACAGCAGGCCGCAGTCCTGCAGGACCTTGCGGATGGCCTCGACGTTTTCGCCCTCCATGGCCTTCACGGGGCGCGGCATGGTGTTGGAGTCAAAGATGCCCATGAGCCAGAGCGCCGTCTTGAAGGCGCCGACGCCTCCCGCGTAGCCGGTGAGCCCCGTGGTCACGTCAAAGATGTGGCTCAGCTCGTTGAGCTTGTCCTGCTCGGCCTTGACCGTCGCCCAGTCACCAGCCTCGGCGGCCTTCCACATGCGCACGTAGCCCTTGGGCTCGACGTTGGCAAGGCCCGGCACGGAGCCGTCGGCCCCGGAGAGGTAGGCGCCGTCGACCACGATCTCGTGGCCCGTGAGCAGCTGCAGCGGGTGGCCGAGCTTCTCGTTCTCCTGGCAGAGGTAACGGAAGGAGATGTCGTCGCCCGAGGAGTCCTTGACGCCAGCGAGCACGCCCTCGGCGCCGAGCTTGGCAAGCATCTTCCAGCCCAGCTTGGTGTGCACGCACACGGGGATGTCATAGGCAAAGATCGGTGCGTCGAGCGCCTCGTGCAGGCAGCGGAAGTGCTCCTCGACCTCGACGGGGCCACCCAGCGCATAGAAGGGGGCGGTGGCCACGAGCGCGTCGGCGCCCAGCGCCAGGGCGCGCTTGCCCTGCTCGATGACGCGCTCGGTCTCGGTGTCGATGATGCCCACGAGCACCGGCACGCGATGGTCGACGATGCGCACGGCCTCGCGCACGACCTGGTCGCGGCGCTCGTCGGTCGAGAAGACGACCTCGCCCGAGGAGCCCAGGAAGAACAGGCCGTCAACGCCTGCGTCGATCATGTAGTTGATGAGGCGCTCGAACGACGGGACGTCGAGCTCGTGGTCGGGGGTGTCGGGGACGACGACGGGCGGCACGACGCCGCGGATCTTGCAGTCGGACATGGTTGGTTCCTTTCGACTATTCGTGGACAAACGAGAGAAACTCGTTCTCGAACGCGTTGATGCGCTCGTGGACATACTTGGGATAGTTCTTGCGGACGAGATTTTGCAAACGGCCTGCCAGCTCGTCCTGCGCTGACGGGCTGGCGATCTCGTCCATGCGCGAGGTGCCCAGAAGGACGGGGCAGTCGATGCGCGGGGCGTCCGCCAAAAGCCCTGCGGTCGGATAGGGGTTGAGGGCGACGGCCTTCCAGGTGTCGCGCCGCTCGGCCACGGCCAGCGCCAGCGCCCCGCCGAAGCCTTCGCCAAAGGCGACGATGCGACGCGGGTCAGCCTGTGGCAACGTCGTGGCGAGGTCGAAGGCGCGCAGCGCATCGTCTACGCACTGCGCGAAGCTCCCCACCACGTCGCCCGGGCGGTTCTCGAGGTGGAGCACCTCATAGCCCAATGCGACATAGCGCGTGATGTGATGCCACCCGCGCACAGGCCTGGTGGCGTCATGGAACATGAGGATGAGGGGATGGTCGCCTCCCTGGGCAGGAGAGACGTGCCGGGCGTGCAGCTCGACGCCATCGGATGCCGCGAGCGTCAGCTCCTCGTAGCGGGCGACCCTGCCGTCAAGGTAGTCGATGATCTGGTCGTCGAAGTCCTGGATCTCCTCGTGGCCGAACCTCGGAAAGAGCAGGCGGCGCTTCTCGCAGGAGAGGTCGTTGTAGGTGGCGCACTGTGTCTCGGGCGGGCAGACCGTGTCGTCCAGCCCCGTGCCAAAGAGCACCGGGCAGCGGACCAGGTGGGCAAAGTGGTTGGTCTCCACGTAGGCGAGCTTGCCAAACCACTCGTCCTCGCGCTCCCCGTCAGGGTCGAACCACCGCGCGTAGTAGCGGATGCCCTCGTAGGCGATCTCATCCGCGCCCAACTCGTAGACCTTGCGGTAGTCCGAGAGGAAGGGATAGAGGATGCACGCCTTCGCGATGAGGTCGGCATTGAGTGCGCAGCACGCGATACCCATGCCACCGCCCTGCGAGGCGCCGTTCACATAGACACGGGAAAGGTCGAAGGCGCCCTGCTCCCCCATCGCGCGCACGATGCGGCAGAGGATGCGCACGTCCTGGTAGAGCCTCACGTAGTAGAGGTCCTTGGGCTCTCCGTCGAGGCCGGCCACCAGGTGCCCTGCGACCGTGGTGCCCTTGAAGCCCCCCACGTCCTCGGACTTTCCGCCCTGCCCGGGGTTGTCGAGCGCGATGAGCGCGCAGCCCATGCCAGCAAACGACGACTGCTCGAACCACGAGCGCGTGGCCCCCGGATACCCATGGAACTGCAGGACCAGCGGAAGCGGCCCATCCGAGACGGGCCTCACGTACTTTGCGTAGAGCAGCGCCCCGCCCATGCCCTCGAACCACAGGTCAAGGTATTCGCAGGTATCGAAGGAGGGTATCTCGGAGGGCGCGACCGTCCACTTGAGGGGCACCGCGTCCGCCTCTTCCATGCGCCTTGCCCAGAACTCGTCAAAGTCATCCGGCAACGGCGTCATCCCGTGGTAGGACCCCAGCGCCTCGATATCTTCAAACGTCATAGCCAACCACAACCTCGATATTCCCGCGTCCCTGCCGACAGCGGGCGATGCGTTTATCCCTCAAACCCTTCGAGGGAAAACCGACTCACGTACCTCGCTCAAGTGAAACCCAAAAATGACAGGCAACCAAACCTCTGATGCCACGGACAAAGGCCGCCTGCTCAGACAGTCCTCGGCTCAGGTGGATGCTCGACGCAAAGGACGCGTCGGCACCACCTGGCCTGCGGAACTCGCATTCGACCTTTGTCCGTGGCACAGCGGCCGATGCGAGCGCTCGGAGGGAGTGGGCTAGGTTGCCAGCGAGTTCTGCACGGCGCGATTTGCAGGTGGCGCGAAGCGACACCGTCGCAAATCGCCCGGCAGGCTGTTTGAGCTGGCTACCTAGCCCACTCCCCCATCACTGTTACTCCCCCAGCTTGGGGTGCAGCAGCGATGGCGCCGCACCCAGCAGCAGCTTGGTGTAGTCGTCCTGCGGGTCGTTGAAGACCTGCTCGGCCGTGCCCTCCTCCATGATCTGGCCATGGTTCATGACCACGATGCGGTCGGAGATGTAGCGCTCGGTCTGGATGTCATGGCTGATGAAGACCATGGCAAGCCCCAGCTCCTGCTTGAGGTCGGTGAGCAGGTTCAGGATCTGCGCGCGGACCGACACGTCGAGGGCCGACGTCGGCTCGTCCGCGATGATCACGTCGGGGTTGAGCGACAGGGCGCGCGCGATGGCGACGCGCTGGCGCTGGCCACCGGACAGCTGGCCCGGAAGGACGTACATGGCGCTGCTGGGCAGGCCGACGAGGCCGAAGAGCTCGCGGACGCGTGCCTCGCGCTCCTCCTCGGTGCCCACCTTGTGCACGATCAGCGGATCGAGCAACTGGTCATGCACGGCCATACGCGGGTTCAGGGCCGTGGCGGGGTTCTGGAACACCACCGAGACGACGCGGCCGATCTTCTTGCGGAGGTCGGCGGTGCGCTTGGTGACGTCCTCGCCCTTGAAGTAGACGTGGCCGTCGGTCGGCGACTGCAGGCCGCACATGACGTTGGCCGTGGTCGACTTGCCGCAGCCGGACTCGCCCACGATGCCGATGGTCTCCCCCGGCATGAGCTTGAGGGTCAGGTGGTTGACCGCGGTGACCTTGTTGGGATGGAAGATCGAACCCGTGCGGGTGGTGAAGACGACGGAGATGTCGTCGAGGTGGATGATGGGTGTCGCCTCTGCCATTACTCCTCGCCTCCTTCCTGAGCCTTGCCCTCTGCGAGCTGGGCCAGCTCCTCGAGGGCCTCGGCGGTTGACACGGACTCGCCGGTCACGGTCTTGATCGCATCCTGCACGATGCCGGTGACCTCTTCGAGCTTCTCGTCGACGATCTCGGACACGGCGTCGACCGCGCCGGGGTCGTCATAGCTCGCACGCGAGGTGAGGCCGTTGGCGGCCAGCACGTCGTCGGGCAGCTCGGAGACATAGTGGTCGGTGGTGCCGGCGACGAGCTTCATGACGGGCTTGATGTCGAGGCCGATCGTCGGGTGGCTCGAGCGCGGCGCGAAGCGGTCGCCCTTGGGGAAGTCCGCCGGGCTCGGCACGGAGCCGGGCACCTGGTGCAGGCGCTTGCCGTCGTGCGCCTCGATGGAGAGGACCGAGCCGAGCAGGCCCTGGGTGTACTCGTGGCGCGGGTTGGTGAGGAGCTCCTTGGTGGGAGCGCTCTCGATGACCTGGCCGGCGTACATGACCGTGATCTCGGAGGCAACCTCGGCCACGAGCGCGAGGTCGTGGCTCACGAAGATCATGGCAAAGCCGAGCTTCTTCTGCAGGTCGTTCAGAAGCTTGATGACCTGCTTCTGGACCGTCACGTCAAGCGCCGTGGTGGGCTCGTCGCAGATGACGAGCGACGGGTCGCGGGTGAGCGCCATGGCGATGATGACGCGCTGGCACTGGCCGCCGGAGAGCTCGTGCGGGTAGCTCTCGAGCGTGCGCTTGGGGTCGAGGCCCACGAGGGCGAGGAGCTCCTCGGCGCTGCGGGTGCCGCCGCGGTCGGTGAGCTGCTTCATCTGCGCGGAGATGAGCATGGAGGGGTTGAGGGCCGAAAGCGAGTCCTGGTAGACCATGGCGATCTCGGTGCCCAGAAGCTTGCGGTGCTCCTCCTCGGTGAGCTTCAGCAGGTCGGTGCCCTTGTAGAGGACCTGTCCCGTGATGCGCTCGCCGGGATCGGTGAGGTTCATGATGACCTTGGTGGTGATGGACTTGCCGCAGCCGGACTCGCCCACGAGTGCCATGCACTGGCCGGGGCGCACGTCAAAGCTGACGTTTTCCACCACGTTGACGTCACCGTGGTTGGGGAAGCCGATGCAGAGGTTCTTGACCTGCAGCAGCGGCTCGACCGAGTAGTCGGGGACGCGGCGGTCGGTGCGGGCGAGCTCCACCTTGCGGAGTGCACCCAGGCGCTCGGCCAGGGTGTCGGCCTGGGCGGCGTAGGCACGCACGGGATCGGCCACGAGCAGGTCGGCCTCGCGACGGCTCTCGGAGTTCTCGGTGTCGACGGGAGCCGACGGGGCGGCGGCCATGGCGTCGGTGACGCCCTCGGAGAGGATGTTCAGGGCGAGGCAGGTAACCATGATGGCGATGCCCGGGAAGAGCGCCTGCCACCAGCGGCCAGACAGGACGCCGGCGCGGGCGTCGGCCAGGATGTTGCCCCACGTGGGCGTGGGCTCGGAGATGCCCGCGGACAGGAAGGTCAGCGATGCCTCGAAGATGATGGCGTCGGCCACGAGCGTCACGGTGAACACCAGGATGGGGGCGGCGCAGTTGCGCAGCACGTGCTTGACGAGGATCCAGGGTGCCTGGGCGCCGCTGACGATGACCGCGCGCACGTAGTCCTCGCCGTACTCGCTCACGATGTTGGCTCGCACGATGCGCGCGATCTGCGGCATGTACATGAAGCCGATCGAGAAGATGATGGCCGGGATGGACTTGCCGAGGATGGTCACCAGGACGGCGGCCAGCGCGATGCCGGGGACCGACATGATGATGTCCAGGATGCGCATGATCACCTCGGAGACCCACTTGCGCGACACGGCCGCGGCGGCGCCGATGATCGAGCCGGTCACGAGGGCAAAGCCCGTGGCGCCAAAGCCGATGAGCAGCGAGATGCGGCCGCCGTAGAGGATGCGCGACAGGATGTCGCGGCCCTTGTCGTCGGTGCCAAAGAGGTGCGCGCCGTCGGGCGGCATGCGAGCCATGCCGATCTCGTAGGGGTCATGCGGGGCGATCACGGAGGCAAAGATCGACAGCAGCGCGACGGTGATGAGGATGGCCAGCGCGATCTTTGACGTGGTCTTCATGTTCTTGAGGCCGGAGAGCTTGGGCTTCCGGGAAGCCATGGCCTCGAGCTTCTCTGCGTTTTCTTTTCTCGTCGCCATGGCTACACGCTCCTGATCCTGGGGTTGATGAGCAGGTACAGCATGTCAACCACAATGTTGATGATGATGAAGGAGAGGGCCACGACGATGACGACGCCCATGACGAGCATGGGCTCGTTGCCGCTGACGCCGTCGAGGATGGCCATGCCCATGCCGGGCAGGTTGAAGATGACCTCGATGACGACGGCACCGCCCATGAGGTAGCCGATCTTCATGCCGAGCGTGGTGACAGGCGTGATGAGGGCGTTGCGCAGGACGTTGCGCGCGATGATGACGCCCTTGGGAAGGCCGGAGCCCTTGGCGGTGCGCACGTAGTCGCGGTCAAGCTCCTCGACCATGGCCGTGCGCACGATGCGCGTCATCTGGCCGGTCAGGGGCACGGCAAGCGAGATGGCGGGCATGATCATGCGGGCGAGGTAGCCGCCGAAGTCCTTGCCGGGGCTCGGCAGCGGACCGGAGGCGGGAAGCAGGTGCAGGTAGGACGAGAACACGAGGATGAGCAGGACGGCGAGCCAGAACGACGGCGTGGCCAGTCCTGCGATGGAGAGCAGACGGATGAGCTGGTCGGGCCATCCGTCCCTATAGAGCGCGGCGATGACGCCCAAGGTGAACGACACGATGGTTCCCAAGAGCAGGCCAAAGAACGTGAGCTGCATGGTCACCGGCAGGGCGGTGGCGATGCGGGCGGACACGGGACGGCGCTGCGCGCTGTAGGTGCCCAGGTCGCCCTGGAGCAGGTCGCCCATGTAGCGGACATAGCGGACGGGCCATGGGTCGTCCAGGCCGAAGTCCTCATGGTACTTCTGGATTGCCTCAGGCGTCGCCGCCTCGCCCAGGGCCTTGTAGGCTGGGTCGATGGGCGAGAACGACATGAGGAAGAACACCAAGAACGTGACGCCGATTGCCATGATGGGCAACGCGACGAGACGTCGGCCTACAAGGCGAAGCAAGTTGTTCATAGGCCTTTCCTTCCCTTTCGTTTGGTCGCGAACGAACGTTGGTCGAGACATCTTTTGGTACGAGACCCGCTCCCCTCGGCCATTTGGAGCACAAAAAAGGCCCCGGAAGGTATCCGGGGCCTTCCTTTACACAAAAAGGATGCTGTTTGAAGTGCCGTTCCTCGGAACGGAGGCTCGTTTACGCAGTCACGGTCGCGACGTCGGCAAGCATGACGCCCGTGGTTCCGATGCCCGAGAATCCCTGGACGGAGGTGCCGGCGGGGCTGGGCGTCTCGGACCAGGACGCCGTCGGGGTGATGACTTGGAGGACCGGGTACAGGACGACCTGGTCGGCCAGGATGTCAAAGACCTCGTTCCAGCTGTTCTGCTGGTCGGCGCCGGACTGGGTGAGGGCGGTGGACATGAGCTCGTTGACGTGCTTCCACTCATCGGAGGTGTTCCAGGCGCAGCGGGTCTGCATCCAGATGTTGTCGCCGTACCACCAGTTGAGCAGCAGGTCGGTGTCGCCGCCGAAGCAGGAGGGGTCACCAGGGGCGATGAGGATGTCCCAGGAGTCGTCAGCCTGGTCGATGGCCGCGTAGGTGGCGGGCGACTGGTCGCTCGTCAGGTTGACGGTGACGCCGAAGGCAGCCTGGAGGTCCTGCTGGGCCTGGGTGCCCATGGCGACGACCTGCGCGTTGTCCGTGGTGCGCAGCTCGATGGTGGCGGGCAGCTCGACGCCCTCGACCAGGCTCTTGGCCTTGTCGACGTCATAGCTGTAGACCGTGGCGGCCTCGTGATAGTTGGTGAAGCTGGAGGGCAGGTAGCACGTGGGCTTGCCAGCGAGACCGGAGAACGCGTTCTGGATCATCTGGTCGGTGTTGAGGGCGTACATGACGGCCTGGCGGACGTCCTTGTTGTCCCACGGAGCCTTCTTGACGTTGAACATGATGAAGCGGGTGCCGAAGCCCTGGACCTGGTCGACACGGCAGCCGGCGGCGGCAACCTGGTCGATGCTCTCGGGCGGCACGGACTCGGAGATGAGCGTGGTGCCCTCCTGCTGGGCGGTGACGCGCGCGGTGGTGTCGGTCATGGAGTCGATGCGGAGCTGGGTGTCCTTTGCGGGGTGAGCGCCGTTGTAGTTGGGGTTGGGCTCGAGGACGACGTAGGTGTCGGAGACCTCGGTGTACATCCAGGGGCCGCTTCCGATGGGCTGGGCGGCAGCGTCGTCGTCAGACAGGGAGGCAGGGGTGACCTTGATGATGCCCAGGCGCTCCTTGATGAGCGAGAACTTGGGGATGGTGACCTTGACGGTGAGGGTGGTGTCGTCCTTCTTCTCCATGGACTCGAGCATGGTGAGGAACGAGACGTACATCATGCCGTCGGCCTTGGCGCGCTCGAAGGAGTGGATGACGTCCTCGGGGGTGACGGGGTCGCCCGTGGAGAACTTGGCGTCGGCACGCAGGGTGATCTCGCAGGTGTTGTCGTCAACCCAGTTGGGGTCGCCCACGCACAGGCCGTCAGAGACGCTGTAGTCGTGGAAGTCGATGTCGTAGAGGCCCTCCATGACGTTCATGTTGGCGCTCAGGCAGAATGCGGAGGAGCAGTTCTGCGGATCGAAGGAGCTGGGGCCATAGGCCGAGCCCACGGTGAGGATGCCGCCACCGACGGTGCCCTCGGTCGCCGCGGCGTCGCCGCCGTCAGCAGGAGCCTCGGAGCCGCCGCTGTTGCCACCGCAGGCGGCAAGAGCCATGGCTGCGCCACCGGCGACGCCCATAAACGAACGACGGGTAAGCTTGGTGTCCATCATTGTCTCTCCCATTCAGTCGATGAACCGGGTCTGCCGCACCCCCATGGCACGGCACTCGTGCTGTTTCAGAATTATTTCTGTAACCTAATGTGAACGGTTATCAAAATCGCCCAACGGTCGCTGACGGCGATGAGCGGACTGAAAACGGCTTTGAGGGCGACCAAAAACGAGGTTGTCTCACAGTTGTCTGCATACAAATAAACCCAAGCTAGATGGCCCTGTTTTCAGTTTGATACATGGGAACTTGTTTCCTCGGGATGGCCGCTCATCGTATCATTTTTTATGATTTTTGCGACACGGATCGGAAGGGCTTCCCGTCGATGCCCGACGCGTCAGTCCCCCGCCGCCTCGGCCACCTGTGCGGACTGCGCCTCGACGGCGCGCAGGGTCTGCCAGATGTCCTCGGCAACTGACTCCGGGACGCCCTTCACTTCGGCGATCTGCTCGGGGCTCGCCGCACGCAGGCGCTTCATGGACCCAAAGTGGCGCATGATCGCGCGCTTGCGCTTGGGACCGACGCCCGGCACCTCGTCCAGGACCGACACGGTCATGGCCTTGTCCCGCAGCTCCCGGTGGAAGGTGATGGCAAAGCGGTGGCTCTCGTCGCGGACCTGCTTGATGAGGTAGAGCGAGGGAGATCCGCTCGGCAGCACCACCGGCGTGTCGTCCCAGGGGACAAAGACCTCCTCGTCCGACTTGGCAAGGCCGCAGACGGGAATGTCAAGCCCCAGCGCCTCGAGCTGGTTCATGGCCGCGGTCAGCTGCGGCTTGCCGCCGTCGACGACCAGGAGGTCGGGGCGTGCGCCAAAGCGCTCGTCAGCCATGCGCTCGGGTGCGTAGCGACGGCCCAGAACCTCCTCCATAGACAGGAAGTCGTTTGCCTCGTCCAGCTCGGCGCGGACCTTGAAGCGGCGGTACTGGCCCTTGTCGGGACGCCCGTTGGTAAAGACCACCATCGACGCCACCGTGAACCGCCCGTGCAGGGTCGAGATGTCAAAGCACTCGATGCGCAGGGGCGGCGCGTCCAGGGCAAGCGCGCTCTCCAGCTCAAGCAGCGCCTGGTTGGTGCGGTCGTCCGCATAGCCCGTGCGCACCATATAGCGCATGAGGGCGTGGCGCGCGTTCTTCTCGGCCATCTGGAGCAGGTCGTGCTTCTCGCCGCGCTGCGGGCGATGCACATGGCATACGCGGCCGCGCTTCTCGGTGAGCCAACCCGAGAGGAGCTCGGCGTCGGGCAGCTCATCGGCAAGGTCGACCTCCGAGGGAATGTCTGCCGTCTCGTCGTAGTAGCGCTTGACGAAGCCCTCCGAGAGCTCCTGGGCATCCACATCCAGGCCCTTGTTGAGCACGAACTCGTTGGTGCGCACTACGCGGCCCTCGCGCACGCTGAACACGCAGGCGCAGCTGATGGTCTCCTCGCGATAGAACCCCACCACGTCGAGGTTGGCTCCCGCGCCGACGATGACCTTCTGGCGGTCGTCAAGCCCCTCGAGCACCTCGAGGCGCCGCTTGATGCGCGCCGCCCGCTCGAAGTCCAGCTCTGCCGCCGCCGCGTGCATCTGCTCGTCCAGCTCGTCCACCACGCCCGCGCGGTTGCCGGCCAGGAAGCGCTCGACCTGGCTCACGTTGCGCGCATAGTCGACCGTGTTGATGGCGCCACAGCAGGCGCCGGGTCCCCTCCCGACGTGGTAGTCAAAGCACGGGCGTCCCCGCTCCGCAAGCACGAAGTTGGCCACGGACGCATCGTCCGGGTGGCTTTCGAGGTAGCGACGCGTGCGCTTCCACTCCGCACAGGTCCCGATGCAGATGGGAACCGCCTTGCGCAGGATGTCTATGGTCTCGCGCGCAGCCTTGGCGTCGGTGTAGGGACCAAAGTAGCGCGTGCCCTTGCGGTGCTTCTCGCGCGTATACTTGATGGCGGGAAAGACATCCGACTCGGTGACGGCGATGTAGGGATAGCTCTTGTCGTCCTTGTAGTCGACGTTGTAGTAGGGATGGTACTGGGCAATGAGCTCGCGTTCGAGCACGAGCGCCTCGTGCTCGGAGCCGACCACCACGTAGTCAAAGCTCCTCACCACCTGCATCATGAAGGGGATCTTCTCGCGCTCGTCCGAAAGCGTCACGTACTGGCGCATGCGGGAGCGCAGGTTCTTTGCCTTGCCCACGTAGATGACCGTGCCCGAGCCATCCTTCCACAGGTAGCAGCCCGGTTCGGTGGGAACCTGGGCAACCTGCTCCGCCAAGGTGGGCTCGACGTCGACCATGGCTAGCCCTCGAACTCGCGATGGCCAAAGAAGCGCCTGAAGTCCCTGAAGTAGCTGGCCCAGAGCCGCCCCATGAGGTAGAGCCTCCTGGGGTCGTTGTCATGGGCGCCAAAGAGCGTCGTGCCGACCTTGCCCGCACGCATGAGCGCCAGCGCCTTGTCGCGGCCCTCCCCCTTGGGTGTGTAGTGACGCACGATCAGGCGCGACATCCCCACCCACAGGTACTCCTCGTTCGCGTGAACGGCAGGCCCCACCTTGTGCTCCACCACGTCCTCAACCACAAATCGTGCCAGGTTGTTGCCTGCCAGCGTCACAAAGAAGCTGCTCCTGCCTTGGCGCGGGTTGAAGTCGAGCAGCTTGTAGCTGCCGTCACGTGGGTCGTACTTCATGTCGAGATTGAAGAAGCCAAAGTAGTTGATGTGCGAGAGGAGCTTCTCCACCGTGGCATAGAGCGCCTCGTCGCCATAGGAGATGATGGCGACGTAGTTGCCGATGCGCATGGGTTCGGGGTCCTCGAGGATGGGGCGGCCGAGCGCCAGCAGCGCGACGGAACCGTCCTGGCGCACGTAGCCGTTCATGGTGCGCATGTTTGAGTCATCACCCGGGACGAAGTCCTGCACGACCAGCTGCGCGTCGTAACCCGACGCATAGATGCGCTCCACGACCTCCTCGAGCATGGTCCTGTTCTCTATGATGAAGGCCTTCTTCTGCCCCTCGAACTCATGCTCGCGATACGACGCCGCATCGGTTGGCTTCACCGCCATCGGGAAGGGGAACGGCAGCTCGTCGGGAAGGTCCTGCGGACCCGATATGCTCACCGCGCGCGGATAGGGCACGCCCGCGCGCTCGCACAGGGCATAGAAGCGGGCCTTGTCGTTCAGCTCGTCGAGGACGCCCGCGTCGGACGTGATGGGAACCAGGCGCGGGTCCAGCTCGTCCTTGTGCGTCGAGAGCAGCAGGGAATAGTCGTCGCCGCAGGGGATGACGAGCGGAAGAGCGTCGCCAAAGGTGGACGCGTCGCGGTTGAGCACCTCCACGAAGCGCTCGGGCTCGGCAAAGCGCTCGTCGCAGCGTTGCTCGATGAACTTGGAGTGGCGCGTCGGCGTGAGGGGAAACGTCCCATAGGCATAGCTCTTGACGCCATATGCCTCCCAGAAGGCGCGCGCCATGCCATAGACGCCCACCTCGGTGCCCAAGAGGACGGGAACGAACAGACGGGTCATGGGGCTACCTCCCCCTGCGGTCACGGACCGCGTCGATTCCACGCTTTGCCACCCTGAGCGACGCATAGAACGCCCGCTTGACGGGAAGGTCGCGATCGGGGGCCACGTGGGTGGTTTCCTTTGAGAACTTGCACTTGAACGTGTTGAGGGTGTTGAGACCGGGATAGCGCTCGGAGCCGATGCCCATCATGTCGTAGTCACGGATGCCCTCGGCGCCAAAGGTGCAGGCCTCAAAGAAGATGAGGCCGTCGGTCACATAGTTGCGCTTGGGCACGTCGGCGCGCGACGCACCGTAGTAGCGCACCGCATGCTCGCCCGAGACGGTGGCGATGGTCCAGGTGACGAGCCGTCCCTCGATCCTTCCGGCAAACACGCGGGCGTGCTCGGGCTCCAGGATGCTCAGCATGTTTTCGTAGTCCGACTGGGGCGCGGGCGAGAAGCCGTCGCGTTGGGCGGTCTCGACCATGACGTCGTAGTACTCGTCAAAGGACGTACCTGCCTGCGCGGTCTCGTCGGCATACGTCGCGGGGCTCTCGCGCAGCGCCTTGCGCACGTCGCGCCTGCCCCGGGTCTTCATCCTCGACAGGATGTCGTCGGGGGTCCCCGTCACGTCCATGATGACGGTCTCGTCATACGGCGTGACCGAAAGTGTGGGACGGCAGATGTCCAGGTCATGCTCGACGGCCAGGCGCACGAAGGCCTGGCGGCGATCGACCTTGCGCACAAAGCGGACGAGGGCCTGAAGCGCCTCCCGCTCCTGCCCCTCGTCGAGGGGACGGACCCACATGGGACCATGGTGCGAGCGCAGGTAGTGGTACCCATGGGTCAGGTAGTCGGCAAACGAGGCCCATCCCAGCGCCTCGCCGTCGCTCAGGAAGACGACATGCCCCCAGAAGGAGCGGTCCGTGATCGTCGACTCGAGGTCCATCCATGCACCTGTCTGCTCGATGGGAACAGCCATGCCCGCGTCGGCAAGCTGCTCCTCAAAGGAGGTCCTGTTGAGCCTACGTACCTCTATCATGCGCTCTCCCACAACAAAAACGATACGACCGCAAACGTTGAAGCCTTGACCATTGTAGACACCTTCGTGCGCACGTTGCCCATTTGCATCGGAGCAACAGATGTCAAAGGGCGCCTTCACACGACACCGCTACAATGGCATCCGTGACGTAGTTGCATAAGGAGCAGCACATGCATAAACCCGTTCTTGGCATCCTGGGCGGCGTCGGCCCTCTGGCGACCGCATACTTCATGGAGCTTCTCATCAAGAAGACCCCGGCGCGGACCGACCAGGACCACATGCCCATGATCGTCTTCAACGATCCGCAGATTCCCGACCGCACCGCCTACATCCTTGACCATGCGCAGCCAAACCCACAGGACGAGATGGCCAAGGTCGCACGCTGGCTCGAGGAGGCGGGGTCGGACTACATCGCCATCGCCTGCAACACCGCGCACTACTTCTACGACGCCATCAACGAGGCTGTCGAGGTTCCCGTCGTGAACATCATGGAAGAGACCGCGAAGCGCATTGCCGAGACGGCAGGCAGCGGTGCCACGGTCGGGCTTCTCGCCACCGAGGGCACCGTCGAGTCGGGGGTTTTCCAGGGGTTCTTCGAGCAGTGGGGACTCCAGGTCAAGGCGCCCGACGCCGAGGGGCAGGACCACATCACGCATCTCATCTACGACTGCGTCAAGGCCAACCAACCCTATGACGAGCAGGAGTTCCTCTATGAGGCATGGCGCCTGCGCAAGGGCGGCTGCGATGCCGTGGTCGTGGGCTGCACCGAGCTTTCGGTCATCTATCAGGAGCTCGAGAAGCGACCGACATGGATGTACGACTCGCTCGACATCCTCGCGGACCGCTGCGTGGACATCTACCTCACAGCCCGCAGGTCAGGTGGACTCATAGAGATGTAGCGGTTGGACAAAGCCAACGGCTACAAGCAAGACCATACCCCCTGCCGTCAAGCCTGCAGAGAGCGGGAGGGTCCCCTTTCGTCCGAAGCGACTTCGCAAAGCGCTGAGCGTAGGACGAAAGGGGACCCTCCCCACGTTACCTGTCAGATGCGGCCTATACGATGGGGCCGCCACCCACGAAGCTGCCCGAGCTGTAGTACACGGAGGTGACCTCGACGCCGTCATAGTTGGAGTGGATCATCATGCCGCCGCCGATGCACATGCCGACGTGGCCGGTGCTGTTGACGCTCGAACCCCAGAACATGAGGTCGCCAGGCTGCAGGTCTGCCTGGTTGGTGGTCCAGCCACCGCGCTCGAGGCACCAGCCGATCATGGAGTCGTAGTAGCCGTTGGCCATGCGCTGACCACGCGGGATCGAGTAGCCGGCCTGGGTGTATGCCCACCACACGAGGCCGGAGCAGTCAAACTCCTGGTTGGCGATGGCATAGCCACCCCAAGAGTAGCTGACGCCGATCTGGGACTTGGCGTAGTCGATGACGGCCCAGATGCCCGAGCCGTAGTTGGGCACGTAGGACGAGGATCCGCCACCCGAGCTGGAACCGCCGCCCGAGCTGGAGCTGCCAGAACCGCTGGAGGTCGGCTCGGGATCGGGAGTCGACGTCTCCTCGGACGAACCCGATTCCTCGGACTCGTTGCCGGCATTGGCAGCCTCGGCCGCCTCCTGCTCGGCACGCTGGCGCGCGGCCTCCGCCTCGGCAGCCTCACGCTGGCGGCGAGCCTCCTCCTCCGCGGCGATGCGCTCGGCCTCGAGGGCCTCCTGCACCTCGGCGGAGAGCTGGCTCACGTAGGCCTGCTGGCTCGACTGCAGCGCCTGAAGCTCGTTGAAGCTCTGCTCTGCCTGGCCAAGCAGGTCCTCCTGCTCGGATTCCTTGGTCTCGAGCTCGGCATGCTGCTGGTCGAGCTCCTCCTGGATGCGGAGCACCTCGTGGATGGCGTCCGACTCGTATGCCGCGACCTTGTTGGCGTAGTACATACGGGAGATCAAATCGTCAAAGGACGTGGAGTTGAGGACGAAGGAAAGGAAGTCCACGCGGCCCTTATAGTGCTCGGCCATGCTCTTGGAAAGCACGTCGCGCGCACCGGCAAGCTCGACCTCCTTCTCGGCAATCTGGTCCTCGATGCCCGTGATCTGGTCACGGGTGATCTGCAGGTCGGCCTGGATGGACTCGAGCTCGTCAAACTTTGCGGACGTCTGGCTGGCGATATCGGCCAGGTAGGCGTTGGCGGAGTCGAGCTCGGCCTGAATCTCTGCGGAGGAACGGGCAAATGCCATGGTCGGCACAGTCGACAGGGCAAGCGTCAGAGAGAGCCCGACACTTGCCACCGCCCTGCCAACCCTACGTTGCGTACTATGCATATAAATCACCTCGCATTCGCCACGCGATCTTGGTGCTCATCACGAAGCGGTCAGCTACACGTAAAGTAATAGCATACAGAATTGCCGTGACCAATACGAAAGCACGTAAAATCGGCACGGCCGCTCCATCTTTTCTTGACGCTAACCGCAGCTCAGCTCCCTGAAAAAGCAGCTCCTGTGCCCTGTGTGGCAGGCAGGCCCCGGGGAATCCACCTCAATGACGAGCGTGTCGGCATCGCAGTCAACCAGCACGCGCCTCACCTGTTGCATGTTTCCGCTCGTCGCCCCCTTGTTCCATAGTTCTTGCCGCGAACGCGACCAGAACCACGTGGTCCCCGTCTCGAGCGTGAGCCTGAACGACTCCTCGTTCATCCAAGCGACCATCAGGACCTCGCCCGACCCCACCTGCTGCACAACCGCAGGAATGAGCCCGTTGGCATTGAACTTGAGCGTCACCTCGTCAGCCGAGTAGCTACGCACTTCTTCCCCTGCATATGACTCCAACATGAGACAACTCCTTTGTTAAGGCGAGCTAAGATCCTTTGGCCAGAGCCATGCGAGCTGGCGGTAAGGCTCCCCGCTCAGACAGTCCTCGCCTCAGGTCGGCTGGCGCCGCGCTTCGCGCGTCTGCCGACCTGGGCTGCGGAACTCGCGTGGAACCTTACCGCCAGCTCCCCTGCCTTTGCTAGAAATCCAGACGCACGGGAATCCCCTGCGCTGCCATGTACTCCTTCACCTGCCGGATGGAAAATGTGCCAAAGTGGAAGACGCTCGCGGCGAGCACAGCATCGGCTTCTCCTTCGATGATGCCTTCCGCAAAGTGCTCGAGCTCGCCCACGCCACCTGACGCAATCACGGGGATGGGCACCGCACGCGCAACCGCACGGGTGAGCGCCAGGTCAAAGCCGTCCTTGGTGCCATCGCGGTCCATGCTCGTGAGCAGAATCTCTCCCGCTCCGCGACGTGCGGCCTCGGTAGCCCACTCCACGGCATCAATGCCCGTTGCAACACGTCCTCCGGCAAGGTAGACCTCCCACTTGTCGGCCTTGCCCACGCGCTTCGCGTCGATGGCGCAGATGACCGCCTGGCTTCCAAAGGCAATGGAGGCCTGCGTAAGGAGGGTCGGGTCCTTGACGGCCGCGGAGTTGAACGACACCTTGTCGGCACCGGCGGCGATCATGCGCCGCGCGTCCGCCACGGTCTTGAAGCCACCGCCCACCGTGTAGGGAATGCGCAGCTCCTCGGCAGCGTGCGAGGCGAGGTCGATGGTGGTCGCCCTGTCGTCCGACGTGGCCGTGATGTCAAGGAAGACGACCTCGTCTGCCCCCTCGCGGTCATAGAGGCTCGCGAGCTCGACTGGGTCGCCCGCGTCACGCAGGTCAACGAAGTTCACGCCCTTGACGACGCGCCCATCCTTGACATCCAGGCAGGGAATGACTCGCTTGGTCAGCATGATCGGTACTCCTTTATTACGAGGTCTTCAGGAACGAGGCCACGGTCTGCGAGACGAGATGGGCCTCCTCCACGGGGACGGACGTATAGAGCGGCACGACGCCCTCCACCATGCGCTTCGTGGTTGGCCACGCTGACAGGTCGCCGTCAGGGGAAAGCCCATAGGCGCCAGGGTCCAGAGCGCCCGGATACAGGGCGGGCCTTCCCCACGTGTCGCAGTAGCATCCGGCATCCCCTATGGCCTTGACCAGCGCGTCCGCTCGCTCGGCGCTCTCGAGGACCACCGGGAAGCGCAAAAGCGGCAGCTCGCGCGCACGCGCCGCGCCGGGAAGGAAAAGCAAGCCGGCGTCTGCCAGGGGCGAGAGCTCCTGCAGGAAGATTCGGGTCGCCTCGAGGCTGCGCTCCTCCTGCCTGGGCAGGTCGGCAATGCCCTCCAGCATGTGGTCAGCCACCCAATCGCCCGGGAGGGACGGGGTGTAGGACACCTTCCCGCGGCGTTCCTCGTCGGATACCGAGGGGACAAAGACGCGCCACCGCGCGAGTTGGTTCCAAAGTGCGCGGCGCACGGGGGCGGGAAGGTGCATCAGCACGCGGATCTGCAGCCCGTAGCTTCTAACGGAACGGTCGAGGCGGCCGTCCAGCTGCGGAAGCGCGCGAAGCGCCGCCACGACGGCATCGTGTAGGTCGGCATTTGCCATGTGGGGATTGACCCAGGTGAGCGCGCCAAAGTCGGTCGCGGCCATCTTCTGCACCCCAAACGAGTGAAACGATATGTCGGCCAGCGGCGTGTCGCCCGCCATCGCCATGTGGCAGGCGCAGTGCGCGCAGTCCTCGAGAAGAAGCGCCCCCGCACGGTGCGCGGCATCGCCCAGGGCAAGGTCTCCGTCATGGTCGAACAGCCCAAACGTGTGCTGGAGCACCACGGCCCTGAGATTGTCCACGCCCGCAACGGACGCAGGGTCGAGGGCAAGGCTGTCCTGGTCGATATCCCCGTAGGCAGGCACAAGTCCCGCCTGGATGATCGGGTCGACCGCCGTGCAGCAGGTCAGGAGCTGCGTGAGGATAGCGCCGTCACCCTCCAGCTCGCGCAGGACCGAAAGCACGACCTGCATGGCGTGGCGGACGCGAAACGAGGGGTACCAGTCGGCAGGGTCGGTACCCGTACGGCTTGCCAGCTCCTCGCGCAGGGCGGCAAGCAGGTCGACGCCCTCACTCATGCCCGTCCGCCCCTTTCGTGCCAAACGCCTCCAGCGCCTCCTCGAGGGTGAACGCCCCCTCGTAGAGGGCACGTCCCGTGATGGCTCCCTCGATGACGTCTGGGCCGAGCTCCGCGAGGGTGCGAAGGTCGTCGAGCGTCGCGATGCCGCCCGACGCCACGACGGGAAAGCCGGCGACCTGTGCGATGTGGCGGTACGCCATGGCGTCGATGCCCGTCTGCATGCCGTCGCGCGCGACGTCGGTGAAGACGAGATGGCGATAGCCGAGCTCGGCCAGGCGTGCCACGAGCTCGTCGGCCCCGATTCCCTCGCCCTCACGCCAGCCGTTCACGCGCACCTGGCCCGCCTTTGCCGCCACGTCGGCAACTAGCAGCTCTCCATAGCGCTCGGCGGCCTCGCGGGCAAACGACGGGTCGCGGACGAGCGCGGTGCCGATGGCTATGCGCTTTGCCCCGGCATTGGCCAGGCGCTCGATGGCGGCCATGTCGCGCACGCCTCCGCCCGTGTCGACCGAGATGCCCTCGACATGACAGATGGCCTCGATGGCCCGGACGTTCTTGGTCAGGGCGTCGGCATCCTCCCCGAAGGTCGCGGAAAGATCGACCACGTGGATCCAACGCGCCCCCCGGGCGGCAAAGTCAAGGGCGACGGCGACGGGGTCGTCCGAGTAGACGTCCATCTGGGAGCGGTCGCCCTGGCGAAGGCGTACCACCTGCCCTGCGATGAGGTCGATGGCGGGAAAGAGCAGCATGGCTACCCCCTCACGACGCGCACGAAGTTGCGAAGGATCGTCAGGCCCGTCGCCGAGGACTTCTCGGGATGGAACTGGACGCCGTAGATGTTGTCCTGCCACACGGCGGAGGCAAAGCTCCTCGTGTAGTGCGAGCGCGTCGCGACGCTCTGCGCGTCGATGTCGGAGGACAGCGCGTAGGAATGCGTGAAGTAGACGTTTGCGCCCTCGGCCACGTCCACAAACAGCGGGCACTGCCGGCCATGGTCGGTGAGGTGCAGCTGGTCCCATCCCACGTGCGGCACCTTCAGGCGCCCCGCGTCAAGCTTGGTGACCGATCCGTTCAAGACGCCCAGGCCGGGAACCCACTCCCCGCCCCAGGTGATGTCGCCGTTGCGCTCGCTCCCGCGGTCATACAGAAGCTGCAGGCCCAGGCAGATGCCCAGGAACGGCACGCCCCTGCGCACGGAGCACACCACCGCGTCCGCCTGGCATGAGGGACGCATGTAGCTCATGGCGTCCTCAAAGCTGCCCACGCCTGGAAGGATGACGCCGCTGGCCTCGCGAATCTTTTGGGGGTCATCGGTTATGAACACGTCCCCGCCAACCGCCGAGACGCTGCGCGCCACGGAGAGCAGGTTTCCCTTGTGGTAGTCGACCACGGCGATCTGGTGGCGTGCCATCACAGGCTTCCTTTGGTCGAGGGGATGTCGTCGACGCGCGGGTCATCCTCGAAGGCCACGCGCAGCGCACGCGCGCAGGCCTTGAACGTCGCCTCGAGGATGTGGTGGGCATTGTCGCCGCAAAGCTTGCGCAGGTGCAGCGTGATGCCCGCCTGGCGTGCAAAGCCGATGAAGAACTCCTTGCCCAGCTCGGTGTCGAAGGTCCCCACCTTGTCGGGGCCGATGGCGACGTCCCAATAGAGCTCGCCGCGGCCCGAGATGTCGACAGCAGCGAGCACGAGCGCCTCGTCGAGCGGCACGGAGACGTCCGCAAAGCGGCGGATACCGCGCTTGTCCCCCAGCGCCTGGGCGACGGCCTGCCCCAGCACGATGCCCACGTCCTCCACGGTATGGTGGTCATCGACCCAGGTATCGCCCTCGCAGCGCACCGTGAGGTCCATGAGCGAATGCCGTCCGAGCGCCGTGAGCATGTGGTCGAAGAACCCCACCCCCGTCGCGATGTCGCAGGCGCCGTGCCCGTCGAGGTCAACGGTCACGGTGATGTCGGTCTCGCCCGTCTTGCGGGTGAGCGTAGCTCGTCTCGCCATCATCACTTCCCTTCCAACAGGGTCGTCAACGCGCTGACGACGCAATCGTTCTCCTCGGGCGTGCCCACCGTGATGCGCAGGCAGCCCTCAAGCCCCGGTGCCGCACTGAAGTCGCGGACCAAGATGGAGTGCTCGTCGCGCAGACGCGCCCTGACCTGTGCCGCATCGCGCATGCGCGCAAGCACAAAGTTAGCAGCACTGGGCCATACGGTCACTCCCTCGATACCAGATAGACTCACGCCGAGGCGCTCGCGCTCCGACACGATCTTTTCGATGGTGGGCACGAGGAGGTCGCGGTTGCGGATGGCCGCGAGGGCAACCGCCTGCGCGAGCACGTCAACCGAGTAGATCTGGCGGATGGCGCCGAGCATGTCGACCACCTCGGGCGCGGCGACCAGATAGCCGCAGCGAAGCCCCGCAAGGCCGAATGCCTTGGAGAGGGTGCGCAGCACCATGAGGCGGGGGTTGTCCGCCACCCACGAGACGACGCTCGTGCCCTCCGGGGCAAACTCGACGTAGGCCTCGTCCACAAGCACGAGGGCATCCGTCTCGTCGAGCAGGCGACGGATCACGGCATGGTCGAGCGCGTCGCCCGTGGGGTTGTTGGGAGAGGTCAAGATAACGAGCGCGGCGTCGCACGCCGCCTCCACGAGCGCCTCCACGTCAAGGGAGAAGTCGTCCAGCCCCCGCCACACAGGCACGTAGTCGACCTCGTTCATCTGCGCAAAGAGGGCATACTCCGAGAAGTCCGGAGGGCAGGATACGAGGCGCTTGCCCGGCCCGCAGAACGTGAAGAGCAGGTTGAAGAGCAGCTCGTCTCCCCCGTTTCCCACGATGATGGCCCCGCGCTCGACGCCATGGCGCTCGGCGATCGCGTCACGGAGCTCGTTTGCCATGGGGTCGGGATAGCGGTTGAGCGCCGTCGACGCCATGGCCTCAGCCAACGCGCGGCCATACCCCTCGGGCAGGGAGTAGGTGTTCTCGTTGGCCGAGAGGTTGATCTTGCTGGGCGTGAAGGCGGGGTCGTAGGGCTCGAAGGTCTGAAGCGCCTTGCGCGCGCGGACCTTGGCATCAAACGAAGTGGCTGTCATGCGTAAACCCCCTAGCCGTTCAGGTTGGGAATGCCCGGCTCGTCAAGCGGGCGAGGCCACGCGGTCTTGGTCGCCTCGTCGCAGGCCGCAAGAGGATCGTCAAAGCGCTCCCTTCCCGCGTCCAGCTTAAGGCGCATTCCCACCGAAAGCGCATGCGCCCACAGGCCCTCCGCCTGCGCGAGCGTCTGCACGGCGGGACCGTCGAGCTTGAGACCCTCGCGCGTGTAGGAGATGACGCTCGAGCGCTTCTGGAAGTCATAGACGCCCAAGGGGTTGGAGAAGAGGGCGGTCCCCCCGGTGGGGAGCGTGTGGTTGGGACCGGCGACGTAGTCGCCCAGAGGCTCGGAGCTCCAGGGGCCCACAAAGATGGCCCCGGCGTTCTGAATGCGCCCCAGAAGCGCAAAGGCATCGGCGCAGTGGAGCTCGAGGTGCTCGGGCGCAATGAGGTTGACGGCATCGATCGCTGCGTCGAGGGAGTCGCACGCAACGATGACGCCCTTGTCGGCAAGGGAGGTGCGCGTGATCTCCTCGCGCGGGCTCTGGGCCACGAGCAGCTCGATGGCCGCGAGCACCTGCTGGGGCAGCTCCGACGCGTCAGTGACGAGATAGCAGGAGGCCAGCGGGTCGTGCTCGGCCTGCGCCATGAGGTCTGCGGCCACGATGGCAGGGTCTGCCGTTGCGTCTGCGAGCACGCACACCTCGGACGGGCCCGCAATCATGTCGATGCCCACGTCTCCCGAGACATAGCGCTTTGCCGACGCGACGTAGGCGTTGCCAGGACCCACGATCTTGGCGACCTGCGGAATGGATTCGGTGCCGTAGGCAACGGCGGCGACGGCCTGGGCGCCGCCGACGGCATAGACCTCGTCGACGCCCGCCACGGCGGCGGCCGCGAGCGTGTAGGCGGAGAGAGACCCATCGCGCTGGGGTGGCGTCACCATGACGACGCGGGGGACGCCCGCCACCTTGGCCGGGATCGTGTCCATGAGCACGGTGGAGGGATACTGCGCGCGCCCACCCGGCACATAGACGGCGGCGGAGGGCACGGGCGTCACCTTCACGCCCAGGATGGTGCCGTCGGGGCGCGTGGTGAACCAGGACTGCTCGCGCTCGCGCTCGTGAAACTCTCGGATCTGGTTTGCCGCCAGGGTGAGCGCCTTCAGGAACTCGGGGTCGACCATGTCGAGCGCGCCCTGGACGACCTCGTCAGGGACACGGAACGAGTCGGGACAGGCGCCGTCAAAGCGCAGGCAGTACTCGCGCACCGCAGCGTCCCCACGTAAGCGCACGTCATCGACGATCGCCTCTGCCGCATCCATGACGCTGCGCGGAAGCGCGCCCGAGCGCTCGAGGTCGGCACGGGAAAGGCGTTCGTCACCCGTCAGCGTGATAGTCCTCATGAAAACCCCTCTCAACGCTGGGCCGCACGCATCAGCCGCGCGGCCAGCTCCTTAATGCGCATATCCGAACGGTAGGCGGCCGGCCCCGCAAAGAAGCGGGCGGAGCACTCCATCACGTCGTCGACGATGACGAGGTCGTTCTGCTCGAGCGTGGCGCCGGTCTGCGTGATGTCGACGATGCGGTCGCACATGCCCACGATGGGACCAAGCTCGATGTTGCCATGCAGCTGGACGATGTCGACCTGCTGTCCGACGCTGTCGTAGTAGGCCGTGGTGATGCGCGGGTACTTGGTCGCCACGCGGACCGTGCCGCGCCAGGCATACGCCTCGTCGGCGCTGCCAGCAGCCGAGGCGGGCTCCGCCACGACAAAGCGGCAGGCGCCGAAGTTCAGGTCGACAAGCTGCATGACGTCCACGCCCGCCTCGATGATGGAGTCGGACCCGCAGATGCCGCAGTCCGCCCCGCCATGCGCCACGAAGGTGGGGGCGTCCTGCGCGCGGACGATGATGTACTCCACGCCTTCGGCGCGGATGATGAGCCGTCGCCCGATGTCGGCCATCTCATCCACGGGCAGCCCCGCCTCGCCCAGCAGGCGCACCGCGTCCTTGAAGAGCGAGCCCTTGGGCACCGCGATGCGTAGGGGGCGCTCGGCCAGCGGAAGCTTGCGCGCCACGACGCCCGACTCTCCCTGCACGCCCAGCACCTCCTGGAGGCGCTCGAGCGAAAGCATGAATCCGCAGGCGGCGGTGTCCTCGAGTCCCTGGTTTGCGAGCACCGCGTCATAGCGCCCGCCCGAGGCGATGGCCGCCGTGATGCCTTCCGCGTATCCCTTGAAGACGGTGCCGGTGTAGTAGTCGAACGAGTTGATGACCGAGAAGTCAAAGCGCAGCACGCCCCGGCCGACAAGGTCGGAGAGGGCATGCGAGAGCTCGCGAAGGTCGCGCGTGCCCTCCTGCGCCGCGGGTACGCAGGCATCCGCGAGCAGGGCATCCAGCTCGTCAAGGACCTCCATTCCGCCCGCCAGGCGCGGGAGCCGCTTTATCGCGTGGGCGGCACCAGGCGCAAGGGACGCCCCGTCCACCAGCTCGTCGAGCCCGACCAGGTCGGATGCGTGCACGAGCTCGAGCGCGCGATCAAGGAACGACGGCGTCGGGGCGCAGTTCGAGAGCAGCATCGTGAGCGGCGTCACCGACCCGCACACGATCGTCCAGGCCGGCACTTCGAGTGCCTCGAGCGTCTCGGCAAGCAGGGCCACGACCTCGACCTCGCCCGCGATGCCCTCCCCGCCCACGAGCTCGACGCCAAGCTGGGTGAACTGCCGTGGCTGCCCGGCAAGCGTGGACTCCTCGCGGGCAACCGGCGCGCTGTAGCGCAGCCTGAGCGGCCATTCGCTCTGGGGCATGCGCGTGGCGACCATGCGGGCGATGGCGAGCGTGATGTCGGGACGCATCACGAGCAGGCCGCCATCCGAGTCAAAGAGCCTGAAGGGCGAAGCGGGAACATGGCCGCCGCGCTCGAGCGCGGCGTGCTCCTCGAGCATGGGCATCTCGACGGGAAGGTAGCCATGCGCCGTGAAGCACGCCCGCACCTTCTCGGAAATGCGCTCGCGCGCCAGCGCCTCGCTGGGGAGGATGTCTCTGAACCCACGGGGGGTGCCCACCATAGCCATGCCTTTCGTCGTCTGCATTCGGAAGAGTCACTTTAGCACACTAAAGTACTTCCTCTTTTCATGTGAGCCATCATAAACATCCCCGAAACAAGTCCACCCGATACCGGGCGTCATTTCGTAAGAAGGAAACGTGGGACTTGTGGCCCACCTACGGCCCCTTGGGAAAGCCCCTGGCTGCGCGATGGCCTTGACCATCCCGCAACCAGGGGCTTTCTGGACGAGCGACCTCTCAGGACGCGCCTATGCGCGGCGCAGCAGACGATTGACGACGGTCGTCACGGTCGAGGCCTCGGGCACACGGAGCGCGGCGGCGGCGCCATAGGTCACGAGCACCGCGGGGATGCCGGCCACCACGCACAGCATCAGCGAATCCATGAGGGAGCCCCCACCCAGCCCGAGATAGGCCTGGGCGACGTGCAGGATGGCAAGGGCCACCGCAGACCCCGCCAGGCCAAACGCCACCGCACGGACGACGCCCTTGACCATCTTGGTGAGGCCGAGGCTGCCATAGGTGTTGCGCAGCCAGACGTACACGATGACGTCAAAGACGGCGTAGAACACGCACGAGGTGAACGGGACCATCCACAGGCCTGCCGAGGGGGCCACGAGCTGCAGCAGCAGCACCTGGACCACGCCGCACACCACGCTCGCGCCCGCATAGAGCTCCATCTTGCGCGTGGCGGAGCACACCTTCTGGAGATACATGCCCACGCCGTAGAACGGAAGCGACGGAGCCCTCCACACCAGGTACAGCACGCACAGCTCCAAGGCGTCGGGCTCAAACCTTCCCGCCGAGATGAGCGTTATGAGCTGGCGCGCAAAGACGGCCAGAAACATCGCGAAGGGCACGAGGGCAAACGCCAGCTTGCCCGTTCCCGTGACCACCATGTCCTTGAACGACTCCATGTCCTCCGATGCGTAATAGTCGGAGAGCTCCGTGAAGAGCACCGTCGTCAGGGGGACCGCAAAGACGGCATAGGGAAGGTTGAACCACAGCAGCGCGTACGTGCCGATGGAGCCACCGATCGCCGTAAAGGAGAGCAGGGCGTTCATCTGGAAGGAGTTGGTGACAAAGCCCAGGACCATGACCACGATGGACGGCACGCCGATCTTGACGGTGTCCTTGAGCGCGGGGTCGGACAGGTCGACGCGCCAGCGCAGGCGCACGCCATGCGACAGCATGGACGGCAGCTGCAGAAGAACCTGCACCAGCACGCCCAGGGGGTTGCCAATTGCCAGGATGACCAGGGCAAGCTTGGGCATGCTCTGGGCAAAGGCGCTGTAGCCCATGAAGGAGGCCATCACGACCAGGTTGTTGAAGATGGGCGCCAGGAAGGTCCACAGGTAGTCCCGCTCGGCGTTGACCACGCCCTGGAAGATGGTCGAAAGCGCATAGAGCACGATCTCGATCACGAAGAAGCGGAAGAACCAGACCGAGAGCGCGGAGTCGAAGTCCTTTGCGGCGCTGAACGACTGCGTCCAGATGATCTGGGCGGCAAAGGCAAACGAGACGAGCGTGACCGCCCCCGTGATGAGCACCACGATGGACGTGAGGTTTGACACGTAGTCGTTGGCGCCCTTTTGGCCCAGGCGCCTCTTGACGGAGAGGTACACCGGCAGAAACGCCGTCACCAGCATGCCGGCCGTCACCAGCTCGTAAATCTGGGTCGGCATGTTGTTGGCGACCTCATAGCAGCTCGCGAGCACGGTGGCGCCCATCGCATAGGCCTGTGCCCAGGTGCGCGCAAAGCCCGTCAGGCGGCTCACCACCACGAGCACGCTCATGAGCGCGGCCGAGCTCTCGGCGCGTGCGCCCTGCTCCTCCGTGCCCTCGGTCGTCTCCCCTTCCAAAGCCTCTGCCATGCTCTCAAGCCTCCCGACAGATATCCGCAAGTGTGGCGCCCGTAAAGGTCACGAGATCATTCGGCGCCAGCTTGATAGAAAGCCCTCGTCGCCCGCCCGAGACGCTCATCTCGTCAAAGAGCTGCGCCGTCTCGTCGATCAGCGTCGGAAACGCTCGCTTCATGCCCACGGGCGAGCAGCCGCCTCGGACGTAGCCCGTCGTGGGCTCGAGGTCGCGGACGTGCAGCATCGAGAGGGACTTCTCCCCTGCCGCAGCCGCAGCCTTCTTGAGGTCGAGCTCCTCCGCAGCGGGGATGCAGCAGACCACGTGACCGCCCGAGGGGGTCACCGTGACGAGCGTCTTGAACGAGGACGCGGGGTCCTCGCCCAGCAGCTCCGCCACATGGACGCCATAACCGCTGGAGGGGCTCCCGTCATCAGCCGCATACTCCATCACGGCAAAGGGGATGCCCGCGCGCTCGAGCTCGCGCATCGCGTTGGTCTTCTGCAGACGGTCGCGACGAGCCATCCCGCTAGGCCTCCATGGCGGCACGGGCATAGAGCGTGATGCCGTCGGTCGCGTTGGGCTGGAAGGCGTCGATGAGATAGTCCGACTGCACGTAGCGGTCGATGACGTCGTTGATGCCCGGGTTCGCGTTGACGAACAGGTGGCCGTCCGCCTTGGCAAATTCCTCGAGCGCCGAGGTGTACTCGTTGATGAGGGTCGTCTTCTCCTCGATGTAGAGGGGCGTGCCCAAGTCTCCCGACGTGGAGGTCCACGGCGCGATGAAGCAGAAGCGCGCGTTGGGCGCCACGTCGCGGATGGCCTTGACCAGCTCGCGCTGGCGCGCGACGTACTCGTCGGCATTCATGGCGCAGACGCTCGAGTCCCTGAGGCGGATGTCGTTGGCGCCAAGCGCGATCACGTAGAGGTCCGCGGGCGACTCGGTCATCTCGCCCACCTTGCCCAGCATCGTGCGGACCGTGGCGTTGCCCTCGGCGACGCGCGTGACGTTGCCCCTGATCTGGCTCTCGATGGGCTCATACCAGCCGTAGCCGCCGTTTCCCGTACCGGCAGTCACGTCGTCGCCCACAAAGCAGACGTCCTGGGCGTTGCGCAGCGCCTCGGCAAGCGTGCCTGCGCCCATCTCCTCGGTCACCTCGATCTGCTCGACGCTCGCGCGGCGGAAGCCCTCGGGCGTCATCGTCAGGCGCGGGTGGGCCATCTCGAGGCCCATCTCCTCGCCCAGCATGACCGACGTCACGATGCGGTGCACCGTGTCGAGGCGGTCGAGGTCATGGGTCGCAAGCTCGCGCCCGAGCTCGTCGTTATGGAGGATGTCGTAGATGGGAAGCGCGCGGAAGTTGCCGCTCATCGACGACTCGCACCACATCGGAACCACCGAGGCGCCGATGATCTGCTTGCTCTCGCGGTCGACATGCACCTCGACGAGCGCGGCTGCGTCTGCATCGCGCCCGGTGTACACGTCGGTGTAGTGGCCAGGGCAGTAGCACGTGAAGGTCATCTTGCCGTCGACCTCCTCGAGCACGTTGGGCTGCACCGCGTGGCTGTGGTCGCCCAAGATGATGTCCGCGCCGCCCTCGATGAAGATGTCGCGCCATGTCCGCTGCAGCTCGTCCGTCGAGTGCGTCAGCATCGTTCCCCAATGCGGCAGCACGACGATGAGGTCGCAGCCGAGCACCTTCGCGCGGGCGAGGTCGGCCTGGACGGCCGTCTTGGCCTCGGCAAACTGCGGGGAGTTGGGCGAGACGATCGTGGAGGTGAGGTAGGAGAACTCGCCGTCGACGAAGGTCGTGTCGGGGTAGTCCGTCGAGTCGGTCTGGTTCACGCCGTACGTGTAGGCCAGGACCGCGATCTTCAGTCCGTCGAGCTCGATGACCTTCACGCGCTCCGCCTTGTTCTCCTCCTCTGAGCGATAGGAGCCGATGTGCTGCAATCCTGCGGCGTCAAGCACGTCAAGCGTGCGGAGGGCTCCCTGCTCGCCACGGTCGAGCAGGTGGTTGTTGGCCGTGGTCACCAGGTCGAAGCCCGCGTCACGCACCGCCGTCGCGAACTCGTCCGGCATGTTCACGTACATGGGCTTGTAGTCGTCAAAGTTGCCGGAGGAGTATCCCTCCTCGGCACCCGCAGAGGGACCCTCGTACACCCCGATGGCGAGGTCGGCGGCCTCGATGTAGGGCTTGGTGTAGGTGAAGAGGTCCGAGAAGTCGTATCCCTCCCCGTCGTAGGCCCGTCGCACCTGGTCCTCCAGCAGGATCAGGTCGCCGGAGAAGAGGATGGTGTAGGAATCGGACAGCGCGTCTTCGGTCTGCGCATCCATGCGTTGGTAGATGCCCATGCCCGCACCCGTGGTCGTCGTGTCCGCGGAGCGCATCGCATAGATGGGCGCAACTGCCACGGCAGCCACCATGAGCACACAGAACGCCTTGGAGAGCACGCCCACGACGCCCTTCGAGTGCGTACGCGTGAGCGCCGTCGCCGCCGCGTCGAGGAATCCGTTGGTCGCCTTGGCCACAAACTCGTTCCCCAGGAGCGCGAGCAGCGCCACCGAACCCACGATCGACCCCACGATGAGGGTGAGGTCGGAGGCGCCGGGGGCAAAGAGGCGCTCGAACACGAGCACGAAGTATCGGTGAAGCAGGTACACGATGAGCGAGTTGCGCCCGATGGTGGTCACGAGCGGAAGGCGCGCGTTGGGCGTCACCACGAGGATGGCCGCGGTCGCGAGGCACGCCACCAGAAGGATCGCCGCGCGCGAGACCACGTCGAAGCGGCGGGCGTAGGGATCCATGAGGACATGGCTGTAGTCATAGTGCAGCAGCATGAACGAACCCGCGATGGCGGCGACGGTCGCCAGGCAGAGCAAGCCGCCCACGAGGGCCTTCGTCTTTGGCTTCAGGTCGGCCACACGCACGCCCCATGCACGCGGCATGAGGTAGCCGCCCAGGAAGAAGGGGTAGAAGGCGATGGTGCGCCCAAACGCAAAGGCGTTTCCCGCATCGCTCCAGAAGCCCACGAGCAGCGCGGCCAGCACGGACAGGGGCAGCCCCAACGTGAAGGACCCCACGTATCCCACGGTCAGGCGCCACACGCACAGCGCCATGATGTACCAGTAGGAATAGTACGGATGGATGAGGTAGACGTCGGAGCCGCTGCGCGCCGCCCACAGCACGAAGACCCCGTTGAACACCACGTAGGCGACGACGAGCTTGGCCAGCTGGGGAAGCTTCTGCCCCAGGTTCTCCTTGGTCCAGGACTTGCTCAGATATCCGGACACAAAGGCGAAGGCCGGCATGTGGAACGTGTAGATGCCGATGGTGAGCATGCGCACGATGCGAAGGTCCTCCCTGCAGTAGAGGAAGTGACCGAGCGCCACCAAAAAGATCAAGACGAACTTGACGTTGTCCCAGTACGGGACGCGACGCCGTGGCGCCCTAGCTGCGGGCGATGCCGTCGCCCTTCCCCTATCCAAGTGCTCCATGAGGCTCTCCTCCGGCGCGAACGTGAACACGATCCGGCTTGAAGCTTAAGCGGCTGCCGCCACCCGCCCCAAGCCGTCAGTACCAACTCTTTAGGCTAGCGCAACATCCGAGGCCATAGGCAGCCAACGGGCAAAAGGGATACGTTCCCCATGCTCGGACGGTGCCCTGCGCTAGGCACGCGCCGCCATGCGGGCGCGGTCACGCTTGAGGGTGCGGCCCAGGTAATGGCCCGTATAGCTTCCCTCCACCTCCGCGACCTGCTCCGGCGTGCCGTAGGCGACGACGGTGCCGCCGCCCTCCCCTCCCTCGGGCCCCAAGTCGATCACGCGGTCGGCCATCTTGATGACGTCGAGGTTGTGCTCGATGACGAGCACCGTGTTGCCCGCGTCAACCAGCTTGTTGAGCACCTCGACCAGCTGGCGCACGTCCTCGAAGTGCAGGCCCGTGGTGGGCTCGTCCAGAATGTAGAACGTCTTGCCCGTCTGCTGGCGATGCAGCTCCTTGGCGAGCTTGACGCGCTGGGCCTCGCCGCCCGAGAGCGTGGTGGCGGGCTGTCCCAGGTGAATGTAACCCAGGCCCACGTCGTAGAGGGTCTGCAGCTTGTTCTTGATGCGCGGGATGTTCGCAAAGAAGGCAAGCGCCTCGGTCACCGTCATGTCGAGCACGTCGGCGATCGTCTTGTCGTGGTAGGTGACCTCAAGCGTCTCGCGGTTGTAGCGACGTCCGTGGCAGACCTCGCAGGGGACGTAGATGTCAGGCAGGAAGTTCATCTCGATCTTGATCTGGCCGTCACCCTTGCAGGCCTCGCAGCGTCCCCCGCTCACGTTGAACGAGAAGCGTCCGGGGCTGTAGCCGCGTGCGCGGCTCTCGGGCGTGGAGGCAAAGAGCGCCCGCAGGTCGTCCCACAGGCCGATGTAGGTGGCGGGGTTGGACCGCGGGGTGCGGCCGATGGGAGACTGGTCGATGTCGATGACCTTGTCGATCTGGTCCACACCCTCGAGCTTCTTGTACGGCCCGACCATGCGCTTGGACCGATGCACCGCGTTGGTGAGCGCCGGGGCGAGCGTGTCGGTCACGAGCGATGACTTGCCCGAGCCCGAGACCCCCGTCACCACCGTGAAGGTCCCGAACTCCACCTTGGTCGACACGTTCTTGAGGTTGTTTGCCGAGGCCCCCGTGATCTTGAGCGCGCCGCGACGCGGGTTGCGCCTCTTTGCGGGCAGGTCGATCATGCGCCTGCCCGTGAGGTAGGCGCCCGTCAGCGAGTCCGGGTTTCCCATGATCTGCTCTGGGGTGCCCGCGGCAACGACGCCTCCCCCTCGCTCGCCCGCACCGGGGCCCATGTCGATGACGTGGTCCGCGGCAAGGATGGTGTCCTCGTCGTGCTCCACCACGATGACGGTGTTGCCCTGGTCGCGCAGGCGCTTGAGGGTGTCGATCAGGCGGTCGTTGTCGCGCTGGTGCAGCCCGATGGAGGGCTCGTCAAGGATGTAGAGCACCCCCATGAGCCCCGCGCCGATCTGCGTTGCCAGGCGGATGCGCTGCGCCTCGCCGCCCGACAGCGTCGCCGCGGCGCGGGAGAGCGTCAGGTAGTCGAGGCCCACGTTGACCATGAAGCGCAGGCGCGCCACGATCTCCTTCACGATGGCGGCCCCGATGAGGTGCTGACGCTCGGTCAGGTTGAGGTGCTCAAAGAAGTCGAGGCACGCACGGCACGACAGGTCGCAGACCTCCTGAATGTTCTTGTCCCCCACCGTGACGGCAAGGTATTCGGGCTTCAGGCGCGCACCATGGCACGTGGGGCACGGCACCTCGCGGATGTAGCGCTCAAGGTGGACCCGCATCGTCTCGGACGTGGTCTCCTGGTACTTCTCGAACAGGACCGACCGGACGCCCGAGAACTTGGTGAACCAATGGGTGTCACGCCCGTCGCGCGTGTGGTAGTCGACGCGGATCTTTGCGTTGCCCAAACCGTCGAGCAGCGCCGCCTGCGTCTTCTTGGAGAGCCTCTCCCACGGTGTCTCGGGGTCTTCGCCCATGTGGCGGCAGACCGCCGCCAACACCTGGGGATAGTAGTTGGAATGGCCAAAGATGGAGCCAAAGACCCCGTCGGCGACAGACAGAGACGGGTCCTCGATGAGCGCCTGCGCGTCGACGATGCGGCGCGTTCCGATGCCGTCGCAGTCGGGGCAGGCACCGTAGGGCGCGTTGAACGAGAAGTCGCGGGGCTGCAGATCATCGATGGAGTGCCCGTGCTCGGGGCAGGCGAGGGCAAGGGAGTACTGCAGCAGCTCCTCGGGATGGCCCTCGGGGTCGTCACGGTCAGCCAGCAGGAAGAAGCCCACGCGGCCAGAAGCCAGCTTGGTGGCCTGCTCCACCGCCTCGGCGATGCGCCCGAGGCTGTTCTTGCGCACCACGATGCGGTCGACCACCACCTCGACGGTGTGCTTGAAGTTCTTGGGAAGCCGAATCTCCTCCTCCCCCAGGTCGCGGACCTCGCCGTCGATGCGCACGCGCGAGAAGCCCTCGCGACGCAGGTCGTCAAAGAGCTTGGTGTACTCGCCCTTGCGGCCCAGCACGACCGGGGCCAGCACGAGGGCACGGCGGCCCTCGGCGTGGGCCAAGACCTTGTCGGCCACCTGGTCGGTGGTCTGGCGCTCGATGGGACGCCCGCATTCGGGACAGTGGGGAGTCCCGATGCGCGCGTACAGCAGGCGCAGGTAGTCATAGATCTCGGTCACCGTGCCGACGGTGGAGCGGGGGTTGCGGCTCGTGGTCTTCTGGTCGATGGAAACCGCGGGAGAGAGGCCGTCGATGGAATCCAGGTCGGGCTTGTCCATCTGGCCCAGGAACATGCGCGCATAGCTCGAGAGGCTCTCCACATAGCGGCGCTGCCCCTCGGCGTAGATGGTGTCGAAGGCGAGGCTCGACTTTCCCGAGCCAGAAAGGCCCGTGATGACGACGAGCTTGTCGCGCGGGATGCGCACGTCGATGTCGCGCAGGTTGTGCTCTCGTGCCCCGCGGATGTCTATGCAGTCAGACGCCATGTGGGACCGTCCTTTCGTCATGCAAAAGTCCATGAATATCTAGTATAGGACTGCTCGAAACAAACACGTGTTCCAAGACGGTCCATCACACCCTAACCAGAACATGTTCGATTGCTCCCCCGCGGAACGGGCGATGCCGTTGGGTGTCCCGGCAGCGGAACACCCAACGGCATCGCCCGTTCCGCGCCAGCGTACGGAAAACAGGGTAAGATAGTGGAGTTGCACGTACGGTTACCAAAGGAGGAACAGCATGACCCCAGAGGAAGAGGAGGCCATCCGCCGCGAGTTCGAGGCATCGCGCAAGGAGGCCCACAAGCAGGAGAGACCCCAGCAGAGCCAGGGTCCCGACGGCTTTGAGCTCAACATGTTTTCCCAGGTCAAGCACGTCATCGGCATCGTCTCCGGCAAGGGCGGCGTAGGCAAGTCGCTCGTCACCGGCATCCTTGCGACCGAGCTCATGCGGGCCGGCAAGTCCGTCGGCATCCTTGACGCCGACATCACCGGCCCCTCCATCCCCAAGATGTTCGGCATCTCCTCGCAGCGCATCGCCGCCATGGACGAGCATCTCCTGGTTCCCGCCGTCACCGACGGTGGCATCAAGGTGGTGTCCACCAACCTCATCCTCGAGCACGAGAGCGACCCGGTGCTGTGGCGCGGACCTCTGCTCATGGGCGTCATCAAGCAGTTCTATGAAGACGTGTACTGGGGCGAGCTCGACTACCTGCTCGTCGACATGCCCCCGGGAACGGGCGACGTCGCGCTGACGGTCTTCCAGTCGCTGCCGATCGAGGGCGTCATCATCGTGTCCAGCCCGCAGGACCTCGTCCAGATGATCGTGGGCAAGGCCGTCAACATGGCCGCCATGATGGAGGTCCCCGTCATCGGCCTGGTCGAGAACATGAGCTACTTCGTCTGCCCCTCCTGTGGCGAGAAGCACGAGCTCTTTGGCCCAAGCGCCGCTCAGGAGACTGCCGACCACTTTGGCATCAACATGCTCGGACGGCTTCCCATCGACCCCGCCATCGCAAAGGTCTGCGACGCCGGCACCATCGAGCACCACCTTCCTGCGCACCTGCTTGACGGCGCGCTCGAGGCCATCACCGGGCGCGACGCCTAGCGTTGGACCGGCGGCGCCAGAAAGCGAAGCCCATGGCAAGGCGGGAAACGCGAACCCAGGAGCGACAGAGGCAGCTTTCCGAGGCTGCCTCTGTCCGCCTGCCCAAGGACTGCGACGTCATCGTCGTGGGCGGTGGCGCCTCGGGCCTGGTCGCCGCCATAGCCGCGGCAGAGGCGGGGGCCTCTGTCGTCGTGTTCGAGAGCGAGGCGGAGTGCGGTCGCCGCATCCTCGCCACGGGAAACGGCCGTTGCAACTTTGCCAACGAGCGGCTCGACCCGACCCGCTACAACGACCCCGCCTTCGTGGGTGCGGTCTGCGGGCCCACGTGGCTTGAGGACGTGCTGTCCTTCTTCCACGACAGCGGCATGCGCTGGTGCTCTGAGGAAGGGCGCCTCTACCCCCTGAGCCTCCAGGCGGCCAGCGTGCGCAACGTGCTCCTTGCCCGCGCACGCGCCGCCGGCGTCGTCCTCGCGCCCGCACGCTCCGTGGTGCACGTCTCGCACTCTAAGGACGGTCCCCACCCCGTAGAGGTCTCTTTCTCGGCCCTCTTCGAGGACGACGAGGCCCCGAGCACCTGCCGCTCGCGCGCCCTCGTCATGGCGGCTGGCGGCAAGACCGCCCTCTCCCTCGAGGGGCTCGGAATCCGCACCTCGCCACGCGTACCCGTGCTTTGCCCCCTCGCCTGCGATGAGTCCCCGCTGCGCGTGCTCGACGGCAGGAAGGTCGTCGCACGGGTCAGGCTCTTCAAGGACGGGCAGAGCGAGTGCTGCTGGAGCGACCGCGGAGGCGTTCTCTTTCGCGACTACGGCATCTCGGGCATCGTGGTGTTTGACCTCTCTCGGCGAGCCGAGAAGGGCGACCTCGTCGAGCTCGACCTCGTGCCCGACCTGTCTGAGGCTGAGATCCTGCAGATCGTCGACCCGTCCCAGAGCGGGTCGTTTGTGCCCGGCGCGCTCGATGGGGTCATCGACCCCACCGTCGCCGAGGTTATCGAGCGGCTGGCGCGCGAGCGCTGGCACCTCCCCCAGGCACGGCGCACCATGCCTAAGACCGATACGGAGGCGCTCGTCCTTCTTGCCAAGGCGCTCCCCTTCTGCGTCGTCGGGCCAGCCGACGTGCGCCAATCCCAGGTCACGCGCGGCGGCATCACGACGGACCAGCTTGACCCCAGGACGCTTTCCCTGCGCGACCACCCCTGGCTCTTCGCCTGCGGCGAGGCGCTCGACGTCGACGCCGACTGCGGAGGGTTCAACCTTGCCTGGGCTTGGAAGAGCGGCATGGTCGCTGGCGCCGCGGCCGCTAGGAGCGCGCTGTCATGATCGAGGTAAGCGGGATACGCGTCCCCCTGAGGCGCCTTGACGGCGACGAGCGCCACGAGCTTGCGGCCGTCCGTGCGGCGGCCCTGAAGAGGCTGCACCTCTCCCCTGCCGACGTCTCCTCCCTCGAGCTCAGAAAGCGCTCCGTGGACGCGCGCAAGAAGGCGGACATCCTCATCACCTACACCGTCTGGATCGAGCTGGCGGGACATGCGAATGCGGAGCGCCAGCTCCTTTCCCGTCTGGGGCGCAGGCACCAGGTGCGCGGCGTGAGCCATGTCGAGCGCCTGCGGACCGCGCTGCCAACGCTGCGCGGCACCGTCCCGGCCCAGCGGCCCGTCGTGGTCGGCGCCGGGTGCGCAGGCCTCTTCTGCGCGCTGGCGCTCGCAGAGGCAGGACTTGCGCCCCTTCTGGTGGAGCGCGGCGACGACGCGACCAGGCGCACCACAGCCGTCACGCGCCTGAACGAGACGGGAGTCCTCGACCCCGAGAGCAACATCCAGTTTGGCCTCGGCGGTGCGGGAACCTTCTCGGACGGAAAGCTCGGAACAGGCACCAAGAGCCCTGTGCATCGCCTGATTCTCGAGGCGTTCGTCGAGGCCGGCGCCTCGCGTACCATACTGTGGGATGCCCACCCCCACGTCGGAAGCGACGTGCTGCCCACGGTCGTAGAGAACCTCGTGCGCCGTATCGAGGCGGCGGGTGGCGAGGTTCGCTGCCGCACCCGCCTTACGGACATCGACGTCACGGGAGGACGGGTCAGACACATAACGCTCGCCTCCGTCGACCCCGTGACCGGCATCGCGCGAGAGGAGCGGATTCCCACAAGCCACGTCGTGCTCGCCACGGGACATTCCGCCCGCGACGTCTTCGAGCTGCTTCGCAGCCACGACGTGACGCTCGAGCGCAAGACCTTTGCCATGGGCGTGCGCATCGAGCACCTGCAGGCTGACATCGACCGCGCGCAATATGGGCCCGCGGCGGGGCACCCCGCCCTGGGCGCGGCTCCCTACAAGCTGTCGTGCCACCTTGAGGGAGGGCGAGGGGTCTTCTCGTTCTGCATGTGTCCCGGAGGCTTTGTGGTGGCGGCCGCAAGCGAGCCCGAAGGCGTCGTCACCAACGGCATGAGCCTCTCCGACCGGGCGGGCACCAATGCCAACTCTGGTCTGCTCGCCAACGTCTTCCCCTCCGACCTGCCCGGCGACGACGTGCTCGCAGGCGTCGAGCTGCAGCGCCATTGCGAGCGGGCGGCATACGACGTCGCCGGAGGGGGCTACGTCGCGCCCGCGCAGCTCTTGGGCGACTTCCTGGGCGCTGTCCCGTCAACGGGAGCCGGAGGCGTGCTGCCCACCTATCCCCGCGGCGTCGCGTGGGGCACCATCGACGGCTGCCTGCCGCCCTACGTCACGCAGTCTCTGCGTGACGCCGTCCCGATGCTCGCCCGCAAACTTGGGGGATTCGCGGCCGCAGATGCGGTCCTCACGGGCGTGGAGACGCGTTCGAGCTCTCCCGTACGCGTCACGCGCGGCCAAGACGGACAGGCGCTGGGCATCCGAGGGCTCTTCCCCTGCGGTGAGGGCGCGGGCTATGCGGGCGGCATCATGAGCGCCGCCACCGACGGCGTCCGTGCGGCAGGGTGGCTCATCGACTCACTCTAGGCCTGAAGCAGCTGGAGCACGCGGGCATAGTCCGTGCTGCCGATGCGTTCCGCCCCATCAGGAACCGGCACCTCGTTGTCGCTGAACACGACGTCAGCTTCAAGCGGGTTGTCCACCACCTCGGTTGCCGCCATCATCGCAAGGTCGTAGAGGCTTATGACCTCGGTCGAGCGGAGGTACTTCTGAAGGAAGGCCAGGCGCGTCTCGCCTGCGACGTTCTCAGTGCTTCCCGCCGCCACGTTGAGCCACACGAACTCGTTCTTCACGAGGTCGAGGGCAAACAGGTAGGCAAAGCGGCTCGGGCAGGTGACCCCAAACGAGGAGGCAACCGTCTTGGGCTCAAAGACCTTGCCGCCGTCCCTCTTCTCGCGCAGCATGAACCCCGCCGTGCACAGGCAGCTGTCAAACGAGCTCATCGAATACACGTTGTCGCAGAAGACGAGATAGTGTATGTGCGGATAGTGGCTCTTGAACTTGGGGAGGTAGATGTCAAAGTACTCGGAGCCACCCGCGTAGCCTGACGTCTGGTCTCCCGAGAAGACGATGCCGCCCAGCCGCCTGAAGGCCATGCTTCGCCAGGAGAACTCCGTCTGCCTGCCGTCATCCGAAAGGCCGATCGCGCTCAGGTCGATTTCATCGACCAGTTCCCAGTAGGTGAAGGCGCGAAGCTTCTTGTCTGCGGGAAACGGTATGCGCGACCCCGTGGGCAGAAGCCCGAGCCCGCTCATCGAGCTGGCCATCTTGAGGGGAAGGGCCGTGCGGCGCATCCCCTCGTCAACGTAGACCTTGCCCAGCGTGTTGCGCAACGAGGCGGCGAGCAGCGACCGGATGTGCTCGACCGCGGCGCCCACCCACCTTTCGGGCACGGCCGACCTGCGACGGGCGACCTCTTCCTGCGTCTCGAGGTGCGTCCGCAGCATGTTGTGGCTCGTGAACACGAAGGTCCTGGGCGTCTTTGGGTCATAGAGGCCATACATCAAGAGCAGCTGGATCAGCACGATCCTGTTCCTGCTCTGCAGGTGGTCAAGGACAAATCGCGCATCATCCTCGGTCACGCAGCGGCTGAGCAGGTAGTTGAGGTGACGCAGCACATCTGCGGCACCCTTGCTCCGCTCGAGCGACAGGAGCGCCTCCCCGACCTCTCCCCTTTCCATGTGCGCCTCGAAGGCCGCATAGGCCGAGCGCCCACGCTTGCTCCGGATGTCCGCGACAAACGCGGCAGCCTTCTGGCTGGCAGGTCGGTAGTGGACGTGATGGAGGAGCCCCGCCCAGAGACGTCGCTTCTCAAAGCAGCGCTCCACGTCGGCGGCGCCTCGCTCGAAGAGCGCATCGATCACCTTGCAGACGAGCTTGCGATCTTGGTTGGCAAAGTTCAGCTTCTTGACATCCGTGCTGCCATAATGCGAGAACTGGATGTGCTCGACAAGGCGAAGCACGTCCGAAAGCTGCAGGAACCTGGTGAGGTCAAGGTCCTTGGTATCCATCAGCAGCTTTGTCGCGGTGTCCTTGGAGCCGCACGCGTCGACGACAAGCCCGTCACGCACGCACGCAAGGACCAACGCGTAGTCGCCTTCGCTCAACGGGCGCGAACCCGCCAGGAGCAGGTGTGCCTGCTCCTCCACCAGGCGCGTCGCCTCGGACGCGTCGATGATGCGGAAGGGCCTGATGGGGGTCTTCTCATCAAAGCAGGACCGCACGACCTCCCCCTCCAGGAGGGAGTGCCCCGCCTCGGAAAAGTCACCGAGGCCATAGGTCCTCGCATAGTGCAGGATCTGGTCCACGAGCCTCTGCTCCACCGAGAGGCTCCGCACCGACTCGGGAAAGCCGCGATAGAAGGGCTCGGGGACGTTCACGCCCAAGTTTCGCTCGGCGACCCTCACCATGTCGAGGCTCGCCCATTCGCCATGCTCAATCACCTGGATGTTGAAGAGCTTGGCAAGCGAAAGGACCGTCTCGCCGGCATGGTCTGACGGTCCCTTTTCGCTCACGAAGAATCCCCGGGTGAAGAGGTGGTCAAGATAGCGCTGATCCATGGTGCCCTCCTCGCACAGGCGCGGGTGATATCGCTGGATTGATTCTTAAGAGGAAGGAGTAAACCCAGCTAGCTACCCGCATGCACCCATTGTAGCAAGAACGCCATGCCTGTGCGGTCGCGCTGTGCGCCAAGAGACAAAGGGCGGGGCCGGATTGCTCCGACCCCGCCCGAATCAACCTTGGCGATGTCCCTACGCCATCTCGCGGTAGCACTCGATGATGTGGTCTGCCGTCAGGCCGTAGATGTCGAGCAGCTCGCCGCCGGCGCCGGACATGCCAAAGATGTCGGGCATGCCGATGCGGCGCACGGGCGTCGGGCACTTCTCGGAGAGGACCTCGCACACGGCGGAGCCCAGGCCGCCCACGATGGAGGCCTCCTCGATGGTGACGACCTTGCCGGTCTTCTTGGCGCTGGCAACCACCAGCTCCTCGTCGAGCGGCTTGATGGTGTGCATGTTGATGACCTCCGCAGACACGCCCTCCTCGGCCAGGCGATCGGCGGCGTCGAGGGCGCGCGGGACCATCATGCCGCAGGCGATGATGGTGACGTCGGTGCCCTCGCGCAGGACCTCGCCCTTGCCGAAGTGGAACTCGTAGGTGTCGGCGTCGTGGATCGTCGGGGAGGCGAGGCGCGCCACGCGGATGTACATGGGGCCGAGCGTTTCGACGGCGGCCTTGGTGGCGGCGTAGGCCTCGACGTCGTCGGCGGGGACGACCACGGTCATGTTGGGCAGCGAGCGCATGATGGCGATGTCCTCCACCGCCTGGTGGGTGCCGCCGTCCTCGCCGCAGCTGGGGCCGGCATGGCTGCCGACGAGCTTGACGTTGAGGTCGGAGTAGCAGACGGACTGGCGGATCTGCTCGAAGGCGCGCCCGGTCACGAAGACCGAGAAGCTGCTGGCGAACGGGATCTTGCCGCAGGTGGCAAGGCCAGCGGCGGTGCCGACCATGTCGGCCTCGGCGATGCCCATGTCAAAGAAGCGCTCGGGGCAGGCCTTCTTGAACGCACCAGACTTGGTGGCTGCAGCAAGGTCGGCGTCGAGGGCGACGATGTTGGGGTTCTCGGCGGAGAGCTCAGCGATTGCCTGGGCGTATGCCTCGCGGGTTGCAGAGTTCATAGGTGATCCTCCTTGGGAAGTGACGTAGAAGGGCGTTGGTTTACTCGCCGCGCAGCTCGGCCAGCGCGACGGCGGCCTGCTCCGCGTTGGGCGCCGCCCCATGCCAGTTGACCGCGTTCTCCATGAAGGAGACGCCCTTGCCCTTGACGGTCTCGCACACGATGACCGTCGGCCTGTCCTCGCACTTCTTTGCCTCGTCGACGGCGGCGGAGATCGCCTCGAGGTCGTGGCCGTCGATGGAGAGCACGTTCCAGCCGAAGGCGGCGAACTTGTCGGCGACGGGGTTCACCGTCATGACCTCGTCGTTGGTGCCGTCGATCTGCAGGCCGTTGTGGTCGACGAACCCTATGACGTGGCCCAGGCCGTAGTGGCTGGCGGCCATGGCCGCCTCCCAGATCTCGCCCTCCTGGATCTCGCCGTCGCCCATGATGACGTAGACGTAGTAGTCCTTGTTGTCCAGACGTCCGGCCAGCGCCATGCCGTTGGCGACCGCGAGGCCCTGGCCCAGCGAGCCCGTGGACATGTCGACGCCCGGGGTGTCCGCCATGTTGGGGTGGCCCTGCAGGTGCGAGCCGTACTTGCGCAGGGTGAGGAGGTCCTCACGCGGGAAGTAGCCGCGCTCAGCCAGCGCCGCGTAGAGCGCGGGCGCCGCATGGCCCTTGGAGAGCACCAGGCGGTCACGGTCGGGGTCGTTGGGGTTTTCGGGGTCGATGTGCATCTTCTCGAAGTAGAGCACCGTGAGGATGTCGGCGCAGGAGAGCGAGCCACCGGGATGCCCGGAGCCTGCTGCCGCAAGCGATTCGATGATGTCGATGCGAATCTGGTTCGCAACTGCCTTGAGGTTAGTGCCCATGTGCAAAAGTCCCCCTTTTTGGAACGTTGGCCACTTGTCCAATACCAGCTAACTGTAGTCCAAAAGTCATGGGCGAGATGTGCGCGACGGGAGATAGCAGAAAACTATCGAAAGAACAACGAGAAATCGGTGGGTTCGCGCTCTTTTCGTGCTACCGCACGCCATCCCACTCGGCATAGAAATCCTCCAAAAAGCGGCGGATCGTAGCCGTGCGCCCTTCGGCGAGGCGCCTGCCTGCGCGCGTGCTCATCATCTCTTCAAGCAGCAGCAGCTTGTCGTAGAAGTGTGCGATGGTCGTAGAGGCATCGTCGCCCTCGGGGTCATGCAGCGCACGGCCGTGAGCCCCGCCAAAGGCAAAGGCGCGCGCGATGCCGACGGCACCAAGCGCGTCAAGACGGTCCGCGTCACGCACGCAGGCGGCCTCGATTGACGAGGGAGGGGCGCTGCCGTTTTCTGAGAACGACACCTCGCGGATGGCGGCAAGCACCCGCTGCGCCTCACGCTCCGCCACGTGATGCTCCCCCAGAAACGCGCGCGCATTGCCCAAGGTGGCATGCGTCCGAGGAGAAAGCTTGTGGTCGTCCACGTCGTGCAGGAGGGCGGCAAGCGAAACGACACCCACGTCGGCACCCTCCTCATCCGCGATGCGACATGCCATGCGGTGCACGCGCAGCGTGTGGTGCACGTCATGGCCCGATGAGTCGCCGGCAAACGCCTGGGCGACGTAGCGCTTGGCCTCCCCTATGACCGCCTCATCGATCATGGCCCCTCCTTTTTGCGTCAGGGTGATGGTAGCACGCAGCGCTGGCGCGCCCGTGCCCCAAGGAGCTTTGGCGCGAGCTGGTACCATATGAGTCGCAACACAGCCACCGGCGCTCGTAAGGGGTTTACCGATGCCCACGCTCTTCATCGACGCAGATGCCTGCCCCGTCACCCGCGAGGCAGTCGACGCCGCCCGCAAGGCGCAGGTTCCCTGCGTCATAGCGGGCGACAGCGGACACAACCTGCTCAAGCACGTGAGGAAAAGTGACCCGACCGAGCCCACCGACGGGTTTTGGGTACGCACCCTGCAGGTCGCGCAAGGCAAGGACTCCGCCGACTTCGCTATCACCTGCGAGCTCGACGACGGCGACATCGTGGTCACGCAGGACTTTGGCCTCGCATCCATGGCGCTCGGGCGCGGGGCCGCAGCCATCGGCGTGCGCGGTCAGCTCTATGACCAGCGCACCATCGACGCGCTCATGCTCGTGCGCCACGCCGAGCAGGTCGAGCGGCGCAGCAAGCGGCGCACCAAGATCCAGGGCGACAAGCACCCGGCCTTTTCTGCCGAAGACCGCAGGCGCTTTGTGCGCAATCTGGAAGGGCTGCTTGCCGACATGCTCCACAGATAGCAGAAGAGGGCCCGCCCGATGGCGGACCCTCTCTTCGTAAAACCTGAAGTGACGGTCTTACAGGGACAGTGCCTCGCAGGGGCACGCGTCGACGCAGGCGCCGCACTCGACGCACTCGTCCTCGTTGACCTCGGCGTGGTCCTCGACGGACAGGGCGCCCACGGGGCAGGCGTCAACACAAGCGCCGCAGCCTACGCACATATCGGTATCGATGTTCACTGCCATAGGAGTTCTCCTCTCCTCGTGCCGACCCCGGCGGGACCGGCTCTCTCCTAGCGCTTGGCCGCGCATCCCCTTGCGACGACCTCGCTTCCTTCTAGGACTCCTTGCAAAGCTATCGTAGCAACAATGCCCGTTTTGGCAAGCCACTTTTTACAAACCATGTCGACCAGTGGCAAAGAATGCGAGCAGCACGACGGAGGCGACCATCCCAACCAGCGCAAACAGGTCGTTTGCGAGCCCATCCGCCTTCCAGAGGCCCAGCGAAAAATCGTTTCTCAGGGGCCAGAAGAGCCGGATCCCCTTCTTGTTTGTGAGGTCGAGGAGGACATGCGAGGCGATGCCCACCACAAACGGCACCGCCAGCGGCTCGCACAGAAGCTTCATGGACTCTCCCCAGAGCGCGAGGGCCACCAGCGAGTGGGAAAACGTCCGGTGGGACGTCAGCGCGGCAAGGACCGTGGTCGCAATCATGCCCACGATGCCTGACGCGACCTCCCTTGCCACGTGGCCCTTGAGGTAGGCACAGACGGGACCCGCATGGAGGTAGTCGTAGGCAAGCAGGGCGCAGGCAAGCACCAGCGCGACCATGCGCCACCGGAAGGCGTCCTTGGCCCTCTCGTTCGGGCGGACGTCAACGTCGCACACGACGCTGCCCAGCGAGGCGCCCATGACCACGGCTGCGCATGCCACCGGGGTCGTCGGTCGCAGAAGCGCCAGGGCGGCTGCCACCCCCACGCCCATGTGTGCCTTGCCCATCATGGCAGCCTACTTCTTGTGGCGCTTCCAGCGGCGCCGCGTTGCGTGCGCGCTTCCCTTGCGTGCGCCCTGCTTGAGGCGTGCCATGACCTCCTCCTCAGAGGTCCCCTCAAGTGCGCCGCGCAGCTCGACCACCTGGTCGCGCAGCTTGGCCGCCCGCTCGAAGTCCATGGCGGCAGACGCCTCGGCCATCTCCTCCTCGAGCGCCGAGAGGACCGCCTGCGCCTCCTCCGGGGGAAGCTTGGAGAGCTCGTCGGCCACCGAGGCGACGGTCGCCTCGTGCTCCGCCCGGGCGTCAGGGGCGCCGTCCTCCCCGGAGTAGAACGCCCCGTGCCCCAGCCCATCGCCTCGGCTGCGACCCTTGCCCTCCAGCGTGGCGTCCGCCTCCGAGATGAAGCTCGTCACGTCGGTGATCGACTTCTTGATGGTCCTGGGCACGATGCCGTGCTCCTCGTTGAAGGCCTCCTGCAGGCTGCGGCGGCGCCTCGTCTCGTCGATGGCCGCGCGCATGCTGTCGGTGATGGTGTCCGCATACATGATGACCTGTCCCTGCGCGTTGCGCGCGGCGCGCCCCATGGTCTGGATGAGGGAGCGCCGGTTGCGCAGGAACCCTTCCTTGTCTGCGTCGAGGATGGCGACGAGCGACACCTCGGGAATGTCGAGGCCCTCGCGCAGCAGGTTGATGCCCACAAGAACGCTGATCTTGCCCACGCGCAGGTCGCGTATGATGTCGACGCGGTCAAGCGTGGCCGTGTCGGAGTGCATGTAGTTGACCTTGACGCCCTCGTCCAGCAGATGGTCGGTCAGGTCCTCGGCCATGCGCTTGGTCAGCGTGGTCACGAGCACCCGGTCGCCCTTACTGGTCCGGGCCTTGATCTCGTCGATGAGGTCATCGATCTGGCCGCGCACCGGCCGCACGTCAACCAGGGGGTCCAACAGGCCCGTCGGGCGGATCACCTGCTCGACCGCCTGCTGGGAGACCATCTCCTCATAGTCGCCTGGCGTGGCGGACACGTACACGTACTGCGGCACGCGCTGCTCGAACTCGTCAAAGCGCAGGGGACGGTTGTCCAGCGCGGATGGCAGGCGGAACCCATGCTCCACGAGCGTCACCTTGCGCGAGCGGTCCCCCTCGTACATGCCGCGGATCTGCGGGACCGTGACGTGGCTCTCGTCGATGATGCAGAGCATGTCGGAGGGGAAGTAGTCGATGAGGGTGAAGGGCGGCTCGCCCGGCTTGCGTCCGTCCAGATGGCGGGAGTAGTTCTCGATGCCCGAGCAGTAGCCCATGGTCTCGAGCATCTCCAGGTCGTAGGCAGTGCGCTGCGCGAGGCGCTGCGCCTCGAGGATGCGGTCTGCCGCCTTGAGCTCCGCCACGCGCGACTCCAGCTCCTCCGAGATGGTCTTGAGGGCGTGCGCCACCTTGGGCCGTTCCGTCACGTAATGGGAGGCGGGCCAGATGGGGATGGCGTCAAACTCACGCACCAGCTCGCCCGTCACCTTGTCCACCTCGGCGATGAGCTCGACCTCGTCGCCAAAGAAGCTAATGCGCAGGGGGTTTTCGGCATAGGGAGGAAAGACGTCCACCGTGTCGCCCCGCACACGGAAATGACCGCGCTGCAGGTCGTAGTCGTTGCGGTCATACTGGATGTCGATGAGGGCATGGATGAGGTCATCGCGCTCGAGAGGCTCGTCCTTGCTCACCGTGGGCGCAAGCCCCGCATAGTCTTCGGGGCTGCCGATGCCGTAAATGCAGCTCACGGAAGCCACCACGATCACGTCGCGGCGACTGAGCAGGCTTGAGGTAGCCTGGTGGCGGAGCTTCTCGACCTCCTCGTTGATGGAGGCGTCCTTCTCTATGTAGGTGTCGGTCTGGGGAACGTAGGCCTCGGGCTGGTAGTAGTCGTAATAGCTCACGAAGTAGACCACCGCGTTGTTGGGAAAGAGCTCGCGCATCTCGCTCGCCACCTGCGCGGCGAGCGTCTTGTTGGGCTCCATGATGAGGGTGGGACGCTGCGTGGCCTCGATGAGCTTGGCCATGGTGAACGTCTTGCCCGAGCCCGTGACGCCCATGAGCGTCTGGTAGCGCAGGCCGTCCTCGACCCCACGCGCGAGCTTCTCTATCGCCTGCGGCTGGTCGCCCGCCGGCTCGTACGGAGAGACGACCGTGAGCCGCTCGTCCCCTCCCGTACGCCCAAAGCGCCTCAGCTCTCCGCCAAAGTGTTCATGCTGCTCCACGCCGCGTCCTCTCTTCGTCTTTTCGAACTAGTGTACCCCATTTTTGGAGGAGCATCCACCGAGGAACGCGCCCTCTTAGGCACAGATACCGATAGCGAGTCCTCCCTCTGGTCCACGAGCGATAGAATCACAACATGCGACTTTTTATCTACGACTTGGAGACTCTCATGGATACGCATGGGCATGACCGACACATCGACAGGGCGGAGCGCGGAGGGACCGCGCTCACCGTCATCTGCTCTATTCTGGGCGGACTCGCCATCATCAACGGCCTGATCTTCGCCATCATGGCCATCTTCTTCCTCACCGATGGCGAGGAGCTGGGGCTGGTCCTGTTCGTGCTGACCATCGCCTTGGTGGGCATCGCCACGGGAGTTCTGCTCATCGTGCTTGGGGTGCGCCAGGGAAAGGACCAGAAGCTGTCCGAATCGGGCCCGGCCACCAAGGCAACCGCCCCCCAGAGGCAGGACACCCCTGCCGGCGACACCCCCGAGGTCATCTCACGAGAGGTCATCGCGGGAGGACCGCAGTCACAGGCGGCCCCGGCAGCCTCTGGCACCCCCGAGCCCGTCCCGACGCCCGTGCCCTCGCCCTCACCTGCCCCCACGGGCGCCCCCCAGGGCAGCGCCGCCACCGAGGAGGTCGCCAACCTCGTCACGCGTTCCGAGAACCTCTTTGCCTCGCTCAAGGACCTCGTGCGCAACGAGCGCTCGCACGAGGCGACCTCCCGTCATCACCTTGCCAGCATGCTCGAGGCGACGGGCCTCATGGCCTGGGACGACGCCCCCGTCTGCGAAGCGGGACGCCTGACGCGCAACCATCACTTCTGGATTCGCCAAAACGTTGACGAGATGTCCGACGAGGCATATGACCGCCTCGTCTCCATCGAGGCGGCACTGAGCGTCAACCAGGACCTCGGCAGCCTCGCCGCCACGTCCACGGTCGAGGGCTCGGCCCCCGAGGTCGCACGCCGCATCTTTGGCACCATGACCAGCCAGTCCATCGAGCGCTATTCCCTTGACGCCTCCCTAGATGCCGCCTACCCCGGCGCCAGCCGCTCCGACGTGGGCGGCGAGTGGGCAGTCCGCGCGTCGGTGGCCTCCGCCGCGGAGTGCGCCGTCACGCCCTTCCGCGTCGTACACGAGGAGCGCGTCAACGTCGCAGAGGGAGCCCTCGCCTTCTCGCTGGAGATTCCCCGTCCCCGATGCATGGCCATCTTCTCGCCCGATTTCCAGATGCAGGTCGCGCTCGCGCGCTCCTACGCCCTCAGGCTCTCGACGCTGCTCGCGCGGCATGCCATCGCGCATTCGGTGCTTGCCGACGAGCCCCTGATCAAGACCGTGTATGTCAACTGCCACGAGCACGGCAGCGACAAGACCCTCCTGTCGCTTCGCCTTGATGACGACGTGATCGCCCGACTCACCGCGCTGTTTGCCGACCCGGCCGCCCTCGAGGGAAACGCCTTCCCCGCAAACGAGGCCATCCACGCCACATTTGGGGCCGACGGCTGGTTTGAGGAGGTCGAGCCCTTCGTCACGCTCGATGACGAGCTCGTCTCCCCCAGCTGGCGCTTCACCTATCCCGAGCTTGTCGACCGCCCCACCTCGGAGCGGCTCCGCTCCATCACGGGCGCGCGCAACGTCACCGAGCTTGGCATCAACGAGAACGCCGGGCGCCTTGCCGCATGGGACGAGCTCTCTGCCCAGGGCTGGGAAAACACGGAAGACATCGTGTCGAAGCTCAAGGAGAAGATGCTCCAGGCCGAGGACATCACCGTCTCGGAGGCCTGCAACCGCACCATCGAGGCGCTGGTCGCGGGCAGCGTCGACTCGTCGGACACCGAGGAGCTCAATCGCATCTTCATCAGGGGAACCTCCCTCGAGCAGGCCGTCAAGACCTCCGAGGACGCGCTTGACGAGTCCAACGGCCCGTCGGATCCCGAGAAGGCCGTCAGCGTGCTCACCGAGGCCCTCTCCCCCATCGAGTCGCTCGGCGCCTACCTTGACGACACGGACACCGTCTATCGCTACTTTGGCTCGATCTCCGAGCGCATCCGCTTCGACCTTGACATCGACGACCACCGCCGCACGGTCAAGCTCGTCCCCGACGCCTACTACAACGCCATCTGCAACCTCTCCATCGCCTATGACGAGCTGGGAGATGGTGACAAGGCCATGCGCTATGCGGACGAGATGATCCGCATCGCCCCCGCCACCATCCATGCGACCATGCGCAAGGTGCGCGTCCTAGAGCACCAGGAGCGCATCTTTGAGGCGGCGGACCTCATCAAGGGAATCCTGAGGCTCGCAAGCACCCCGCGTGACGCCGCCATCTGCCACTATCGGCTCGCCTACATGGAATGGAAGCTCGGACGCGAGGACCTGGGCGTGGCGTGCTACCAGCGTTCGCTCACCTGGGACACTGAGATGTCCCAGCAGGCTCGGGAGGAGCTTGACGACCTGCTCTCCTCCAACGACAAGCTCCGCCGCCTCTCCGACGACGAGGTTGCCTCGGTCCTGGCCCGCGAGGGCATCCCCCTGGGCTGCGACGAGTCCGACAAGCGCCGCATGCTCGCCGCGGCGACGCTCTGCGTCGACGAGGGCGTGTTCTGGGCGGCACGTCCGCTCGTGGGCTCGCTCTTCAACCTCAACGGCGACGACGTGATGATGGGCGTCTACCGCTCGCTGACCCCCAAGGACTAGCCGCCACCAAGGCTCGGTGACTCGGAAGGGGAGTATCCCTTCCGAGTCACCGAGCCTTGACTTATCTTCAAGGGCAGGGTCCTACCTTTTTGAGTCAGTCTTAGCGCGGGTTCAGCTCGGAGTCGTACAGGCGCTGGTAGGCGCTGTACACCTCGTTGACCTTCACCAGGTAGATGCGCGTTTCGGGATAGGTGATGGCACTCGAGATGTCGGGGATGCCACCTTCCATCCATTCCTGGACCGTGCCGAGGCCCGCATTGTAGGCAGCAATGACCTGGTCGGTCGTCTCGAGGTGGTCGTCCAGGTAGTCAAGGCACCCGCAGCCGTACTCGATGCAGGTCGCAGGGTCGGTGAGGCTGTGGGGGTCGTAGTATGACGAGTCGACGTACCCCAGCCCCGCAAGCGTCTCCGCCGTCGAGGGCATGACCTGCATGAGGCCGACGGCGCCCACGCCCGATTCGGCATTTGGGTTCCAGCCCGACTCGCACTTGATGACCGCGCACACGAGCAGGGGGTCCACCCCATGCCGCGCCGACGACTCGGCTATCGCATCCTCATGGCTCACGGGAAAGAGCACCCTGCGCAGGAGGGCGCCCGGGGCGACGCTGACGAGAAACGAGAGCAGCCCCACGATGAGGACCGCCATGAGGGGAAGCGTGCGAAACCAACGCCAGAAGCGCAGCTTACGGTCGTCCATAGGCGGCACCTCCCTTGTGCCTCCAGCCCTGTGACGCATGGTCGTCCCACCACGCCGTCACCGCGTCGAGGAGCTCCTCGAGCGTTCCCCCATTATGGATGAGCGTGTCCGCATGGGCGTGCAGCCATTCGTCAGACGGCTGGTTTGCCGCGCGGGCATCAAAGTCGTCAGCGGTCATCCCCCGCCCGATCGCGCGCTGGCGACGCTCGTCGAGAGGAAGGTCCACGACGACCACCTCGTCCGCAAGCCCCAGGGCATCCTCCATGCGGTCGAGCAGGGGAATCTCGACCACGCAGCAGTCGGGCTCATGTGCGGCGCATGCATCATGGGCAAGCACGTCGGCAAGGCGCGCGCGAATGGCGGGGAGTTCGATCTCCTCAAGCCGTCGCACGCCGCCTGCCGTCGCAAAGGCACGGCGGGCGAGCAGGGCCCGGTTGAGCGCACCCGTCGCGGGGTCAAGCAGGTCCTCGCCAAAGGCGTCTGCGACCGCGCGCGTGCATGGCTGCCCGGGCTCCAGCACCTCGCGCGAGATCTGGTCGAGGTCGATGCGCCAGGCTCCGAGGCGCTCGAGCTCCGCTGCGACGGTCGACTTGCCGGAGGCGATGCCCCCGGCAAGATACACCACGTACATGGGCTATGCCACGCCCATGATGTAGGCGCGGGCGAGCTTCTCGGTCTGGATCAGGGCGTCCACGTGGCAGCGCTCGCGGCCGTGGCTGTTGATGACCGCGGGGCCAAACGCCGCCCAGTAGACGTTGTTGGCCGCATGGCTCGCCGCGTTGGCGTCCGTGGAGTAGCGGAAGCACACCTGGGTGTTCCACTTTCCCTCATCGCACGCCTCCTCGGCGCAGGCGATCAGGCGGTTGGTGAGGTTCCAGTCATAGGGCCCCTTCGCGTCGGAGGCGATGACGGCAACGCTGTGCTCGTCCGAGCTGTAGTCGGGGCCGATCAGGGAGATGTCCACCGCAACGTACTCCTCGACCTCCTCGGGCACGTAGGTGCCGCCATGGCCGATCTCCTCGAACATGGGGAAGGCGAAGATCGTGTCAAACGCGGGCTTCTCCCCCGTCTTTGCCAGCCACCTGAGCTCGCCCAGGAGGGCCGCCACGCAGCCCTTGTCGTCAATGTGGCGGCTCATGACGAAGCCGTTGCCCAGGTCCTTCCAATGCGGGTCGACGCCCACGATCGCGCCCTGCGTGATGCCGAGCGCCTTGACGTCTTCGGGGCTCTTGCAGTCGGGCACCGAGATGGACATGGTGTCCTCGGTGCGCGGGTCGTCGCGGCAGTCCTCCCACACGTGGACGGAGTGCTTGTTGTGGATGATCTGCCCCGTGATGGTCTTTCCCGAGCGCGTGTGGATGTAGCAGGTCTCGTTCTCGACGTTGTGGTAGTTGATGCCGCCGAGCATGCGGATGCGCAGCGTGCCGTCGTCGTTGATGCCGCGCACGATGAGGCCGATGGTGTCGAGGTGCGCGCAGACGAGCACCGTCTTGGACGAGTCGCGTCCAGGCACGCGCACGTAGGCCGTGGCCTTGCGGTCGGTATACAGCTCATAGCCCCACTGGCCCACGATGCGTCCCAGCAGCTCGTGGATCTCGGGATAGTAGCCCACGGGGCTGTCGCACTCGACCAGCTCCTTGAGGGCCGCCACCAGGTACTTCTCGTCAACGTCAAAGTTCATCGCACATCTCCTCTATCTTCTCCCCGCAGGCCATGCTGCCAGGGACTGGTTACTGCTGCGGGACCGCGTAGAGCGCCACCAGGGCGACGAGCATGTCGACCATGGCCTCCAGCTCGGGCACGGGCACGAATTCGCGCACACCGTGGGCATTGTAGTAGCACGCGGACAGGTTGGCACACGGGAAGCCCCTGAACGACAGCTGCGAGCCGTCGGTGCCGCCACGCATGGGGATGCAGGTCATTTCCTTCCCGATGGCGGCGTAGGCCTTGCGCGCGTTCTCGATGAGGTGCGCATTCTCGGGCAGCGTGACGACGTCGGCCAGGTTGTGGTACTGGTCATGGATGTCGATGCTTAGCACCTCGCTGCCAAGCTGCTGGTTGACGAGGTCGACGGCCGTGCGCATGAGCTGCTTGCGCGCCTCGACCTTTGCCTGGTCGTGATCGCGGATTATGTAGTCCGCCATGGCCGCCTCGCAGTCGCCCTGCATGCGCTCGAGGTAGTAGAAGCCGTCGTAGTTCTCCGTGAACTCAGGGCGCTCCGCCGCAGGAAGCAGCTGGTGGAAGCGCATGATGGCCTCCGAGGCGTTGATCATGACACCCTTTGCCGTGCCCGTGTGGACCGACACGCCCTGAGCCCGCACGCACGCCTCCGCGGCATTGAAGGTCTCGTAGCAGAACTCCCCCAGCGGTCCACCGTCGATGGTGTAGCCAAACGTGGCGCCAAACTCCACAAGGTCGAGCAGCGCCGCCCCATGGCCGATCTCCTCGTCCGGGACGAACGCAAACGCCAGGCGAGGATGCGGTAGCGTCGGGTCGTCCTTCAGGCGCTTGAGCAGCGACACGCACATCGCGTCGCCCGCCTTGTCGTCGCCGCCCAGAAGCGACGTGCCGTCGGTCGTGATGAGGTCCCAGCCCACCATGTGCTCGAGGTGCTTGTTGGTCTCGGGGCTCACCCACACCTCACGGCCGTCGCGTCCCGTGCCAATGACGAGCCTTCCTCCCTCGTAGCGACGAATCTGGGGATGGACGGGGTCGCCGTAGGACTGCCATGCCGTGTCGATGTGGCAGCAGAACCCCAACGTGGGCAAGTCCTCGCAGCCCTCGCTCGCCGGCCAATGGGCCGTCACGTAGGCATGCTCGTCGACATGGACGTCCTCTGCGCCCAGCTCGCGCAGGTCATGGGCAATGACCTCAGCAATGTCAAACTGGCACGCGGTGGAGGGCACCTTGTCGGCCGTCAGCGGGTCCGACTGCGAGGCGACCTCACAGTACCTGATAAAGCGATCGACCACATCGCTCATGATCGTCTCCTCCCTGCGAGACGCTGCCTCGCTCAACGTGTGTGCCCCACCATTGTGACGCACCCTTGATGCGAGCACATTTCCGCTCCAAAACTACAGAGAGGGGCGTCATTCGTTAAATCCCAACTACAGCACTTGTATATAGCCGCATCTTTAACGTATCGTCTAACCAACAGGTGCGTAACCTACGGAAAGGACAGACCATGAGCAAGAATCGTATGGGCGTGCTCGCCCACGCACTCTCTCCCGAGCTATCCCGCCGTTCGTTTTTGCGCGGCACCCTTGGCGCGGCAGTCGCCGCTGCCACCATGCCCCTCGCGGCCTGCGGTGGCGGAAGCGGGAACGCGGGCGGCGACGAGGGCGGCGAGGCCGTCCTGCGCTTTGGCACGTCTAACCCTGGCGCCAACGTCGACACGCAGCTCACCTCCAACACCATCGGCATCTCCGAGAACGTGTGCGACACCCTCGTGACGCTCGACCCCAACACGCAGGAGGTCCTCCCGCTGCTGCTCACCCAGCTGCCTGAGGTCTCCGAGGATGGTCTCACCTACAGCTTTGAGCTCAAGAGCGATGTCAAGTTCCATGACGGCACTGTGCTCACCGCCAACGACGTCAAGTACACCTTCGAGCGCCTCTTCAAGCTCAAGAGCCAGACCGACTCCTACACCTACATCGTGGGCGCCCAGGACATCATCGACGACAAGGCCACCGAGCTCGCCGGCCTCACCGTCACCGACGACACCCACTTCACCATCACGCTGACGCAGGTCTATTCCTCCTTCGTCCGCATGCTCTGCCAGTTCTATGCCTCCATCTATCCCGCCGCCGCCTGCGAGGCCGCCGGCGACAACTGGGGCATCGGCACCAACTTCATCGGCACGGGTCCCTTCAAGATCGAGAGCAACGACGACTCCACCGAGTGCGTGCTGGTCGCCTTTGACGACTACCACGAGGGACGCCCGGCGCTCGACCGCATCGAAATCACCTACATCGACGACGCCGGCTCGCGCGTCATGAGCTTCCAGAACGACGACATCGACCTCTGCTTCGTCGACACGTCGCTGCTCGAGCAGTACAAGGACGACGAGGCGGTCTCGTCTGCCCTCGTGTACTACACCCCCGCCGCCACGCAGTTCCTCAACCTCAACCTCAACGGCCCCGAGTTCCAGGACATCAAGGTGCGCGAGGCCCTCTCGCTCGCCATCAACCGCCAGGAGCTCTGCGACACCATCCTGTCCGGCGCCGCGCTCCCCTGCACGGGCTTCATCCCGCCCTCGGAGTCCGGCTCCGACCCCAACGGCACCGTCCTCGAATACAACGTCGACCGCGCCAAGGAGCTCCTCGTCGAGGCCGGCAGCCCCACCATCTCCTTCACCTCAAAGGTCCGTCCGCAGGACGAGAACGTCATGGTTGCCATCCAGGCCGCATGGAAGGAGATCGGCGTCGACTGCAAGGTTGAGACCATGGACCCGCAGCAGTGGCGTGACGACCGTGCGGCGGGCAACCTCGTCTGCACGCTCGTGACCTGGTCGACGCTGTCCTTCGTGGGCGTCGAGCACATGGGCTCCTACTTCACGAGCGACAAGGCGAGCCTCCGCAGCTCGTTCTACAACAACCCCGAGTTCGATGCCTACGTCCAGGCCGCCCGCAGCGCCATGGATGAGGCCGAGGTCACCGAGAACACCATCAAGGCCGACAACCTGCTCGTGAGCACCGACTTTGGCACCATCCCTGTGGACTGGCCGCAGAACCCCTACGTCCTGCGCGAGGGCTTCAGCGGTCTCGAGGTACTGGTCGACTTCCACTTCAAGCACGTCACGAAGGCATAAGGCAACCACCAAGATTTGTTGTGCACGCCTGCGGCCCCGGCAAAAGCTGGGGCCGTTTTGCATGGGGAGCAGCCACAGGTTCCGGGGCTGGAAACACGTCCCAAACGTCCCGGGCACGTGCGGGTTGGGACTCCGCCCGCCTCAGACACGTCCCAAGTGTCCCAAACACGTGCCAGTTGAGACGCCGTCAGGCTCAAACACGTCCCAAGTGTCCCCGGCGTGTGCCAGTTGGGACACCATCAGGCTGTAACACGTCCCAAGTGTCCCCGGCGTGTGCCAGTTGGGACACCGTCAGGCTGTAACACGTCCCAAGCGTCCCCGGCGTGCGCAGGTTGGGACACCGTCAGGCCGAAACACGTCCCAAGTGTCCCCGGCGGTGCCACTTCGGACACTTCCTGGCTCGAGGACGCCCCAAATGCCCCGAACGAAGCAGCACGGACTGCTGGAATAGCTTCTCAGCCGAAGAGACCTCGCCATTCCTCTCCAGCTACTTCGTGCAGCGAACGAACGCAGCGAGCGCTAAGCGGGAGGGGAATAACGAGGCCTCTTTTTGGGTCACAAAGAGGAAAGTCACACCTCCGGTGCGGGGGTGCGCTCCTCCTCGGTAAGGTTCTCGTCGTACAGATGGCAGGCACACACGTGCCCAGGCGCGATCTCGAACTCCTCGGGAGCACGCTGTGAGCACACCTTCATGCAGTTGGCGCAACGCGTGTGGAAGCAGCAGCCCGAGGGAGGGTTGGCAGGGCTGGGAACGTCTCCCGTCAAGATCCTCTTGTCCTGGATCCTCTCGCGGGTGATGCGCGGCACCACGCCCAGGAGCGCCTCGGTATAGGGGTGACTCGGATGGGCAAAGAGCTCGTCTGCCGATGCCAGCTCCATCATGTGCCCCAGGTACATGACCATGATGCGGTCAGATATGTGCTTGACCACCGACAGGTCATGGCTGATGAAGATGTAGGCGAGGCCCAAGTCATGCTGCAGCTGCTCGAGCAGGTTGATCACCTTGGCCTGCACCGACACGTCGAGCGCGGAGACCGGCTCGTCACAGATGACGATCTCGGGCTCGAGCACGATGGCACGCGCAATGCCGATGCGCTGGCGCTGACCGCCAGAGAACTCGTGTGGGTAGCGATACTTGTAGGCGAGGTCGAGGCCGACCTTCGCCATGATCTCCTCCACGCGCGCGTCGCGCTCCTCGCGCGTCTTGTAGGTATGGGCGATGTCAAGCGGCTCGGCAATGATGTCGGCCACCGTCATGCGCGGGTTGAGCGAGGAGTACGGGTCCTGGAAGATGAGCGTCATCTTCTTGCGTGCCTCGGTCAGCTCGGCGCCAGAGAGGGCCGTGAAGTCCTGCCCGTCGAGGGTGACCTTGCCGCTCGTGGGCTCGGTAAGGCGAAGCACGCACTTGCCGGTGGTGGACTTGCCGCAGCCCGACTCGCCCACGATGGCAAACGTCTCGCCGCGACGCACCTCGAAGCTCACGTCCTCGAGCGCATGCACGTAGTTCTCGGCCTTGCCAAAGAGGCCCTTCTTGATGGGATAGCGCTTGGTCAGGTGTTCCGCCTTGAGGATGACCTCGCCCAGCTCCTTCTCCTTGGCCATTACTGATCACCCCACTTCTCGGTGAACTTCCAGCACGCCACGTGGTGGTGCTCGTTGCCGTTGACGGGGACCATGGGCGGGAACTGCCGGTCGCACAGGCCTGCGCGCGCATAGGGGCAGCGCGGATTAAAGAGGCAGCCCTGGGGCAGCTCGTCCAGCATCGGGACGTTGCCCGGAATGGCGTAGAGCTCCTCTACGCGCGTGTCCAGCTGCGGGATGGACGCGATGAGTCCCGTCGTGTAGGGGTGCTCGGGGTTGGTAAAGAGCTCGTAGGCGTTGGTGTATTCGACCAGGCGGCCGGCATACATGACGAGCACCCAGTCGGCCATCTCGGAAACGACGCCCATGTCGTGCGTGATGAGCATGACGGCCGTTCCCAGTTCCTCGCGCATCTTGTCGATGAGCTGCAGGATCTGCGCCTGGATGGTAACGTCGAGCGCCGTCGTGGGCTCGTCGCAGATGAGCAACGCGGGCTGGCAGGCAAGCGCCATGGCGATCATGACACGCTGGCGCATGCCTCCGGACAGCTCGTGCGGATAGCTCTTGAAGACCTTCTCGGGCGCGGGGATGCCCACGAGCTTGATCATCTCGAGGGCGCGGGCGTCCGCATCCTTCTTGGACATGCCCTTGTTGTGGACGAGGAGCCCCTCTCGGATCTGGTGTCCCGCCGTCATGACGGGGTTCAGGGAGGTCATGGGCTCCTGGAAGATCATGCCGATTCGGTTGCCGCGATAGGCGCGCATCTCGTCGCGCGAGAGCTTTGCCAGGTCGGTTCCCTCGAGGTTGATGGACCCGCCCACGATCTTTGCGGGGGGCTGGGGCAGGAGCCCCATGATGGACAGGGCCGTCATGGACTTGCCGCATCCCGACTCGCCCACCACCGCCAGCGTCTCGCCCTTGCGCATGATGAAGGAGAGCTCCTGGATGGCGGGGAGCGCGCCGTCTTCGGTGAAGAGGGTGACGGAGAGGTCCTTGACCTCGAGCAGGGTCTCGGAATGCTCGGTGCCGTCCGCCACGTGGCTCGTCACCTTGGTGGCGTAGGCGTTCTCCTCAATGATTGGCTTCGTCATCTCTCGCCTCCTTAGCTGCGCATCTTGGGGTCGAGGGCATCGCGGAGCGCATCGCCCAGCAAGTTGAACGCCATGACCGTGATGATGATGGCGACACCCGGGATGACCGAGTAATAGGTGTTGGACTGGATGACCTGACGCGCCGCGCTGATCATCTGACCCCAGGACGCCATGGGGGGCTGCACGCCCAGGCCGAGGAACGAAAGCGACGCCTCGGAGAGGATGGCGTTGGGGATGCCCAGCGTAGAGGTCACGATGAGTGTGGACACGCAGTTGGGCAGGAGGTGCTTGATGATGACGCGCCAGCTGCTGCCGCCCGACAGGATGCAGCTCTGGATGTATTCGGAGCCCTTGAGGCGCATCACGTCACCTCGTACGAGACGCGCCGTGCCCGTCCACATGAGCAGGCCCAGCGCCACGTAGAGGTTGATGAGGCCTGGTCCCAGCACGAACATCACGACGATGGCGAAGAGCAAAAACGGGAAGCTCGAGAAGACCTGGATGATGAAGGAGATGACCGAGTCGACGCGGCCGCCAAAGTATCCGGCGCACACGCCCGCCAGGAAGCCGATCACGAGCGCGATGGCCTGCGAGACGACGCCGACCGAAAGCGACACGCGGCAACCATAGATCATGCGCGAGAGCAGGTCGCGGCCAAACTCGTCGGTGCCAAAGAGATGCGCCCCGCCGGGTGCCTGGTAGCGGTTGGACAGCTCCTGCGCGTAGGGGTCATACGGCGCCAGGAGCGGCGCGAAGAGCGCGATGAGGACGAGCAGTATGACCACGGCCAGGCAGAACATGCCGAGCTTGTTCTTCTTGAAGATGTTCCACGAGACGGCCCAGTAGCTCTGGGCACGGCGCTTGCCGCCCTTCTGCGCGGACAGGCGCTCCGCGGTCAGTGCCTCGGCGGCGTCAGATGCGACGCGCTCCGCCTCGACTTGCTTGGCGTCCTTGGAGTCAGGGGTAAGCAACGCCATTACTCCGACACCTCCCCTCCAAGACGGATGCGTGGGTCAACCACCGCATACAGGATGTCCACGACGAGGTACACGATGACGCAGATGGCAGCGATGTACATGACGCCGCCCTCAATGAGCGGCAGGTCACGCTGGTTGATGGCCGTGAGCAGCATCGAGCCCATGCCCGGGATGGCAAAGATGGTCTCGATGAGGATCGAGCCCGTGAAGATGTCTCCCAGCTGGGTGCCTGCGATGGTGATGATGGGGATGAGGGCGTTGCGGAAGCCATGGCCCAAGATGACGGTCCAGCGCGCAAGTCCCTTTGCCTCGGCCGTGCGCATGTAGTCCTGGCTCAGGACCTCGAGCATCGACGTGCGCGTCACGCGGGCGATGGACGCCGCGTAGCGCACGCCCAGCGCGATAGTGGGCAGGAAGAACGCCCACGCCTTCTTGACGCCGGCGAGCGGGAACCACTTGAGGTTGAGCGCAAAGACGATCTGAAGGATGACGGCAACCCAGAAGGCGGGAGCCGAGATGCCCGCGACGGCAAGCGTCATGAGGAAGCGGTCGAGGAAGCGGCCGTGGTTGACCGCGGCGACGACGCCCATGAAGAGCCCCAGCGCCAGGGCAAAGAGGTAGGCCCACCCCGCCAGGCGCGCGGTGTACTGGAACGAGTTGCCCATGATGTCAATGACGGGCTTGCGCTGGGTGTAGGAGGTGCCCAGGTCTCCCTGGAGCATCTTGGAGAGCCAGCCCAGGAACTGCTCCAGAACGGGTCGGTCGAGGCCCATGGTGTGGCGCACCTGCTGGACGGTGGCCTCGTCCGCCATCTCGCCGAGCATGACGCGCACCGGGTCGCCGGGGACGATGTTCAGCACGAAGAACGTGATGGCGGCGATGGCAAGGATCACCCCCAGCGCCTCGATTGTTCGTTTGATCAGGTAGTCCCTCATCGCATCCCCTTCCTTGTCACACAAGCGCCCGCACGGGGCATGCGCGCGCGTTCGCCCACATAAGGACATTCGGTGACGTCCGCCCAAATGACCTTATGTGGGCGGCGCCCCGGACCGCTTGGACTGACCGGGACGCCGCTCCTCACAGCTTCGTTAGCCTGCGCAGATGCAGGCAGAAAGGCCGATTAGCGGTCCTTCGGGTAGGCCTCGTGGGTCGGATCGACGTCGACGTCGATCATGTGGTAGATCAGGTTGCCGACCTTGGGGTTGACCACGTAGGGCTGCGCCACGAAGGAGCGCTTGGGCCACCACAGGGGGATGCACGCCATGTCGCGGCGGATGGCGATGTCCTCGGCCTGCTTGTACAGGTCGGCACGCTTGTCGGCATCAAGCTCGACGCGGGCCTGGTCGACCAGGGCGTCAAACTCGTCGTTGTGGTAGTAGACCGACTTGGTGTCGGAGGAGGTGTGCGCAAAGTAGGTGTACAGGTGGTTGTCGGCGTCCGCGTACAGGGGGAACCAGCCAAGGCAGTCGACCTCGATGTTGCCGGCGGCACGGTCATCGGACCAGACGCCGGAGTCAACGCCCTGGACGTCAAGCGTTACGCCGATCTCCTTCCACATGCCCTGCACCGCCGTCATGATGTCGACGTAGGAGCCAGCGGAGCGGGTCTCGCACTTGAGGGTGAGGTTGGTGACGCCGGCCTCGGCGAGGAGCGCCCTGGCGCCATCGGGGTCGTAGGGCAGGTCGGGGGCGTCCTTGTCCCAGCCCGGGGTCATGGGGCACAGCCAACCAGAGGCGACCTTGCCGGCGCCGCCCATGATGTTGGTGAGGATCTCCTCACGGTTGATGGCCATGGAGAGGGCCTGACGCACGCGGGCATCCTTGAGGTTCTCGGAGGAGTTGTTCAGCGCGATGAACATGACGCCCAACGTGTCGTACAGGACGACCTTGTCAGCGGTCTCGGCGTTCTTGGAGTACTCCTCCAGAAGGGAGGCGTCGAGGTCGCACCAGTCGATCTCGCCGGCGACGAAGGCGTTGAGCTTGGTGGAGTTGTCGTCATAGAAGACGTAGTGGACCTCGTCAAGCGCAGGCTCGCCGTCGTAGTACTCCTCGTTCTTGACGAGGACGACCTCGGTGGTGTCGTCGTTCTCGGAGAGCTTGTACTTGCCGGTGCCGATCATGTTGAGGCCCAGGCCCCACTGGTCGCCTGCGGCCTCGCAGGCGTCCTTCGGGAAGATGTGGGCATAGGAGATGCCGAGGTTGTTGACGAAGGTGACCATCGGGGCGGCAAGGTGGAAGGTGAAGTGGCGGTCGTCCTCGATGGTGATGCCTCGTCGAGGTTGTCCCTCTCGCCCGCGAGCATCTCCTGGGCACCAGCCAGCATGTCGTACATGTAGGTGGACTTTGCGGCGGTGGCGGGGGTGAACATGCGCTCGAAGGAGTACTTGACGTCGGCGGCGGTCAGAGGGGTGCCGTCGTGGAACTTAACGCCCTCCTTGATCTCGCAGGGAAGGGTGACGCCATCTGCCTCGAAGGTGGGGATCTCGGTGAGGAACGTGGTCACGAGCACGTTGTCCTCGGTCCAGCGCAGCGGGGACTCGACGATGGAGTCGGCGATGGCGGACTCGCCCGAGTTGGTCGACTTCTGCATGTCGAGGCCCTCCTTGGGGTTCGACTGGCCGAAGTACAGCGCCTTCTTGGCGGCACCGTCGCCACCCGCAGAGCCGCCACTGTTGCCGCCACACGCGGCGAGCATGGCAGACGTGCCCGCAAGGGCGGACGCCTTCACAAAGCTACGACGGCTGATGTTCTCACTCATACTTGCCTTACCTTTCTCTGTCATTGCGATTTCCTGGGTGCGTGCCCCACTCTCCCTTTGAAGCAAAAGCACAGAATACGCCCAGAGCATGAGGACATGTTCGGACAAGATGATTGCTATTTCAATTAAGCGAGCGAGATAATAATGACCCTTTAACAAAGGGCGGCAGCCGCGATGGCGGCAAGGGCGCGCGCCGAATACTCCGCAGGCACGAAGGGCATTTCCCTGCGCTTGAGCACCTGTCTGGCCCCGTAGGGAACGTGCACGAACCCCGCGGGCAGCGTCTGTCCCGATTGGCGGACGGCAAGGAGAAGGCGATACATCAGCTGGTTGCACACATAGAGCCCCGCCGTCTCGGAGGCGTCGGTGGGAACGCCTGCGGCGCGCGCGGCCTCGACGCAGGCATCGACAGGAAGCGTCGCGAAGAGGGCGTCCGGACCGTCGGGAATCACGGGCTCGCCTTGCGGGGAAGCTCCGGCGTTGTCCGCCATGCGCGCCTGCATGAGGTTCACCGCGACGCGCTCGACGCTCACGTGGGCGCGGCCGCCCGCCTCGCCCACGGCGATGACCGCGGTGGGCCGCAGGCGCTCCATCTCGGCGCAGAGAAGGTCTCCCGAGCGGCCAAACTCCACGGGAAGGAGACGACGCTCGACGCGACGGCCCGCGATGACGTCGGGCAGCAGGCACACCGCCTCCCACGAGGCGTTGGTCACCTCTCCCCCAAAGGGCTCAAATCCCGTGACCAGAATCGGACCTTCGACGCGCATGCGTCCTCTCCCCCGCTTACCAGAGGGGCCACCCGAAGGTGGCCCCAACATACCAACTTGTGACGATGGCCGGCTGTTACTCGGCGGTCTCCTCGGCAGGAGCCTCCTCGACGGCCTCGGTCTCGACCTCGGCCTCGGTTGCAACCTCAGCCTCGTCCTCGTCCTCAGGCTTGTCCATAGGCTTGACCTCGACCTCGACGCCCAGCGTCTCGGCAGCGGCCTTCATAGACAGGGAGATGCGACGACGGTCAAGGTCGATCTCCATGACCTTCACCTGGACGGTGTCGCCCACGGCGCAGACCTGCGCGGGAGCGTCAACGTGCTGGCGGGCCATCTCGGAGATGTGCACCAGGCCCTCGACGCCGTCGCCCAGGTCAACAAAGGCACCAAAGGTGACGAGCTTGGTCACGACGCCCTCGACGATGGCGCCGACCGGGTACTTCTTGACGAGCGAGCGCCAAGGATCCTCGGTGGTCTGCTTGAGGCCGAGGGAGATGCGCTCGCGGTTGAGGTCGACGTCGAGCACCTGGACCTCGACCTCCTGGCCGACCTTGACGACCTCGGAGGGATGGTTGACGTGGTTCCAGGAAAGCTCGGAGATGTGGATCAGGCCGTCGATGCCGCCCAGGTCCACGAAGGCACCGAAGTCCACGATGGAGGACACGACGCCCTTGAGGCGCATGCCGCTCTGGAGCTTGGAGAGGATCTCGGAGCGCTCGGCCTTGCGGGCCTCCTCGAGCACCACGCGACGGGAGAGGACGACGTTGTTGCGGTTGCGGTCCATCTCGATGACGCGGGCCTCGATGCGGGTGCCCATGTAGGCGGAGAGGTCCTTGACGCGACGAAGGTCGACGAGGGAGGCGGGCAGGAAGCCGCGCAGGCCGATGTCGAGAATCAGGCCGCCCTTGACGACCTCGATGACCTCGCCCTCGACGTTCTCGCCGGCGTTGAACTTGTCCTCGACGCGGTTCCAGGCGCGCTCGTACTCGGCACGCTTCTTGGAGAGGATCAGGCGACCCTCCTTGTCCTCCTTCTGAAGGACCAGGGCCTCGATCTCATCGCCCAGGGCGACGATCTCGGTCGGATCGACGTCCTTGCGGATGGAGAGCTCGCGCGAGGGAATGACGCCCTCGGACTTGAAGCCGATGTCAAGCAGGACCTCATCGTGCTCGATCTTGACGACGGTGCCCGTCACCAGGTCGCCCTCATCGAAGGCGGTGATGGTGCCGTCGATGAGCTGGTTCATCTCCTCATCGGACACATCATCCAGGGAGAAGATGGACGAGTTCTGAATCTCACTCAAAGGTGGACCCCTTTCGAAAACGGGGCCCCGATCAAACATGATCGCTGCCTTGGGCGTGGGCGCGAGCGCCCGGTCGCGGTTGGAAACTTACATGCTTCTCGGGGGCCGACAGATACTATGCATGGGCCCCATGCCCATGCGCTCCATACAATACTCGTTTTTGAGACCCATTTCTAGGACTTTTTCAAGAACACCGTGACCTTTCGGCGCCCGCGCCCCTCGAGAGAAGGCCCCGCCGACCACGTCGTACGGTTTAAGGCCACCCGCAGACCGCACGACGTGGTCGGTGCCTAGGCCCGTAGCGCGCAGAGCTCCTTGGCGATCTTGGCGCCGAGCGCCACGTTGTTGAAGACGAGCTGGATGTTGGAGTCCAGGCTGTCGTTGCCCGTGATCTCGGCGATGCGCGCGAGGAGGAAGGGCGTGGTCTCCTTGCCGTGGATGCTGCGCTCCTCGCACTCGGCAAGAGCCTGGTCGATGGCCTTGTCAATGACGGCCTTGTCCATGGAGAACTCCTCCGGGATGGGGTTCGCCACCAGAGCTCCGCCCGCAAGGCCCATGCCACGCTTTGCCTGCCAGATGGAGGCGAGTTCGGCCGGGGTGTCCACGCGGTAGTCCACGCCAAAGCCGGACTGGCGGGTGTAGAAGGCGGGCAGCTCCTCGGTGCCGTATCCGAGCACGGGCACGCCCTTGGTCTCCAGGTACTCGAGCGTGAGCCCCAAATCGAGGATGGACTTGGCACCGGCGCAGACGACCATGACCGGCGTCATCGCGAGCTCCTCGAGGTCGGCGGAGATGTCCATCGTGGTCTCGGCGCCACGGTGCACGCCGCCAATGCCACCCGTCGCAAAGACCTCGATGCCCGCCAGCACGGCGATGATCATCGTGGAGGCTACCGTCGTCGCACCGTCAAGGCCGCGCGCCACCACGACGGGCAGGTCGCGGCGGCTCACCTTGATGACCTCGCGCCCCTTGCGGCCCAGGTAGTCAATCTCATCCTCCGTGAGGCCCGCGCGCAGGCGCCCACCAATGACCGCCACGGTCGCCGGCACGGCGCCCTGCTCGCGCACGATGGACTCCACGTGCAGCGCCGTCTCGACGTTTTGCGGATAGGGCATGCCGTGGCTGATGATGGTCGACTCGAGGGCCACCACGGGGCGGTTCTCGGCAAGGGCTTCCGCGACCTCGGGGGCGACGTCCAGGTACTCGTTCAGGTTCTTCATGGAGGTTCCTTTCTATGCCAGCGCGGCCATGGTCTCCTTCAGCCACGCCTCATGCATGCGGGGATTGACGGTCTGTGCGCTTTGCACGGCAATGGATGACGCGGCGAGCCCGGCCATGCCGCTCTCCTCCAGGTCAAGTCCTTGGAGCTGGGCCCACACCAGGCCCGCCATCATGGCATCGCCCGCACCGGTGGTGTTCACCACATCGCATGCGGGGTTGGGCAGCCGGACTGAGCGCTCCTCGTCCGCGCAGATGAGCCCCTCCGCCCCCAGCGAGACAAAGACGCGACGCAGGCCGGTGGCAAGCAGCTCGTCGCATGCGCGCGAGAGGCTCCACTCGTCGTGGATGTCCACGCCCGAGAGCGCCTCTGCCTGCAGACGATTGGGCTTGAGCGTGTGAATGTGCCTCAGGAGCAGCTTGGCGCGGCGCGCCTTCGCCGTGGAGATGGGGTCACAGAAGAGCGGTGCCTCCACATGGGTGGCGAGCCAGGCGAGCGTCTCCTCGGGGAGGTTGGTATCCATGAGCACGAGCGCGGCACCGTTGAGCAGCCCCAGCCTTGGACGCAGGGCCCCAGGGGTCAGGCGCTCCATGATGGCCATGTCGTTGATGGCCACCTCCATGTCACCCGCCGCGTCGGTCACGTAGAGGTAGGTGGAGGTTGAGCCGCCGGGCACCATCACGGATGCCGATATGTCGATGCCCGCGGCAGCGCATCCCGCCCTCAGCGCCTGTGCCAGCTCGTCCTCGCCGAAGGCCGTCACCAGGCGCACGTCCACCCCAAGCAGGGCCAGGTTGTGGGCGATGTTCCTTCCCACGCCACCGTGCGAGAGCCGCACCGTGCCGAGGTTGGAGTCATGCGCGACGAGGACGCCCGAGGGCGTCCCCGCGATGTCCATGTTTGCGCCGCCCACCACGACGACGTAGGGTGCTCCCACGGCAGTTCCTTCCACCCTTGATGCCGATGACCCCTCGATTGTCACCCGATGCCAGCCGTTTTGCAAGCAGCGACCGTCGCCGATTCCTTTGCGAGGCAGCCTTGTATTCGCAGTATCATCTTCCCCAACTGTACCTGCAAACGAACGCGAGGTCATCATGGCAAAACGCGTCTTTCTCATCGTTCTTGACAGCTTTGGCATCGGCGAGCTGCCCGACGCGGCGGCTTGGGGTGACGCTGGCTCCAACACCTTGTGCGCCTGCGCGACGAGCGAGCACTTCGACATCCCCAACCTCACCGCTCTCGGTCTCTGCAACATCGAGGGAGCGCTCGAATCCGTCTATGAGAAGAACCTGGAGCCCGTGGACTCCCCCACGGGAGCCTTTGCACGCATGGGCGAGGCAAGCCAGGGCAAGGACAGCACGGTCGGCCACTGGGAGATGGCGGGCGTCGTATCCCCCCGTCCCTTCCCCACCTACCCGCAGGGGTTCCCGCCCGAGGTGATCGAGCCCTTCGAGCAGGCGACCGGCCGCAAGGTCATCTGCAACCTCCCCTACTCCGGCACCAAAGTCATCAAGGACTACGGCCGCGAGCAGGTGGAGACGGGCGCGCTCATCGTGTACACCTCAGGTGACAGCGTCTTTCAGATCGCGGCACACGAGGACGTGGTCCCTCCCGAGCAGCTGTACGAATACTGCCGCATCGCCCGTGCGCAGCTCACGGGCGAGCATGCGGTGGGACGCGTCATCGCACGTCCCTTCAAGGGAGAGTGGCCGTACAAGCGCACACGCCGTCGCCATGACTTCTCGCTCGAGCCGACCGGCACGACCATGCTCGACACCCTCAAGGAGCAGGGCTTTGACGTGCTGGGCGTGGGAAAGATCTACGACCTCTTTGCGGGACGTGGCACCACCGACCACATCCTCACCAAGGACAACCCCGACGGCATCGAAAAGACCCTGGACTGGATGGACCGCGACTTCGGTGGCCTGTGCTTCACCAACCTGGTGGACACCGACATGATCTATGGCCACCGAAACGACGTCGACGGATACGCGAAGGCCATCAGCTACTTTGACGCCAAGCTGCCCGAGCTCATGGCGAAGCTGCGCGAGGACGACCTGCTCATGGTCACGGCAGACCACGGCTGCGACCCCGTGACGCCCTCGACAGATCACAGCCGCGAGTACACGCCGTGGATCATCACCGGACCGAGCGTAAAGCCAGGGACGGACCTGGGCACCCTGCCCACCTTTGCGGACATCTCGGCAACCATCCTCGACTACCTCGGCGCCGCCCCGCTGACCACCGGCACGAGTCGCCTGGCACAGATCATCGCGTAACAGCCGACGAAAGGAGACCCACCATGCCTACTCCCCACAACTCAGCAGAGAAGGGACAGATTGCCAAGACCGTCCTGATGCCGGGAGACCCCCTGCGCGCCAAGGTCGTGGCAGACACCTACCTCGAAGACCCGGTCTGCTTCAACCAGGTCCGCGGCATGCTCGGCTTCACGGGCACCTACAAGGGACACGAGATCTCGGTGATGGGCTCGGGGATGGGCATCCCCTCCATCGCCATCTACAGCTACGAGCTCTTCCACTTCTATGACGTGGACACCATCATCCGCATCGGCAGCGCCGGCGGCATCGGGCCCGAGGTCAAGCTGCGTGATGTCATCATCGGCCAGGGAGCCTGCACCGACTCCGACTTTGCGGCACAGTACAACCTCCCCGGGACCATCGCCCCGATCGGTGACTTCAACCTGCTGCGCCGTGCCGCCCAGGTTGCGGAGGAGATGGGCGTCAGGTACCACGTGGGCAACCTGGTGAGCACGGACGTCTTCTACAGCCCCGAGAGCTGGGCAAAGGCCTGGGCAGGCATGGGCTGTCTGGGCGTCGAGATGGAGGCGGCGGCGCTCTACCTCAACGCCATGGCCGCTGGCAAGCGCGCGCTGGGCATCATGACCGTCTCGGACCTCATCCTGACGGGAGAGAGCCTGCCCGCAGAAGAGCGCCAGAACACCTTCACTCAGATGATGGAAATCGCTCTCGAAACGGCGATATCCGCATAGCGTCGGCCGAAATGTGGGAGTAGAATGGCAAACGGTACACTAGGTTGGTACCTAGCGGGCAACGCCCGCTGAAGCATGTCGCGGGCACAGGGTCCGTGGCTTACGATCTCGCAAGGGAGAGATGCACATGATCGACAGCAAGATGTCCCGCCGTGCCTTCGTCGGCACCATGGGCGCTGGCGCGATGGCCCTTCTGGCCGGTTGCGGTGGCGGCAGCAGCTCCGGCGGCGAGGCCCCTGCGGCCGACGCCGACGCCAACGTCAAGGTCACGATGATCACCGATACCGGCGGCGTCAACGACCAGTCCTTCAACCAGCTCTCTTGGGCCGGCATGCAGCAGCTCGGCGCCGACACCGGCTGGGAGGTCTCCTACATCGAGTCCAAGCAGGACGCTGACTACATGACCAACATCGACAAGGCCGTCGATGACGGTGCCACCCTCATCTGGGGCGTCGGCTTCGCCATGGGCGACGCGGTCAACGAGGCCGCCGAGACCAACCCCGACGTGCAGTTCGCCATCGTCGACTCCACCAACAACAACGGCGCCTCCAACCTCACCGGCGTCTCCTTCAAGCAGGAGGAGTGCTCCTTTGCCGTGGGCTACATCGCGGCGCGCGCCAGCAAGTCCGGCAAGGTCGGCTTCGTGGGCGGCATCGACTCCGAGATCATGCAGGCCTTCGAGCAGGGCTACTATGCCGGCATCGAGTACGCCAACGCCGAGCAGGGCACCGCGGTCACCTACCAGGGCCAGTGGGCTGACAACTTCGGCGATGCCGCCAAGGGCAAGTCCATCGCCCAGAAGATGATCCAGGACGGCGCTGACGTTCTGTATCACGCTGCTGGCGGCACCGGCGTGGGCATGATCGAGGCCTGCACCGAGGCTGGCATCTACGCCATCGGCGTCGACATGGACCAGTCCTACCTCGCCCCCGAGACGGTCCTCACCTCCGCCCTCAAGCGCGTCGACCAGGCCGTCATCCAGATTTCCCAGGAGCTCATCAACGGTGAGCTCGCGGGCGGCAGCAACATCACCCTCGGCGCCGCCGAGGACTCCGTGGGCATCGCCCCCACGCACGACGTGCTCGACGCCAACTTCCCCGGCCTCTACGAGGACGCCCTCGCCGTCATCGAGAAGATCAAGGCCGGCGAGATCGTCGTTCCGAAGAACGCTGACGAGCTCGCGACCTACAAGGCAAGCCTGTAAGCACCTCGCAGATAGCGTTGCCACAAGGGCGCCCCTCGGGGCGCCCTTTTCTCATGCGGGCCCGTCAAACGCCGCAACTCTTTTCCGCACTGAAAAATAGCCAACATGCCATACGTATCTTCATCCCATCTCCATTATTATTGATGTGTCTTTGGAACAAGGGAGGTGGCACGTGGAAGCAAGTCCAGACTATGCGGTGCAGATGCACGGCATCCTGAAGACCTTCGGCAACTTCACGGCCCTCGACCGCGTTGACCTCGACGTCAAGAAGCAGACGGTCCACGCGATTCTGGGCGAGAACGGCGCCGGAAAGACCACGCTCATGAACATCCTCTATGGCCTCTACCAGGCCGACGAGGGCGACATCTACATGGGCGGCCAGAAAGTCAGCATCACCAACCCAACCGACGCGATCAAGCACGGCATCGGCATGGTGCATCAGCACTTCATGCTGGTGGAGAACTTCACCGTGACCGAGAACATCATCCTCGGCGACGAGGTATGCAGCTCGGCGGGCATCCTCGACATGGCGCGCGCACGCAAAGAGGTCATGGCGCTCGTCAACGAGTACGGCTTTGACGTCGATCCCGATGCCAAGATCGAAGACATCACCGTCGGCATGCAGCAGAGGGTCGAGATCCTCAAGGCGCTCTACCGTGGCGCCGAGGTGCTCATCCTCGACGAGCCCACGGCCGTCCTCACCCCCCAGGAGATCGAGAAGCTCATCGAGATCATGCATGACCTCATCTCCAAGGGCAAGACGATCATCATCATCACCCACAAGCTCAAGGAGATCATGCAGTCCGCCGACGAGTGCTCCATCATCCGTCGCGGCGTCTACATGGGCACGGTCGACGTCAAGCAGTCCAACGAGACCGAGCTTGCCTCCAAGATGGTCGGCCGCAACGTCAACCTCACCGTTGAGAAGACGCCTGCCCACCCGGGCAAGGTCGTGCTTTCGGTGCGTGACCTCACCGTCAAGGACGAACGTGGCATAGAGCAGGTCCGCGGCCTCAACCTCGACGTGCGGGCCGGAGAGATCGTGGGCATCGCAGGCATCGACGGCAACGGCCAGCAGGAGCTGGTCGACGCCATCACCAACATCGTCAAGGCCGAGAGCGGCACCATCTCCATCTCCGGCAAGGAGCTGCAGAACACCACGCCGCGCAACACCTTCGAGGCGGGCGTGGCCACCATCCCCTCCGACCGTCATCGCTGGGGCCTGGTGCTGCCCTTCTCCGTCAGCGAGAACACGGTGCTCGAGCGCCACGTCGACGACGAGTTTGGCTCTGGCTTCACGCTCGACTACGACAAGCTCCGCTCCTACACCACCCAACTCATCGAGCAGTTTGACATCCGTCCTGCCGGCAGCGAGAACGAGCGCATGAGCGGCCTTTCGGGCGGCAACCAGCAGAAGGCCATCATCGCCCGCATGGTCTCCTCTAAGCCCGACCTGCTCATCGCGTTCCAGCCCACGCGCGGCCTGGACGTGGGCGCCATCGAGTTTGTGCACAAGACGCTCATCGCCGAGCGCGACCGTGGCGCCGCCATCCTGCTCATCTCCTTCGAGCTGGACGAGGTCATGGACGTCTCCGACACCATCGCAGTCATCTACCACGGCCAGATCACGGGCACCTTTGCGCAGGGCACGGTGGATGAGAACCAACTCGGTCTTCTTATGGCAGGAGGTGAGGCAAAGTGAGCAAGCTCGAGAAGTTCTTGCGCGGCCGCTTTGCCGCGGCCCTCGTCGCGGTCCTCGTCGGCTTCGTCGTGGCTGCCGTCGTCCTCGCGGCGGCGGGCTACAATCCCATCGGCTCGTTCGCGGCGCTGTTCCAAGGCGCGCTCGGCAAGCCCAAGTACATCGCCAACGTCATCATCAAGGCGACCCCCATCCTGCTCACGGGCGTGGGTGTGGCGTTTGCCTTCCAGACCGGCCTCTTCAACATCGGGGCCGAGGGCCAGTACATCTTTGCCACCATCCTCTCCACGATCGTAGGCGTCAAGCTCAACCTCCCCGCGGTCATCCAGGTGCCGCTAGTCGTGTGCTCGGGCGTCCTGGGCGGCGCGGCGCTCGGTGCGTTCATCGGCTTCCTCAAGGCCCGCTTTGGCATCCACGAGGTCATTACCTCGATCATGACCAACTGGATCATGCTGTACCTCAACAACTTCGTCGTGAGCACCGACACCTTCCACAAGGCCAACTCCACGGCGGCGCTGCCCATCAACCCCTCCAGCTACACCATGATCCTTCCCAACTGGAAGAAGTCCGAGGCGGGCAAGGCCTTCCTGAGCAACATCCCCTGGTTGCGCGAGGTCCTGCTCAAGACCGACGCCAACTTTGGCTTCATCATCGCCATCGCCGTCGCGGTCTTTGCCGGCTACCTGCTTTCCCGCACCAAGCTCGGCTACGAGCTGCGTGCCGTGGGCTACAACCGTGACGCGGCCCGCTTCTCGGGCATCAACGTCGACCGCTCCATCGTGCTGTGCATGCTCATCTCCGGTTCGTTCTGCGGCCTTGCGGGCGCGCTCAACATCACCGGCATCTCCCCACACACCATCACGACGCTCGCGGCACAGGAGGGCTACGGCTTCAACGGCCTTTCCGTCGCGTTCATCGCGGGCTGCTCCACCGTGGGCTGCATTCCGGCATCGCTGCTGTTTGCCGGCCTCATCTACGGCGGCATGACGGTGCAGCAGGTCATGGGCGCCCCGTCCGACATCATCAACATCATGATCGGCACCATCGTGTTCTTCATCGCGCTGCCGGGCGTCACCCCGCTGCTTGCCGACATGGTTGCCAAGCGTCGCAAGAGTGCCGAAGAGGTTCGCGTCAGCAAGGATGGCACGGCGCTTCCCGAGAAGGAGGTGTAGGGACATGCTCAACAGCCTCGTCCTTCTGGTGGGCATCACCCTGATGTACTCCACCCCGCTCATCTTTGGCGCCATCGGTGGCGTCGTGTCCGAGCGCTCCGGCGTGACCAACATCGGCATCGAGGGCATGATGGTCATCGGGGCCGTCGCGGCCGCCTCCGCAAGCTACTTCACCGGCAACCCATGGCTCGCCTTCCTCATCGCTGGCCTCTGCAGTGGCCTGGTCGCGCTGCTGCACGCCGTCGCATCCGTCACCTTCGCGGCGGACCAGACCGTCTCCGGCGTGGCAATCAACCTGTTGGCCCCCGGCTTGGCCCTCTTTGCCTGCCGTCGCTTCTTTGATGGCGCCGCCATGAGCCCCATCGCCCCCAAGCTGCCCAAGATCTTTGGCGACTCCTGGATGGCGGGCACAGTGTGGTCCAACCTCAACGTCAACGTGACCACCGTCATCGCCCTGCTGCTGACCATCGCCACGTGGTTCGTGCTGTACCGCACCAAGTGGGGCCTGCGTGTCCGCGCCGTGGGCGAGCACCCCGCAGCTGCCGACACCCTGGGCATCGACGTCTACAAGGTCCGCTACATCTGCGTCATCCTCTCGGGCGTCTTCGCAGGCTTCGGCGGCGCGTCCATGACCATCGCCATCATCAGCCAGTTCACACAGACGGCCATCTCCGGACATGGTTTCATCGCCATGGCGGCGGTCATCTTTGGCAAGTGGACCCCGTTTGGCGCCTATGGAGCATGCCTGCTCTTTGGTGCCACGCAGGCCCTCACCGTCCTTCTGGGTGGCGGCGTGGCGCCCATTCCGTCGCAGATCCTGGCCATGCTCCCCTACGCGATGACCATCATCGTGCTCATCCTCTTTGTGGGCAAGTCCGTCGCGCCCAAGGCAGACGGTGTGCCCTACGTCAAGGGATCACGCTAGTCTCTGTTGTCAACCAACACGAGGAAAGGGGCCGTCACGAACGAACGTGGCGGCCCCTTTCCGAGTTATAGGACAAAATGTGTGTCTGGGCTAGTCCAACCAGAAGGGGAATGAGTCCTTGTGATGGAGCTCTTCCCACACCGCCCTGTCACCCCACTCGGGCCCTCCGTCGTCCCGCTTCGGACTC
>Ga0256405_10000696_pt1 | contig 106476 bp, 90 predicted proteins | sample RumenRJG_02DNA_FD_189096 | JGI IMG/M metagenome (GOLD analysis project Ga0256405, IMG submission 189096) | Bovine rumen microbial communities from Lethbridge, Alberta, Canada - RJG_02 | ecosystem: Host-associated > Mammals > Digestive system > Stomach > Rumen | place: Canada: Alberta...
CTGGTTCTTATACGAAGAGGACATTCCCACGCAGGAATGGACGCTGACCGACGAGACGTGTGAGATATTGGGCTATGAATGCAAGAGTGCCGTGTGTGACTTCCGTGGTCGACGGTGGACGGCATTCTATACAGACTCAGTGCCTGTTGCCGATGGACCGTGGAAGTTTGGTGGTCTGCCGGGGTTCATCATGCAGGTCTATGACGAGGGGCATCAGTATGAGTTTACCTGTGTGGGCATAAACTCCAAGGCCGACCGAGCCATCATCATACCCGAAGTGCCGTTCAACAAAACCACTCGCCCAAAATTCTATGCCACCAAGTTAAGGTTTGACACCGATCCCTTCGCATATATGATGAACGTAAATGGTGTCAACGTGCAAGTGAAGGGTGCCGACGGCCAGCCTCGCACTGACATCACTCAACCACGAACCTTGCAATATGACTACATCGAACGCGACTGGAAGTAATATCTGATGAAACGACTCGCCATCCTATTATTATACGTGTACTTTCACCCGCCCTTCTGCTACGGACAGGTGAAGGCACTTGTTGGCTCTGTGACCGACGAGGAAAGTGGCGAGCCTGTGGCTGGTGCCATCGTGCAGGCTGTCGGCGGGAAAAACTACACTTTCACCACCAATGACGGGCGTTTCTACTTAAAGGGCGAGGCACGACAAATCCGTGTGCAGTCAATGGGCTATCGTAGTATCGTCGTAGATGTTTCTAAAAGCCCTATGCACATCAAGATGAAGCCGGAGACCACACAACTGAAAGACGTTATCATCAAGGCTCCCGACATTATCCAGAAAAGCGACACACTGGTCTATTCCATGAGCAAGTGGGCGCAAAAACAAGACCGCAACATGGCCGACGTTCTACGTCGCTTGCCGGGTGTGGAAGTGACAGAGGACGGAGCTATCAAGTACAACGGAGAGCCTATCAACAAGTTCTATATTGACGGCTCAGACTTTGTGAACGACCGCTACGGCGTGGCCACCAATAATATCTCTCCAGAAGATGTGGCCAGCGTGGAGATTATGGAGAACCACCAGCCCGTGAAGGTGCTTGAAGGACTGGAGTTCTCACAGCAAGCCGGACTGAACATCAAACTGAAAGAAGCCGCCCGTGCCCGCTGGATTGGCATCCTGAATGGCGGCATGGGTGCTAAACCTCTGCTCTACGATGCATCCGTGTTTGCCATGCGCATTGCCAGGAAATGGCAGAACATGGAAACGTTGCGACTGAACGATACGGGATGGAATCCCAACAGTCAGAGTCAGCGGCATACTGACAACACACTCCCGGGCAGTGTCTATAATGACAATTCGTGGCCTGACTATATCGCCATCGGCATCACCTCTGCGCCGCTTGACGAACTGCGCACCCGTGACAATCTGTCGTTTCTGGCACAGTCGAGCAATTCCCGTCATGTAGCCGATGGTCTTGATGTCAAGCTGAATGCTACCTATCAAGCTGACCGCTTGGACTTCACCAATTCCTGTACCACTCGCTATTTCGACAAGAACATACCCTTATTCTTAGAGCAGAACACTATGCGCAGCCACGAACACCAACTAAACGGTGAATGGTCACTGCAACTGAATCGGCACAATAACTATCTGAAAGACAATCTGAGCGTGGATGCACTGTGGAATCGTGCTACGTCTGCCATCAGCGGTACGCAGACACTACAGCAACAGTCCGACCTCCCATCACTTGACATCACCAACGACTTGCAACTGGTTCGCCGCATTGACAGCCATCTACTGACCATCTCGTCGCACAACCGCTATGCTCATCGACCCCATTCGCTTACTGCCGATAACATTCTGCAAGACCTCACTACTGACGACTTTCGCTCTGTTACTGAAGCCCGTTATGGCTGGCTACTCCGTCGTTGGTCGTTCTACGCCCGTGGCGGCATCGACCTTAATCTGCACCGTTTCCAAAGCAGGCTCAGTGGTCTCATGCTGCCCGACTATCCTTTAGATGGCCATAGGAACTTCACCGTCCTCAAAACTTACGCCTCGCCCGAAGCCCGTTATCAGCACCGTCGCTGGTGGCTTACGTTCTCACTGCCCATTAGCTACTATTATTATCATGTGGCAGACCTACTGACCGATACCTCTACGGAAAAACACTTTATATCCATCTCACCAATGGTTTATGTTCGTCACCAACTCACGGCCAAGACCGAGCTCTCTGCTTATCTCAATTACAGTCTCCAGCCAGTCGCGCCAAGCAGTTATACGCAAACCGTCATTATGTCTGACTTCCGAAACCTAACCTTTCAGACACCATCCGCAGAAAGCATACGGCAACGTTCGGCTTCCGTCAGACTGCGTTATCGAAACCCCATCACCTCGCTCTTTGGCAATCTTTCTATCAAATATGAACTGGACTATCAGCCCCTGATGCGAAACCAGCTGTTCACCGGCGATCATGTTCTTACTGCTTTTGTCACTTGTGGGAACAATTTCTCCATCACCCAACTCAATGGCGGCATCAGCAAAGGTCTTTGGTCAGCCAAAATCACCGTAGGCATCGATGCGTCTTTTGGGCACTCCAGCGCCAGGATGATGCGGCAGAATGTGGAACAGCCTTATACCTCCACCTTCATCACCCTTGCGCCCAAGTTCACTGGCAAATTCACACGCTGGCTCTCCACAGACTATCGCCTGACTTACACAAACAATCAATATGAGGTCGATGCAGTAAAGGCCATCCACAGTGCACTGCGCCAGAACCTCTCCGTTACGCTCCTGCCTACTGACCAATGGCATATTGCTTTCGGCGCAGAGCATTACTACACGCGCTTTTCCACCGACCAGACCGCCAGCATCATTTTCCTTGATGCCTCTGTCCGCTGGCTCCTTTCCAAACACATTGACCTCGCTCTTGCCGCCACCAATCTCCTTGACGAATCAGACTATCGTTACACCTCCTTCGGCTCCCTCTCAGAATCTTTGTATTCCTTCAAGATACGACCAAGAAATATCATCTTCAAAATGCAAATCAAGATATAATAGCAACGACATTAATCCATGCTATTGTTGTGAGCACAATGAACATACTAAAAAAGAAACCTGCCCCAGCGGACAGGTCTCTTTTATTATGTGAGTGTAAAATTTACTCCTCTACGGCTGCCTGCGCGGCGGCGAGACGTGCGATTGGCACGCGGAATGGAGAGCAGCTTGCGTAGTCCATGCCGATCTTTGCACAGAACTTCACTGAAGAAGGCTCACCACCATGCTCACCGCAGATACCGCAGCGCAATTCAGGACGTACTGCACGACCTTCCTTAACGGCATACTTGATGAGTTTACCAACACCCTTCTGGTCGAGTACCTGGAATGGGTCAACCTTCAGGATCTTCTTGTCAAGGTATACAGGCAAGAAGGAAGCGATATCATCACGAGAGTAACCGAAGGTCATCTGTGTGAGGTCGTTGGTACCGAATGAGAAGTACTGAGCCTCAGTAGCGATACGGTCGGCTGTCAAGGCAGCACGTGGGATCTCGATCATTGTACCGATCTCGAACTCTACCTCTACACCATACTCGGCGAATACCTCCTTAGCGGTGTACTGGATAATCTCTTTCTGCTGTTTCAGCTCGTACATTGTACCGATCAGCGGAACCATGATCTCTGGCATCGGGTTCTTACCCTCGAGCTTCAACTCACAGGCTGCACCCAGGATGGCGCGTGTCTGCATAGCGGTGATCTCCGGGAAGGTGATACCCAGACGGCAACCACGGTGACCGAGCATTGGGTTGTTCTCTGCCAGAGAATCAACACGGCGCTTGATATCCTCTACAGATACACCCATCTCGCGCGCCATTGTCTCCTGACCAGCAATATCATGTGGTACGAACTCGTGGAGTGGGGGATCAAGCAGACGGATATTTACTGGCAGACCGTCCATAGCCTCGAGGATACCCTTGAAGTCGGCTTTCTGATAAGGCAGCAACTTAGCCAGTGCCTTCTCACGACCGCTTACGCTGTCAGCAAGGATCATCTCACGCATAGCGATGATCTTCTGATCCTCGAAGAACATATGCTCTGTACGTGTCAGACCGATACCCTTGGCACCGAAAGCGCGAGCCACCTGTGCATCGTGTGGAGTATCAGCGTTGGTACGTACGTTCATCTTAGTGTACTTCTCGCAGAGGTCCATCAACTCCTTGAAGTCGCCAGAGAGCTCAGCTGCCTTGGTGGGAACCTCACCTGCATATACCTGACCGGTAGAACCGTTCAGAGAGATGTAGTCACCTTCTTTATATACATTACCGTCGATCTCAACGGTCTTAGCCTTATAGTCAACATTGATGGCACCTGCACCTGATACGCAGCACTTACCCATACCACGAGCCACAACGGCAGCGTGAGAGGTCATACCACCACGTGCGGTAAGGATACCCTCAGCAGCAGCCATACCGGCCAGATCCTCAGGAGATGTCTCGATACGAACCATGATTACCTTGTGACCATCCTCGTGCCACTGCTTAGCGTCGTCAGCGTGGAAGACGATCTGTCCGCAGGCAGCACCCGGAGAAGCGGGCAGACCCTGTGTGATCACCTTAGCCTTCTGAAGGGCTAACTTATCGAATACCGGGTGGAGCAGCTCATCGAGCTTCTGTGGCTCACAGCGCATGATAGCTGTCTTCTCGTCGATCATACCCTCGTGCAACAGGTCGATGGCGATCTTCACCATAGCGGTACCTGTACGCTTACCGTTACGTGTCTGGAGGAACCAGAGCTTACCTTCCTGTACGGTGAACTCCATATCCTGCATATCGTGATAGTGGTGCTCCAGCTTGTCCTGGATACCGTTCAGCTCAGCGTAGATCTCTGGCATAGCCTCCTCCATAGAAGGATACTTCTCCAGACGCTCCTCCTCGCTGATGCCGGCACGCTTTGCCCAGCGCTGAGAACCGATCTTGGTGATCTGCTGCGGCGTGCGGATACCAGCTACCACGTCTTCACCCTGTGCGTTTACGAGATACTCACCGTTGAAGAGGTTCTCACCGTTACCGGCGTCACGGCTGAAGCATACACCAGTAGCAGAGGTGTCGCCCATGTTACCGAATACCATGGCCATCACTGAAACGGCTGTTCCCCACTCATCAGGAATACCCTCCATCTTACGATACAGGATAGCACGCTCGTTCATCCAACTGCGGAACACGGCGCAGATAGCACCCCACAACTGCTCGATAGGATCGTTGGGGAAGTCTTTGCCTGTGCGCTCCTTGATGGCAGCCTTGAACAGCTGTACCAGGTCTTTGAGCTCTTCTACAGAGAGGTCCTTGTCGAGTTTCACACCGCGACGGGCCTTTACCTGCTCGATAATCTCCTCAAACGGATCGATGTCTTCTTTGTTCACCGGCTTCATCTCGAGCACCACGTCACCGTACATCTGTACGAAACGACGGTAGCTGTCGTAAACGAAGTGGGGGTTGTTGGTCTTCTTCACCATACCCTCGGCAACCTCATCGTTCAGACCAAGGTTCAGGATGGTATCCATCATACCCGGCATAGAAGCGCGTGCACCAGAGCGTACGCTGACGAGCAGTGGGTTCTCGGCATCACCGAACTTGCTGTTCATCAGCACCTCAATGTGCTTAACAGCGTTGGTTACATCATCGTTGAGAATCTCCATGATCTTCTGCTGACCTACCTTGTAGTACTCGTTGCAGCAGTCGGTGGTGATTGTAAATCCTGGAGGAACAGGCACACCAATCAGATTCATCTCGGCGAGGTTTGCACCCTTACCGCCAAGCTCCTCACGCATCTTAGCATTACCTTCGGCTTTACCGTTACCGAACAGATAAACTCTTTTTTCGCTCATAAACGTGTTTATTATTAATAAATGAAAGTTAGTTATTTTATAGTCTGCAAAGTTATAAATTATTTAGAAAACTACCAAAAAAAATCTGAGATTTATTGTTTTGTAATATTTCTGCACTTCTTACCTTATTAAATAGCTATTGTAACTATAGTGCCTATAGTAACTACATATTAAAGTGAGTCGGCTGACTTAAGTCAACAGGAGGCATTTGCCTATATTATAAGTTGGATGCAGTGGTCATGTGATGCTGGTAATATGCCAACTGCTGCATGAATTTGTTTTTTTCTACTGTTTTGGAGTAAAAAAAACTTTAATTCTACTCGCTTAATCGGATTTTTCATTATCTTTGTAGCATTAAATAGATAGAATGGGAAGAAAAAAGAAACCTCTACCGATATTAGAGAATATCACAATAACAGATTACGCTGCTGATGGAAAGTCCATAGCGCGTGTAGATAATATGGTTGTTTTTGTGCCTTTCGCCGTTCCTGGCGATGTGGTCGACCTGCAGGTGTTCCGCAAGAAGCATAGTTATATGGAAGCTCAAGTGCAGCGCTTCATCAAGTATAGTGAGCGTCGTCAAGAGCCTTTCTGCAAGCATTTTGGCACGTGTGGCGGATGTAAGTGGCAGATGATTCCTTATGAGGAGCAGCTCCGCATGAAGCATCAGCAGGTGGTGGATCAGTTGATTCGTATCGCAAAGATTAAACTGCCTAAGTTTGAGCCGATCATGGGCAGCGTCAAAAACAAGGAGTATCGTAACAAGATGGACTTCGCCTGCTCTAACCGCCGTTTCCTCACGAAGGAAGAGGTGGCTACGTTGCCGCGCATGAGTCTGGATCAGGGTGAGATGGCCAGTGCGAAGAATGTGCCGGCCATGGGCTTCCACATCACAGGAGCTTTTGATAAGGTGCTGCCCATCCAGGAGTGCTGGTTGATGGATCGTCTGCACAATGATATCCGCAATGGTATCTATGCCAAGGCCGTGGAGTTGGGTATGACGTTCTTTGACCTGCGCGCTCAGGTGGGATTGTTGCGCGATGTCATCATGCGTAACTCAAACACCGGCGAATGGATGATCATCGTGATGTTCCACTTCTCACACGATGCTCAGTATGCCCAGGAGAAAGAGCAGGCCGACACCTTGTTGAAATATATTGCCGACACGTTCCCGCAGATCACCTCCCTGTTGTGGTTAGACAACCAGAAAGGCAATGACACCATCGGTGATCAGGAGATTTTCGTGTATAAAGGCAACGACCATATCTTTGAGCAGATGGAGGACTTGCGCTTCAAGGTGGGGCCGAAGAGTTTCTATCAGACGAATACGGAGCAGGCCTACGAGCTCTATAAGGTGGTGAGACACTTTGCCTTCAGGAAAGACAAATGGTTGGAGGCCCTTCCCGAGAAGCCCTTGGTATATGACCTATACACCGGCACGGGAACTATCGCCAACTTCGTGGCTCACAAGGCCAGCAGGGTGATCGGTATCGAATATGTGGAGGAGGCTATTGCCGACGCTAAGATCAATGCGGAGATCAATGGTAACGAGAATACGGCGTTCTTTGCCGGTGATATGAAGGATATCCTTACCGATGACTTCATTGCCGAGCATGGTCGCCCGGATGTGATCATCACCGATCCTCCACGTGCCGGCATGCATCCCGACGTGGTGAAGACCATCCTTCAGGCAGCTCCCACGCGTATCGTATATGTGAGTTGTAATCCTGCCACCCAGGCACGCGATTTGCAAATGATGGATGAGAAATACGAGGTGATGGCCATACAGCCGGTGGATATGTTCCCCCATACGCCGCATGTAGAGAATGTGGCCTTGCTGCAGATCAGGAAATAATCAAATCTATTAATAACAATCTTAACCTAAACAATTATGAGAAAAAGAGTGATGACAGCTTGCCTGCTGATGTTAGTAGTACTCAGCGCTAGTGCACAGGAAAAACCTAAGAAATGGTATGATAATATTAAGTTCAGTGGCTATGGCATGTTGCAGTATCAGGCACAGGATAAGGAAGATGCCAAGAGCAACACTTTCAACCTTCGCTTGTTACGTATGATCTTGGATGGCAAGGTCGGTGAGTTCGACTGGCGTGCCCAGGTGCAGGGTACCAATGCCAAGGGCCCGGGAGAGCCTACCGTACAGTTGGTTGATCTCTACACAGAGTGGGTAGCCCATAAGGAGTTCAAAGTAAGAGTCGGTCAGTTCAAGCGTCCGTTTACCTTCGAGAACCCCACACACCCGATCACACAGGGATGGCGCGGCTATGCTGATGTGATCAACCGTCTGTCAGGTTTCGGTGATCGTGCCGGTGAGAAGTCGAGTGGTGGACGTGACATCGGTATCCAGGTGCAAGGTGATGTCTTCCCCAACTCTAACGGTCGTGCGTTGCTGCACTATCAGGTGGGTGTCTTCAATGGTGAGGGTATCAACCGCGGTGACAAGGATAACCGCAAGGATATTATCGGTGGTGTATGGGTGATGCCGATACAAGGTGTACGTGTCGGTGTTTTCGGATGGACAGGTAGTCATGGTGGTATGACCACGATGAATGGCACTAATGAGAGTGTCGGTCTGAATCGTTACTGTATCTCTGCTGAATATGATAAGGATGAATACACTTTCCGTGCGGAGTATCTGCACAGTCAGGGTCTGGGTTCTGGTGTCGTAGGCAACACAACTATCAACTATGCCCTGGGTGACAAGGCCGACGGTTGGTATGTCTTCGGTATCGTGCCGGTAGTGAAGTCAAAGCTCCATGCGAAGGCACGTTATCAGACTTACAGGAAATCCAAGGAGTGGGGTACATCCCTCAATTCTTGTGAGGTGGGTCTGAACTACTTCTTTACGAAGAATCTGCAACTTAACTTCGAGTACGCACGTGTGAATGACCGTACCCTTGCTGCAGACAAGCACAACTACAATCTGGTGGATATGGAACTTGATTTCCGATTCTAAAAAGATGATTTACTAATCAACTAATAAACAAATGAACATTCCGTTAGTGTTTTGGCTCGTCCCGGTAGCTTCGATAGTTGCCCTGAGCATGGCCTGGTATTTCTTCAAGCAGATGATGACTGCAGAGGAAGGAACACCCCGTATGATTGAGATTGCCAAGTATGTGCGCGATGGTGCCATGGCATATCTGAAACAACAGTACAAAGTGGTACTCTATGTGTTTATCGTCTTGGCTGCATTGTTCGCTTTCATGGCTTATGTACTTCATGTGCAGAACCCATGGGTGCCATTTGCCTTCCTGACAGGTGGATTCTTCTCTGGTCTGGCTGGTTTCTTCGGTATGAAGACCGCTACCTATGCTTCTGGAAGAACAGCCAATGCCGCCCGTAAGAGTCTGGATGCCGGACTGAAGATCGCTTTCCGTTCGGGTGCTGTGATGGGACTTACCGTCGTTGGCTTGGGATTGCTCGATATTGCTATCTGGTTTGTCGTGCTTAACTGGCTCACCGATGAAAGTCTGATCGCCATCACCACCACGATGCTGACCTTCGGTATGGGTGCTTCCACACAGGCCTTATTCGCTCGTGTGGGTGGTGGTATCTATACCAAGGCTGCCGACGTGGGTGCTGATATCGTGGGTAAGGTGGAGGCTGATATCCCCGAGGATGATCCGCGTAACCCAGCAACCATCGCCGACAATGTGGGTGACAATGTGGGTGACGTGGCCGGTATGGGAGCCGATCTGTATGAGAGCTACTGTGGCTCAATCCTGTCAACAGCTGCCCTCGGTGCTTCTGCCTTTGCTGCCAGTTCTGTAGAGGGAATGCAGTTGCGTGCCGTCATCGCTCCGATGCTTATTGCTGCCGTTGGCGTGTTCCTGAGTATCTTCGGTATCTATCTGGTACGTACGAAGGAAGGAGCCTCAATGCGTGACCTGCTCAAATCACTCTCCTTAGGTACGAATGTGAGTGCAGTGCTGATCGCCATCGCTACCTTTGTCATTCTCTATCTGTTGGGTATAGAGAATTGGTTAGGACTGTCCTTATCCGTCATTACTGGATTGGCAGCCGGTGTGATCATCGGACAAGCTACCGAGTATTATACCTCACACTCTTACAAACCGACGCAGAAGATCTCTGAGGCAGGTCTTACCGGTGCAGCTACCGTTATTATCAAGGGTATAGGAACAGGAATGATCTCCACCTGTATTCCTGTGTTGACCATCGGCGTGGCTATCATGCTGAGTTATCTGTTTGCCAACAACTTCGACCTCTCGATGTCTTCAGCCAGTCTGTCGCATGGTCTTTATGGTATCGGTATCGCCGCCGTAGGTATGCTCTCTACACTGGGCATCACGCTGGCTACCGACGCTTATGGACCAATCGCCGATAATGCTGGTGGTAATGCCGAGATGAGTAATCTGGGTGAGGATATCCGTCATCGTACAGATGCACTCGATGCTTTAGGCAACACCACAGCAGCTACCGGTAAGGGCTTTGCCATCGGTTCAGCTGCACTCACCGCCTTGGCATTGTTGGCTTCTTATATTGAGGAGATCAAGATCGCGATGGATCGTGCAGGTGTTACACTGACGAACCTTCAGGGTGACGTGATCAACGCTGCAGATGCCACCATTCCTGATTTCATGAACTTCTTCCAGGTAAACCTGATGAATCCGAAGGTATTGGTAGGAGCATTCATCGGAGCAATGGCCGCTTTCCTCTTCTGTGGTCTTACCATGGAGGCTGTAGGTCGTGCCGCTCAGAAGATGGTGCTGGAGGTGCGCAGACAGTTTAAGGAGATTGCTGGTATCTTGGAAGGTACAGGAACACCCGACTATGGCCGTTGTGTAGAGATCTCCACTCGTGCTGCCCAGCATGAGATGATCTTCCCGAGCATCCTCGCGATTATCATACCGATAGTAGTAGGTTGTGTGCTTGGCGTTGCCGGTGTGCTCGGACTCTTGGTTGGTGGCTTGGCTGGTGGATTTACCTTGGCTGTGTTCATGGCCAATGCCGGTGGTGCCTGGGATAATGCCAAGAAAAATATCGAGGAAGGTAACTTCGGTGGAAAGGGTTCGTTTGCTCATAAGGCCACTATCGTGGGAGACACCGTGGGTGATCCCTTTAAGGATACATCCGGTCCTTCACTGAATATCCTCATCAAGTTGATGAGTATGGTGAGCATTGTGATGGCAGGACTTACCGTCGCATTCATGTAAAAACGAAGATCAGATCATAGAAATGAAAAGCGGGAGACAATCATCTCCCGCTTTTTATTATCTTATGACTTTAAACCCTAACCCCTAAACTCTAAACTCTAAACTCTAAACCCTCAACTCTCAACCATCTATTCCTCTTCCTCGGTAGTGCGAAGGATAATACTTGTTGCACCGATGGTGAAGAGTGTACCGTTGGTGATGACACGACGCTCACGATCACCTAACAACTCGTTGTCCACAAACGTGCCCGTGTTGCTGGGGCCGTCACGCAGCGTATATTTTAGATTTCCTTTTTTGTCTTTTGACACGTTGATCACACAGTGCGTGTTATCCACACTGGGATCTACCGTCTCGATAGGTGTATTGATAGGATTGCCCTTCTGATAGCGCCCAATCACATTATCACCCCATTGCAGGGGGATCACCTGTTTAAAGTGGAACACATTCTCGATCACCACAATAGAGCCATAACCTTTCTCGTTGGCTTGCTCATCGGGATTCTCGTCTTTCTGCCGGTCACGCAGTTTTGACACACCGATACGTATGCCAAACTGTTTGTTGCAGTCAGGACATACAAATACCAGGCGCTGACCGTCGGTATATTGTTTCTCGTCGAATGTGATGTAGTGATCACATTTGGGACATCTTACTCGTTTCATCTCTTTACAAAATATACCCAGGCTTCCTTGAACGGTTCTTGTGCATGTAATTCGTTCAGGGCATTATAGGCATCGTTTTCGTTGTCGTAATGACCGTATATAACCTTCGCGCCGTTTTTCCGCTGAATAATCTCAACCTCTTGATAACCATCCTTCTTGAGTTGCTCAACGAAAACTTTAGCGTTGTGGTTAGAAACACAACTGGCTAAAACCAGACTATAGTGACTCTTGGGTGCAGGGGCCTCTTTCTCAACCATCGTCTCCTTCTCTTGTACGGGAGACTTAGCAGTTGCCGGCTCTTCCACCTTATTTAATAGGATATTGTCGGCGACATCTGCTTTACCGGTTTCCACCTCTTTAGGCATCACTTTCTGAAGGAGTGACGTGTTGAGATTGCTCATATTCACACTTTGTCCGTCACTATTGCCGAGAGGTGTAGATATCAGGAAGAATGCCAAGATGATGGCAGCTATGGCCACGGCATTGCGCAGGGTGCTGATACGTATCTTGATATGTGAGGATTCTTCTTCCTCAGACGGTTGGAGATAATATTCCAAAGGTTTCTTTTCTTCACTGTTGGCATTTGCCTCTGGGAGTGGGTTTTCCTTCTCTTCTTCCTCCTTGACGACAGTTGTTGCCGGTATTTCTTTGGGTGCTATCTCAAATGAACTTAAACCGTATAACTCTGGTGTCAGCATGCCAGCCTCACAGGGCACAAACTCGTAGTTCCCGTCTTCATTCAATGATAGTGTACCGATATCGTTCAGCTCATAACTACCTTCATTCTCAAGGTGTTGCTTCAATTCGTTCACCTCATCGTTGATGCGGTTGATAGCCTCCGGATAACTGATGTCGTAAGCCTCTATATATGACTGGGCCAACAGGAAGTCATTGATGTGCAACTTGGGATTGAATCCTAACGTACGCAGTGGGGGCAAGAACAACTGTTCCTGCTCATCATAATGCGCACTGACATGATGCGCCATAAATCCTCCTAAACCAGGAACTATGACACAATCATTATCAAGAAGTAATATTTCTATATGTCTCTCCAATTCAATCACGATGCAAAAGTAATTGATTTCGCTGAATAATCCAAATAAAAATTTTCATAAATATATAAAATAAATAAAATAATTCCTTTTTATCCGAATATTATTCTTACTTTTGCACATATGGAATATATAGAGACTGAAATAGTTGGTGTGTATATCCTCGAACCAAAGGTTTTCAAGGATCAGCGCGGATATTTCTTTGAGTCCTATCGTCAGGAGGACTTTGATGAGCATGTCGGCAAGACACTTTTTGTACAAGACAATGAGTCAAAGAGTTGCAGAGGTGTGTTGCGCGGACTGCATTATCAGAAAGGTGAATACTCACAGGCTAAACTGGTTAGAGTGATCAAGGGATGTGTACTGGACGTTGCCGTTGATTTGCGCAAGAGTTCTCCCACCTTCGGCAAATATGTAATGGTGGAATTGAGTGAAGAGAATAAACGGCAGTTGTTCATCCCCCGTGGTTTTGCCCATGGTTTCCTGGTGGTCAGTGATGAGGCTGTATTTACTTATAAAGTTGATAATGTCTATGCGCCGCAGGCAGAAGCCGGCATTGCCTATGATGATCCAGATATCGGAATCTCATGGCCGATTGACAGCAACGAGGTGATCGTCAGTGAGAAAGATAGGAAAAACATCGCATTTAAGGATGCGGAATTATTTGATTAATTATGAATATCGCAATAGTAGGAACAGGATATGTGGGACTGGTCACCGGTGCATGTTTTGCGGATACCGGTGCCTATGTCACGTGTGTTGACGTTGATGAGCAGAAGATCAATGCCTTGATGAATGGTGAGATACCCATTTATGAGCCGGGATTGGATGCTTTGGTAGATAAGAATTTCAAGGCAGGACGCTTAAAGTTCTCTACCTCCTTGGCAGAGGTTATCAATAATCAACAGTTGGTTTTCCTGGCCGTTGGTACACCTCCTGATGAAGACGGCAGTGCTGATTTGAAGTATGTCTTGCAGGTGGCAAAGACGATTGGTGAACACATGGTGAAATATGTCTGTGTAGTCACCAAGAGTACTGTTCCTGTAGGAACCGCCAAGAAGGTAAAGGAGACTATTCAGGCCGAGTTAGACCGTCGTGGTGTGGATATCCCCTTCGATATCGCCAGCAATCCGGAGTTCTTGAAGGAGGGTACTGCAATCAAGGACTTCATGAGTCCTGACCGTGTCGTCGTAGGTGTGGAGAGTGAGAAGGCTAAGAAGCTGCTCACCCGACTATACAAGCCGTTCCTGACCAACAATTTCCGTGTTATCTTCATGGATATTCCCAGTGCTGAGATGACGAAGTATGCCGCTAACTCCATGTTGGCTACCCGTATCTCTTTCATGAATGATATCGCCAATCTCTGTGAGTTGGTGGGTGCTGATGTGAATATGGTACGTGCGGGAATAGGATCGGATACCCGTATCGGCAGAAAATTTCTCTATGCCGGTTGTGGCTATGGCGGCAGTTGTTTCCCCAAAGATGTGAAAGCCCTGATACAGACCGGTGAGAAGGCTGGTTATTCCATGGAGGTAATCAAGGCGGTAGACCGTGTCAATGAATACCAGAAGAGTGTGCTCTTCCGTAAGTTGCAGAAAGCATTTACCGGTGAGCCCCTTCGCGGAAAGACAGTGGCTTTATGGGGATTGTCATTCAAGCCGGAGACGGATGATATGCGCGAGTCAACCGCTCTGGTGATGATCGACTTACTATTGCAGGCAGGTATTACCGTGCGGGCATACGACCCGGTTGCCATGAAGGAGTGTCAGCGCCGTTATGGAGACAAACTGCATTATTGCAAAGACAAGTATGATGCTGTCTCTGATGCCGATGCATTAATCTTGCTAACAGAGTGGAAAGAGTTCCGTTTGCCCAGTTGGGAGGTGATCCATAAGGTGATGCGCCGACCACTGGTTATCGACGGAAGAAATATCCTCGACTCAGAAGAGTTGCAGGAGTTAGGCTTTGAATATCATTGTATAGGAAAATGAGACGTTCGCTCATATATATCGTATTGTTGTTGACTGTCTTTGCCAGTTGTCGTCGTACGGCAGAAACACCTGCCGAGCAACAGGAGGATATGCAGGCCAAGCAACAGTTGCAGGGCATCTGGCTGGATGCGGATAGTGGAGATCCTTTCTTTCGGGTAAAGGGTGATACGATCTATTATCCTGACAGTACCAGTCTGCCCGTCTGTTTTAAGGTGTTTGGCGATACTCTCGTGCTGGAGGGTTATACCACCACCCGTTATCCCATCGTCAGACAGACAGCTCATCTCTTTGATTTTAAGAATCAAAACGGTGAGACCATCCGCCTTACAAAGAGTGAGGACGATGATGATGAGCAGTTCTTTGAGAACCAGACTCCAGTAGTGCTGAACCAGAATCAACTGATCAAGCGTGACACGATCGTGGAAAACAATGGTGTGAGGTATCACTGTTATGTACAAGTGAACCCCACCACGTATAAGGTGATCAAGCCCACTTACAACGATGATGGGGTAGAGGTGGATAATATCTATTATGACAATACGATCCACGTGGCTGTGTTCCAAGGCACCGGCAGGATCTATTCCCACGACTTCTACAAAAAAGATTTTAAGAATCTGATTCCTGACAGTTTTCTCCGACAGAGCATTCTCAGTGATATGACCATGCTCAAGACAGACGCCAGCGGTGTACACTATCTGGCACAGTTGTATGTGCCGGATAGTATGTCGAGCTATGTCGTTGAGATAACGATCTCTTTCAACGGGAAGATGACGATGAAGCTCGCGTCTTAAGGAATTCCTCAGCACGCTCCAAGTCGGCAGGGGTATCAATGCCGATGGTCTCCACATCCGTGGTGCCCACCTTTATCCTATAACCGTTTTGCAACCAGCGCAGTTGCTCCAGACTCTCTGCTATCTCCAGCGATGATTGCGGCAACTGCGTGATCTCTGCCAATACCTCCGTGCGGTAGGCATACAGTCCGATATGCTTCAGGAAGGGATACAGCCCCGGCCATTCTGTCTTCTCTTTACCTCGGATAAAGGGGATGATACTGCGTGAGAAATACATCGCGTAGCCTTTATTGTCAAGGACAATTTTCGGAGAGTTGGGGTTCTCTATTGCTTCCATTCCCATCTCTGCAGTAAAGGGCTTACCAAGTGTAGCTATCTGTGTGTCGGGATCGTCGAAACAATGACAAACAGTCTCTATCTGTGAACGTTGGATAAAGGGCTCGTCACCCTGGATGTTCACTACCACGTCATAATCGCCACCAATCTTTGTTACGGCTTCCTGAATACGGTCGGTGCCACTCTTATGGTCGGGCGATGTCATGATTACCTTACCTCCGAAGGCTGTCACCTGATCGAAGATGCGCTGGTCGTCGGTAGCTACGAACACATCGTCAAGAACAGTCTTTACCTGTTCGTATACTCTCTGAATCATGGTCTTCCCACCTAATATGGCCAAGGGCTTCCCCGGAAAACGGGAAGAGGCATAGCGCGCCGGTATAACTCCTATAAATCTCATTTTTCTTCTGTCTGTTAATGGATGATTGTTATGTGAGGGCAAAGATAAAACTTATTTCTTAAATGAACATTCTAAAACTCAATTTTTTCTAATTATTCCCGTTTATCCATTGATAATTACCAAATTTTATAAAATTCTTTTGTCATCCGAAAGATTTTTTCTATTTTTGGGGTTAAATTTTGAAATATGAGAATATCTAAGTACAATATAATAGCATTTATGTTCTGTCTTACGCCCCTTCACGGCATGGCTCAGAAGATCACACTGGGCTCATGCGTCACCAGGGATGGAGGACAGTATAAAGGTGAGATGGTTTCCGGAAAACCACAGGGAAAAGGCAGCGCCCTTTATAAGAATGGTGATATCTATGAGGGTGAATACGTAAAAGGAAAGCGTCAGGGATATGGCGTGTATACCTTCTCCGACGGTGAGAAATACGAAGGTCAGTGGTTCCAGGATCAACAGCATGGCAAGGGAACATACTATTTCATGGATAACAACCGCTATGAAGGTTTGTGGTTCCGCGACTATCAGCAGGGACATGGCATCATGTACTACTATAATGGAGACGTTTATGACGGCAACTGGAATCAGGATAAGCGTCAGGGAAAAGGTAAATATACCTATGCCAACGGTGCTATGTATCAAGGTGAGTGGAAAGACGATAAGAAACACGGCGAGGGCTTCTACCAGTGGGCTGACGGTTCGTCGTATAAAGGCATGTGGGTAAACAACCAGCGTTCTGGTAAGGGTACTTACAAATATGCCAACGGCGATATCTATGAAGGTTATTGGCGTGAGGATATCCAGAATGGCAAGGGTATCTATAAATTTATGAACGGAGATCGCTATGAGGGTGATTACCTGGATGGAGAGCGCACTGGTGAGGGTATCTTCAAATATGCCAACGGTGATACTTACGTAGGACATTTCAAGGAAGGTGACAAAGATGGCAGTGGACAGTTCACCTGGAAGAACGGCGATGTGTATATAGGTGCTTGGAAAGCCGATAAACAGAATGGTCATGGAAAACTGACGAAGAAGTCGGGCGATATCTTTGAAGGTAATTTCATCAACGGAGCCGTGGATGGTGAGGTCATCATCCATTTCCACGACGGCAGTAAGTTTAAGGGTACCTATAAGAACGGTCAGCGCAATGGTGCTGCCATTGAGGTAGATAAAGAAGGCAAGCGTTTTGAGGGCACCTATAAGAATGACGTGCGTGACGGAAAGTTTGTGGAGAAAGACCGTAATGGTAAGATAACAGCCATCGGCACCTATACCAACGGTCGCCGACAGGAATCGAAATAATCATCAAAAAATATTTTATTATGATAGTAGATACATTAGACAAGCTCGGTTTGTATGAGCAGGTGAATCCTTTATTCAAGGATGTCATCGCCTTTTTAAAAGAGAATGATCTGAACACCTTGGAAGAGGGTAAGCATGTGATCAAGGAGGGTGAGCTCTTCGTCAATATTCAGGTGGCAAAGGGTAAGACCCGTAAGGAGGCTTTCTTGGAGACTCATCGTAAGATGATTGATATCCAGATACCACTCTCTCATGCAGAGTCTTTCGGATGGACCCCTCTGTGCAAACTTCCTGACCTGGAGTACAATGCAGATAAGGATGTGATCAAATACTACCAGCCTGCAGAGACTTATTTCGATGTACAACCGGGTGAGTTTGCCATCTTCTTCCCACAGGATGGACATGCACCATGTATCAGCAACCAGGAGACTTTCCGCAAGGCTATCTTCAAGGTGAAGTATTAATAAACAACAAACTTAACAATCAGTATAGATGACTGCTACAAAGGTAAAAAGAGAAGTGAAACCCAAGCATATCGGCCTGGTAAGAAAAGATAAGTACCTCGAGCCCTATGAGGAAGCTATCAGGGGGCGTCACGACCATGCTGTATGGAAGCGTGATCAGCTTACGAAGCAAGGTAAGATCACCTTAGAGGATTTTGCCAGTGGACACGACTATTACGGTCTGCATAAGACGGCCAGGGGATGGGTGTTCAGAGAGTGGGCCCCCAATGCCACAGACATATATCTGGTTGGTGATTTTAACAACTGGCAGGAGGTAGAGCCTTACCGTGCCAAGCGTATTAAGGATACAGACAACTGGGAACTGAAACTCCCTGAGCGTGCTATGAAGCATGGCGACCTCTATAAGATGCGTGTGCATTGGAATGGGGGAGAAGGGGAGCGTATCCCGGCCTGGACCCGTCGTGTGGTGCAGGATGAGAAGTCGAAGATCTTCTCCGCACAGGTGTGGAATCCACCAGTGCCTTATGTATGGAAGAAGAAATCATTCCGTCCGGATAAGAACCCACTGCTGATCTACGAGTGTCATATCGGTATGGCGCAGGATAAAGAGGCGGTAGGTACGTATACCGAGTTCCGTGAGAAGATCCTTCCACGTATCGTGGCCGACGGATACAACTGTATTCAGATCATGGCCATTCAGGAGCATCCCTATTACGGATCGTTCGGCTATCATGTCAGTAGCTTCTTTGCTCCCTCCAGTCGTTTTGGTACTCCCGAAGAACTTAAGGAACTGATCGATGCCGCCCACCAACAGGGTATTGCCGTCATCATGGATATCGTTCATTCGCATGCCGTGAAGAATGAGTTGGAGGGACTGGGTAATCTGGCAGGTGATCCTAACCAGTACTTCTATCCGGGAGACCGCCATGAGCATCCAGCATGGGACAGTCTGTGCTTCGATTATGGTAAGGATGATGTCTTGCACTTCCTGCTCTCCAACTGTAAATACTGGATTCGCGAGTTCCATTTCGACGGTTTCCGCTTCGATGGTGTCACCTCTATGCTCTATTACAGTCATGGACTGGGTGAGGCATTCACCAACTATGGCGACTATTTCAATGGTCATGAGGATGATAACGCCATCTGTTACCTGACATTGGCAAACCTCTTGATTCACGAACTGAATAAGAACGCTATCACCATCGCTGAGGAGGTGAGTGGCATGCCTGGATTGGCTGCTAAGTTTGAGGATGGCGGTTTCGGCTTCGACTACCGTATGGCGATGAACATCCCCGACTACTGGATCAAGACCATCAAGGAACAGAAGGATGAGGACTGGAAACCCAGTTCTATCTTCTGGGAGGTAAAGAACCGTCGTGCTGATGAGAAAACCATTTCTTACTGTGAGAGTCATGACCAGGCCCTCGTTGGCGATAAGACCATCATCTTCCGACTGATTGATGCCGACATGTATTGGCACTTTAAGAAAGGTGATGAGAATGAGGTCGCCCACCGTGGTATCGCCCTGCATAAGATGATTCGTCTGGTGACTGCCTCTACCATCAATGGCGGATACCTCAACTTCATGGGTAATGAGTTTGGGCATCCGGAATGGATCGACTTCCCGCGTGAAGGCAACGGCTGGAGTCATAAGTATGCGCGCAGACAGTGGAACCTGGTGGATAATCACGAACTCTGCTATCATTGGCTGGGTGACTTCGATCGGGAGATGCTGCGTGTGCTGAAGAGTGAGAAAGCTATTCAAAAGACGAAGATACAAGAGTTGTGGCACAATGACGGTGACCAGATCCTGGCCTACGAGCGCGGTGACCTGATCTTTGTCTTCAACTTCTCTCCAAACCGCTCATTTACCGACTATGGTTTCTTGGTGGCACCCGGCAGTTATGAGGTGGTGCTGAATACCGATAGCAAGGACTTTGGCGGCAACGGACTGGCCGACGACAGTGTCGTTCACTTCACTGTATTCGACCCTGCCTATGTGGAAGAGCATAAGGAGTGGCTTAAACTGTATATTCCTGCACGTAGTGCAGTGGTTTTGAAGAAAAACTAATGGTATCAATCAATAAAAGAAAATCAGATGGCAGCGTACTCATGTACATCATGTGTGCGCTGGTCTTCTTGGGTTTTACCTTTTGTTATCTCTATTTCTACCAGGCGGATATCCTGGCTGTGATGCAGCATATCCTCTCTGGTGGCAAGACACATTATAACACGTTGATAGGGGCTGTGCTGATTACTGGTACCCTGTGGATCGTGCAGTTGGTGGTGCTGTCTATCACCCGTCTCACCAAGCGTTTTCACGCCCTTACCTACCTGCCGTCGCTGCTCTGCCTGTTGATGCTTACCGCCATCAATACCGATGTAGAGAACGGCCTGCGGATGCGCCACTGGCTGTGGATAGCCCCCATCGTATTGGTACTCTTTGGTGTAGGGGTGTGGATGATTCGTCAACAACAGGCGTTCGAGCGAATGCGCCCTGGCTTGGGGATGTTCTCACAACTGATGTGGAACAACCTTCTGATTCTGACTGCCATGTGTGGTCTGGTGGCGTTGATAGGCAATTCCAATGACGTGCTCCATTATCGTTTGCGGATGGAGCGTGATCTGATGAAAGGGGACGTGGCACATGCCCTGACAGTAGGTGATCATGCGCGTGCCACCGATTCCAATCTCATGATGTTACGGGCCTATGCACTGGCAAAAAACAATCAATTGGGTGAACGTTTTTTCACGTATTCACAACAACCGGGAGTTAAGAGTTTGTTGCCTAATGGAAACAGTCAGCAGACACTGATCCTTCCTGCGGTGGAGGTCCAACGATATGCCGCCAGCAAGGGTGCCGACGACTATCGTCTGGTGCACTATCTCTTAGTGCGTGATCTAAAGACATTTGCACGCTCTGTCATCAAATGCTATGATGTGGAGAGTGGTACCCTTCCACGACATTATCAGGAGGCTCTTGTCTTGTATCATCACCGTTTTTCCGATCCTGCCGTTAACTACGAGAATGCCGTTCTCGATGCCGACTATGAGGATATGCAGAAACTCATGCACCAATACACCGATCCAAAGATGAGAGCCGCCAAGGTACGCGATGTCTATGGCAATACCTACTGGTATTACTACTTTTTTGTGAAGTAGGCAGAAAGAATCTTTATTATATCCCCCATTTCTAATAACAAACACACCATTGCGCTAGTATGGCGCAATGGTGTGTCAGTACTTGGCACTCCAGTGCGCTATATAGGCGCACTGTATTTCTAATCATTCGCACTAAATGGAAAATCACTACTGGCAGTTACAAAGATGCCTTACGCATGCCGGTCGAGTGTTAATCGGTGGGTGATGTTACGTGGGAACTCTTCTTCATAATGGCTTACGAGAATCATCGTCTTGTTCTTTCTCTGACAGAATGTTTCGATGATATCCTTCACCAGCATACGGTTGTTGTCGTCAAGACCGTGCAGGGGCTCGTCGAGGATCAACAGGTCTGGGTCTTTTACGAAGGCACGTGCCAACAATACCAATCGCTGTTCACCGCTGGATAGTTGCAGGAAGGAGGTGTCCTCACAACCTTTCAGTCCGAAGAGTTCCATCCACCAGCGGCATCGTGCATAATCCTCATCGCTGGGGGTGTAGTAGAGTCCGATACTGTCAGCCAGTCCGCTGGCCACTATCCTGATAGCGGGCATGTCTCTGTGGTAGGCCCGGTGCATCTCGGGGGATACATAACCGATATGCCGTTTGATATCCCAGATGCTCTCTCCTGACCCTCGGGCATGACCGAAGAGGGTGATGTCGCAGGCGTAGGCCTGTGGATTGTCGGCACAGATGAGTGAGAGTAGGGTAGACTTGCCCGAACCGTTCTTCCCACTGAGTGCCCAGAACTCGTTCTTCTTAACAGTCCAGTTGAGGTGATCCAGGATGATCCGTTGTCCGTATCGGATAGTCACATCATGGAAATCCACTACGTTCTCTGCCTGTTCTTCATCATGCGGAGGCAGGGCGAGGATAGCTTGTCGCTGCTCAGCAGAAAGCGTGCGCGAGGGTTGGACTATCCGGGTGTTTCTGTAATGATCCAGTGTTACCTTTGCGTGTACCGTCATGTCGCTCACCTCTACCACATGTGTGATAAACGGGGGAATCTCTTCCGGCCGTGAAAGGATCAGGATGATCTGCAGCGATTCTTGTGCCAGAGTGCAGAGAAGTTCTCGGAGCTGGTCACGTGTCTGTGCATCGAGTCCGATGAAGGGATTATCGATGATCAGGATTTTCGGGTTGGCGAAGAGCGCCTTGATCAGTTGGAACTTCCTCATCTCTCCGCTGGATAGCAGGATAACGTATTTGTCGAGCAGGTATTCGATCTGAAACAATCGGTAGAGATGCTTCTTCAGTTGGTCACGCTCGGGTGTGTCATTGCCGGTAAGGAGATACTCTTCTTCCAGGAGTTTCCCTACGGTGGGGGTCTCTGGGTCTATCTCCATCTGGTTCCACCGTTGTTGCAGGAAGAAAGTACGGTCGTTATCTCCTCCATAGGTATCCCTGAAGGTGATGTACTTGATGTTTTCCGAGACATAGTCGTGATCGTCACCGAAATGGTATTGCACTCCTGTGCCGGTAAGGGGATGCCTACCGGTAAGGATATCGATGAACATCGACTTGCCGCCACCGTTGGGTCCAACGATCGCGATGTGTTCTTTCTCCTGAAGTTCGAAATCTACGGGACATGCCATCCGCCATGCCGGATTACGTGTGATCCCCTGCTGAATCTGTATTACGGATCTCATGATCTATTCTTTTTACCTTAAAAACCCTACAACGGGGGCTTACGAACCCATACGGGGATTTACATCCCCGCCTATGCTCTGTCGCCCATACGGGCTAATCATAACTCTACACTCTACACCCTACACTCTAAAAAGATCACCTCACTTTATCCTGATTCTTGGAGATGAAGTCTTTCCATCCGCTATAGTGGCGGGCACCCGTCTCGGGCCGTCCGGCTTGCAGGAAGTGACAGTAGGCAGCTCCCAAGGCATCGGTGGCATCCATAAATTGCGGCATCTCTTTCTCATCCAGGTTGAGCAGACGCTTGAGCATGCCCGCCACCTGTTCTTTCGAGGCACTGCCGTTGCCAGTAATAGCCATCTTAATCTTTAGCGGAGCATATTCGTGGATAGGTACACTGTGGTGGATGGCTGCTGCGATAGCCACACCTTGTGCACGTCCAAGCTTGAGCATCGACTGTACGTTCTTGCCAAAGAATGGTGCTTCGATAGCCATCTCGTCGGGCAGGAACTCATCGATGATACCCGTGACACGCTCAAAGATCTTACCCAGACGGAGGTAGGGGTCACTCTCTCTTCGCATGTCGATGACACCCATGGCAACCATCTCGGCCTTGTTGCCGATCACACGGATGATCCCATAGCCCATCACATTCGTGCCAGGGTCGATACCTAATATGATTTTCTCAGTAGATATGGTTTTCTTTGCCACCTTGTTTGTCTTTTACAAAAAAGATTACATATATCTCAAGAAGGGGTTGTGCTTCTGCTCTTCACCAATGGTGGTCTTCGGACCATGACCACTCCATACGACCGTCTCTTCAGGCAGTTGGGTGGTGATCAGTCGCAGACTGTTCATCATATCCTGATAACTGCCACCGGGGAAGTCTGTTCGACCGATACTCATCTGGAAGAGGGTGTCGCCCGAGAATACGCAGTGCTCCTCTTCGCAATAGAAAAGGATACTGCCGGGCGTATGACCGGGTGTATGAAGAATGGTAAAACGGTGGTTGCCGAAGTTGATGACGTCCTTTTCGTCGATGAGTTTTCCGATGGGAGGTACCTCACGGTCGTACTCAATGCCGAGGAAATACATCTCCTGGTCTGCCAGTTGTTCCAGCAGTTGGGCGTCTTTGCAGTGGATGAGTGGTTTAAGACCATACTGTTGGTAAGCCATATCGATGCCCACACAGTGGTCGAAATGTCCGTGTGTACAGAGCAGGTGTACGGGTACGAGCCGGTTCTCCTCGATATATTCGGTCAGTGCCAGTTGTTCATTGTCGAACAAGGCTCCACAATCGATAATGACACACTCGTTTGTCTCATCACTTACAATATAGGTGTTCTCCTGATATGGATTAAACACAAACTTCTGGATGTTCAACATACGTATGACTGTTTATAAGGGTAAATAAATCAGGTGCTTACCTTTGAACCACGGCTCAGAGAACCAATTGTCGATATCCATTACCTCCACGATATTCTTGTAGGGATGCACCTCTTGGTTCACATCACCACCTTTCAGGGCCAGGACACCATTAGGCATGGCATTGTTGTTCTTCTTGCTGATGTTCTTCTTGATGATCTTCACCAGGTCGGGCAGCAGCATCACGGCGCGGGTAACCACAAAGTCGTATTTTCCACGTTCCTCTTCACCACGTATCTGACGGGCTTCACAGTTCTTCAATCCGATGGCTGAGGCTACCTCGTTGCACACAAGGATCTTCTTACCAGTGCCATCGATAAGGGTAAAGTGACATTGTGGGAACATGATCGCCAAGGGAATACCGGGGAATCCTCCACCAGTGCCAAAGTCGAGAATCTTCGTGCCATCTTTGAAACGCAGTGCCTTGGCGATGGCCAGTGAGTGCAGCACATGATGCTCATACAGGTTGTCGATGTCTTTGCGGGAGATCACATTAATCTTGTTGTTCCACTCGTGATACAGATCGTAGAGCGCCTCGAATTGGTGATACTGCTCGTCGGTAATCTCCGGGAAATATTTATCTATCAGTTCCATGCAATCATTATTTTAGTATGTCTTTGAGTTCACTCTCATTGAAGGTGATGCGAATCTCACCCTTGGCATGCGGAGCAATCTCCGACTCATTATATATAAAGGTATATGTCTTTCCTTCTACCAGGAAGTTGTCTGGTACATATGGGTCGATGCCCATCATGATATTGTTTTTCTTCAGTTCTTTCAGATCGCTCACACCATTCTCCTTACAGAGTCGCTCTACGATCATGTCGGTCAGGGTAGACTCATAACCGGAGACGAATAACTCCGACGGTCTTACCATGTGACCATTGGTGGGGTTGAAGTGCTTGACGATGGTTAACTGCTGTCCGTGTTCGCCACCACCATAGTAATACACCTCTGCCACATAGTTGGTGATATGGTCATTACCCGGTTTTAGGAAGGTGTTGCAGGTATATTGCACCTGATACGAAGAACCGTGCTCACGGTCTTGGTTGTACAGTCTGCCGTAATCCCTACGATAGTCGTTGGCATAGTGAATAACGAATGAGTCAACGGCTTCTGGCACGTTCAGGGGATGTTTGGCCAAGGCCATATAGTCGGGGGATAGTATGCCGGTGCGCAACAGAGAGTCGTTCAGTGTAGCCCCTTCCTCTTCGGGTACATAAAGGATGTTCAGATGAATCTCAGCCTTTGGGGTGTTGGCGGCATTGGTGAGATTCACCATGGTGTCGATGACAATGCTCTCAAACTTGAAATCACCGGCTCCCTTGCCGTTGCCTGACTGATGATTGCCACAAGATAAAAGTACTCCTGACAGCAATAGTGGGAGTACGAAAGTAAAGAGGGTCTTTCTCATATCCGTAAAATTGTTCGCAAATATAGGCTAAAACTTGCAAAACAACAAATATTTTTTCTTTTATTTTGTAATTATGTGTAATTTTGCAGCCTGAAAATAAGTATTAGTATGACAAAGGTAAAAGCAGTGCTTTTTGATCTCGACGGTGTGATTTTCGATACAGAGCATCAGTATTCGGTGTTCTGGGGAGAACAGTGCAGACTCTTCCATCCAGAAGATCCGGGGTTGGAACAGCGGATCAAAGGACAGACACTCAATCAGATCTTCGAACAGTTATTCTCTGGCAGTCTGGAGCCGATGCGCCCCGTTGTCACCGAACGACTGAATGCTTTCGAGGCAGCGATGACATTCGACTACGTGCCGGGATTCAAGGAATTCATGAACCGGTTGCATCAGGATGGCATCAAGACAGCTGTGGTGACCAGCAGTAATCGTGAGAAGATGAAGGCCGTCTACAAACAGCATCCCGACTTCACACAACTGTTCGACATCATCCTCACCTCAGACGATTTTACAGGCAGTAAGCCCGATCCCTCTTGTTATCTGACGGCAGCCCGACAATTAAACGTAACACCCGATGCCTGCATCGTCTTTGAGGATAGTTTTAATGGCTTGCGCGCCGGAAAGGCTGCAGAAATGCGGGTTGTAGGCTTGTCAACCACCAATCCCGCCACGGCTATTGCCCCACTTTGTGATGTCGTCATCTCCGACTATCATGAGTTGGAGAAGATAGATTTTTTACTAAAGTGATGATTATTTCAGGAAAAGTAAGTACCTTTGCACCCCGATATGTATACACAGAATACACCCGTACATGTACGGTTATGGCATCATGACTTTTGGCGGTTAGCCATGGCTAATCTCTTTTTGTCGATGGCGGTCTATATGCAGATCCCCATGCTGCCCTTGTGGTTGGAGGGATGTAGCAAGATGGACGTTGCCATTGCCATGGGAATCTTTGGCATCGGTATCTTTTGTTTGGGTCCGTTCTGCTCTTATCTGGTGCAGCACTACCGCAGGAGTCATGTCTATGTCACTTCTGTCTTTGTGATGATCGCCTGTTTGGCTGTGTTCCTATACCAGATGAGCAACAACGATATACAGATGGAAAGAGTATGGCTGTCACGCGTGGTGATGGGCGGTGCCTATGGCTTGGCGCAGATGATCTTGCTGAGCACACTGGTCATTGACACGACAGAATCGTTCCAACGAACAGAGGCCAACCACTCTGCCGCTTGGTTTGGGCGGTTCGGTTTGTCGTTAGGACCTATCCTCGCTTTGGCGATCTATCCTTTCTTCGGTCTTACCGGCACGATGATCTGTGCGATGGCCTGCAGTCTGATCGCCGTCATCCTTGTGCTATTGGTGCATTTCAGTTTTAAAGCACCCGAGGAAAAACTGTTGATGGTGAACCTCGACAGATTCTATCTCCCCCACGGGAGCATCCTCTTCCTGAACTTATTCCTCACCACCATAGCTGTGGGCATCATTCTCTCGTTGCCACAGACGCTTACTTTCTATGCGATGATGATGGCCGGATTCCTATTGGCATTGATCTGTCAGAAGTTTGTGTTTGCCAATGCGGAGTTGAAGAGTGAGATCGTTTCGGGCTTGTTCTTGATGGGTGTCGCTATGTTGATGATCCGTTCAGGTCTTCCTACACCGAAGCATTACCTTGCTCCGGCATTGATAGGAGCGGGTATAGGATTGGTTGGCGCGCGCTTCTTGCTGTTCTTCATCAAGTTGAGTAAACACTGTCAGCGTGGCACTTCGCAAAGCAGTTATTTCCTGGCGTGGGAGAGTGGACTGGCACTCGGACTTTTCATTGGTCATGCCTACCTCGTTTCACAACCACGTTTTCTGTTAGACACAGCCCTCATCGTTATCCTGATATCCCTCGCTATGTACCGTTTCTTTACACATAGCTGGTATCTCCGTAACAAGAATCGGTAATCTATTAACGATAATGGTATCGGTGGTCAATAAAATCTGTTCCTGTTTCTTTTTCTCAAAAATAATGATTACTTTTGCAGTAAGATGAACAGAAAAGAACGATATCAATATATCTTGGAGCATTTCCGTAAGGAGCGTCCACATGTGACAACAGAACTGGAGTTTGGTTCTGTCTTTCAACTGTTGTGTGCCACGATTCTCAGTGCGCAATGTACCGACAAGCGCATCAACCAGGTGACACCGGCCTTGTTTAAAGCTTACCCCGACGCGAAGTCGATGGCGGAGGCAACAGAAGATGATCTGCTCTTTTATATCAAGAGCGTGAGTTATCCCAACTCCAAAGCCCGTCATCTGGTGGCGATGTCACAGGCTATCGTGCGGGATTTCGGTGGTGAGGTGCCCGATGATATGAAACAACTGATGACATTGCCGGGGGTAGGGCGCAAGACGGCCAATGTGATCCAGGCAGTGGCCTTCGGCAGAAGTGCCATAGCCGTGGATACCCACGTGTTTCGTGTGAGTCATCGTTTGGGACTCGTTCCCACTACGGCTGATACCCCGCTAAAGGTGGAGCTTACCCTAAAGAAGTATATTCCCGCAGAAGAGCAGGCTGATGCCCATCATTGGTTGTTGCTGCATGGCAGATATATCTGTCAGAGCAGGACGCCCCATTGTGAGCAGTGTCCCTTCGACAGTTTCTGCCCTAAACAGATAGAAGGATCAAAGATCAATCGATAAATATCCCACTTAACTTCCTTTCAAAACATGAATACCCATAAAATACTCAGTTTCTTAAAAGATATAGCGGCCAACAACAACCGTGAGTGGTTTGCAGAGCACAAAGAGGAATACCTGGCTGCGAGAGAAGACTTTGAACAGGGCGTGGCCTTGCTTATCGGTCGATTGGCGAAGATGGATCCCAGCGTGGCACATATCACGGTGAAAGACGCCACCTACCGTTTTTATCGTGATACCCGGTTCTCACCGGATAAGTCACCTTACAAGCGTCATTTCGGAGCGTATATCTGTGCCCATGGCAAGAAAGCGCTGCATGGCGGATATTATATCCACCTGGAGCCCGACCACTGTATGTTGGCATTAGGCAGTTATTGGTTGCCCACCAACATACTGACCTCCTGCCGTAATGAGATCATGGCGAATATCGATGACTGGAGAAAGATCGTAGAGAAACGGTCGTTTATTCAGAAGTTCGGCCACCCCGGCAAAGGTGTCTGGGATGAGCATGAGAAAGGTTTTGGCATCGCTCATCTGAGTAGTGCCCCAAAGGGATTCCCGAAAGACTATGAGTATCTGGAATACCTGAAGATGAAAGACTATTGCTGTTGGCAAGCCGTTCCCAACACATTCTTTGAAGGAGACGAATGGTTGGATAAAGCCATCGAAACCTTCCGTGTGGCCAAACCCATGATGGATTTCGTCAATGCGGTGATTGATGATTACGAATAAATGGTTTAGAGTTTAGTGTTTAGGGTTACACTCGGGGACAGGCTCGATCCGAAGGAGGTGCCTGTCCCCGGCAATGAACAAGACCTGTCCTCGAAAAAGAAGTCTATTACCGAGTACTGATTTTTTTGTTTAAAATGGAGTTTGCCTTCATAATTTGCGTAAGGTGCTAATAATCAATAGATTGTGCCTATGAAGGCAAAAGTTTTGCCTTCATAGGCCTTCATCAGACCAAAACAAGTTGTTTCGCTTTAGATAAAGTGGCTTTTCTCATGGGATTTTATCACTTTCTCCAGACCAAAACAAGTTGTTTTGGTCATAAGATAATGACTACTTTATGTGAAAATGTTTACTTTCATGTGATATACTCATCCTTCTGCATGTCAGCGATAGTGATAACCATTCTGCACAATCTGCACCGAAAACCAGGGAAAACCCTACAATTATGAAGGCAAATAGTTTGCCTTCATAATTGTAACATATTGACCAGTAGATTGTTATGGCAAAAATGAAGGCAAAGTCCTTTTCCGTAACCTTTCCGAGAGGGAGGGAGATTTGTAGAGACGTGATCAGCTCGTAGGGCGTCAGTGTATAGGCGGGGGTGTCAACCCCCGTGGGGAATATACCCCAATATATAAGCCCCAGGGGGGCGACACGACATGGTCGGGGCACGTATGTCCCCGAGCGAAACAAATCTGTCACCCCCTGTGGGGTTACTTTATTCTACCGAAAAAAACGGGGGCTCACGCCCCCGCCTATGATCTGATGCCCTTACAGGGCTCCCATTTACAATCTTTCAGGACTTCGTCCTTGCTTGCGATACTTTTATAATAGGTATTACTACCTGTAGTTTGTCGAATGCTTACAGACGGCGCAGTTGCACGGTGAAGTGGCGCATCAGCGGTGCTTCCCACTCAATAGCCACGCCATGTTTGATTTCATTGCGACGATCGTATACATTCTTTAGGGCGGCTGCAATCACGTTCATGTGGTTGTCGGTATAGACACGGCGTGCGATACAGAGTCGCAGCAAGTCAAGACCGCCGAATCGATTTTCGCGGGTTACAGGGTCGCGGTCGGCAAGGATGTATCCAATCTCACATCCACGTATACCAGCCTCGAGATAGAGCTCACAGGTAAGTGTCTGAGCGGGGAACTCCTCTTTCGGTACATTGCAGAGCACTTTGTCAGCATCGATAAAGAGTGCGTGACCACCTACAGGGCGCTGGTAAGGAATGCCGTATTCGTCGAGTTTCTTTGCAAGATACTGCACCTGATGGATACGTGTCTCGAGCATGTCGAACTCTGTATTCTCGTCGAGACCTACTGCTAAGGCATTCAGGTCACGGCCATTCAGACCACCATAGGTAAGGAAGCCCTCAAAGGGGATGCAGAAGAGTTTTGCACCCTCATACCAGTCCTTGTTGTTCGTGGCGATAAAGCCACCCATGTTCACGAGACCGTCTTTCTTGGCTGACATGGTCATGGCATCGACATACGAGTACATCTCGCGGGCAATCTCCTTGATTGTCTTGTCGGCGTAACCTTCCTCACGGGTCTTGATGAAATAGCTGTTTTCTGCGAAGCGGGCAGAGTCCATCACCACAGGAACACCGTACTTGTGGCATAACTCACAAGTCTCACGAATGTTCTTCATTGAAACGGGCTGACCGCCTACGGTGTTGTTTGTTACGGTGAGTACCATGAAAGGAACGTTACCCTTGTTCTCCTTCAGCACTTTCTCCAGTTTCTCGAGCGACACATTGCCTTTGAAAGGTATCTCCAACTGGGTATTCTTAGCCTCATCGATGGTAACGTCGATAGCCTTGGCCTTACGGCTTTCGATATGTCCCTTGGTGGTGTCGAAATGTGCATTGCCTGGCACTACGTTGCCTTCTTTTACGAGATAAGAGAAGAGCACGTTCTCAGCAGCACGTCCCTGATGGGTGGGGATAACATACTCAAAGCCGAAAAGGCGCTGAACAACAGACTGGAACTTGTAGAATGACGAAGCGCCGGCATAGCTTTCATCGCCTAACATCATTGCTGACCACTGACGGTCGCTCATAGCACCTGTGCCTGAGTCGGTCAGACAATCGATATAAACTTGCTCAGCCTTGAGCATAAATACATTGTAATGGGCTTCTTTCAGCCACTGTTCTCTTTCCTCGCGAGTGCTCTTACGAAGCGGCTCGACCATCTTGATTTTCCAAGATTCTGCAAATGGTAGTTCCATAATATTCTTGTTTTTATAGGGTTGTGATAAATGAACAGAACAATATCTGTCCTGATGTTAATGAATAAAATGATAAGAAATCGGGAAGAGTGGGAATACTCTTCTATTTACAAACCCATATAATGATCAATCTCCTTTATATTAAGGAACTTGTGCGAAATAATCGCTGATGTGTTGATGTGTTCCATAAGGTTAATAGATGATGATTATGTACTCTGCAAAGATACACTTTTTTTGTTTTTCCTCTAAGAGTTTATCATGATTTTTTTTCGTATTAGTATTTTTTAGGAAATAAAACCTTTAGTGGTTATTGAATTATTTTTAATTTTGCAACCTCAAAGTCGACCGTTTACGATGAATGATATTATACAATATGTATTGAATGACAGTCAGTGGCCCTTGTTGACCGTTTTTCTTCTGGGCTTACTGGTAGCTATCCATCCCTGTCCTTTAGCTACGAATGTTGCCGCATTGGGATATATCTCTCAGGCGGTCAGGGAGGAAGGACTGTCTGTCAAGGAGGTGCGCGGGATCATCCTGCGCAACGGACTATTGTATGTGTTGGGTCGTACGTTGGCTTACAGTATTCTTGGTGCTGTGCTTATCCTCTTGGTGAGGAGTGGCATTCAGATACTGCAGCTGGGTGACCAGATGAGTGAGTGGGGAGAACGTCTGTTAGGTTCTCTGTTGATCATCGTCGGACTGTATCTTTTGTATGTAGATCTGTTGCACCATCACGACCATGTACCCTCCTCTAAGTACAATCGAAAGCGCTTCAGTGGTTTGTGGGGCAGTCTGTTGTTGGGTATCGTCTTTGCCATGGCCTTCTGTCCGGAGAGTGGTATCGTTTATTTTGGTATGTTGATACCTATGTCGGTGGAGTCGTCATGGGGTTATCTGTTACCTATCGTGTTTGCGGTGGGAACGGGACTGCCCGTCTTGCTGATGGCATGGATCATCGCCTACAGCATGGATGCCTTTACCCGGTTGAACCGTGTGATGCATATCATTCAGGCGTGGACATCCCGTGTGGTGGCGGTATTGTTTATCGTGGCAGGTATTATCTGCCTGACGTTATAACGATAACGTTAACGTTAACGATAACAAAGAACCCTAAACTTTAAGCTTTACACTCTACACTTTACACTCTAAACTCTACACTCTACACTTTACACTCTACACTCTAAACTATTTATTGTCAAAGCGGATACTTACATTCTCGAAGCCCATGGAGCGCATCAGCTGATAGAACTGACGTGAGGCATTTTGTTCGGCACTCTTGATATTCTGTTGGTTCAGACATCTTGCCCGCATGCGTTGACGGGCACGCTGATACATCGCCTCACGATCCTTATCAGTCCATTTTCCTGATTCATAGAAGGCTTTCGTCTGGGCCTCATCGATAAACTGCTCATCTAATAACTTGATGGCAGGCAGGGTCACGATGATCGAGTCTTTCTCTTTCTTGATCCATTGGTTCTTCACCTCGTTCATGTCAATACCCAGTCGCAGAGTACCATAATAGATACGAACCAGTTCATCATCGGCAAAGAATCGGTTTCTTGTCGTATCTACCATCTCCTCGTCGGAGACAGACAGAAATTCCCACTGACCGATCTGTTTGATGCTGGCTATCTGGGTAGGAGTGATGCCTATACGCTGATCCACCTCGATGTCAGCACCTGTGGCGGTCACTGTACGAATGGTGAAATAGACGACAGCGCATACCAGTAGAATGAACAATAGCGCACCTGCAATGGCCCACTTGCTCACTGTTCCCAAAGCATGGAAGATCGTTGAGAGGGCAGACGGTTGTTGTGGTTGCTGCTGTGGCTGGTTACCCGGAAGTTGTTTGTTCTCGTTCATCGTGCGAATGTTTTTTGATCAAGTAATGCAGGTAGATCGGATATGGTATATTTCTTTCTGAAGGTGATGGTGATCTTGTCTTGAGGATATCCCATCTGTTCGATCATCGGTATGAGGGTATTGGCCGCGTTCTCTTGTGCCATATGGATGATACCCATCTTAGGGATGTCGTTGATGATCGCAGCCCGTCCCTGTTTTTCGTATATCGATAATTCCTCATCAGAGAAGTTGTTCCTGAGCAGGGATACGTGCCGCTTGATCTCCTTGTGGTTGATCTTACTGCTGGTCATCTCTACCTTGGGATCGGGCAGGATAATCTCTATCTTATCCCCCCTCTTGCGGATATTCTTTTCAGAGAAGCCAGAGAAGTCTATATATGCTTTCAGGGAGGCAGTCATCGGTATGGCGATCTTCCGTTCTCCCATGGGCAGGGTGATGTCGAACTCTTTCTGTAGGAAAGTGCCCTTTAACTTCATCTGATCATCGTGTGTCACGATCTTGTGTACCTGATACTCTGCGGTGTATAACTTGGCGCACTTCTGTATTTGCATGACCATCATCGGGATGGTGTCTATTACTGGTGGCTGATCACTCGTCTTCTCTTTCCCGCTGCAAGCGGAAAACAGCAATAGGGTGATGACTGTGAGGGCTTGTATGATGTTCTTTCTACTCATATTATTCCTTATTATGGCCCAAAGATAGCAAAAAAATGTCATTTTTGTCGTTCTTACCTTTAAAAAAATAAATTTTGTGGATAGGATTGTTTGTGGTTTAAGTAAAATAGGCTAATTTTGAAAACTGAATGACTGAAACAATAAGTAACATGAATAGATTATCAATCGTATTATTGGCGGTGCTCTCACTCATGATGGTATCATGTAAGGAGAAAAAGACACCCACCGTGATCATTGCTCCCAAACCCGTTGAGGAGGTGAAGAACGATCCCTCGAGGATGCAGGAGATCAACCAGGATATGAACGTCGACTGGATAGGAAAGACTTACCAAGTGGTGATACGCAGGGTCTCTGACGAGAGTCTGCCCATGGTCAAGGATGAAAACGGCAATAAGTATTACGATAATGTGATAACCTTGAGTGTGATACGTCCTGATGGTTCGGAGTTTTTCAGTCGTACCTTTAAGAAAACAGATTTCTCCAGTTATCTTGATGACAAGACTCGCAATAATGGTGCGCTTCTTGGTATCGTCTTGGATCGTGCCGAGGGAGATAATCTTGTTTTTGCTGCCAGCGTGGGTTCTCCCGATCGTCTCAGTGATGAGTTTATCCCTTTGGTGCTGACCTTATCCCGTATGGGTGATGTCAACATCAAGAAGGATACGGCTTTAGATACGACGAGTGACCGACCGGAAGTTGAGGAAGACGACGGCGTTTAAATGTCGTCATCCATTAATACATCAATGTAATATACCTTGATATCTTTCTCGCTTCTGCTATTGAAGTAGATGCGGTTGCCGGCATGGTTGTAAACGGGGTGGGGGTGAGCATCTTGTCCGAGCCAGTCACTCTCATGCTTGCACAATGGTATCCATTGCAGGATGCCCTCTTCCCATCGTGGCACCACCCTTGAGATATATTCTCCGTCTTTCTTATGTGGGTCAGGACCATTGTCTGTACTGTTCTCACGAACGATCAGTTTGTCGTCGGCAAACTTGAAATAGCCGTCGCAGCAGAGGATCTGCTGGTGGTCCATCGTGAAATGTCCGTAAGACTTATATTCTTCGGGCAGAGCAATTTCCCAATACTGCTGGGTACGCATGTCGTAACGACCAACCATCGCCGGACCATTGTCATAACCGCCGTGGTAGATAATAATGTTTCCGTCGTCGCTCCACATCTCATGACACACCCAATCGGCAGCCTTACGAGGATAGCCATTAGGGTTACCCAGTGTATCCGTACCTTCCTTACGTACACGTATGATCTCATCGGTATGATGGTTGTATAACCAGATACGACGGATGCCGCAATCGCGACAGGGCCATTCGTGGTTGTACATGATGATCTCTGGATCGGCAGGATTAAACTGTACATGGGTAATCCAACAGCAGGGCACGCGTTTCTCATATCTTAATGCACCGGTAGTCGTGTCGTAAACACACAGATAACTGCTCAGTTGCTCATCTTGTACACGCTGGTCGATATTGTAAACAGGGCGCTTGTCCAACCCGCTACCTTCTGTCTCCGGGTCATAATCCAGGCAACGGCCATCAGTCATCGGCACACAGAGCCATTTGCCGTCATCACTGACATGGGTGAAGGCCGTCATGCGATTATCAGGAACATGATTGAGAACCACCGGCTTTCCATCCAAACCAACCTTACAGATACAGTCATCTTGAATGAAATAGATGATGTCGCGTTTGCTGTCGAGACATACACTTGCTTTTCCCAGACCTTCGTTCAGGGTCCCGTCGAAGTACACATAACTTTTCAGAATCCCCTTCTTGTTATGTGTCAACTGCCGTTCCTCACCGGTCTCGAGATCCTTTACAAACACATTCGGATGACCATCACGGTTGCTGATCACATACAGTCTGCGATCATCCGCACTCAGTGATGAACAGGTGAAATACAACAGTTGTGTATCAAAGTGTTGCTCTTCCGTACAACCGCTGATCAGTTGTCGCTGTCGGATCGGATGACTCATATTATGCTCTTCTTAAGATGTTGAAACTATCGTCGAAATCCTTCGGGTGGTTGCCTAAGAATATGATATTGATGATACAGTTGGCCGCCATCTCCTCATCAGACAGACTGACCCCTTTACTTCTCACGATGTCTTTTCCTAATATCACATCCCAGTTGGCCTTAAAACAGGAGTCGTGGGCACCGAAATAGCAATCGCCAGAGGGATCCTCGATCAACAGGTATTGTATTTGCTTATTGGTAATCGAGTACCTCATGGTAGTAAGCATCTCGAATGCTTGCTTGAATTCTTTACGATGACGCTTGGCGTTGGGGTACATCTCTACAATAGCAGGATATAAATCATCAAACTCGAATGACTGTAATAATTGGTATAGTTTCATAAGTAAGGGGTCTATATATAATAAGGTGTATCTGATTATCGGAGTACTATTTCTACAGGACAATGGTCACTGCCATAGATCTCTGTATGTATCTTTGCGGAAACCAGTCTTGATTGCAGGCGTTCTGACACGACGAAGTAGTCGATACGCCACCCTGCGTTCTTCTCACGGGCATGGAAACGGTAGCTCCACCAAGAGTAGATATCTGTCTGATCGGGGTAGAAGAAACGGAAGGTATCAATAAATCCTTCTTTCAGGAATAAAGAGAATTTCTCACGCTCCTCATCCGTAAAACCGGCATTCTTACGGTTGGTCTTGGGATTCTTCAGGTCGATCTCCTGATGAGCGACGTTCAGGTCACCGCAGACAATAACAGGTTTCTTCTGGTCTAATCCCTTGATATAGGCACGGAAATCGTCTTCCCACTGCATGCGGTAGTCCAGTCGGCGTAAGCCATCTTGTGAATTGGGGGTGTAACAGGTAACAAGGAAGAAGTCTTCCATCTCTAATGTTATCACGCGCCCCTCATGGTCGTGCATGTCAATACCTATACCGTAACTGACAGAGAGTGGCTGATGACGGGTGTAGATAGCTGTTCCGCTATATCCTTTCTTATCAGCGTAGTTCCAATAACTGTTGAAACCTTCAAACTGAAGGTCCAGCTGTCCTGCTTGCATCTTTGTTTCTTGCAGACAGAAAAAGTCGGCATCCAATAGTTTGAAGGTTTCACTAAATCCTTTTGTCTCACAGGCACGTAGCCCGTTGACGTTCCACGATATAAGCTTCATTGCTTAAAATTTCGCCATCTTAATGGCAACGACAGCGCACTCATCACCTTTATTTCCTAAGCGGCCACCGCTACGGTCTTTTGCCTGCTGCCAGTTGTCGGTAGTCAGAAGACCATAGATCACGGGAATCTCACTGGTTGCGTTCAGACGTGTGATACCATAGGTAACACCTTGACAGATATAGTCGAAGTGAGGTGTCTCACCACGGATCACACTACCAAGAATGATAATGGCGTCATATCCTCCGTTAAGCGTCATCTGATGAGCACCATATACCAGTTCAAAACTACCAGGAACAGTCTTTACGTGGATATTCTCAGGTAATGCTCCGTGCTTCTCCAGGGTGCTTACAGTACCTTGCAACAGGGCATCGGTAATTTCTGCATTCCATTCGGCTACCACAATACCAAAACACATGTTGCTGGCATCAGGTACACTGGAAACATCGTAGTCTGAGAGATGATGTAATGCGGTTGCCATAAGTAGGTTTTATTCTGTTACGCGCTCAATATATTTGTCAATCTCCTGCATAACTGGAGAGTTAACATACTTCTTCTTGATGTCCTTGTAGATAGAGAGAGCCTCAGCCTTCTTGTTCTGACTTTCGAGGATCTCTGCAGCCTGAATAAGGAAAGTAGGTGACAGACTGTTGTTTACACCGTCAGCACCTTGTGCATCGGCCATCTTGGCAGCTTTCTTCAGGTTGGCAACAGCCTTGTCGAGCTGCTTTACATGAGCATAGGCATTTCCCAGGGCTGCGATAGCTGCAGGACTAACCATGGTGTCATCACCGGGAGAGTATGCATCCAAGAATTTCACAGCCTCTTCCCACTTGCCAAGGTTTGCCTGACACAGACCGGCATAGAGGTTGGCCAGATTACCGGCATCAGTGCTGCTGTACTCCTTTGCGAGTTTTGCAAAACCAATGAATCCCACGCTGTCACCCTTGAGTGCCATCTCATAGTTCTCGTTAGCAAAATACTCCTGACCTTTTGCCAAAGCGGTACTTGCCTTTGCCTGACGAGGACCTGCCACGTAGTTGTTGTAAAGGATGATACCTGCGACGATAACGATCAATGCTACTACAGCAATGATAATTGCTTTCTTGTACTTCAGCAAGAAAGCCTCTTGTTTGTTGAGATTCTCAACATTCTTTTCTTTTACGTTTGCCATTTTTTTATTTTGTTATTTCAATTATTCCGATATGTCCGAATAGGCTGCAAAATTACGCAATTTATTGCAGATACTGAAATTTATTACCTTTTTTTTTCGTTTTTCTGCGGTAAAGTTGTTAAGTATCACCCTTTATTCCAAAATAATGTTGTATCTTTGCATAACTTTTGCACAAGGAAGGGTATGATATTAAACAGAATCTCCATTATTAACTACAAAAATATCCGGGAGGCAGCTCTGCAGTTGTCGCCCAAGATGAATTGTCTTATTGGTCATAATGGGGCAGGGAAGACGAACTTCCTTGATGCTGTTTATTACCTGTCATTCTGCAAAAGTGCTTATCACTCATTGGATTCCCAGGTATTGACACATGATGAGGACTTCTTCGTGCTTGAAGGTGATTATTCGGCTGATGCCCCGCAGGCTGATGCCGAACACGAGATGATTTACTGTGGCATGAAGCGTGGCACCAAGAAACATTTCAAGCGCAACAAGAAAGAGTATAAGCGATTGTCGGAACATATCGGATTGATCCCATTGGTGTTCGTGTCTCCTGCAGACATTGTATTGATAGAGGGAGGTAGTGAGGAACGTCGTAAGTTGATGGATATGGTCATCTCTCAATACGACCATACCTACATGGATGTGCTGAACCGTTATAACAAGGCACTGATGCAGCGTAACACCCTGTTGAAGATGGAGGAAGAACCGGATCTCTCCCTGTTGCAGTTATGGGAGGAGCAGATGGCTGTGGAAGGTGAAAAGATCTACGAGAAACGTAATCTGTTCGTTGAGCAGTTGATACCGATCTTCCAGGATATCTACCAGTATGTGTCTTCGGGCAAAGAGCAGGTGTCACTCAGATATGTCTCTCATTGTCAGCGCGGTCCGTTGTTGGACGTTATTCAGCGCGACAGGATGAAAGATCGTGTCATGGGTTATTCCTTACATGGTATCCACCGGGATGATTTGGAGATGTTGTTAGACGGATATCCCATCAAGCGCGAGGGCAGTCAAGGGCAGCATAAGTCGTTCCTCATTGCATTGAAACTGGCTCAGTTCCGTTTCCTAAAGAATACGAATGCCCATACCACTCCCTTGCTTCTGTTGGATGACATCTTTGATAAACTGGATGCCCAACGGGTAGAGCAGATTGTGAAATTAGTTTCGAGTGAAGAATACGGTCAGATCTTCGTTACGGATACTAACCGTGAACATCTGGACACTATTTTGTCAGAGAGTGGATTCGATTACAAATTGTTCCATGTCGCTGCCGGTGAGATAATAGAGATGACCACATAGATAGATAATCAGGAGTAGGGATATGTTTAAGAGAAAGGCTTTACCATTAGACCAGATTGTCCAGCAGTTTTTGCGTGAGAGTGGGTTAGAGACACCTCTGCAGCAAAAACGGTTGATTGATTCTTGGGAGAAGGTGGCTGGTAATGCAGTTGCCCGATATACGCAAGAGAAGTTTATCCGTAACCAGACACTCTTTATCAAGATCTCTCATCCGGCTTTGCGTGCCGATCTCTCCATGATGCGTGAAGAACTGGTAAACCGTTTGAACCAAGAGATAGGCTCTCGGCTCATTACGGATATACGATTCTATTGATTAGTTGAAATCAGATAACTTCATCAACCTTAATGTCGTTGACATCAGCAGGAATCCCCGGCATCTTTTGAAAATCGAAACAGATCCCTATCTTGTAGGCATTGGGGATTTGTGGAAGGAACCTGTCGTAATAGCCCTTACCTCTTCCTAAACGGTTGCAGCGGGAATCAAAACCCATACCGGGAACGACAGCCACCTCTATCTGTGCGTAGTCGGTGAAAGTCTTTCCTATAGGTTCCATGATATGAAAAAAGCCTCCAACAAGATCCTTCGGTCCCTCATAGCAGCGCAGTTCCATCTCCGTATCGCTGATAACTGCTGGTAAGAGCACTTTCTTGCCAGCTTTTACCAGTTGGTCGATGACCTCATGCGTATCCACCTCATCATCCAATGAGTAATACATCATGATCGTGTTACTGTTCTTCACTCTGGGATGAACCATCAGTCGGCGCACGATCTCTTGTGACATCTCCTTCAGTTCCGCTGGTGTGAATTGACTCTTCTGCATGCGGATGAAGTTCCGAAGATCTTTCTTATTCATGTTTCTTAGGGAATGATTCGTGTTTCTTAAACACATCCAATGCCTTATAGATGACAGGATCATCGATATTCAGGTATTGTATCCACGCATCTTCATCCATGATATTATAGATGATACGACTGTGGATATATCGCTGTAACAGTTTATGACTCTTTTGAATCATCAGGTTACGACGCTTCAATCCTACCTTGTCGGCATATGTGGCAAACTTTTCCACCATATTCTGTTTTACCAGATAGGCAGAGAGTTCTTTCATGTCGTTAAACGTATTCAACTTCTGTCGGTTCTCATCGGTATAGTTGAAGGCGTATTGCAGGATCAGTCCGCTCATGCTGGCTTGTTTATAGTAGGATGTCATTCCCAGCGTGTCTTCCGGTACGAAGATATCCGGGGTGATGCCTCCGCCACCATAAACGGTTCTGCCATTGGTGGTGTGATATGCCGGTCCTGTATGTTTGATGCTGTCTTCAGAGAAGAACTCACCATGTTGATAGCGTTCCAACAGATCATCGCCGTATTCCTTGCTTCCGGGGATGTATGGTTTCTGTATACAACGGCCAGATGGCGTGTAATAGCGGGCGATCGTCAGTCGAATCATACTGCCGTCGGGGAATCCTATCTGTTGTTGTACCAATCCTTTTCCGAACGAACGTCTACCGATAATGGTAGCACGGTCGTTGTCTTGCATGGCTCCGGCAAAGATCTCTGATGCAGAGGCACTTACCTCGTTGATAAGTACGACTAATGGAATACGCTGATAGCTGCCTCTTCCATCACTCATGAAATTCTGTCGGGGTTGTTTACGTCCTTCTGTATAAGTAATGAGCTTATTCTTGGGCAGGAACTCATTGGCAATCTGAACAGCAGACTGGAGATAACCACCTGTGTTGTCTCGCAAGTCGATGATCAGATTCTGGAAATTCTCTTGTGACAGTTGTGCCAATGCGATGAGCACTTCCGGATAGGTGTTCTCTCCAAAACTCTTGATGCGGATATAGCCGGTGGTCTCGTCTACCATGTAAGTGGCAGAGACACTCCGTGTGGGAATCTCTCCACGTGTCACGGTAAATACCTTTTCTTTCTTTTCACCGAAGCGCAGTACACCAATCTTCACCTTCGTGTCTTTAGGACCTTTCAATCGGTGTTGAGCCTCCTCGTTGGTTACTTTCTTGCCAACGAACGGTTCGCCGTCAACACTGATGATCTTATCACCGGCGAGGAGTCCGGCGCGCTCAGCAGGACCATTCTTGATGACTCCCTGTACTCGGATGGTATCCTCTCGTATCACGAACTCTATACCGACTCCTGAGAAGGATCCCTTCAGATCATCGGTAGCAATCTGCACATCTTTCGCACTGATATAGACAGAATGCGGGTCAAGGTCGCCCAGTATCTGTGGCATGGCTTTCTCAACGAGTGAGTCGATATTCACCGCATCAACATATTGGTCGTCGATGATATGCAACAGGTTGTTCAGTCGGTTACTACCACTGTTAATGATATTCAGTCGATTACTGGACAGATGATTGGCAAAGAAGGTGCCGATAATAATACCCAATATTACACATGCTGCCAAGATCAGTGGCATCCATCGACTGTATTTATTTGTTTTCATATCTTATTGTTCTGCTGTTTCGTTCACATTCTTATATATTACCTCGATACCAGCCCGCTTGAGGAGGTTGATACCGTCTTCCAAACGGTACTTCTCACCATAGACCACTCTTTTGATACCAGCCTGGATAATGAGTTTTGCACACTCGATACAGGGAGAGGCAGTCACATACAAGGTGGCACCATCGCTATTGTTACTGCTACGTGCTAACTTAGTAATGGCATTTGCCTCAGCATGGAGAACGTAGGGCTTTGTCACGTTATTCTCATCCTCGCAGATATTCTCAAAACCACTCGGCGTGCCGTTATAACCGTCACTGATAATCATCTTCTCCTTGACTACCAGAGCACCTACCTTTCTGCGCACACAATAACTGTTCTCTGCCCATATCTGGGCCATGCGCAGATAGCGTGCGTCGAGCTTCTCCTGTTTCTGTTCCTTCTGTGTCATACCCTTATTTATTCTGTGTATCAGCTACTTTCTTTCTCTTGATACCATTGCGCTTTAAGAGCGCGTCGATTGTCGGAGGACAGCCCCTGAACCGTACATATAAGTCCATCGGGTGCTCTGTGCCTCCCTTGCTCAGCACATTGTCACGGAAACGTTGGGCTACTTCCTGATTGAAGATACCCCTCTTCTTGAAGACACTGAATGCGTCGGCATCCAGCACCTCTGCCCATTTATAACTGTAGTATCCTGCCGCATAGCCACCTGCCATGATATGACTGAACTGTACGGTCATGCAGGTATCCATGCGTGGAGGGTTCTTGGTAATCTTTGTCTTTTTCCAAGCCTTCTTTTCGAAAGGAATGATGTCTTTGTCAAACACCTCTTTCTGCGTATAGTAAGCCATGTCGAGCAGACCGAAGCTCACCTGGCGCAGACAGGCTGTGGCAACCATGAAATTACGACTCTTGACAATGCGACGTATCAGTTGGTCGGGTAGGGGCTCACCTGTCTGATAATGGAAGGCGAACGTACGGAGGAACTCTTTCTCTACTGAGAAATTCTCCATGAACTGCGAAGGTAGTTCAACGAAGTCCCACCATACATTGGTGCCGGAGAGACTCTCGAAACGGGTGTTGGCGAACATACCGTGCAGTGAATGACCGAACTCGTGCAGGAAGGTCTCCACTTCTCCCAAGGTCAGGAGTGCCGGCTTCTCTTCCGTCGGTTTGGTGAGATTCATCACCACACTGACATGCGGACGGACATTCTCGCCCTTACGGGTGATCCACTGTCCTTGGAACTCTGTCATCCAGGCACCACCCTGTTTGCCCTTTCTGGGGAAGAAGTCGGCATAGAACACTGCCAGATAACTGCCATCTTTGTCAAACACCTCATAGGCTTTTACATCGGGATGGTATACAGGGATCTCTTTGTTCTCCTTGAAGGTAATGCCATACAGACGATGGGCCAGGCCGAATACACCGTCGATCACCTTGGATAACTCGAAATAAGGACGAAGCATCTCCTGATCAAGCTTGAATTTCTTCAGTTGCAGTTTATGGGCATAGAAGGACTGGTCCCATGGCATCATCTTGAAATCTTTGCCTTCTTTCTCACGAGCCATCATCTCCAGCTCATGATACTCCTCAATGGCTGTTGGCTTATAGGCATCGATCAAGTCGTCAAGCAGGCGATAGACACTTCTGACATTAGATGCCATACGTTTTTTCAGTACGTAGTCGGCATATGTCTTGTATCCTAACAGTTGTGCGATCTCCCTGCGGAGGTTTACGATGCGCTGGCAGATGGCCAGGTTGTTTTCTGTATTGTCGTGCGTACAGAGCGTATTCTTTGCCAGGAACATCTTCTCACGCAGTTCGCGTTGTGTGCTATAGGTCATGAACGGACCGTAGCTCGGACTGTCGAGTGTAAACAACCACCCGTCGAGTTCTTTCTCTTTAGCGGCCTGTCGTGCAGCCTCGATGGCTGTGTCGGGCAGTCCATCCAACTGTTTCTCATCAGTGATGTGCAGTGTGAAAGCCTTCGTCTCTTTCAGCAGATTCTGGGAGAATTGCAGGGAGAGCATCGATGCCTCCTCCGTGAGTGCGCGCAGACGTTCCTTTCCTTCTTCATCGAGCAGGGCACCGCTTCTGACGAATCCGTCGTAACAATTATCCAACAACATCTTTTCCTCTGGGGTGAGTTTCCTGTGATGCAGATGTACAGCCTTGATCCGCTCGAATAGTTGTTTGTTCAGGCGCATGTCGTTGGCATGCTGTGTAAGGATGGGTTGCATCTTTTGTGCCAAGGCATCCATCTCGTCGTTGGTCTCTGCACTCAGCAGATTAAAGAAAACCGTGGATACCCGGTCTAACAGATCGTAGTATCCTTCTTTGTCTTCTTCTGTATTGATGATGGTGTTGTCGAAGGTAGGTTTTGCTGGGTTATTGATGGTCTTATCAATCATCTCATTATCCCTGCGGATTCCTTCCATGAAAGCCTCTTCGAAGTCTTCCAATCGTATACGGTCAAAAGGCACGGTGTCGTGCAGCGTCTGATAGTCTTCGAAGAACGGATTCGTTCTTATTTCTTCATTCATACTAATGGGTTCACACTAAAGTTTCTCTGTAGAGTATAATCGGGAGAAAAAGGCTTTATGCATCCTTGCTCCTTTGTTCCTACTATCATGCAAAGATACTGTATTTCTTCTAATCCTTATCAGCAGAACGGGTATTTTTAACGAAATTTATTCATATCAGATGCTCTAAAGCATGAAAGCGGATAATACCACGCGAAAGGTCAATAATTTTCTCGTCTGCCATCATGTTGAGTTCTCTTGAGATATTCAGTCTGCTTTCCGACAACAGATGTCCTAAATCCTCCATCTTGATGTAGAGTGTTTTCTCTCCTGCAGGGTGTATGCAACGACTTCCTACGAAGTGAATGATCTTCGAGCGAATGTCCTTTGGGGGTGTGCGCCATTGCAACCTACTCACTCGCTGACTCTGTGTGCTAATGATATTCAGAATGTTGATTCGGAAGATTTGGTATTCGTCAGACAGTTTGACAATCTCTCGCTTGCTGATTTTAACCATCTGACAGGTGCCTTCGGCAACGAATGATTTCGTGAAACGTTGTGTAAAACCGAAGAGACATTCTGGTTGCAGGATATCGGGTGCTGAGAGTGTCTCTGTGATGCGGTAACTGTTGTCGAATGCTTTGCTGATAACTGTGATGTTTCCTTTCAAAAGGAAATAAAGACTGTCGCAAACCGCCCCTTCTTCCACGATGGTTTTTCCGTTGGAATAGTTCTCAAAGCCCAGTCGTGTATGTGCTAACACTTTGTTTATGTCAGTCTTGCTCATCCCCTGAAACAGAGGAAGTTCAAGCATCTTCTCTAAACTTTTTGTCAGGGGCATGCTATTCCGCTATTTTGTCTTCCAACGAGGGCGAATACCAAATGGCGTATTTGCCATCCTTATCCGTATAGATCAGGTATGCCATCAGTTCTGTGTGCTCTTTCAGTATCGCTTGTGCCTTCTCTAATCCGAGAACCATGAACGAGGTAGCATAAGCGTCAGCCGTGGCACAGTTGTTGGCGAAGACCGTTGCCGAGAGGATATTGTGCTGTACAGGATAGCCCGTCTTGGGGTCTATCGTGTGTGCGTATTTCTTTCCGTCTTTATAATAGAAATTCCTGTAGTTGCCACTGGTGGCCATGGCGATGTCGGTAATGCTTATCACAGTCTGCAGTTCACCGCTGGTGTTCAGGGAGTCTTCTGTAGGTTTGGTGATACCGATGTGCCACGGTTCTTGTCGACTGTTCGAACCGCTTGTAACCACCTCGCCACCTATCTCTATCATAAAGTTCTTGATGTCTCGTTTCTTGAGGAAGTGTGCTACCACATCACAGCCATAGCCTTTGGCGATAGCACTGCAGTCAAGCATGATCCGGGGATCCTGCTTGATTACTTTTCTGTTCTTGATACTGATCTTCTCGTATCCACTGATGTTTAAGATGCTGTCGATAGCCTTTTTGCTGGGTGTCTGTCCACTCTTAAATCCGAACCCCCACAGGTTTACCAATGGTGCCACGGTAATGTCGAAGGCGCCATCTGTTTCTTTCGATATCTGTTGTGCGAGTTGTACAACCGACAAGAACATCTCGTTGAGTTTTACATCTTTTTCGTTCCGGTTGATTTGCGAGATGATAGATGTCTCGTTGAAGGGAGACAATGACTGGTCTACCTTCATGAGTTCTGCACGAATCTCGTTGTTCAAGTCCTCATCATACTGGTAAGTGATATTATAAACGGTGCCGAATATCATGCCACTGTTTCGTTGATAGGGCATGCTATGCTGGTGGCGGATAATGAGGACCGTTCCTATGATCAGAAAGGTAAGGAATGCCAGTTGGATCTGTCTTTTTTTCTTGTCGGACATACAATTAGATATCAAAGATTACATTAAAGGTGGCGCCGATATTGGATTTTCCGTGTTTTCCGAAGCCTGGCACATACCAACAGTTGTCCATGCTGTCAATGCTTTTGAACAGACGGTTACGATAGCGTACCGACCATCCCAGATGAAAAGGACCCCAGATAGTAGCGTCGACTCCAAAGACGAGCTCCAACCAATGGTAGTTTGCTTTTATTCCCGTTCCTTCAAATGCGTTATGGTCGCCCCATACAGGGTCTTTGAGTCCCGTGCTCCCTACGTCAAACTTGAATGAGGTAAAAGCATATCTGAATCCTCCGTATATACGGTAGATGTCGTGTTTGTCTTTCATCATGTTGAAATCGACACCGACTCTTCCGTAAGGGGCACTTGTCTTGTACGATACCTCTGTGGCGTCATCCACGTGGTCACTACTGCCGATACCTAATTCTATTATGGGGAAATAGCGGTCTTTCAGGTTCAATCGTAAGGCTGCCTCATACTGCCCATAATCACTGACGACACGTTGTATCGGTCCTAAGAGATCAGCCGACACGGCAAAACCATTAAAGAATGGTACTGTATCTGGCTCTTCAATGACCTTTTTCTTCACCTTCTGGGCATGGCCGGCAACAGGTATAAGCAGCAGGACACTAACGATCAGCCCTAAGATAGATATAGAAATGTGCTTTGCTTCTGTCATAGGTAACTTCACGATTTTTGATAACGATAGAATCGATCATATGCTTGGTATAATCAACCTGTGTGATGGTGTGGAAGAATGAGGGATTGCAGTTAACCGATTCAAAGTGACTCCTGTTCTCTTTTTGGATAACGACAGTGTCAACTTCCTCGGCTTGTTGAAAGACGAAAAACAAACTGTCTTGGGGATGCTGATAGCTGACCTGAAGATAAAACTCAGAACAGTTGGCCTGCTTATTCAGCAATACTGGATCTCGTTCTGGTGTGTGCTGGAAACTGATAACACTCAGCGAATCTTTCAGTGTGTCAACTACGCCATTGGCCTTGTGCAGCTGATATACTGTAAGTACCGTATTATTCATCGGACAGTCAACACTGCTGCATGCGCTTACTATAAGGAAGATCACAGGTAATACACCCCAAATATTTCTTAATCGTCGTATGTTCATTATCTTCTTGTTATGATAAATGCTCCTCAATACGTACGGTCTCTGCTATCTGATAGTCGTTGCGGCTTGATGATGATCTGCTGATCAGGTCACCGATGAATCCAGCCAGGAAGAACTGCGTACCGATCACCATCATAGCCAGTGAGATATAGAAATAAGGGGATTCGGTAACCAGACGATGGGCGATGCCGTGTGACAATGCCCAGAGTTTGTCTACACCAATGATGATAGCCGCGATAAAACCGATGAAGAACATGATGGTGCCAAGGAAACCAAACACATGCATGGGCTTCTTACCGAAGGTAGAGAGGAACCACAAGGTAAGCAGGTCGAGATATCCGTTGACAAAGCGGTTCAGACCCATAAACTTGCTGGTGCCATACTTACGTGCCTGATGCTGCACTACCTTCTCTCCGATCTTGTCGAATCCGGCATTCTTGGCCAGATAGGGGATATAACGATGCATCTCGCCATACACCTCTATATTCTTCACCACCTCCTGACGATAAGCCTTCAGACCACAGTTGAAGTCGTGCAGGTTCTTGATACCGCTGATCTTCCTTGCCGTGGCATTGAAGAGTTTGGTGGGGATGGTCTTGGATATCGGATCATAGCGCTTCTGCTTGTATCCGGATACAAGATCATAACCCTCAACAGTAACCATATTATAGAGTGCAGGGATCTCATCGGGAGAGTCTTGCAGATCGGCATCCATGGTGATAACGACATCACCCTGTGCCTCTTTGAAGCCGCAATACAGGGCAGGACTCTTACCGTAGTTTCTTCTGAAACGGATGCCTTTTACCTCTTGGTGCTCTTTGCTAAGCTCACGGATTACCTTCCACGACTGGTCTGTACTGCCGTCGTTGACAAAGATCACCTCATAACTATAATGATGCTCGTCCATCACACGGGCAATCCATTTATACAATTCGGGAATCGACTCTTCCTCATTAAATAGAGGAACAACAACTGAAATATCCATATTCGTTTAATATTTATCTTTTTTGGGGTTGCGCCTCATCAGGATCGCAACAGGAATGCTTACAAAGGTTCCCATGATTACATTCATGGAGAAGAACTGCAGGGCGATCTCTATCGGCCGAAGGGCAGCGAGATTTTCCATGCCTATCTTCAGGTCTTCTGGTTTGATACCGTATACCTGCATCATCTCAATAAACTCTTTTGTCTGTGCGATGGTGCTGTATTGGTTCATCAGGTAACCGTGGTCAATGAACTGGAAGTAGACAAACTGTGCTCCGGCAAAAAGCAGGGAGGCGTACAGGTACGTCATGACACTATAGCCATAACCACGCACGAACGACATTCTACCATCCAATACCTCGTCGCGGAACTTCTTTAACCGCAGGGCAGCAAATACCAGTGAGGCTGCACCAATAGCAAATGATAAAAGTCCAAATAGGGGATTGTAGAAGTTACCTACGAAACATGCGAAGCTGACAATCCAGAACAGCGCTATAATAGCTCCGTCAAAACGTGAGAAATCCTGTACTTGCTCTATTTCCTGATATGTAGCCATATTCGGTGCAAAGTTACATAAAGTCAAGTGAAATGCCAAAGAAAAAGGCATCTTTTCTATAATTAAAGGTGCCTTTTCCTAGGAGCAGTAGTAACTTTTTCTTGTTAAAAAGATACTTGTTATATGTGACTTTAGTTCGTAATAATCCTACTCTCCTGTGTATTTACCTACAAAAAGGATGATACCAGTAGAGGATTCACGAATAAGATAGACAAAAGGTTTGGTGGCATGGAAGTTAGCCTTGGGTATCTCAATGAGGTCCATAGGACCGGCAGAGGTATCAAGGGCTTCAGCTACGGTAACAGCCGCTGCCTCTGATCCCTCTTCATTCACGGTTATCTTGGCTTTCTGTCGCATCTTACTGATATATACGCCATCATGGTGTTCTTCACAAAGATTGGGTAACTCTGACAGATAATCGGAGAACACACGCTGGATACCCATCTTCTTCAATACTCCGATGAGATTGTCTGGTAGTTCATCGGTATCCGACGATGTGTCAAAGCGTGGCAGTTTCAGATCTACCTCATAGGGGCGCGCTTCTGCCATCGGATTATTGAGATATCCTGTTGACCATCCGTTGGCTGCTAATAAGGAGATGACATCATCCGTGGTCTTACCCTCATTCGGCAGCATCACCGTCATCGTCCACATCCCGTTACCATAGGGGATATCCACTGCCGAGAAGATATCGTTCTTTAAGTAACTGATGAGTACATTCTGGTGCATGATCGGTAGATTCGTTTTTCCCTTGGCTGTCTTGAACGCCTCTTTTTTCGTCATCTTCTTATCAAACTTAGAGGTCCAGTCGGCCTTGAAGTAGATGGCGTTGAGCAGGTAGGAGATGGCATCGGGATTCAATTTGTCCAGAATCTCGGGTATCATGTTGTTTGTCTTATCCTTGCACCAGTTATTGATATGGTTGAGGGAGTTGTTTGAGGAGAAGTCGAGCGACTCTGCCTGTGCGTCGTAGTAGTTGCTCATATCCTGCTGAAACTGTTTTTTCAACGTATACCCCTTGTTGACAAAGATGGCATTGGCAATATTAAGGTTTACATCAGTATCTACTTTTGGAAGCTTGGTTATCAGTTGCTTACAGTATTCATTAACAGCCTGGATCCCTCCCTGATGGAAGCCCAAGGTCTGTTCAATTTCTTCTTCTGTGGTTCCGGTAGCAGCATCGTTGATCATGCCCAGCAGATAGACGATGCTTAGGGGGGAATAGATCATGCTCCTGTCATTCTCCACACTCTCGTTAGCCGTCTTGAAAAAGTTCACTGAAAAACCATTGTTGTCACTGGCGAATATCTTCTGACTAGCCGTTAGTTCAATTGGTTGAGGGGTAGACAGCATATTCACTGTTCTTTCATGTGTCGCCTCTTCTGCCGTGGAGCAAGAAAACAGCATGCCACACAGACAGATGATTCCAAATCCTAGTAGTTTCTTTTTCATCATTTCCTGTTTATTTGTTTTCTCACTAAAACGACAAATCATCCAAACATTGCATGCAAAAGTGTTAAAGAAATAAAATTATTATCCTGACTCATGCAAGATTTACTTACTTTTGAATTGTTAAAGCAAAACATCAAAGATAGAATGGTCGAAAGACTCATCAGACGTATCAAGAAGCATGACAGGCAGGCGATGGCAGAACTCTACCAGCAATATGTAGAGTTGCTCTCATCTGTGTGCTACCGTTATGTGCCTTCTGATGATGCGAAGGATGTACTGCAGAATAGTTTTGTCAAGATCTTTACGGCCATTCCTACTTTCGACTATCAGGGTGATAAGGCGTTCTATACCTGGATGATCAAGATTGTGACCAACGAGGCGCTGGGCTTCCTGAAAGAGCGGAAGCGCCTTTCTTTCGTAGATATAAATGAATCAACATTTCAACAGGCAGCCGATGATCCACCGGTTGAGGGATTGTCGGCAGATGAGATTCATCAACTGGTTAGTCAACTGCCCGACGGTTACCGAACCGTGCTTAACCTATTTGTCTTTGAGGGGTATTCCCATCAGCAAATTGGTGAGATGCTGGGTATTAAGGCTGCCACCTCTGCTTCGCAGTTTCATCATGCGAAATGTATACTCGCTAAGAAAATAAAGAATTTAATGGAGAAAAAGAATGGGAAAAGATTGGAATGATATATTAAGACAGAAGATGGAGGGGCATCGTAAGAGTCCCCCGGATGGTTTGTGGGAAGGCATCCGTGAACAGATGGATGTTACCCCGATGGCCAAGTCCCGTCCGTCGATCCTTCGTCGATGGTACTACGGGGTGGCTGCAGCGATGATTGCTCTGGTGGGATTCTTTACTGTCTACCATCCACAGCAGGAAGAGAAACCATCTTTGGCTGATGCTGTTCCACAAGAGACCGTTGGCAAAAAGACCGTAGAATCACCCGAAGGTGCTCCTCGTGAGGTTGCTTCATCAAATGCTTTGCAACCTGAAATGGCTGCATCTTCTCATAAATCGGCACAGTCAGGCAGTCCTGCTCTTCGTCATCAGGGTGGGGGAACACAAGTGACAGGAACGATTTCAGTTCCCCTGTTGGCTCAGGCGATGACTGCCCAACCTGATCAGGAAACGGCTATCGAGAAGAATCCGGCTAAGGAAATGTCTAAGGAGGTGTTGGCGGATACAGCCCATGTGTTGACGGCAGCAGCCGATCAAGTATCGGCAAACGATCAGAATCACCATCAACAAGAGGTGATGGTGCCTCGATATGATGCAATAGCATATGCTAATGATGCGCATCAAAGCAGATCAACATCATCTTCCGACAGGTGGTCGGTGGCCTTGAAAGCATCTGGTGGACTCCTTGCCGCCAATGCAACGGAACAGGAACTTCCTATCTATTATGATAATAGTATGCCGGGCAATGCCTATTCAGATTATAACTCCATCAATCCTGAGAACAGCAGACCAAAGCGTATCCGTCCTTATCGGATGACGGAGTATGTGGCAGACCATCACCTGCCCATACGTATGGGAGTCAGCGTACAATATCGCTTGGATGATCATACGGCCTTGCAAAGCGGTATCAACTATACCTATTTATATTCTAAGTTTTGCGTGCCACTTTACGAGAATAGTGATTATGAGCAGAAACTGCGATATATCGGCATACCGTTTAGTGTTGCGCGACAGTTGTGGAGTAAGAACCGTTTCTATCTGTATGCAGCGGCAGGTGTGATGCTGGAGAAATGTATCAATGATAAACCGTGGCAGTGGTCTGTGAATGGAGCCTTAGGGGCAGAGTATCGCTTCACCCGTCAGGCAGGCTTCTATCTGGAGCCATCTATCGGTTATTATTTTAAAGACGGTACCTCGTTGGAGCATTACTACAGTGAACACCCGTGGGCGCCTGCTATTGAATTTGGATTACGTCTACATTTGAAGAAATAAGTGGGAAGGGGATATAAATACAAAAAAAAGTTAATATTGGCGGCGCTCTTGTTCGTTGTCGATTAATTGTATTACCTTTGCACCGTTGAATCTTTGACACATGGGCAAGTCTTACACGGCCAGCTCCCTTCGAATCCTCCAGGACGGGAACGTAGCAAAGGTAGTTGGTTGTAGCGGCGCGATGTGAGTAGCTTGCCCGCCTGCCTCTTTAGCTCAGTTGGCCAGAGCACGTGATTTGTAATCTCGGGGTCGTTGGTTCGAATCCGACAAGAGGCTCAAAAAATATCTGGATGACATACGAAACCAAGTTTTCTAAGTCATCCAGATATTTTTTTGTTTGCCTTCCGCCGACCGGCTTTTAGGATATTCAATCCGACAAGCCGCTCTTATCCTATATCCACCACCGTTATTCCATGTCCTCCAAACTGTACGTGCTCATCTTGGAAATGAGTGACGTTAGGAATGGTGGCAAGATACTGGCGTATCAGACTACGGAGGATGCCGCTGCCTGTGCCATGGAGTATTCTTACCCTGTTCATTCCCAATAGGATGGCATCATCTATAAAATAGGTAACGGCATTGATGGCTTCATCACCGCGCATGCCTCTCACATCGAGATCCTGCTTGAAGTTGAGCTTTCGTTCATCGATCGTCTCACGTGTCTGTCTGCTTACGGGCACTGCCAGTGCTTTACTCTCTTCTTTCTTTGGCGCTTCGGCAGGCTCGAGTCGGTCGCTGCGCATAGTGGTGCGCATATCTCCGAAGATCACAGTTGCCATCTTGCCTTGTATCTTTTCGATCTTGCCTACACTCGACAGTCCTTTGATACGTACGGTCTGACCTTCTTTCAATGCCTTTTCTGCAGCCTTTGCTACCGGCTGTTGTGGCGCATTCTGCTGTTCTTCCTGTCGCTTCTGCTTCTCCAACTTACGCTTAGCCTTCCGCTCATGGCGCTCCTGTATCTGACGGATCTTCTTAGCGATCAGTTCATCGTTGGCTGTAGTATCCACTTCTGCGATTTCCTCCCGGAAGGTGTTCAGCTCCTCACGGATACGGCGCGTCTCTTCTTTTGCGGCCTGCGACTCTTTGATCTCCCGGATCGCATTCTCGATACGACGGTTACTCTCACGGAGCAGTTCCTCGGCCTCTTCCTTTGCCTTGCGGAGAATCTCCTTTCGTTCTTTGTCAACCTTCTCTACTTCCGACTCATAACGGGCGATGGTCGACTGCATCTGTTTCTCGTGCTGGTGGATATTCTGTCGTTTGTTCTCCCAATAGCGCTTGTCTCTGACGATGTCCTGAAGGTATTTGTCACTCTGCACATAGTCATTACCGACAATCTCACTGGCTTCCTTGATCACCTCCTCGGGCAATCCTATCTTACGGGCAATCTCAATGGCAAAGGAACTGCCGGGTTGTCCGATCTGCAACTGGAACAACGGTCGCATCTCCTGTCGGTCATAGAGCATGGCTCCATTGGCAATGATCGGGTGGGTGTCGGCCATCTGCTTCAAGTTCTGGTAGTGGGTGGTGATGATCCCCCAGGTCTCTTTCTTGCAGAACTGGTTAAGAACACTCTCTGCGATGGCTCCTCCGATACGGGGCTCAGTACCTGTTCCAAACTCATCGATAAGAATCAGACTGTTCTGGTTGGCAGTCTTCATCATATTCTTCATGTTCAGCAGATGACTCGAATAGGTACTCAGATCGTTCTCTATGCTCTGTTCGTCACCGATGTCGATGAGGATATGTTGGAAGATCCCCGTCTTCGAACGTTCACTCATAGGTACCGACAAACCGCATTGCAACATGTACTGAAGCAGTCCGGTCGTCTTCAGGCAAACCGACTTTCCACCGGCATTCGGACCGGAGATAATCAGGATGCGTTTCTCTCTTGAGAGGGTGATATCTAAGGGCACCACCTTCTTGCCCTGTTTCTCTAAAGAGATCTGCAACAGCGGATGCACGGCCTGTATCCAGTCGAGATAGGCAAACATACCTACCACGGGTTCATAACCATGGATATATTCTGCCAACTGTGCCTTAGCCTGTATCAGATCGATCTTTCCCAAGAAGATATACGACTGAAGAATATCACTGACGTGAGGACGTAGCTCATTGGAGAAGGCTGTCAGGATACGGATAATCTCACGACGCTCATCAGCCTCCAACTCACGGATGCGGTTGTTGGCCTCCACAACCTCGGTAGGTTCTATAAAGATGGTCTTACCAGTGGCCGACTCATCGTGCACGATACCCTTGATCTTCTTCTTCATCGCTGGTGCGACGGGAATGACCAGTCGACCATCGCGCATAGCCGGAGTAACATCTTTCTCTACATGTCCCTCCGACTGTGCCTTACGCAAGATACTGTTCAGGATACGTGAGATAGAACCTTCTGTCTTCGCCAGTTCCTGTCGGATTTCCAAAAGGGTAGGAGAGGCGGTATCTTTGATCTTACCATATTTATCCAAGATGCTGTCGATACGACGGATGAGTTGCGGGAAGGTGACGACCTCCTCTGTCAGTCGATAAAGGGCATGATAAGGCGTGGATGACAAATAGCCTTCATCATCCATGTCGTCGATGTCTTCTTTTGACTTCTCATTACCACGCAGGTATTTGACAATCTGGTATATCGTCTCTAAAGAACGACGAAGATCAAACAACTCATTCTCCTCAATATGTGTTCCTTCCAACCGCAGACGAGCTACAGCCGGACGCATATCAAAGAAATACTGCATGGGAAAATCATCGTTTGTCGCCTTCAGGCGCCTGAACTCCCGCGTTTGCTGCTGCCATTCATTGATGATGTCTGAATCATCGGAAAATGCGATGTTGTCTGTCTCTTCCTTGCCGAGCGTACACAGACAACGCTCTTTGAGCAGTAAACGAATCTTATCGAACCCAATCTTCTGTTCGAATGTCTTTGGATAAATCATGTGTAAAAAAGAGGAGCGCCGAAGCGCTCGTCTATGTTTTTTAATTTCTTTCTACAGCTTCTACAGCTTTGTCGGCTGCTTCCTGAGCTTTCTTTGCTGCCTTCTCAGCTTTCTCAGCCTTGTCTACAGCGTCTTTGTATTTCTTTTCCAGACTCTTGGCTTTCTCAGCTGCCTTCTCAGCTGCCTTAGCCTTCTTGATGGCATCAGCCTTGGTCTTCTCTATCTTCTTCAATGCTTTCTCAGCAGCTTTGTGAGCCTTCAACTGCTCTTTTGTCAGAAGATCCTGCTGAATGTCCTGTGCGCTTACTGTTGTAGCACATGTCAATGTGAACAGCATTGCGATGGTTAACATTAATTTTTTCATATGCTCTTTATTTTAATTATTAATATATATACAGTTTTTAGCGAATTATCACATGGTGTGACAGATTGCCATAACTTATTTGTCTGCAAACTTACATATTTTTTTTTAATTAGACAAGTAATAATAAAAAAAATAGTACCTTTGCATCCATGGAGCTCAAAAAGATATTATCGAAATTAGGAATCGAGTCGCTCAATGAGATGCAGCAACAAGCCATCCAGACCATCCAGGGGAGTGATGACGATGTGGTGATCTTGTCACCGACCGGTTCCGGAAAAACATTCGCTTACTTACTGCCTTTGATACAGAAGATCGACAGTGCCTTCGATGAGGTGCAGGCTGTGGTGATCGTTCCCGGCAGGGAACTGGCGCTGCAGTCGCAGACGGTATTGAAGGATATGGGTAGCGGACTGCGCTCCATGGCCCTTTACGGTGGGCGTGCTACGATGGATGAGCATCGGCAGATGCGGGATGTCCAACCGCAGATCGTCTTCGCTACCCCTGGCAGACTCAATGATCATCTTGCTAAGCGGAACATCACCGCCACCTTTATTAAATATGTGGTGATCGATGAGTTCGACAAGTGTTTGGAGATGGGCTTCCGTGATGAGATGAGCAGCATCCTACAGAAACTCAGAAGGGTGCGGCAGCATATCCTTCTCTCTGCTACGGATGCACCTGAGATTCCTAATTTCGTCAGGATGAGTCGCACCAAGCGTATTAACTTCTTGAAGGAAGATGATCAGGTGCCTGCACGAGTGACCATCTATCAGGTACACAGTCCGTCAAAAGATAAACTCGAAACCTTATCGGCCTTGTTGCGCACGATGGGTGATGAGAGTAGTGTGGTGTTCCTCAACTACCGTGACAGTGTGGAGCGAACAGCCTCTTTCTTGAAGGATAATGGTTTTACCGTGAGTGCTTTCCATGGCGGACTCGAGCAGCAAGAGCGAGAAGATGCCCTCTATAAATTCTCTAATGGTTCGGCAAACATCTTGGTGTGCACCGATCTGGCTTCACGTGGATTGGATATTCCCGACATCCGGCATATAATCCATTACCAACTGCCATTGGGAGAAGACGGTTATGTGCATCGGGTAGGCAGGACAGCCCGATGGGATGCCACAGGTAATACCTATTTCATCTTAGGACCCGGAGAAGATATTCCGGAATATGTTGACGGTGAGGTTGCTGACTACGAGTTGCCACCGGCAGAACAACTGCCTCCCCCGGTTCCCCCACGTATGGTAACCCTGTATATCGGCAAAGGTAAGCAGGATAAGATTTCCAAGGGAGATATCGTGGGATTCCTCTGTAAGATTGGCGGTGCCTCTAAAGAAGATATCGGAAGGATTGATGTGAAAGAACGTTATGCTTATGTAGCTATCAGAAAAGAGATGGTGAGACAAGTGTTGAGACAAACAAACGGCGAAAGGATAAAAAAGGTTAAAACAGTCGTTGAACTTGTCAAATAGTAAGCTACAACTTTCTAAAATTCATTAAAACCCTATTATTCTTGATAAAATATTTGGAGGTATCGAACATTTTGACTAAGTTTGCAAACGTAATGGAATTTAAATACACATTATTATAATAACATTTTTAATAATTTAACAAACATGAAAAAGTATAACTTTAATGCTGGTCCATGTATTCTCGATCGTTCAGTTATTGAGAAAACAGCACAGGCTATTTTGGATTTTAATGGTATCGGTCTTTCTCTTGCAGAAATCAGTCACCGTTCAAAGGATTTCCAGCCCGTTATCGATGAGGCTGTGGCTTTGGTAAAGGAGTTGCTCGAAGTACCAGAGGGCTATTCTGTACTCTTCCTCGGTGGTGGTGCATCACTCGAATTCTGCATGATTCCTTATAACTTCTTGAAGACAAAGGCTGCTTACCTGAATACCGGTGTTTGGGCAAAGAAGGCTATGAAGGAAGCTAAGTTGTTCGGAGAGGTTGTAGAAGTAGCTTCTTCTGCTGATGCTAATTATACTTTCATTCCAAAGGGTTGGACATGTCCTACTGACGTAGACTATCTGCATATCACCACAAACAATACTATCTACGGTACAGAAATCCGTAAGGATCTGGATGTTCCCGTACGTATGATTGCTGATATGTCATCAGATATCTTCAGCCGTCCTGTTGACGTGGCTAAGTATGATGCTATCTATGCTGGTGCACAGAAGAACCTGTCTATGGCCGGTGTTACCATCGTGATCGTTAAGAACGATGCCCTGGGTCAGGTTGAGCGCCAGATTCCTACGATGCTCGACTATCGTACACATGTTGAGAAGGGTTCTATGTTTAATACTCCTCCAGTTGTTCCTATCTATACCGCTTTGGAGAACCTCCGTTGGATGAAGGCTCAGGGTGGTGTGAAGGCTATGGACAAGCTGGCTCAGCAGCGTGCAGAGATCATCTATAGTGAGATCGACCGCAACAAGTTGTTCCGTGGTACAGTTGCTGAGGAGGATCGTTCAGTGATGAACCTCTGCTTCGTAATGAAGGATGAGTACAAGGAACTGGAGAAAGACTTCCTCGATTTCGCTACCTCTAAGGGTATGGTAGGTGTGAAGGGTCACCGTTCAGTAGGTGGATTCCGTGCATCTTGCTACAACGCACAGACCATCGAGGGTTGCCAGGCACTCGTGGCTTGCATGAAGGAGTTTGAGGCAAATCATTAATTTTTAAATCATTCATTCACATGAAAGTTTTAATTGCAACAGAGAAACCTTTCGCAGCAGCAGCTGTTGAGGGTATCAGAGCAGAAGTAGAAGGTGCCGGTCATGAGCTGGTTCTCCTTGAGAAATATACAGAGAAAGCACAGTTGTTGGATGCCGTAAAGGACGTTGATGCGATGATCATCCGTTCTGACAAGGTAGATGCTGAGGTGCTCGATGCAGCCAAGCAGTTGAAGATCGTGGTACGTGCAGGTGCCGGTTATGACAATATCGACCTGGCAGCAGCTACCGCTCATAACGTAGTTGCTGAGAATACTCCGGGACAGAATGCCAACGCAGTGGCAGAGCTCGTTTGCGGACTCCTCGTTTACGGTGTACGTAACTTCTACAATGGCAAGGCAGGTACTGAGCTGATGGGTAAGAAGCTGGGTCTTCTCGCCTTCGGTAACGTAGGTCGTAACGTGGCTCGCATCGCCAAGGGTGGCTTTGGCATGGATGTTTATGCATACGATGCTTATTGCCCGAAAGAGGTGATCGAGGCTGCCGGTGTACACGCTGTTGACTCTCAGGATGCCTTGTTCGAGAATTGCGACGTGGTATCTCTCCATATCCCTGCTACTCCTGAGACCAAGCAGAGCATCAACTACGCTTTGGTAAACAAGTTGCACAAGGGTGGTATCCTGTTGAATACCGCTCGTAAAGAGGTGATCAACGAGCCCGAGTTGCTCAAGTTGATGGCCGAGCGTCAGGATCTGAAGTACATCACCGATATCAAGCCCGATGCAGATGCTGAGTTCGCTGCATTCGAAGGCCGCTACTTCGCTACTCCTAAGAAGATGGGTGCTCAGACTGCTGAGGCTAATACCAATGCCGGTATCGCAGCTGCCAAGCAGATCAACGCCTTCTTCAAGGATGGTTGCACTAAGTTCCAGGTAAACAAGTAATTATTTCATAACAATCAACAATCTATTTATGCATAGTGATCCCAAGCAGTGCTTGTATTGCACCAACAACCAGACGTTGCACGATCTGATGATCGAGATTTGCGAACTCTCTGTTTCCCGCGCATTCCTGTTTAAGGAGCAGACCTATCGTGGTCGCTGCCTCGTGGCTTACAAAGACCATGTCAATGATCTCAATGAGTTGTCAGATGATGATCGTAATGCTTTCATGGCTGATGTGGCTCGTGTGACACGCGCCATGCAGAAAGCATTTAACCCTGAGAAAATCAACTACGGCGCATACAGCGACAAACTATCGCACTTGCACTTCCACTTGGCTCCTAAGTATGTGGATGGACCTGACTACGGCGGCACATTCCAGATGAACCCTGGAAAGGTGTATCTCTCTGATGCCGAGTATCAGGAGTTGATTGATCAGATTAAAGCAAACTTGTAGTTATGGCTATTGTAAAACCATTTAAGGGTGTTCGTCCACCGAAGGAGTTGGTGGAGAAAGTAGAGTCAAGACCTTACGACGTGCTGAACTCTGAAGAGGCACGCGCTGAGGCTGGTGACAATGAGATGAGTCTGTATCATATCATCAAACCAGAGATTGATTTCCCAGAGGGTACCAGCGAGTACGACCCACGTGTGTATGAGAAGGCTGCCGAGAACTTCCAGAAATTCCAGGATAAGGGATGGCTGGTGCAGGATGATAAGGAGCAGTATTATATCTACGCACAGACCATGAACGGTAAGACACAGTATGGTATCGTGGTGGGTGCTTACGTGAACGACTATATGACGGGTGTCATCAAGAAGCATGAGCTGACACGTCGTGACAAGGAGGAAGACCGTATGAAGCATGTGCGTGTGAACAACGCCAATATCGAACCGGTATTCTTCGCTTATCCAGACAATGCCGTGCTCGATGCCCTCATCAAGAGGTATGCCGCAACCACACCGGAGTATGACTTCATCGCTCCTATCGACGGTTTCCGTCATCAGTTGTGGATCATCTCTGACGATCAGGATATCCAGACCGTGACAGAGGCTTTCAAGGCTATGCCGAGTCTGTATATCGCCGACGGTCACCATCGTAGTGCCGCCGCAGCTCTCGTAGGTGCTGAGAAACAGAAGCAGAACCCTAACCATAAGGGTGATGAGGAGTACAACTACTTCATGGCTGTTTGTTTCCAGGCTTCAGAGTTGACCATCCTCGACTACAACCGTGTGGTAAAGGATCTCAACGGTCTTTCTTCTGAGGAGTTCCTCGAGAAGCTGAGCAAGAACTTCACTGTAGAGGAGAAGGGCGCAGAGATCTACAAGCCCGCTCACCTGCATGAGTTCTCTCTCTACCTCGACGGTAAGTGGTATGCGCTCAATGCCAAGGAGGGAACCTACGACAATACCGATCCTATCGGTGTGCTCGACGTAGATATCTCCAGTCGACTGATCCTCGACGAGATCCTGAATATCAAGGATCTGCGCTCTTCCAACAGAATCGACTTCGTGGGTGGACTCCGCGGTCTCGGTGAGTTGAAGCGCCGTGTGGATAGTGGTGAGATGCGTGCCGCATTGGCTCTCTATCCTGTCAGCATGCAGCAGATCATGGATATTGCCGACTCTGGTAAGATCATGCCGCCGAAGGCAACTTGGTTTGAGCCGAAGCTGCGTAGCGGACTGATTATTCACAAACTGTCTTAATCCTTCTAATCATTTTTGATGGAAGATACGTATAAGACGATATCAACAACAGGCGAGGGATATTACACCGAGAAACGGAGTAAGTTCCTCGCCTTTGCGCATCATGTGGAGACGGTAGAGGAGGTGAAGGAGATTGTCGCTTCCTACCGAAAGAAATATTATGATGCGCGCCACGTCTGTTATGCCTATATGATAGGGGCCGACAGACAGACCTTCCGCGCCAATGACGATGGTGAACCGTCGAGCACGGCAGGAAAACCGATCCTTGGACAGATCAACTCCAATGAACTGACAGACATCCTTATCGTAGTGGTGCGTTACTATGGAGGGGTTAACTTAGGCACCAGCGGACTGATCGTAGCTTATCGTGAGGCGGCCGCCGATGCGATTAGTCACACCACGATAGAGAACCGCTTCGTAGAGGAAGAGATCGTTTATGACTTCCCCTACGTGATGATGAACCAGGTGATGAAGGTCATCAAGGATATGAATCCCCGCATCGTCTCACAGGAATACGACAATACCTGCCAGATACGCATGCGCATCCGACAGTCGTTAGCCGAGCAGCTACAGAAACGGCTGGATAACCTGACATTTGCATAAAATCTTTTCTTTACGGGCGTATGTATCACACGCTTGATACGTTATCTGAATAGTTTTTAACACTACCCATATCCTTTCCTTAAAGGGAAGGGAGTCCGCGATGAGGGTGAGAAATGGGTAAAAGCGAACACAAACATGGGATGTAAACTCTGGTAAAAAGTATTACCGCTAGGAGTTTTAGTACTCAGGACTCCCAGTATTAGTACATAAAACTCCCAGTATTAGTACATAAAACTCCTAGTCTTTATATATAATGCCTATAGTCTCTATACACAAAACTCATAGTCCAAGTACTCCGGACTCCCAGTCCAAGTACCCCGGACTCTCATCCGTTATACTCTTTGTTATGACGAAAGATAGGGAAAACCGATTGAATTACCTCTCAGGGCGTGGCGGGTCCCCGCTCTTCCACCAAGAAGTTGATGATACCCTTCATGATGGCCGATCGCTTGCGGTAGCTGTTGATGCACTCGAAGGGGAAGCCCATGGAGAAGGCGTGGTAGTCGTTGCCGGCATAAGCCACACAGGCCGAGCGCTTATCCTGATAGGTCATGGCGCAGTAGGCAGGAGCTATCGGCTGGAGGATATCCGTGGCGGTAGCGGCGTAATGACTCTCGTTGAGCACACGGAAGATGTTCAGCGTGGTGCCCATGCCCACAAAGATGGAGTCGCTGTCGCTGCGGGCCACACCGCCGTATCTCACTTTCAGTATGTTATGGATAAACGCGGTGTCGGCTTCTGCCTGGTTGTCGCTGCCCAGATAGGCTCCGCTGACCATCAGGGCACCACCGCCTTGTGCATATTTGGTCATCCGCTGCTGCATCAGAGGGGATAACGACTTGTAAGGCACGGTATGGTAAGGATTCTCTTTCTCCAATCCCAGGAGCAGATCGACCACGTGGTATTTCGAGAGGTCCACCTTGCCTTGTTCTACGGCGTGCGAAGAACAACTCACCACATTGTATTTCAACAGTTGTTTCATAGCCTCCGCATGGGTGTAGATATTATCCCCGTCGTTGCCCATGAAGAACTGTCCCTGCCACTCATGACCGCAGTAGCCCAATCCACCGGGACCCTCGATCCCTAATCCGCGCTTGTTGAAATTGATCTGTCGGCCACTCCATCCGGCTGTCTTTCCCTGCCACACACCGGGGTCCTTGTCGAAGTCGAAACCCTGTTCGGTGGCCGTATTCCTCACGGCAGGAGCAGAGAGACGGTGGAAACCATCCACGATCATGATACTACGTGTGGCGCCGGCATGGTAGAGGGCAGAGATCGTCTCCGACGGAAAACTCTCGCCACCTTTATTAACCGCACTCACACGGAAGTTGGTGACCACGCCCGAGGGTAGGGAAGTGCTGTAGTGGTTGTCTCTCACCAATGTGCCATTGTCGTATCCGCCCACGCCGGTCGCTTTATAAACGATATATGCCGTGGGCTTGGCACTCTTCTCCAGAGAGTCGATCGTGGCATCCCAGGATAGCGTCACCCTGTCGGCATCCGTAAACTCCACGGCGAGGTTCTTCGGGGCTAAGGGCGCCACGGTATAGGGCTTGCCATGTCCTTTCGTGATATACCTCAGCACACACTTATAGATGCTACGGGCGAGGTTGAAACGGAAGTTGGGATCTTGACCAAGAATCATATCGGGGAAGTTCTGATGCGAGAGCGTCTCGAAGATAGCCGAGGGAACCTCTGGGCAACGTGTCTCCGAGTAGTTGCGGTCGTAGAGGTCACGGATTGTCCACTGGCGGTAGATCTTACTAAGGTCTTTATACACATCGTTGAGTAATGATCCTGCCAACAACTTGGATGCTTCGCGGGAGATACCGCTATTGAGTTTCCCGTCGTGGAAGTCGGTCGTGCAGATCGCCAATGATCCCACCAACGACTGATAGTCCTTCGAAACGCCGGCATCGCTATGGATGGCGAGTGACAGTTCGAAAGGCACTTTCTTTCCGATGCTGTCGGGCATATAACAGGAGCCACCGCCCAACCAGTTACTCATGTAAGAGCGCACGTTGATATCATCGCCATAGTCGTTTTCTCCGTTCTTACTGCTATATACCTCATAGGGAGCGCCAGCCCACTGGGCGTAGTAACGGGCTCCCTCCAAGCAGCGGGGCATACCGCTGATGGTATCGCCGCGCGTGATATTACCCATGCCACCGCCAAAGCGGACGGCATCTGCCGTGACGACACCCCGCTGATCGCTCTTGTTACTGAGTTTGACACAGTTGTAGGGAGAGCATCCCTTATCGAAGTCGAAGGTTCCTAAGTACACCCAGGTGCTGCCACCCATCTGCTGGTTCACGTGGAAGGTGGTCTGCTGTCCTTGGTGAAACACGGTATATTCCGCATTGCTGACACTCTCTTTCAGGGTGGGGTAGCTCACGTATACCGCATAACTGCCTGTCTGAGGGATATCCGGTTGGTAGGCGATAATGCTTTCTGACAGTCGTGAGGTGCGTACCTTACGTGTCGTTCCTGCCTCAAAGGGGTTCTCATGATCCTGATAGACGCTGTCGTGCCAGGCAAAACCTACGGTCTTGGCGTTCTCCCAACGGTATTGTCCGTTCACCTCTTTATAATAGGGGGCCTTGCAGTGGTCGTTGTCTACGATCACCTCATGTCGCTGCCAGTCGCGCTCCCTGGGGGTGAAGACCACAGCACCTGCCCTTTCGAGCATGGGTATCAGGTAGGGTATTACGATAGTCTGGGTATAGAGATCTTCCGTCGTGCCGAAGAGGAAGGGTCGCTGCCATTTCCAGTAGCCCTTCTCCTGATCGTAGTAACGGCCGTGACTGGCCCAAAGGGTGATATGTCTGTTTTGCAGGCCTTCTGTGGCATAGTGCGCCTTTGACATGTTCTTCACCCACGGATCACCATGGTAGTCGATATCTCCCCACATATATTCAGGGACATGTTTCTTCCTTGGTTCCTGAATCTCAGGAACCGTCTTATTCTCCGTAACACGCTCAGTCTTCTGCTCATCGCTTGGGGTCTCTTGTTTGATGGCGGTTTTCTTTGTTCCGCAGGAAACCACGCAAGCGATGGCGGCTATCAGTAAGATCTTTTTCTTCATGATCTGTTATCCCGTAGTAAATAATTCCGGGTATTTACCTTTACAATCCTTAAAATAGTTTTTTATTTCGGCCATCTCTTTCTCGATGTCTCCCGTGGGAATGAGCTGCTTGGTACATTGTATCAGCTTCTTCTCATAGTCGAGCGCATAGAGCAGGATGGGTATCTGTGCATTTAATGCGATATAATAAAATCCTTTCTTCCAGTCGGGGTTCAGCGAACGGGTCCCTTCTGGAGTGATGCAGAGATGGAAACGCTTCTCTTGCTTAGCGGTATTGGCGAGATTCTCGGTGAGACTGGTCTTCTGGTCTCTCCATACGGGAATGCCACCGATACGACGAAAGAAAGTCCCGAGGGGGCCTCGGAACCATTCTCTTTTCATCAGGAAATTGATATGCAGACCCTCAGCCCGCATATACAACTGTCCTAAAATAAAATCCCAGTTACTGGTGTGGGGTGCCAGACAAATGATAAATTTGTCGGGATGGTCGACGGTAATCTCTTTCTTCCATCCCCACCGTTTATACAGCAGCCATTTACAAAAACCTTGTATCATTGTTTCTTTCAGGCCAGGTTACAGATTTGGTCAATCATTTCCCGTACTTGTGTGTTGAAGTCTTCAATCAACAGACGGTAATATTTTTTCTGTGGCATACCTGGCTCTGGATGGGAAATACGCGAGATAAAGTCGGACTGTGTATGAAGTATAGCTGCAAATAGGGCATTGACGTCTTCGTCAATGGGCTTACCATTATAGAGAGAATAAGCTACGCAGTTGGCTTCCAATTCCTCGCAGATGTAGTTGATAGTCTTTTTCAGATCTTTTTTCTTTGCCATGATATGTTAATTGTTGTTTGAAGAGAAATTAGGATGTTGTTGTAAAAAATATAGAATATAATTATTGATAATAACTGTTAGTTTGCAAATATACTAAATATATTACAATTATGTGTCAAAAATACGGAAAATTTTTCCATTATTTTCGTTTTTATGTACTTTTTCTTCTATAATTCGTATAAATGTAGTATTTTTGCAGTGGTTTGAAAATCAATATTCAATTATAAATACGTATTAGTTTATGGAAAAAAGTGCTTTGCAGCAGGCAAGAGGAGCTTATCAGCCTAAGTTACCGATCGCTCTTCAGGGGTCTGTAAAGGTGAAAGAGGGTGCTCCCACCCAGAGTGTGGATAATCAGGAAGAGATCAAGGCGCTCTTCCCCAATACCTATGGTATGCCGCTGATCGAGTTTGAGAAGTCGGATGAGGTGAACAATGCCCGTATGAATGTGGGTGTCATCCTCAGTGGCGGTCAGGCTCCTGGTGGACACAATGTCATTACCGGTTTGTTTGATACCATCAAGAAGTTGAATCCCGAGAACCGTCTGTATGGCTTCCTGATGGGTCCTGGCGGACTGGTGGATCACAACTACATCGAGCTGACCGAGGAGTATGTCAACGAGTATCGTAACACCGGTGGCTTCGATATCATCGGCTCGGGACGTACAAAGTTGGAGAAGGTAGACCAGTTTGAGAAGGGTCTGGAGATTATCCGTGAGTTGAATATCAACGCTATCGTGATTATCGGTGGTGACGACTCAAATACCAATGCCTGTGTCTTGGCAGAATATTATGCCGCAAAGAACTATGGCGTACAGGTGATCGGTTGTCCGAAGACCATCGACGGTGACCTGAAAAACAGTCAGATAGAGACATCCTTCGGTTTTGATACAGCCACTAAGACCTATTCTGAGTTGATCGGTAATATCGAGCGTGACTGTAACTCAGCACGTAAGTACTGGCACTTCATCAAACTGATGGGTCGCTCAGCATCACATATCGCCCTGGAGTGCGCCCTGCAGTGCCAGCCGAATATCTGTCTGATCAGTGAGGAGGTTGAGGCTAAGGACCAGAGTCTGAACGATATCGTTGAGCAGATCGCCACAGCCGTAGCCAACCGTGCTGCTCAGGGTAATAACTTCGGTATCGTATTGATCCCCGAGGGTCTGATCGAGTTTATCCCTGCTATCGGTCGTCTGATCCAGGAGTTGAACGACCTGTTGGCTGCTCATGGTGATGACTATAAGGATCTCGATAAGGATGCCCAGCGTGCTTATATCCTCGAGCACCTCAGCGCTGAGAATGCCAATACCTTCGCTACCTTGCCAGAGGGTGTTGCCCGCCAGTTGTCTCTCGACCGTGATCCTCACGGAAACGTACAGGTATCGCTCATCGAGACTGAGAAACTGATCTCTGAGATGGTGGAGAACAAGTTGAATGAGTGGAAGAAAGAAGGTAAGTTCGTGGGTAAGTTCGCTGCCCTGCATCATTTCTTCGGTTATGAGGGCCGATGTGCAGCTCCTTCAAACTTCGATGCCGACTATTGCTATGCCTTGGGAACCAGTGCTGCCCAGTTAATCGCCAACGGCAAGACCGGTTATATGGCTATCGTGAAGAACACTACAGCCAATACCGATGAGTGGAAAGCCGGTGGTGTGCCTATCACGATGATGATGAACATGGAGCGTCGTAACGGTGAGATGAAGCCCGTTATCCGTAAGGCTCTCGTAGAGTTGGATGGTGCTCCCTTCAAGTGCTTCGCCGCACAGCGTGAGCGTTGGGCATTGGAGACCTGCTATGTCTATCCCGGTCCGATCCAGTATTGGGGACCGTCAGAGGTTTGCGACCAGCCAACTAAGACGCTGCAGTTGGAGCAAAATAGCTGATAGTTAATAGTTAAAAGTTAATAGTTAATAGTTGGGGTTTAGGGTTTAGAGTTTAGGGCTTTGACTATTTATCTATAGCTCTACACTCTACACTCTTAGCTCTACACTATAAACAAAATATTGATGCCGTGAATAAGAAAAGATCATCACACAGCCACACACGCAAGAAGAAAGGGAAAGGTTCTTCCTATCCCCGTTGGGCGTGGTGGCTGGGTGGTGTCGGCATCATCGGTCTTTATATCTGGGTGTTCTACCATTTCTTTGTCAGTCCGTTCGGATTCCGTTGGCGTGCCCTCTATGGGGATGCCAAGAACCCCAAGGGCTACGAGATTCGTGGTATCGACATCAGTCATTACCAGGGGAAGATCAATTGGGAGAAACTCAGCAATGCCCAGATAGAGCATAGCCCGATTCGCTTTGTGGTGATCAAGGCCACCGAGGGCAGTACGCAGATAGACGACTGTTTCCAGGATAATTTCAAGAATGCGCGCGACTATGGTTTTATCCGTGGCGCTTATCATTTCTGGAGTAATAAGTCATCTGCCCGTGATCAGGCACGGTTCTTCCTGAAGAAAGTGCATCTCAAGGATGGTGACCTTCCACCTGTGCTTGATGTGGAGAACAAACCCGAGGATATGTCGGTGGAGGACTTCCAACGTGAGATCCTTACCTGGATGCATATCGTGGAGGATAAGTATCATGTAAAACCGATCCTCTATACGTACTATAAGTTTAAGAACCAATACTTAAACACCCCAGTCTTTGATGATTATCCTTATTGGATCGCCCATTATTATGTTGATGAGATCGAGTATGAGGGTGACTGGAAATTCTGGCAGCATACCGATGCGGGCAGGTTGCCGGGCATCAAGGGCACCGTCGACTTCAATCTCTACAACGGCAGTTACTATGATCTGAAGAAACTGTGCATCGGTTCAAACGAGAACAGGTTTTGGTAAGATCAAAGTGGGACAGAACTGAAAATGTCAAACTATACCACTACTTCTATTGGAGATAATCACTGTTACTGGTAGCCGTAATCATTACTGAGGGGGTAAAGTAGTGACTACGGACACTGGAAGTAGTGATAAGGGCAATTATCAATTATCCATTATCCATTATTAATTTATTTCAACACAGAGACACAGAGTCTTCTTCTAATTATAATCTCTGTGCCTCCGTCACTCTGTGTTTTATATTTGCAGGAAATCCCGGGTTAACCCCGCTCAAATCGCAGCATGCACCAGCGGTTGTCGGTGTGCTTCTCTGCTAACTGCATCCCTAAGGATACCATCAGATCACGCAGTATTGCTTCATCTTCCTCATAGAAACCGCTGATGATGAGGGTGGCATGTCCGGCCATGTGCTTGCAGATGATCGGCAGGTCGTGCATGAGGATATTACGGTTGATATTCGCCAATACGACATCAAACGTATCGGTTACCGTTTCAAGTACGCTGACATCCCCTAAAAGAACATCCATCCCAGATACCCCGTTGATCTCGGCATTATGCTGCGTGTTTCTCACACTCCATTCATCAATGTCATAACCTAACACCTTGCTGGCTCCCAACTTGGCAGCTACGATAGAGAGGATACCCGTGCCACAACCGCAGTCGAGCACCCGCTTACCTTTCAAGGGAAGATCCAGCAGACTGCCCACAATCATACGGGTAGTCTCGTGGGTGCCCGTTCCAAAGGCTTGACGGGCATCGATGGTGATATCCATCTCAAAGTCTTCTCTCGGAGCAGGGTGGTGGATATCGTGAATCACACAACGGTTGTTCACGATGATAGGATCGAATCCTTCCTCCTCCCATGAAGCATTCCAATTCTTGTCTTCCGCCTCTTTCAGGGTGTATGTTATCTGCAAATCCTCGAAGGGTAGGGTGGCGAGTAAGCCATCTAATAAGGATTGGTCGTAAAGGGTGGTCTGTACATAACCTGTCAACTGATCATCTTCTTGTTCGAACGACTCAAAACCTGCCTCTCCGGCGAGAGAAGCCACGATATCCCACACATCCCCAATAGATAAGGTATTATCTTCTACTGCTTTTTCGGGACTGGTAATTTTAAAAATAACTTGATAGTATCTCATCAGAATGTTAAAAATGCACTGCAAAATTATAAAAAATAGGGAAAATCCTACCATGGATTAGGGAAAATCCTTATTTTTGCAATTAAATAATCGATAATTTTGTATCGTGATAAAATAAAAACGATAAGACATGAAAAAATTAGTTCTTTTTACAATCCTTATGGGCGTACTTCCCCTGAGTATGATGGCGCAGGACGATATGTACTTTACTCCTAAGAAAGGAGCGAAGGAAGTGAAGTCGGCAGCTGTTTCCAAGGTGAACGATGATAAGCCTGTCTATCATAGCGGCAGCAACCGTAATGTAGATGAGTATAATCGTCGTGGAAAGTTCGGTAGTTACTTCGAGAAGATCGGAACCGATTCTCTGGGTAATGATATCATCGAGTTTCATTCCAGTGCTGAGGATTTAGATACACTGGCAGTTTATCCTTACGAGTCGGTGCAGTATGATCCAGAGGACGACTATACCTACAGTCGCAGAATGAACTGGTTTGATGATTTCTATTGGTATGATCCCTGGTTCTTCAGATATTCTGCCTACAGTCCGTATTTCTACGGTCACTGGGGATTATGGGATCCTTTCTACTACAGCTGGTATGACCCCTGGTATAGCCCCTATTACTACGGCTGGTATGGTCCTTGGGCTTACAACTGGTATGGACCGGGCTGGGGTGGATATGGCAGATATCGCATGTACCACGGTTGGGGACTTCCCTCTTATCACTACAGCTATGGCGGTGGTGTCAGCGGTACCCGTAATCACGGATATGTAGGTCGTGCAGGTTCTCGCAACTCTAATGTGACTGCCGGCAGAGGACATTTCGGTGGTTATCGTGGAAATGGTCAGAGCACCAGGGCATACGATCGCTCAAACTCTGCTTATAGCAACAGCAACCGTAGCACAGGCCGTTTCGGTGGATCACGCTCTAACAGCAGTTCTTCCACCCGTTCATATACTCCTTCTTACAGCGGAGGTAGCTATGGCGGAGGCGGTGGCAGCTTCGGCGGTAGTTCCAGCGGTGGTGGCGGCGGTAGCCGTAGCGGCGGCAGTTCCGGTGGCGGACACTTCGGAGGTCGTCGTTAACCGTATTGTTTAATCTTGAAATTTTATAGCTTATGAAAAAGATATTGTATATTTGTCTGAGTCTGTTGGCTACCATGCCGATGATGGCTCAAGAAACCTACGAAAATGCAAATGTTGCGACAGAAGATCTGAATGGTACTGCCCGCTATGTGGGTATGGGTGGCGCTATGGAGGCGTTAGGCGCAGATATCTCTACGATAGGCACCAACCCTGCCGGTATCGGATTGTTCCGTCACTCCAATATCAGCACCTCTTTCGGTGTGGTATCACAGCAGGATGCCAAGGACTTCGATTTCGGTAACAAGACGAACATGAGCTTCGACCAGATTGGTTTCGTATATGCGCATCGCACTGGTGTATCCTCGTTCATGAATTTCGGTTTCAACTATCATAAGAGTCGTAACTTCAACCATATCCTGTCGGTATCCGACAATCTGAATGGGGCTTCCTCCAATAAGATCTCTTATGCCAAGGGATATGCCGGTCTGTTCGACCTCTCGACAAAGGATGAGGAGATCGTAGGCAACTCGAATGCTTTCTCACAGGTGGACTTCCTGAACTATAACGTGCTCCTGCAGGACAACGATGGCAACTATTACTATAATGATGCCAACAGCTATCTGATGAACCGTGCCAACAAGGGATATATCGGTGAGTATGATTTCAACCTGAGTGGTAATATCAACGACCGTGTATACCTGGGTTTGACACTCGGTATCGAGGATGTCAACTATAAGAACTACAGTGAGTACAGCGAGTACCTCGTGGGTGCCGGTAATGTGACTTATGCCGATGAGCGTCGTATCGACGGATCAGGATTTAACCTGAAGCTTGGTGCTATCTTCCGTCCTGTCGAGGCTTCTCCTTTCAGGGTTGGTCTGTATGTGCACACCCCGACATGGTATGACCTGACCACAAAGAACTATACCACGTTGACGAATAACTCTTCTGTGGGATTGTATGGCAATGGTTATAATGAAGAGGTGTACGACTTCAAGATGAACACGCCGTGGAAGTTTGGTATATCACTGGGTAATACCTTCTCTAACATGTTGGCAGTGGGCTTGTCATACGAGTATGCCGACTATGGTAAGATCGACTCTCGTGTAAACACCGGCGGCGGTTATGACTGGTATTACGACTCTTATTATGAGACCAGTGAGAGTGATGGCGTGATGAACTATCATACAGAATCTACACTCGAGGGTGTTCACACCCTGAAGGTGGGTGCTGAGCTGAAGGCCACCAACAACCTCGCCATCCGTCTGGGATACAACTACCTCAGTGCGATGTACAATGAGAACGGTTATAAGGATAGCCGTCTCGATAGCCCGGGTTCTTACTATGCCTCTACTACCGACTATACCAACTGGAAGTCTACCAACCGTCTGACCTTCGGTTTGGGATATACCGTGGATAAGTTCAACTTCGACTTGGCTTATCAGTATAGTAAGACCGACGGAGAGTTCAGTCCGTTCTATGCAAAGGTTTTAGAGGGTATCTCCGACTATATCTGCAATCCTGCAGCGGTAAGCAATGAGCGTCATCAACTGCTCTTCACCGTAGGGTATCACTTCTAATCTTCTTAACTTAAATAATATAAGGAGGGTAAGCATTGTCTTATCCTCCTTCTTGTAATCATCATCTGCAACCTTATGACTATCGATCTACAGATTAACCAGGCCAACGACTATGCACAGGATATCGGTGCAGCGGTGTATCACCCCCATGTGTCTATTATCCATTACGATGAGGTAGGGGAGATCCGGCATTCGCTCAACCGCTTTAATGTCTTTGCCTTGTTCCTGCAGAAGGAGTTTCCTGAGAATCTCACCTACGGCATGGGAAGATACGATCATCAGAATGGTTCGCTGTTGGCTTACTCACCAGGTCAGATAGGAGGTAAGACAGATGATGGCACAAAGAAGCAGTATCACGGTTGGGTATTGCTTTTCGACACTATCTTTATTCAAGGCACAGAGATAGAGAAACGACTGGCAAGTTATCATTTCTTTTCCTACAACAGTAATGAGGCGTTGTTCCTGACAGAAGAAGAGAAGGATATCCTGGCCGCCATGATGGAGCATATCCGGTATGAACTGAGAGATCATCAAGTCGACGCACAGACCGATGCCATCATCAAAGATTATATCCTGCTTATCCTCGACTATTGTAACCGTTTTTATACCAGACAGTTTAAGGAGCAGACTAAAGGAAATAATGATATCCTTACTCGATTTCAGCAGTTGCTCAACGACTATTATACTAAAGGTCTGCAATATCAGCATGGCATCCCCAGTGTAAGGTATTGCGCCAGTGAACTATATCTATCTCCGGGTTATTTTGGGGATGTTATCCGCAACACCTTGGGCGAAAGTCCGAAAGACTATATCCGTGGCTTTGTGGTGATGTGGGCGAAGAACCTCCTGTTGAGCGGACAAAGCATCTCACAGGTGGCCGACCATATGGGTTTTGAATATCCCAATCATTTCACCCGTCTTTTTAAGGCGGCTACCGGAATGACGCCTTCTCAGTTCCTTGAGGAGCAACAAAAGAAGTGATTCTGTATTTTTGGTATATTTATCATCAAATCGTATAATCCCCTGTCAGGTGATTTGTTGTATCTTTGCAACGAATTAATTACCATGATATTTATGAGATTATATGCTAAGTTATTAATGACAGTCTTGACACTCTTTTGTATCGGTTGTACAGAAGACAATGAGACTGTAGCTCAGAACATACCAGAAACAAGTAATACGAAGATGAATATCACGATCAATGGAAAGACCATGACGGTGGCGCTGGTGGATAACAGTGCTACGAAGAAGTTGGTGGAGTTGCTCAAGGACTCACCGATCACCTATCAGGCAGAGGATTACGGTGGTTTTGAGAAGGTAGGCTTCCTTGGCCACTCCCTTCCAACCAGTAATTCGCAGATCACTACCGAGGCAGGTGATGTGATCCTTTATAGCGGCAATCAGATCGTCTTGTTCTATGGCAGCAACTCCTGGAGCTATACCCGCTTGGGCCGCATCGAGTATTCCACGATGGATGAACTGAAGGATTTCCTGCAGGCAGGTAAGGGTGATGTTACGGTGAAGTTGTCTTTAGCAGGCACCACATCAGTTAAGACGGCTAATCTTGCGCATCATGAGCAGGATGAATATGTATCGCTGAGTGGTATCCCAACGAACCATCCTCGTAAAGGTATCTATATTAAGAATGGCAAGAAATATCTAAAATAAAGATTATGAAGAAGCAAATCGTTTTTATGGCATTGGCCGCAGCCTTGATGGTGGCTTGTACACAGAAGACAAACAATCAAAATGAAGATAAGATGAAACAAGTAGAGATGACACAAGAGTGGGATAAGGTTTTCCCGAAGAGTGACAAGGTAGATCATCGTAAGGTGACGTTTACCAACCAGTATGGTATCACCTTGGTAGCTGATATGTATGTACCCAAGAAAGACCCGCTCGCTGAAGAGGGTGAGAGTGACAGTATTGTGAAGTTCCCGGCTATTGCGGTGAGTGGTCCTTTCGGAGCAGTGAAAGAACAGTCGAGTGGTCTGTATGCCATGCGTATGGCAGAACGTGGTTTTGTGACTATTGCTTTCGATCCCTCATTTACGGGTGAGAGCAGTGGTGAACCCCGTCGCACTGCCTCTCCTGATATCAATACCGAGGATTTCATGGCTGCCGTTGACTTCCTTTCCCAACAACCTAATGTAGATGCTGAGCGTGTCGGTATCATCGGCATTTGCGGATGGGGTGGTATTGCCCTTAACGCAGCCGCTGCCGACACCCGTATCAAAGCTACTGTAGCTTCTACGATGTACGACATGACACGTGTGAGTGGTAATGGCTATTTCGATGCCGACAATAATGAGGAGGCTCGTTATAAGGCTCGTAAGGCTATGAGTGAACAGCGTCTGAAAGATGCCGCAGCGATGGCTGGTGGTGTTGTCGATCCGCTGCCTGAGGATGCCCCACAGTTTGTGAAGGACTATCACGACTATTACAAGACAACTCGTGGCTATCATGCCCGCAGTGGCAATTCCAATGACGGTTGGCGTGCGATAGGCACCCAGGCTTTTGCCAATGCCCGTTTCCTGTACTATACCAACGAGATTCGTTCTGCCGTGATGGTGATGCATGGTGAGAAGGCTCACTCTCGTTATTTCGGTGAGGATGCCTATAAGTATATGGTGAACGGCAATCCCGCTGCCGGCATCAAGCCCAATCCCTGTCCGGATAACAAACAACTGCTCATCATCCCCGGCGCATCGCATTGCGACCTATATGACGGAGGCTATACCGATGCAGCAGGAAAGGGTGTTTCCATGAACCTCATTCCGTGGGATCAACTGGAGGAGTTCTTTAAGAAGTATCTCTAAGCGAGTTTTGTTGATGAGTTAACTTTCTGTGAATTGTAGGGGTAGGTTTTTCCCTACCTCTACATATTTGTCATCACAAGCAGAGCATTTGTCCCTTTAATTTCCTTCTAACTCCCATCATTTTGCGAAGCAACCCTTTCCGTTATACCCTCTGTGATCTCTGTCTTCTCTGAGTCCTCTGTGCTTTATTCCATTTTCAGTCTTCCTTCACGATAGGGTATAGCTCCAGGAATTCGCCCTGATGACACTTACCGTCGTTGATGAGTGCAGCAAACATCTCTCCCACGGTATCTATATCGTGGAAGCCGGGCAGCCGCATATTACCGTTCAGATCGGTGGTGGTAGGTCCCGGATGAACGGAGAAAATCTCCAGCGAACGTCCTTGCTGTTGGAATTCCATCGCCATCACACCCATCATAGCATTCTGCGCCGCTTTGCTCGTCACATATGCCAAGGGATGCCAGTAAGGACTGATTTCAGAAGGAACCGTAATGTTGACGATCCTTCCGCCGTTTTTCTCCAGCAGAGGCATTAAGGACTGAGTGAGCAAAAAGGTACCGATGAAATTAATGTCGATAGTCTTCCGTATGTCTTCAAGCTTGGTATGCTCACCATCTACGCTCATATCACCAGGGATTCCTGCGTTGTTTACCAAAAGGAAAAGGTCAGGATATTTCATACTTATCTCATTAGCTGCTTTTTCTATTGTGTCGCTATCTGCCAGTTCGATATTCACCCATCCTTTGACATCTATGCCTAAGGCTTTCAGTTCTTCAATAGCTTTCTCTGCTTTTTCCTGATGACGTGCTCCAATGATAACACTCCATCCTGAGAATCCGAGATGTTTGGCAATACCAAATCCTATTCCTTTGTTGGCTCCTGTCACTAATACTGTCTTTTCCATTTGTATATGATAATTAGTTGTACAATAATTTCAATCTTAAAACAGAATGCAAATTTATATAAAACTTTACAATATCAAACAATTTTCCAAGAATAATTATATGGATGGATAAAAACTTTCATTCGGAAAGGTTTCCCTTTCTCTCACGATAAGTGTTATCGTTTTTTGCTATAAAATGTGTGTTTTTGAAATAATATCGCTATATTTGCACAGAATTTCTTATCTGAGGAATGGAGGGAATAGATTTGTCTGTCGTCAAAAGGTGGGATAACCAGTCTGTTACAATGCTTTATAAGGCATATTATAAGGCTTTGTACAGTTATGCTCGTCAGATGACGGGTAAGGAAGAGACTGCGAAAGACATTGTTCAAGAAGTATTTTTTAAGACTTGGCAAAATCAGGGGACATTCGAGACGGAAACCGCTTTGCGCGCGTACCTTTATAATGCTGTACGCAATGAGAGCATCAATTACATGGAGCATCTTCGCAGGGAAAGTGACAGGAAACTGTCTTTCCTTAAGAAAATGAGGGAGATGCAGATGGATGTTAATGGTGATTTACTGGTCCATAAAGAGGAAGTCTATCGAATGTTGTTTGAGGCCATTGATTCCTTACCCAAGAAACAACGCGAGATTTTCTTGCTGACTATGAAGGGGAAGAAAAACAGCGAGATAGCTGAAGCTATGAATATAAGTGTAAATACTGTTAAGTCACAGAAGAAAAGCGGAATGGAGAAACTCCGTGATCGTATGACTCCAGAATCTTTTATGCTGGTTTTATTCCTGATAAACTTATAATTCTACTAAAATAGACACACCCGTTTTTTATTTTTGTTTGTTTAAGAAATAAAAAACGGAGAATGGAACATTATAATGTAAACCAGTTACTCGCTCGTCTATTGCTTGGCAAGGCCTCTGAAAAAGAGTGTGCAGAGTTGGAGAAGCGTGCTAACAAAAATGAAGTTCAACAGATTATTGATGCTGATGATCTTGCCGATCGGTATCAATATTATGCTGAAGCGGATTTGGATCAAGCCCTTAGTGAGATGCAAGAGCGGATGTCACGGTCATACACGAGGACGAAGTTGCTCAGTCCTCGTTTCTACCGCATTGCTGCCGTCATCGCCTTGTTGATTGTGGGTGGTACTTTTTGGTATCATCGTGAATACACGCGGGTTACCCCGCCGGAGATTCGTCAGGAAGTTGCTCAAGCTATGAAGTATAGTCGCGAGAGTGGTTTTCAGGGTGGAGAGATTATCAGTTCTAAAATGTCAACTCAGAAGATTCTGACTGATGAAGAATGTACATATTATCACGTGGACGATAACTTTGCAGATCAGTTGGAAAAAGCTAAACGTATCACTACCTATCATAATAAGGAATATTGGGTAACGCTGGATGACGGATCATTTGTTCATCTTAATAACGATAGTCGACTGATTTACCCTGAGAAATTTGGCGACCGAAGGGAAGTTATTCTTGAGGGTGAAGCGTATTTCATGATTGCTCATGATAGAAGCCGAAGGTTCGTGGTACATACATCTCAGGGAGATGTGAAGGTTTACGGAACAGAGTTCGTCGTCAATACCCATAAAGAAGCGAACTCTGTCAGTGTTGTACTTGTCAAAGGATCTATTGGTTTTACACCCTCTGAAGGGAAAGAAGTTAAGATGGTTTCAGGCCAACAGCTAATAACCACAAACAACAATTACATATTACAAGAGATAGACACCACACCATATACAGCTTGGATAGAGGGTCGTATGGTATTTGATAATTGTCCGCTTGATCAACTCATGCAGGTTATTGGTAGATGGTTTGGCATTAATTATCGTTTTGTTGATAGTGATCTTAAAAAGGTTCATTTCAGTGGAACCTTGGATCGCTACGGCAATTTATCAGACATATTGAATGCTATATCGACATTATCAGCCGCTGAGATATCTATCAAGGATGGCGTGGTCGTTTTGAAAAAGGTGAAAGAATGATTATCTATATGTTAAATTTAAACATTAATTTTATGAAAAAACCCCAAAAAAGAGAGACTCTGATTACACTGATGATCATTGCACTGATGATGATGTGTCAAGTGGGATGGGCACAGCAAGCGATTGACAAAACGGTCAATCTGAACATGCGTGCTGTCAAGGTAACGCAACTCTTTAATGAGTTGAATAAGCAGACAGGAATCAACCTTGTCTATAATACTGACGAAGTTGGGAGTTTACCACTTATTACCGTGGTGGAGAAGAACACAACTTTGCGTCAGGTGCTCGATAAGGTGATGCCTAAGATTGGATGTTCCTATCAAGTGAAAGGGAATGTTGTGACTATTACTAAAAGAAGTAATGATGGGAAAACAAGAAAAATCTCTGGAACTGTGATAGATGAGACAGGTGAGCCACTCATTGGTGCAAGTATTACGGTGGTTGACAAAAACAAATTTGCAGCTACGGATGCTGAAGGTCATTTCACCATTGAGGGAATATCTGCCAATGACAGATTGCAGGTTTCATACATTGGAATGAAAACTGTAATTGTCAATGCTTCAGATGGTGTCATCACACTAAAGTCAGACAATACCATTGAAGAGGTCGTTGTTACTGGTATTTATACTCGTAAAGCCGAAAGTTATACCGGTTCTGCAACAACAGTCTCCGGTAAAGATCTCGTTCGGGTAGGAAACCAGAATCTGTTCCAAAGTCTTAAGTCATTAGATCCCTCGGTATATATTGCGGATAATTTAACCATGGGATCTGATCCTAACTCTGTACCATCCATGTCTATGAGGGGAACATCTTCTTTCCCGGCTGAAACATCTTCATTAAAAAGTAGTTACCAGCATCAGCCTAACGAGCCCTTATTTATTTTAGATGGATTTGAGACAACAGCAGAGCATGTCATGGATTTGGATATGAATCGCATTGAGAGCGTAACCATTCTGAAGGATGCATCTGCCAAGGCCCTTTATGGTAGTAAGGCTGCGAATGGTGTTATCGTTATAGAGACAAAACGATTAGCTGGCACTGATACACGTGTTACCTATAATGGCAGTATCAATTTAGAGATGCCAGACTTGACCAGTTATGATATGACCAATGCCATGGAAAAGCTGCAGGTTGAAATGTATGAAGGACTTTATTCTGCAGCCCAGAATGGTGGTTATGCGACGTCTGAGTTAGAGGCCCAAGAACTGTATCAGAAAAGATATAAAAAGGTTCTGGAAGGTCTGAGTACAGACTGGATGTCAAAACCCTTACATATGGGTGTCGGCCATAAACATAACCTGAATGTTGAAATGGGCGACGCACGCTCACTTCGTGCCGTCCTTAACTTTACCTATAATGATGTACAGGGTATCATGAAAGGTTCTAATCGTAGAAATATTTCCGGAGATGCAAGCATATCCTATCGTAAAAAGAACCTTTTGTTTAAGAATATTCTAAGTGTTGTTTCAAATAACAGTAAAGACTCTCCTTATGGAACTTTCTCCGATTATGTAATAATGAACCCCTATTGGGAGGCAGAAGATGAAAACGGCAAGGTTTTAAGATGGGCAGAAAACAGTAAGCAAAATGCAGAATACGCAACAGCTTCTTCTATTCCCAATCCTATGTATGATGCCTACATCGGTACTAGTCTGAAATCTTCTTATTCGGAAATCGTAGATAATTTTTACACAGAGTGGACAATTAGTCCTGACTGGAAAGCTATTATCCGATTAGGAGCAGAACATAAGCGGAATGATGCCGACAGTTATTACCCAGCTATGCATTCCCGTTTCGCAAGCTATATTCCTTCTCAGAAGGCACGGCGAGGCTTATACATTATGGAAAATGGCAAGCAGACACAGTTAAGTGGTGACCTTAACATCAATTACAATCATTCGTTTGGTGAACATCATCTTTTTGGAAATGCCGGATATTTCGTTTCTGAGACTAAGTATCAGGCATATCAGCATCAGGCTGAAGGATTTGCCAATAATACGGCTGCTGATGCAACATTCGCAAGAAGCTATGCGGAGGGTACGACTCCGACTGGTTATGGATCAGTGAATCGTGAGATGAGTTTCCTCGGCGCCCTTTCTTATGACTATGGCAATCGCTATCTTTTAGATGCCACTGTACGTGAGAGTGCTTCCTCTTTATATGGAGCAGATAAGCGATGGGCAAACAGTTGGTCATTCGGACTTGGATGGAATGTGCATAATGAACCATTCCTTAAAAATGTGGCGTGGCTGCAGCAGTTCAAGATACGCAGCTCTATTGGTTTGACAGGTAACCAGAACTTTAGTACTAATGAGGCTATCGCCACATACAGATACTTTGCTGGTGTTATTTATGAGGGCCAGATGGGTGCATACTTGAACACGATGCCTAACAGTCTGCTGATGTGGGAACAGAAGAAGGACTATAACTTAGGATTTGACTTGAAAGCATTTGGCCTTTCCCTTTCCTTTGATATCTATAGGGCTGATACGAAGAATATGTTGACTAATGTCACAATACCTACTTCTACGGGCTTCAGTTCTGTAAAAGACAACTTAGGACTTGTCAGGAATTCAGGTGTAGAGATCAAGGCTAATTATACTCCTTTTAGCTCAAAGAATGGATTCTTGTCTGTTTATGGATCATTCGTATATACCAAAAACAAGATTATCACATTGTCTGAAAGCATGCGTGAGTATAATGCCCGGATGATGGCTTTGGCTGCGGAGAATACTCAGTCGGCTCCTGTTTTGATGTATCAAGACGGTCTGTCTATGAATACGATCTGGGCCGTTCCCTCTGCTGGTATAGATCCACAGTCAGGTAACGAGTTATATATTAAGAAAGATGGTACCTTAACATATGCCTATGATTCATCGGATATGATAGCTGCTGGAGATGCTACTCCTAAATATCGTGGAAATGCTGGCTTTACGGCAGAGTATAAGGGTTTCGGTCTGACGGCCACTCTTACTTATCTTGCAGGTGGACAGATGTACAACAGCACACTTGTAAGTAGGGTAGAGGATGCGGATATCCGGTATAATGTTGATCGCCGTGTATTGACAGGACGTTGGCAGACTCCAGGTCAGGTTACACAATACAAGAGGTATAATGCCAATTCTGTAACACGGGCTACTACACGTTTCGTACAAGACCGTAACGAATTGTCGTTGTCATCTATCAGCGCATATTATGAGTTCCCCAAATCGATTTACTCAAAATTGTATATGCAGCGTCTTCGCTTTGCTGCCTATCTGAATGATGTCGCAACATTCTCTTCCATCAAGGTGGAGCGAGGCACAAGTTACCCCTTTGCCCGTACCCTGTCCTTCTCTTTATCAGCAACATTCTAAAAGGATATTATTAATTCAAACGATATATGAATACAATAAAATATAATATACTAAGGACTCGCGCAAAATATATTTTGCCTTTCATCCTTTTATTAATCATACCGTCTTTATCATCATGTGATGATTGGTTCGATGTGACCTCAAGCAATGAGGTAAGAGAAAAAGATCATTATAACAATGATATTGGCTTCCAGCAGACACTTATTGGGTGCTATATCAGAATGGCTCAGCAAGATCTCTTTGGAAAGACACTTTCTTGGTATCTTCCTGATATCTTGGCCAATGAAACCAGAAGTTACTCTGGCGTATCTTCTACATTCGCAGCAGAAGAATATATGTGCCAGAACCACTCTTATACGAACACCTATACGAAGAGTCTGATGGAGAGTATCTGGAGCAGTGGCTACAGTGTCATTGCCAATGCCAATGAGGCATTAGCTGTGATTGATGAAAAAGAATCACAGATGGATCTTATCAATTACCATGTTATTAAGGGTGAGTTGCTGGGTATTAGGGCATTTATGCATTTCCAACTTCTCCGTCTTTATGGTTATGGTGACTGGACCTCGCGGAAAGCTGAGCTGGATTCCAAGAAAACATTACCTTATGTAATAACGGTTAACAAGGATTTAACAGAACAGGCCACGGGTAAAGATTATTTCGCAATGCTTGAGAAAGACCTTTCAGAGGCAAGTTCATTATTGAAAGATTATGATCCTGTATGTGGTGTTCACGAATCATCTTACTATGATGAGGTTAATGATGCCGGATTCTATAATAACCGAAACTCTCACCTCAATTACTATGCAATAAAAGCTCTGCAGGCTCAGGTGTATCAGTGGGAAGGGAATTACAGTGATGCACAGGCAGCGGCCGATGAGGTCATCAATGCTTTAGGCAACGGAGCCAACATCCGTTTTGATAATGAGAACACATTCATTCTTTCGATGATGGATGCCAGTACGCTTAACAACTCTAACAAGAGTATGGTCTCTGAGGCATTGTTCTCGCTGTCTATTCAGGATCTGTCACAGATGCTTAACTCGTATATTAATCCTACTTATAAAGATGTCGATTACCATGCTATCTATCTTACTCCTCAGCAAGCAATGGATTTGTATGATGATCCCGAAACAGAACAGAATGAGACCTCATTGGATATCCGCTTTACCACATTATTATACCATAATGTCACTAATCCGTCTTTTGAAGGATATGTACCCCTCAAATTCGTTCAGGATAATCTTACCTCATATCATGTTAACAAGATACCAGTCCTCAGACTTCCTGAGGTATATTATATTGCTGCAGAATGTTATTTGAATAATGGTAACTTGCAGAAAGCGATGGATCTTGTGAATGTCATTAGGGAGAAACGCGGACTCTATACTCCTTTGTCAGGTCTGTCCTCTGAAGAAATTAAAGAGCAGATAAAGCGAGAGTACAGAAAGGAATTCCTTGGAGAAGGAGAAATCTTCTATTATTACAAACGTACCGGTGCATCTTCCATACCCAATCATGAGGAGATGACAGATGCGGATTACTTATTGCCATATCCTGATTTAGAGATACAGTCTGGCAGAGTTCAATAATCATAAAAACAGAAAGAATATGAAAAAGTTATTATATTTGTCTTTACTTCTTCTTGTCGTTGTCGGCTGTAGCAAAGATGATGTAGATGTTTATAACGAGGAAAATGCGGCAGTCAGGTTTGTTACTTCAGGTACAAGCTGGCCAAGAGTAGAACTTGAGATGGGTGGCATTTCTTATAGCAGCAACGAGTGGTTGTTATACAACAATTTTACATTCCTGGATGACCCTATGGCTACCCAACATGATTATGATATTCCTTTGGTGCTGATTGGCAAGACCTCAAGCAGAGACAGAAAGGTAGCATATTCGATAGAGCCTGAGACTACCGCTCCAGAGGGCTCTTATGAGATCGTTGAGGCTGTTATACCGGCAGACTCTCTATATGGTCATATTCGTGTACGGGTTTTCAATGTTGAGGAACTAAGTGATAGTACATACGAGCTTCGTATTCGACTGACCTCATCAGAGGATCTTGCAGCAGGTCCTAAACAGTATATCACAGATCATTTCTCATGGAATAATCAAATTACTGCTCCATCTAACAATAACCATATCCGTACTTATAATATGTTGGTAGCAGGTATGGCAAGCTTTATTTCCACTAGTATGGCATGCTATAGTCCGAATGCATTAAGAGCAATCGTAGCAGCTACAGGATGGGATGATTGGGACGATTATGATGTTCATGGCACACAATATAATAATGCCACAACTTACAAAAGCTATAAGTACCTGCCTCGTTATACTTGGATCTATACAGATCAGTCGTATATGGGATATGCGGCAAAATTACGAGATTGGTTGAAGAGCTACGAAGAAAAGAACGGATCACCCTTATTGCATGATGCAGGTAATTTGAAAGGTAAGCCTGTCGAGGCGCGCAGTTATTAATTCTAAAACGAATGTACATTATGAAAAAAACAAATATTACAACGATTGTACTATCACTGTCACTGATTGCCCTGATGGCATCCTGTTATAGCGATGATAGTACATTGGCAGACAATCCTATTAGTGGTTTAACCATTACTACTGATGGTGATGAGACCCTCTATACCAGTTACTTGGACTATCTCGATATAAATCCTATTGTAAACAGGGGTACAGCATCAGATACTGTGGGCCTTACCTATCGTTGGCAAATTACAGAGGTTGCCAAAGACCAGGCCGATTGGATAGATATAGGATCAGATTTAAATCTTCATGCTGTTATGAATAATCCAATTGCCACCACGCCTTATTATTTGAAACTGACTGTTACCGATCCTCAGCAAGGAGGGATAGAAGTTTATAAGATGTGGAAGGTATATATCAACAGTGCGTTCCTTGATGGTATATTGGTTGCTGATACACGAGATAATCAAAGTTCAGATTTCTCACTTGTCATGAGTAAGGACCTTACCTTGAACTATAAGAATGATGAGCATATCTACTATGGCATATTGGAAAAAGCGAATGGCGAGCCACTCAATGGATTAATGTCACAACTGACTTTTCAGATGTATGGACGTCCTATTTTCTCACATACGAACCAAGTATGGGCAGTCATGGATGATGGAGATTGCGTTCGTTTTGATACAGAGGATTACTCACAAACAGGCAGATTGAGTGAGGGTGGTATCATGACCTACCGTCCAGAAGGGTTGAAGTGTACCAATTCTTTCATAGCAGCGATGAGATTTTTCTTAAATACCGATAAGAACATTTATCAGTTCAATACTACATCAGCCAATAATTTCGGATGGTATGATGCTGCGGCAAGTAACTATAAGATCGATAATGGTGTTGTAGCAGCTACTACCTATTATGATACATATTATCAGAATGCCATATGGTATGATGCCACTAAAGGTTGCTTTGTTTATGCCTCTGGAAATATTCAGATGCAGTATGGAACGGATTTCGCTGCAAACAGCTATTTTGATCCAAGCAATATGGCTGGCTATACAGCCATTGCTGCAGGTATGACCACAGATTCCAAGACTCCAGCTTTTGTCATGAAAGAGAAGTCTTCTGGTAACTATGCCATTTACACCTTTACACGATATGAAGAGGCCCAAGGGTATTGGGATGACACCTGGACATATTGGACAGAGACAAAGCCTGAGGTACCTCATAGCGCAAGAATGCGCTTTGACATTCCAAGTGAAGGTAAACAACTGCTTGACAATGCTGTATCCGTTTTTTTTGCAGCCGACCAATCCATCTTATATGTTGCTACTTCCACGGGTATTTATACCATGAATTTTGCAGGAACGTCATTGACCGTTAATACGAATCCGGTTTTTACACCTGCGTCGGGCGAAAAGATAACCAAAGCCAAACTATATACACAGGGTATGTATATGATAGAAGCTGAGCGAGTGGGTGATCCCAGTAGTGGTGACGGCATCTTCAGTGAATTGCCTTTCAACAAAAAGGCTGTGATGATTGCCACCCAGAAAAGTGATTATGACGGAAATATGATTGTTGTCCCCATGATCCAGTTAGGAACGGGTAATCTTGATGGAAAAAATGCCCGTACATATACTGGGTTCGGCAAGATCTTAGATTTCTGTACCACAGCTTATTAAATAACATAACGATGTCTGTCTTTACGGGAGTTAAATGCTTTAATATGGCTAAACTCCTGTAAGACAGATTCTTGTTGACAAATGATTAAACAGTATAATTATAAACTTACACACTAATAATGAAAAAAAGTATAATAGCATTAGTTTCTCTTATTTTTATTTCTGTTTCAGTTGAAGCTGGTAAACCAAGACTATTTTTCTGGAAGAAAAAATCAAAAGTAGCGGCAACTGATACCGTCGCCAAAAAGAGTGATTATGAAAAGTTGTTCTCAAAAAAACATCAGGTGGCCAAGGGAATGATTACCCTGCATCAGATTGATGGTAAAGTTTATTTTGAGATGCCTTTATCCTTGTTTGATAAAGACATGCTTATTGGCTCCACCATTACCAATGTCTCTGACAATAAGAATGGTGTCGTAGGCTCTAAGCCAACACCACCATTACATATTAAGTTTACGAAAAACAAGACTCATGTCCAACTGCGTGAGGTCAATACCGACTATATTGCTACTGAGCGTGCTGTTGATCAAGCCTTGAAGAAAAGCATGGTTGATGTGATCTTGGAAAACAAGAAGATTGCTGCATATAACAAAGATTCTTCTGCCGTTGTGTTTGACATGACCTCATTCTTTCTCAGCGATAATAAGAGAATGTCACCATTTGATCAGAATTCAGCTTACTCATCAAGTTATAAGCGAACGGAAAGTTACAAGAGCGACCGCTCGTTCCTGGTCGGTGTAAAGGCATTTGATGATAATGTGTCTATCAAAAGCAGTCTCTCTTATACATTTACACTTACCAACGCGGCAGGACAGGCCGTGTTAAAGGATCAGCCGTTCACAGCCGAGATGACACGCTCTATTAGGTTATTGAAGGAGAAACCATACCGTCCACGTATTGCAGATTACCGTATAGGCTATTTCTTCACTCAGCGGGAACAGTTAGGAGATGCTTCCGCTACTTCAATGCCCGTTTATTTTACTAATCGCTGGGATTTGCAACCTAAGGATTCCGCTGCCTATCGTCGTGGGGAGATTGTAGATGTAGTAAAACCTGTAGTTTTCTATATAGATAACACATTCCCCTCCAAGTGGAAACCTTATATTATGGAGTCGGTTAATCAATGGAGTAAGGTCTTTGAAGAAGAATGCCATTTGCGAAATGCTGTTGTCGCAAAAGAGTTTCCTACAGATAATCCAGAGTTTGACCCGGATAATATCAAGTACAGCTGTATTCGTTATGCACCTGTGAATATCCGCAATGCGATGGGTCCCTCTTGGGTGGATCCGCGTTCTGGAGAAATTCTAATGGCTTCTGTATATGTATATCATGATTTCATAAAGCTTATCAGCAATTGGCTATTGGTACAGACAGCCCAGGCTGATCCTGATGTCCGTACGATCAATATCCCTGAGCCTATCATGGGTGACGCCATCCGCTACGTCATAGGCCATGAGGTAGGACACTGTCTTGGATTAATGCATAATATGGGTGCGTCTCATAATTTCCCTGTAGAAAAACTGCGTGACCCTGCTTTTACTCAGAAATATGGCACGACACCAAGTATTATGGATTATGCCCGATTTAACTATGTGGCACAACCTGGTGACAAGGAGCGTGGCGTAAGGTTAACACCTCCTCAGTTCGGTGTGTATGACCGCTATGCCATCAAGTGGGGATATACTCCTGTCTTTGATATGGATGAGAAACAAGAACAGGCCTATATGGAGAAGTGGATTAGTGACTCTCTGCGTGTCAGCCCTTGGTACCGATATGGAAAACAACAGTTTAACATGCCATTCACCGATCCACGTTCCATGAATGAGGATTTGGGTGATGATGCTGTGAAAGCTACGAAATATGGTGTAAAAAACCTGAAGTATATCATGGCACATTTAGATGAATGGCTCAGTGGCGAGGAGGTTACGGAGGAGCATCGTAAAGATCTGCTTCAGAGTATCGTTCAGCAATATGCCCTATATACTCAACATGTTGCCAGCAATGTGTTCGGCTACTGTCGGAATGAGGCTAAGGATGGTGATGGTCAAGAGAGAATCATCCCGCTGAAGAAAGAAAAACAGGTGGAAGCTTATAAATACCTGTTCGAGATGTATGAAGATCTGGATTGGATGGATAATCGTGCTCTGTTAGATAAGATTCCATTATCTGGCTCTCCCAAGGGAACGTTGCGAGGCTATATGAACAGCAACTTGTTTGCCCTTCCTATCCTGATTGGCCAGTATAACAATGTTGACAAGAAATCATTACAGCCTAAAGAAGCTTTGGACATGCTGTATGATTTCGTCTGGAAACCTACGATTCAAGGAAAGAAGTTGAGTGAGTGGCAATGCAAGTTACAAAAGGCATACCTTAATAATTTCTTAAATAATAGTGGGTTTAGCACGAAGGCCTTCAGTAGTTCAACGGCTATTACCAGTCAATCCATAGATATGATGGAGAAGACGTTCGTTTGCACGCAATTAGAAGGAACCGAATCATATAATCCGGTAGCAGGCTTTGAGCCGCAACCACGTCAGCAATTCAATTTATCTTCTACGGTCTCACAGGCTGACCTATATGTCTATTTGCAAAGGGCACAACGGCTGATAAAGTCAAGAATCAGCAGTTCTTCTGGTGATACAAAGGCTCATTATGAATTGTTAGACAAAGTACTGAGTAATGTGATTAAATAAGGGAGGAAATATATATGAAAAAAATTATAGCCATTATTTTCTGCTTTATATTTGTGACTTCTTTTTCATCCGCTTCAACGGAGTATATATTGAAGAAAAAGACTAAGAGTAGTGCCAGCAAGAATAAGGTCGAGAAAAAGAAAGACGGGTATGCGAAGCTGTTTAAGGAAAAGAAAAAGCTTACTTCTTGTAAGACCAATGACGTAGGCTTGTTCCTTTATGAAGATAAACTGTATATGGAATTACCTCTATCCAATATGGGCAGAGAGTTTCTTATCAGTTCGGTGATATCCAGTTCCAGCAGTCTTTTGCTCAATGGAAAGAATGCCAATCAGCCGTTATGTGTAGTGATTGACAAGATAGATACGTTGGCTGTCTTAAAAGCACCCCGTGGAATTTATGCTGTCGATACTGGTGAGAGGGATTTGCAAAATGGAGTAGAGGGTTCTCATAGTGAGCCTATCATCGCAGTCTTTCCCATCAAGGCTTGGAATGCTGACAGTACAAAATTTGTTTTTGATGTAACATCCTTCTTTAAGTCATCAGACAAAAGAATCTTTGATGTGACAAATGAACCATATGGTGATGGTCTCTCAATATCATCAGTCAGCGTAAAAAGCGAAAATGAGTTTTTTGAGGATATTGTCGCTTACGACAAATGTGTGTGTGTAAATAAGACTTTCTCAGGAGAACTGACACTAAGGATGATGTTAGGTGAGATATCAGATAAACCTTTTTGCCAATTCAATTTACAGACCCTTATCACATTGTTGCCAGAATCAGCCAATATGATGAAGCCACGTGAGGCGAATGGAAACGTAGGAACAGGATATGTCAGGTTTGAGGACTTCCGTAATATAGCGGATGTTAAAAAAGGATACTATGTTACTCGCCGGCGTTATCAGAAAGGAGACGATATCACTTTCTATGTGGATACCATTATGAGTGAATCATGGAGAAACGCTGTCGCCAAAGCTGCAGAAGGGTGGAATGATGCCTTTGAGCATCAGAATTTGGGAAGGCCTATCAAGTTGCTGCCATATCTTGCAGACTCTACCTTCAATAGTGGTGACCCTCTGAAGAATATTATCTCTTTTGCCAATAATATGGAACAGAGCGTGACTACAAGAAATATTATTGATCCACGAACAGGTGAGATTCTCAGTTCTCGTATCAGGATTCCACGCAATCTCGTTAATGATGTCCGGCGCAACGGAATCACTAAGATGGCTGAGGTGGATGAGCGTTACCGCACTTATTATATTCCTGATGATTTGCTCTGTGAGATCTTGCAGGCAAGGGTGCTTACAGCGTTTGGCAGAAGTTTAGGCTTGTCAACAAACTTGTCCGGCTCAGCAGCCTATTCTCCAGAACAGCTCCGCTCACCAGAGTTTACGCAGAAGTATGGGATTACCGCATCTGTCATGGATGGTATGATCTATAACTATCTGGCTATGCCTGGTGATAAGGAACGGGGTGTTGTCCTGACATTCAACAAACCAGGTATTTGTGATGAGTTTGTATTGAAATATCTCTATACGCCGGTGTATAATGAAGATATTGCCACCTTGAAAAGCTGGGTACTGGAACATGCTGGGGATGCGCGTTTTAATTATGGGAAAAAAACACTAAGTCTCGCTTCAGATCCCTATGCACAAGAAAATGATTTAGGTAATAATCCTGTTGAGGCTTTTGAAACATTATTTCATCATTTGAAGTATGCTGCCAACCATTGTGCAGAATGGTTTGACAGAGACCATCTGCCAACGGATTTTACGGTTTTTTTTCCAGAGTTTATCGCTTTAGAGATTATCAACCAGATTAGACCAATGAGTATGTATATAGGAGGAATCTCAAATAATAATTGGATACCAGAATGTTGTACACCGACATCCATTCCCGTTCCAAAGAGCATTCAACGCAATGTCCTTATCTCAATGTTGAAGAATTTTGGTGATTTATCATGGATGGATAAATGTGACGATATATTAAAGTTACATGCTATAACAAATGGTGTAGATGGATGGAGTGACCGAAACAGACTTGCAGTTTCTGTTTATCTTTTCAACCGTTTATCAAGAATGAGTTTGAGTGTAGATCACTCAAAAGATCCATATACACCAAGTGACTTCCTCAATGATGTTGAAGATTACTGCTTTGCATCGGTTAAAAAAGGAAGGAGTTTGACAGATAAAGAACATTGGGCAATATCCACATACATAAGTTTATTAATACAGAATTCAACAGAATTAAAAACAATTTCTGATGATAAGAAGAAAAAAAGTGAGTCACTAGTTGATAGCAATATTATTTCGGCTTTCTCTATGATTAATAATGTAGGTGTGGAACCTGTATCAGAACTGGAATATTATCATGCTCACGATTTGTCCGCATTGATTTATCAAAAGTTAAAAGATGCTCGTCATCTGTTGACAAAAGCAAGAAAACATGCAATCGGAGACTACGAGAAAGGGAAGATAGATTATCTTATTATGTTGACAGAAAGAGTCTTAAAGTAATTAATAGTTAATTATAAATTTTGAATAATGATGAAAGTATTGCTTTCAATTTTGCTCTTATTGAGCGTTTGTACAAGCGTTTACGCTGATAAAATAACTGTTACAGGGAGAGTTACAGAAAATGGTGATGGCATTCCCGTGGTAAATATAACAGAGAAAGGAACTAATAATACTGTTACAACGGATATGGATGGAAACTATTCAATCACAGTGGAGAGAAATGCAATATTAGTATTTTCAAGAATTGGATATCTCGGTGTTGAAATTCCAGTTAATAATTTGACAACTATTGATTGTGAACTACAACCAATTGAACTTACCTTGATTACAATGTCAATTCCAATACAGGATTGTTGTATGCAACTGCCAACTTTATGTTAGTTTTGTTATTTCAAATTATAAATTAATTATTTAAAACCAATCAATTATGAAAAAAATCTTTTTTTTACTATTCCTTTCTGCTTGCATAGTTAATACAGCTAATGCACAGAAATTCTATGTTACAGGAAATGTCACAGATAGTATTAGTGGTGAAACTATATGGGGCATGGCAGTTATAGTGAAAGGTACGACTATTGGTACTGTTTGCGATTTAGATGGCAATTTCAGGTTGCCTGTCAATTACAATGATGTCCTAGTTTTTTCATTTATTGGTTACAAGACAATTGAATATAAAATAACTGGCAGGGATAGGTATCTCCCTATTATAATTCAAATGGTGGAAGATAATGGAGATGAGGGTATTACCAAAGAATACTCAAGGAACGGCTCTTTAGATGCGAAACATCTTTTATCTTTAGGTTTATTAAATGATAAAGGATTGGATTGTAATTGTAATGAATAATTCCATCTAATAAATAATACCAAAAGAAGTAATTATATGAAAAGATTATTAAATCTATTTATGCTCTTCCATCTCGCCATTTTATGTCACGGCCAGATGATTGTAGAGATATGTGTTTTGGATTCCGTATCTAAAAAACCTATTTATAGTGCAATGATATTGGATAAAGAAACCCAAACCGGTACTGCAACCAATATGGAAGGAAGTGCTCAGGTGATTATTATTCCAAACCACACGATTATCGTTTCTAAAGATGGCTATCAATCCAAGGAAGTAACAGTTAAAGATAAAATGGATATCTATTTGATTCCAGAGGAAAAGAAATGTAAAACTAAAAAGAGTAAATGAGTATGAAAAAGATGATGGTTTTATTACTAATGTTGAACATTAGCATGGTAAGTTTCGCACTTGTGGATTATCATTTCAATGTTAAAGATGATGCCGGTGAGCCCATTGCAGGTGCAACAATCATTGTAATACAGACTGTAACAGGAACCGTAACTGACATGAATGGTGATGCGTTAATAACAACTGGTGTGGATAATCCCAGATTTTCAGTTTCACATATTGGCAAGCTGCCTGCAATCGTTATTGCTGTCAAAAATAAATTCAGATATGATGTCATTCTACATGAACCATCCACTGCTTACAATTTATATCAACCCATTACCATTCCTTGGAAATCTATAATATCATATAGTCCATGGGAGCCGTATCAGATGGTATGATAAATTACTTTTTTGCAGGTGTTGGACCAACACCTGCAAAACCTCACCTCAGTATTGGTCTATTTGTTAATAACAACATTATTAGGATCATTGAACGAAATGAAAAGATTAAGAACCGTCTTGTTAATTATTGGACTGTTCACGACATTTACATCTGTAGCACAGTATAAGGAAGCTTTTAAAAAGATCCCAGGTAATCGCTTGGTTGTTACTGTAAACGGACCGGAGAATGTCCAATTAAAAGATATAGATGTATTCTTTCTGTATTTCACAGACACGATACGTCCAGACAGACATATTAATAATACATTTATCTTCGACAGGTTGATCCTTGGTGAATATTATGTGGGAGCCAAAGCTAAAGGATTCGAGCAAGTGGTAGACACAGTAAAGATTGATTTTCAGAACGAAGCGAAGAAAACCCTCACACTAAAAAATCGTCTTGTCAAGTTGCCAGGTATAGTGGTAAAGGGGAAAACCCCCATGATGACCTATAAGGGCGACACCATACAGTTTAATCCCGCGGCTGTAAACATTATGGAGGGTGACATGGCAAGGAGTATCCTGGAACAAATGCCTGGAGTAAGCGTTGCGGACAACCTTATTACTATTCAAGGGAATCCTATAGAAAGTACCTACGTGGATGGACGAAAACTGTTTGGTGACAATCCGACAATGGCTATTGACCATGTGAGTGCCGATGATGTGCTGACAATAAAAGCTTACGAGGAAACAAAAAAGAGAAAACAAGGGAAGAAACTTGACAACAGAAAAGACAGGAACTGGGTAATGGACATCGTGACGAAAAGTAAAATGGTTAACTCCACTGACGCACAGATGTTGGCATCCGCTGGTGCAACTCTGGGGGAAGTTGGTCGGTCGGGACATCACTTTCGTGGTGCCATAGGCGGTGTGTTTAATTTCTTCTCCGACAGTTTGTTGGTCAATGCTAACATAATGCATAACAATTTTGATATTGCTTCGAACAACAATACCATCTTCTTTCGTTTGAACAACAACTTTCCTAATTATAGTGACAATACTGTGGTAGGAGTCAACCTGAAGCGACAATGGCTAAAACGTAACAACGGAATCACGGAGTGGAGCATAAACTATCAGTTTTCAAGGATACACATGGAAATTGACCGACAGACGAAAAAGGAATATATCGCCACGGAGGATTATGAATGGCGAAACAGCATAACCAACTCAACACGGGATCATCAGGACAACAAGCACCAGATTGGGAGCGGAATGAAGATAGAACATGAGCGTTGGGGAACATTGAAGGCATCGGTCTCACAGACATTCTCTCATCGGAGGGCAAATAACACCGACCAGATGACGGAGAACAGTAGCTTTATGTCATTCACCTCATCCACTGATAACAGGCATCGCTACAAGGATGAGGAGACCGAGGTGATTTTGTCTCACGGTGTGCAAGAGAAATCATGGGAAATGCAAAACGAGGCTAAATATCACCAGGGACATAAAGACCGGGTGGAATACCGTATTAACGGCATGGCTTATAATGATGACACAGAGCACATTGATAATAGGTTGGAGATCCCGTTGGATCAGAGACAAGAACAATGGATGCTGAATCCCACCTGGATTTTATATATTGATAAGGAACGTAAGAATCGGTTGATTGTTGAATACAAATACATGAACAGCAAGGACAACATTAACCAAGTGGCCAAAAATGATCTGACAGATGGCATCGACTCCTTGAACACCTACTCTTACCGTCAACATTCTATATCGCACTCTTTCCAAGTGGATTATGGATCTATGTTAAACAATAATATCGGATGGGGGCTAACATTAAATCCGTCAAGAAGCCAGATCAGTGACTTACGAGAAGATGTGGGTAAGGAGAAATATTCATTCAAGGGTCTTGGTGGCGTTATCTCTTTTGGTACAAAACCTAACAGACATCATTTAGTCTCAATGTATTTTGAGCGTAAGCAGGTATTGCCAAACATTACGCAGCTAAGAACTACGGTCGACAACTCGTTCCCCTATATGGTCACGACAGGCAATCCCACTCTCAAGGCCATGTATAAACATAGTTTACATTTTCAATATAATTATGATGGCAACCATGGTGAAAGGTTTGTTTTAAATACCGCCGTTACCTCAACCCAGGATTATATCAGTAATGCCATGCGCTATTTCCCTGAACCAGAGTTCTTACCGACATGGGGATTTACCGCTGCCAAGGGAAGCACACTCAGCTCATTTGAGAACCTCCATGGGGCATGGAACGTGGAAAACAGTATAGACATAAATTTGCCAATAACGAGTATAAGAAGTTTTGTAGGTATCTTTCTTAGGGATGATTACGCAAGGCTTCCTTCTTTGTACAACTCGACACAAAGATATACCTATTCAAATATATTCACCTCTAATTTCAGATTGATATTTAATAAAATACCTAAGACAAGGATTATATATACGGAGGGATTTCAACAGCATGACAGCCATACATCGTATTCTGAGATACGGAACAGGAATTATTCGATAACGAACACTATGGAATTATCACGATCTGCCATATTGAAATATGGTTTCTTTAAAATGCGCTATAACTTCAAATGGCAGAAGAACAGAGCCATGAATGAGATACAGCGGGATCATCTGCTGAACGTACACGCAGGTGTGAAGTTGATGAAGGGTACTGCTGAGGTCAGCATCATAGCCTTCGACCTGTTGAACAGCTATAAAGACCGCAAAATCTCTATGTTTGAAGACTATATGCAGTGGTCGGAAGGATATAACTACGGACGTTATGTGGCACTTAACTTCGTATGGAATATCAGGAAGCTGAAGACATCACGATTTGATATTGGTAGAGGTGTAAATTGGTAATTAATCGAAGGGTTAATAAAATGAAAAGAGAGTATGGCATTCTGTGTATGTTAATTCTATGTTTATTTCCAGGCATGGGATTTTCACAAATAAAGATTGGTATTTCATTAGGAGGAGAGCCTCGTACTGGTTCCATTAGGCTTACGGTAAATGGACCTAATAAAATGCCTTTAAAAAACATCGACGCATATATACTTTCTTTCACAGACACGATACGTCCTAGTAAGAAGGAAAAAGACATCTTGTTTTTTGAAAATCTGTACCCTGGTGAAAGGATGCTAAAAGTGATGGCCGATGGCTATGAAGATGTTATAGATACGGTAATGATACGAGTAGGTGTGGAGAACCGCAAAACAGTTTCCATGAAAAACAGAATGGTCAGTCTTAAGACCGTAACAGTGAAGGGGAAGACTCCTGCAATGGTTTTTAAAGGTGATACAATACAGTTCAATCCGACTGCTGCCAACATCATAGAGGGTGATGTGGCACGTGCAATTTTAGAGCAGATGCCTGATGTGGACATTAATGAGACTTCTGTCAAGGTCCATGGAAACGAGATAGAGCGAACCTATGTGGATGGAAAGAAAATCTTCGGTGATAACCCAATGACGGCACTCGATCACGTAGATGCTACAGATGTCGTCAACATCAAAGCATACGAGGAGGAAAACAAAGATAAATTCAGACGAGGAGATAAACGTAAACGATGGGTGCTGAATATTGCTTCTAAGAGTAAGATGATAAACTCCATGGATGGTAGTGCCATTGCCTCTGCAGGAAAAACGATGGGAAACACAACGATAGGCAATCATGATTATCGAGAAGCGATAGGAGGTGCTTTCAACTTTTTCTCGGAAGATCTGCTGCTGACCACAAATCTTATGCATAATAATGAGAATATTAACTCAAACCTTCCGGCTGCATTTTCACAGGTTTCTTACAATATTCCAGATTACAGTGAAAATTCATATGCAGGTCTTTCATTAGTCAGAAATTGGAGCCAGCGGAAAAAAGGTCTGACGAAAATGGAATTTGGTTATAGATATATCCGTACAAAAAAAGAAAACGGTAATCAACTGATCCGGGACTATTACGCCAATGATGACTATGAATGGAGAAAATATGAATCCAGCGGTAATACTATCAGTCGAGAAAATAAACATTCTTTCAACTCCAATCTGGTATTTGACGCAGGGAATGGACATTCTTTTCAATCTACTATAACCGGTGACTTCGTACGTAACCATGGCGTGGACTCAGGGATATTATCAGATAATACGAATAACTCAGTTTCTCAGACAAAATCAATAGTAGGTTCCCACAATATAATAAATAATATTCAATATGTTATTACTCATAACAAGGATTGGAAAAAGTACTCACTATCCACACGCTTTTCCTATAGAATAAATAATGCTGACAATACGATATCAAGAAACCTGTTAACTGTCGCTCATGGTGTGGAGACACATGATGAGTTAGAGATACCCGTTGTTATAAAAGACAGGGAAGTAAGTTTGAATACACGATTGTCAAACCATGTAAAGTGGAGCTGGCTGGATGATCTTACTATTGATTATTCTTTCTTACATAGTAATGGAAATAACAATCGGATTGCCTATGATATGCGCACAGGACTGCTGGATTCACTTAACACGTATCATTTTAAGCAGACAAAAACGCTACAACAACTTGATTTTTCTTTTAGAAAAAACAATAAACATGTAGAATATTTCATAAAGACTGGGCCTTCCATCGTCTGTCTTCGTGATAATGATCTATTAGTCCAGGATAGGTCTAAATATACATTTACGCCATGGATCCTGATCTCAAATATAAAGATCCCTCATCTTACAGAGAAGATGGCTTTTGGATTTGAATATAACATATCTTCGCATTTACCAGATGTCATGCAGCTCAGAAAAATTACGAACGATTCTAATCCTTATTATGTAATTACGGGTAATCCTTTTCTAAAGCCGTCAACCTCTCACAAGTGGAGAATTGGAAGTGAGACAAGGCTAAATAAGTATGGAAGGCAACTGTCTTCAGAACTTTCTTTTGAGACTATTCTGAACGATATTGTCAGTCGTAGCTGGTATTATAAAGATCCTACCTTCTTGCCAAACATAAAATATCAGACAATCGGTAATAGTACTGTGAGCAGCTATGATAATATACAAGGTAAGTGGAACGTGGGTGGTTCACTATCACTGCTTCTCCCTTTTACAGCTTTACGCTCCAGTGTGAAAGTATCTGTATCAGATAAATATTCACATAATCCTTATTATTATAATGGATATCGCGATGTAACGAGAATAAATGTTATATCCGGCTCAATATCCCTCAAAACCAGTTTCTTACCTCAAACCACCCTTTCTTTAACGAATACTATGAGCTATAATAATTCTCTAACTGCCCAGTCTAACCAGGGTTTTAAGGCGTTTAATAACGCATTGAATACCACGCTGAGGATTAAACAATTCATGAAACGCTTTTTCCTTAATGCCAGTTATCGTATGAGATGGCAGAAACAAATATCTCTCCATAAGATAGAACATGAGAATATGCTGAATGTATATGTCGGAACAAAACTGTTTAAGGGTAAAGGAGAATTGGGGATAGTTGTGTATGATGTTCTGAATGATGCAAATAAGCAAATATTCAAGATGCATGAGAACTACACTGAAGTGTCAGAAACGACAAACTATGGGCGTTTTGCCGCTTTGACATTCACATGGTCGTTCCGAAAACTTAATTCTTCCCGCTCAGATATTATGAGAGGGTTGACGTGGTAGTAACTATTTCAACCGAATGATATCGCTCCACCGGGTAGTGGGGTTCTTACTACGGAAATCGTGCTTGATGGCATTGGCAAAGACATCAGCTCGTCCTATGCCGTCTCTCCGAGTGTATTGCTGACTGCCTAAGACAATGGTTTCCGAGCCATTAACCTTGTTGATACGGTCAATAACGGCATCCAGTCGCTTCATCTTCTCAAACTGCTCGGCATTATAGTCGAAGAGGTCGGGCTGCATGGGTGTGGAGGGGGTGATACCCATGACGATGACACCGGCTTTCTTATAGCGGAAGCCCTTTTGAAACATACGGTGGAGTATCTCTGTGGCTGTCTCTACGATGATGGTGGTGGATGAGGTAGGCATGACGAGTCGCTGTTCCTGGAAGTTGTAATACTGTGGCAGGTCTTCACGGAATACATTGGTATGGATGAATACCGACACGATAGAGGCGACGGTGTTTTGCTGTCGCAGTTTCTCGGCGCAACGGGCGGCGTAGTTGGCCACGTGGGTGCGCATGTCGATGAAGTCGGTGATCATCCCATTAAAACTCCTGCTGGTGCAGATACTCTTTTTATTAGCCAGTTCCTCATTGGGCACGCAGTCCTCGCCATTAAGTTCTCGCCAGGTGCGCTCGATGACAATATTACGGAAGGTGGCTCTCACCCAGTCGAGGTGATGAGCAGCGAAATCGTAGGCACTCTGTATGCCTAAGTCTTTCAGTCGTGCGGCATACCGTCTGCCGATGCCCCATACATCCTCAATGGGATAGAGCTTTAGGGCCTTGATGCGCTTCTCTTCGCTGTCTATCATACAACAGTGGCGGTAACCACGGTATTTCTTGGCATAGTGTGAAGCGAGTTTTGCCAATGTCTTGTTAGGTGCCAACCCGATGCTGACGGGCATGCCCACGTTTTTCCTTATTCGTTTATACAGGTTCTCTCCCCACTGTTTCAGATCCATCTGCTCCATGCCATCAAGGTATACGAAACACTCATCGATGGAGTAACGGAAGTAGGCGGGCACCTCCTGTCGGATGATGTCCACCACACGTCCGGTCATCTCACCATAGAGCTCGTAATTGGAGGAGAAGACCGCAATCTTCTGGTTCGGGAACTGCTCCTCCAGTTGATAATAGGGCATGCCGGCCTTGATGCCCATGCGCTTAGCCTCATTGGAGCGTGCCACCACACAACCGTCGTTGTTCGACAACACCACCACGGGCTTGTCGTTGAGATCCGGTCGGAAGACACGCTCGCAGGATACATAACAGTTGTCGCAGTCAATGATGCCGTACATGGGAAGTGAAGAGTTAAGAGTGAAGAGTGAAGAATTTTGAAACAATAATCAATAACCAATTACCGAAGCAGCGAGAACAGAGTGAAACTTTTTCAACTATGCCGGGTGTTATACCAGCGGATGCCAGTTGCGGATGGTCCATATCACCACGCCCCACACCTCGAAATCGTCTTCTTCATGGATGCGGATGGGCTTGAAGTCGCTGTTGGCGGGGCGCAGTTCGATATATCCTTCAGCCTTATGGGTGAGATCGAGGTATTTGATGGTGAACTCCTCGTTGACGTAAGCCACGATAATATCACCATCTGCAGCCTCTAAGCTGCGGTCGATGACGGCTATATCACCATCACAGATACCAACGTCTCTCATCGAGTCACCATCCACACGCCCGTAGAAGGTGGCTTCCGGGTGACGTATCAGATCACGGTTGAAGTCGAGCCGGTCGTGCCGGTAGTCGTCGGCAGGGGAGGGGAACCCTGCCTTGATGGCGGGTGCCAGTTGGAGTTCCAGTTCTTTAGCGAAGTCGCTATTCAGTATGGTGATATTTCGCATGTTATTATTCTTTATTATTGGTGGTAGTATCTGCTTTGCATACCTGACACCTGGATACTAAAAAAGAGGATGTGCCTTTCGACATATCCTCTTTTTGGTAGTGGATAGGGGAATCGAACCCCTGAAAATAAAAGATAATATAAGAAACATATATTGCTGAATATCAATCAGATATAATTATTTCTATTTTTCCTTTGTTTTACTAAAATGCCTATTTTTGCCGTTGGGGTGTTAAAATTAACACCTTATTAACACCCCAAATCAAATAATTGTTGTATCTTTGCAGCCGAAAAGGAAAACAAAAGAAAATTAATCATGTCAGAAACCAGAGGGAAAAACAAAAATCTTGTTGAAGCAGGAAATCCACGCCTGCTTAAGAAAGAAGTGAAGGGCGGTACAGAGTACAGTCTCTATCTCGAATACCAGTTAGGCTATAATCGTGAGAATGGAGCCTCTATTCGTAAGAAAGAGACTCTTTCCCTATATTTGAAAGCGAATCCACGTACTCCTGTAGAACGTCAGCAGAACAAAGAAACACTTGCATTGGCAAAGAAGATCCAGTTCGAGCGTTCCCAAGAATTGCTTGACAATAAAGAGGGGTACCGACTGAAAAAGAAGGATGCCATCAATCTATTGGACTACTTTGAACAGTTTGCCAAAACGGCAAATGTAGCAGATAGGTTAGTGCTTGTTGGTGCTTTGAACAACTTCAAGGACTTTTTGGGAAAGAAGTATCCCCAATATGCCAACTGGATTGAAGCCAAGAATTTGAGTAGTGACATGATGCAGAAATTTGTCGACTACTTGGTTGAGAATCATAAAGGGCAAGGTGCTGAGACATATTATAAGCGGTTTAAGCGCATGATAAACTATGCCGTTGAAAATGAGGTGATAGCCAAGAGTCCCTGCAAAGGTATAACGACACCAAAGACGGATGACATTCTGGCGAAGGATATTCTGAGTGAGCAGGAGTTGCAGAAGTTGTTTGCTACTCACTATGCAGGAGAGAATCCCGAAATAAGAAGGGCATTTGCAATGACCTGCTTATCAGGCATCCGGCATTGTGATATTGTGACTCTTACCTATAGCGAAGTTGACTATAGCAATAAGATACTGAAGTTCCGTCAGAACAAGACAAAGAAGCATAGTAGCAGCAGCGGTGTGACAATTCCGCTCAACGACACCTTATTAAATATAATAGGTGTAAAGGCTCCTGATGCTAAGGATGATTATATCTTTCACCTACCATCAGACACCATGTGCCTGAAGGCATTGAGGCATTGGACCAAAAAGGCTGGTATAGATAAGCACATAACCTGGCATTGTGGAAGGCATAGTTTCGGCACTCAGCTGCTGAATAACGGTGCCAATATCAAAGTGGTAAGCAGTCTGTTAGGTCATAGTAGCCTACGATTCACAGAAATCTATGTCCGTGCTGTCGATGAAGAAAAGAAGAAGGCAATCAACAGTATGCCAAGTATTGACATACTCTGAACTTATCTTTTTCCCTTAAAGTCAATATCAACCTTAAGGGAAAAGAAAGTTTAGTTTGTGTTGCGTATATATAGCAAAGAGACGTACTAGAGCTTTAAATTAGAGTAATACGCTATTACAAATGATGATGCTTAATGTTGTAAAATGGCTAATTGAAAAGTTATAGAGAATTATCCGTATTTTTGCTGCAAATCAGCTGCCATATAAGTTGCTTCCATATGATTTCTTGCAGTTGTTTTTAGGACCATACCCAACCCTTTATCAGTACGAATTAGCCTTACTTCGATAAGCCCATTATCACAAATCCTTGAAATGAATTCATTTGATTCTGAATCAAAAGGTAATGAATTCACTATTTCTGCAATATATGTTTCTTTTAGAATCTTATCGGCAAACTTCTCTAGGACATCTTTACCGTGGTCATCACGCAAATGTATGCGTTTATCTTCTTTTTTTAAACCACAATGAGGAAATAAAGGATTCAAATTACAAACAACATAATTAATAAAACCAGATGTTCCAAAATGAGCATAATTTGATATACAGAACACTGTGTCTTTTTTCTGTTTGTTTGTAATCTGATCTAAAATATTAAGATTAAAGCAATAGTTAGACGTCCAGTAATCTTCTGATGCAAAACCAATAGCAAAACTATTTGATAAATATGCACATGTTAATCCTTCTGCATCATATTCAACATTATTGCGAACCAATTTGATAACGGTATTAACAAATTGGCTTTCTTCTGGAGAATCTTCATCTAAATAAGGTTTCCTAACCATACTGAGTATGAGCATGGCATTTGCATCCACTCCATGCTCATTGATATATTCATGTAGTGTGTAATTCTTTTTTAATTCTATAGATTGAAATGGTTGTTCAAAACGAACTTTTTTAACTCCTAAAGAACCACAAAACTCCAAAAGCCGAACAAAATTGTTTATTCGGTTGTGTACTTCTTCATCACTATTGCATAGTGGAAAGACGGAAAGGTCATTAAAAAAGGGTTCTTTCATAAAACATTACACAAGACTTAACATCTGTTTTGTCCATTCATCCATAAACTCTTGTGGAAAATCGCTAAGATTTCCATTTTTATCTATTTTTATTTGCCAATATTTGGATTCAAAATTAGTATCGTCTCTTCCTACATGAATGATTGTAGCATCTTTATGGTCTATCTTTGCAAATGATGTTTTAATCGCAATGCGTAGAGCATTGACAATATGATCACTATGTGTTTCAATAAACAGCTGAAGATTCCTTTCCTTAGAAACTTTTATCAGGAACTTCATAAGTCTCGACTGCGCACCAGGATGTAAGTGCGCCTCAGGATTCTCAATAATCAATTTAGAATTAGGCTCTACAACTAAAGGTAAAGTTACAATGGGAAGAATAAAACTATAACCAAATCCAACATTAACAGGCTTAAACCCTTTTTGATTGTCTTGGGAATCAAGTAGAAGTTTCAAATATTCTGTATCTATTTCGCTTACATGTACAGAAGCGCCCCCCATGATAGTGGAAATCTCGCTAGCAACCTTATTCAACAATGTAACTCCCTCGTCATTTAAAGTATTAATAACGTACTCGCCTCGTGTTCCTATCTGACTTCCCGATAAGTCGTCATTACGAGTAACGTAATTAGTTGGGCCTATTCGATTTGCAGAAATATAATATATATTTCGTAACTGATTAACAACAGCGACAGCAGAGGTAGCCCCTTTGGATGTTGCCGAGTTGTTATTAGAATCATCCTCACTGCCACCTACTTTATTAACAAGATCTTTCTTCTCTCCGTTATTGTATGTTATTAGCATACTATTCATGTCTGCAAGGCGATTGTTTCCATCATATGGCTTACATGAAAATAAAACATCATTTTCATCTGGATCATCAGATTTGAGACCAATAGAAAAATCACCAGCATCGGAATTCTGGAATATAATGTCATTATACGTTCCTAAACATACAAAACGTCCATTAAATTTGACATATTCAAGGTTCTTTCCGCTACGAAATGATTGAGCAAGTAACAATAAAGATTGTAATACAGATGACTTACCACGACCATTGCTTCCAGTTAATAGAGTAATTTGTTTCAAATCAATATTGTCAAGTGATTTAAAACACTTAAAATTCTTTAGGGAAAGTGAAGTTATCATTCCAAATGAGATTTAATCCAATTCCAAACAGATTTATCAAGCCATCCTTGTCTGTCATTAATATCTAAAGCGCAAACAAATAGCAAATCACTATTGTCCATTCTTCCGTCAGCACGTAATTTTGCAGAGATGTCATTAGCTGATTCTGTGGTGTATAAAATCCAAGTAGACTCCAATGGATGCTGCCAATCATCATACGATTTAATTGCATCATACAAAGAAGTATAGTCACGCCCTGGGATCTTTAGGTCATATGATATAACGTAGAATCTTCTTTTCATTTACTACACTCTTATCAAATAAACAATATTTTAGAAATTGGCTACAAAAGTACAATATTTATTCAAAAAAACAAAATAAAGTAGTTAAAATAAACAATATTTAGGAATAAAAGCGGCTCAAATACATAATCATTATCAAAAACAATATAATTTGTTCTTTTTGTAGAGGAATAATGAGTAACTTTGCACCCGCTAACTCACGCCGTGCCACCTTGTAAGAGGCCGGAGCGGCTATAGGGAGGGTGCACTACATTTTGGAATGCGTCGCTGACGCTTTGTTTTTGGCAGTTCGAAACTTCCACAAATCGAATTAGTTGTCGAGAACAATGCAGAGGTAGATGCTACGGGTAGGTATATACCGTTCCCGTTGGTGTGCCGATGGCTAACCATGCCATCACGCACACCTTTAGGGGCGTACTATATATACCAACGGCGTGGGTATCACTCTGTCTGTTTACAACTAAGGCTGTGGAAGGCCTCGAACTGCAAAACAGGCAGAAGCCAGATACCCCGCTTTTCTTTTGTAGTCAATCAAACAATAAAGAACCGGTCCGATTCTGGGTGTTTGGCGGACACTATGTCGTTTGTCGCATGCAAAATAAGGGTTTATTTATGGGGTTTATGGCAATAACGCTTCTTGCTATCATATCTTGTTCCGATGAAGAAAAGAAACAGATTGTTTGCTGGGGTGATAGCCTTACTGCACCTCACACAGGTAAGGGTATAAAGGGAATGGTGAAGAGGATTGTCAAAGGTGCTGCCTATCCTGAATACTTGGAAGGAATGCTTGAAGACAATTATGAAATTATCAATTGCGGAGTAGGTGGCGAAAACACATTAACAATTATGGCACGCCAAGGAGCATATCCAATGAAACTTGCTCATGATGTTGTTATCTTTAAAAGTGATGAGGCCAAATTTAACACTTTCATCGGAAACAATGATATGTCTGCATTTGTTTCCAGCTACAATGGAAAGTCTGTTACGCCTCTACTTCAATGTGGATGGGATGAAGACAGCCCCGCGCAAATAAATCCATGTACAATTAACGACAAGAACTTTCATATTTCTTCAGAAGCTAAATTCTGGAAAGAAGAAGGAAAATATAAATTTGAGTATAATTATTTCATGGATGCCGATGACGAATGGACGGCTACTGACACTTTAAAGGAGGGTAGTATCGTGAATACTTATGCTATGAAGAACCTGCGTAACAAATATGCCAACATATTCTTTATTGGTCAAAATGGAGGCTTTGATGATGTTGCAGATCTAATACGTCAATTAAAAGCAATGATTGCATATAGCAAATCGAAAAGATATATTGTAATCAGTTTCCATAAACCCAATGGAGTAATGAAAACAATTTCGAGAATGAAAGAAATGGAGGATTCTCTAAATCAATGTTTTGGAAAACATTATATAAACCTAAGAGAATACATGGTAACACGAGGTCTTGCCGATGCAGGACTTGAACCGACACAAGAAGATAATGATTCTATAGCCAAAGGACAGGTTCCACCTCAGATGATGACGGATGGATGTCACTTTACTACAAAAGGATATGAGGAAATTGCGAAGTTAGTATATAATAAAATAGTTGAATTGGGTTATTAGGGAGAATATTGAAATCTTACGTCAAATATAGGGAGACCATTATGAAGTCTCCCTATATTTATAAATGCCAACCACGATGACCTGCTATCTTTTGTTCTTCTGTCTGCTGTTGTTGGGTATTGCATTTCAGTTGCTGTTGAATCCAATAGACGATGGGTGAGTGTTCAATAGTGAGCTGCAACTTGTCCTTTGTTATCTTGACAATTTGAGCAGTTACACTTTCTGCCCAAACTCTTGGGCTTCGCTTATCGGCCTGTAGATAGCCTCTGAAATTTAAGGCTTGACCATGTACCAATTTATCGGTTTGCTCTGTACTAAACCCATGTTCAAAACATTCTTTCTCGATACGTAGATACTCGCCAACAATAGGGAACCAGCGGAGAATTTTATCAATGGTGCGTTGTTTGTCGTTAATGGCGCTTTGCATCTGTAACTTAGTATAGCGCATGTCTGAAGCGTGAAATTCATTCTGCTGTTTCATGTCTGCCTGTAACTTATTGATTTGGCTCTCACGCTGCTTTACTACTCCCTTCAGTTGCTCATTCTCCTTTTCCAATCGGCAAATCTTATTGCTGCCAAGAAGAGAATTGATGCCTTTGAGGGCTGTGGTAGCCGTTTGCGCAGCGGTATTCTTCAGTTCCTCCGTCTTTTTCTCAGACTTGATTTTTGATAGTTCCTGCTCAGCCTGTTCTTTCTGTTTGAGCAAGGCTTCAACATCTTCCTGAATGTCCTTGCCTTGTGCCATCAAAGAACGGTAGTATTCATGGGTAGAGATATGCTGCGCCTCTGAACCTTCTATGCCTCGCTGAAGCCCATACTTCTGCATGGCTTCTGCATAGGTGTTCTGATAGCGCTTCAAATTAGCACGACTCATGACATCGTCAGCACAAAGACGTGGTGCAGGGGTTTTCTTGCGATAGGTGCGCTTTACTTCCTGTTCTTTCTTCTTACGCTGCCGCTCAGTCTGGACTATGGGGACAACTGTTGCATGCAGATGGGGCGTGCTCTCATCCATGTGAAGCACTACCGATACCACGTTATCTATTCCGTAGGTCTTGCGGAGCCATTCGATGTTGTCCTGGC